>PVMK01114990.1_pt1 | contig 24152 bp, 30 predicted proteins | sample 1853481 | NCBI WGS metagenome assembly PVMK01 (sample SAMN08533507, study PRJNA380276) | Marine sediment metagenome, whole genome shotgun sequencing project. | reverse complement strand
ATGCCATTATAGTACCTTAAAAGCTATTTTTTTGCCCTCCGTAGGCTGATTTATGACATTTGGTGTCAAAAAATTGGATTGATATATTCTCACCATCTTAAAATGATTGAATAGTCAATTCCGGCTTGTCCGGGTTGGGTCTAAGATCAGTGAACTCATTTTTTGCCTTTGCCGTTGGTAAAAACCCTCCCAAAACCATGCAGAACAACACCGGCTAATGCGCCCAGCACCGCCATCCAGCCCATTATATCCAGCCACTTGGCGCTGTCCCGGCCGGGCATGTAGAAACCGCCGAGGCCGGCCAGGCGGCTGTCCTGGTTGATATGGCATTCGGTACAGGCGACCACATTTTCCTTGGGTGCCACCATGTGGGTGATCGGAAATACATAGGTGGTGTCCACAAAGTCAAATTCGCCTGAAAAGGGAATATCCATGGCCTCCTGCCCTTTACTCAGGGCTCTATTCCAGTCAAGGGTTGACCAGTAACCGTCTTTGCCCGACAGCAACGGCACCAGCAGGGTTTTATTCACCTTGTCGTAAGGCTGTTTGCCCCGGTGAACTTTAAAGGGATAGATGCGGGCGTTGGCATCCAAGCGGCTTCCCTCGGGCCAGGAGACCTTAACGGTCTGGCCGGGATCAATTTGATCCTTGGCGGTGGTCGAATGAATGATGCCGTTGTACCAGTAATATTCAGGTTTAATATTTTTGGCCCACTTCATCTGCCCTTTAATGGACATATAGTCATATTTTCCAAACTCGTCCTTGGTCTTGTATTTTTTGCCGTCTTTGGTTTTGCCGGCCTGGGACCAGTCCCAGGATAATTTGGTGGGGTTGACCCGGGCAAATTCGGGGATGTGACAGCTCTGGCAGGCCACCTTGTCGGTGTGGTCGTTGGCCTTGGAACCGGCTTTGTGCGGTGTGCTGGTATGACAGGATTCGCAGTTGATTTTTGAAGCCAAATCATCTTCCACCAGGCTCTTTCGATCCTGGGCCGCCGGCAGGGTATAAACCCGTCCGGCAATTTTGTGCAAGTTGGTTGTGTGGCAACGCACGCAATCGAAATTTTTACCGTCCAAACCCATATGGACATCCAGGTCCTTATTCGGTTTGGCCAGGGAAGTATCCAGATCGCCGTGCTTTACGCCGTCACCGCCGCCGCCGTAAAAATGACAGGAGCCGCAGTTTTTGCGACCGGGCCGGCCGATACTCTGGGCGGCTTCTTGAAGCTCAGCCTGAATCTCTTTGGCAATCTCCAGTGAGTCCTCATCTCCATCTGCGAGAAAGCCCTTGATATCATCCACGGCTTCATCAAAGTTCATTTCTTTTTTACTGTGACAGACCAGACAGTTGACTCCGCTTTCCATGGAGGTCCCCCATCCCGGGTGACAGGACAGGCAGCCCTTATCTTCAGTTTTATTGGTGGATATACAAAAATTGTTGAGTGAATTTCCGGCTTTGCCGTATTGCCTGCTCTTATCAGACGGATCGGCCAGCCAGGTCCAGTGAACGGTTTTATGAAACTGGGCCTGGGCCTCGGAATGACAGGAAAGACAGGCCTGGGTGACTTCCATCCCGGACTTAAAGTCCTGCTGTAAGGCCTTGTGTTTGGTGTGATCGGTCGTATTCCAGGCTTTTTTGTCTTTGGTTGCCTGTTGGGCCATGGTTCGGCCGGGTGCCTGGCTCTCATCGCTCTGAGCAGCGAACAGCAGTGCCGGCCACAGCACCAAACACACGGCAGTCAGAATGATATACTTAAGAAAAGATTTTTCCCTTTCTGTTATTTTCATTATCGGCTCCCACTTGTACTGGATCACATTGTGCCTCACGCGATTGAGGCGGTATTCGTTAGTTAGTGTCCGTCCACAAATGGTAGATTTTGGTCCAGAGCAAGGCTTGAGCGATTTTGAGACCGGAGGCGTAGCGGGCTACGTCGAGGATCTCAAAAGAGCGAAAACGCCGCTCCGGGCCAAAAGATGCCGTTTGTGGGTGGACACTGGGGCGGATTGCAGCCGCCTATATGAACGGTTGCAATCGTGAACATACTGCCTGCCAACATAACATTACGATGTCGGTTCCTTGGTAATCTCATAGGTACCGTCCTTTTTAAAGGTCAGATACCCTTCGAGGTAGTAAACGTTTTTCATTTCCGGTCTCACGTCCTGGACCATGTAATAGGACTCACCGCTGCGGGCACCCGTACCACAGACAAATACGATGGGCTTATCGGCGGCAGGGTCTTGATTTTGTCTTCCAGCTGGTCAACCGGGATATTGACGGCGGTTTTAAAGTGGCCGGCGGCGAACTCATCCGGATCGCGAACGTCGACGAGCATCATGCTCTCCGGATTTTCGTTGACCATCTTGATGAAGGCGGCCGTATCGATGCTGCCTTCTTCGGCGCCGGTCATAATTTTGGTGGCCGCCATTGTGGCTGAGCCGGCCCCTCCGGCGCCATAGGCCGTTTTCCAGGCCGGATATCCGGCCGCATAAACCTTGACCTGGGTGTAACCCAGATCAATGGCTTTCTTGGCCGACTTGTGGCTCAACCGGCATTTAAAGCCGCCGCAATAAAAAACCAGCGTTTGGCTTTTATCCTGGGGCAGCTGATCGGTCATCTTGGCAAACTGGCTGTCCGGAATGCTGATGGCTCCGGGGATGTGGCCTTGGTCGTATTTTTTACGCTTGGGTCGGAATCGATCAAAACCCGGCCGGCATTTTTGTCGAGCTGTTGTTTGACCCATTCAACGGAAACCGAAGGATAGTTGCCGGGACCTTCTTGTATTTCGGGAAACCATCGGCAAATACTTTAACATGGGTGTAACCGAGTTTTTCCGCCTTCCTGGCGGATTTGTGACTCAGCTTTCAGGTGGGGCCACCGCAGTAAAAAATAAGCACTGCATCTTTACTGGCGGGCAGTTGAGCGGTCATCTTATCGAATTTGCTGTCGGGAATGCTGACAGCCCCGGGAATGTGGCCTTTGTTGTATTTGGCACGTTTGGGCCGGGCATCGATGATCATGACGTCTTCCGCCATGGGAACGCTGATGTTTTGCATGACGAAATTAACATCAACAATGTCATGGAACTTCCAGTCGGTCTGGGATGCCGCCTTGGCAGTATCCTCAGCCGGTTTTGTGGTGGCACATCCCGCAGCGAGGGCCAGAACAAGGCCGATGGTCAGGAATAATGCCGAAAATCTTTTAATGCGCATAATTACCTCCTCTTTGTTTGTCTTCAAATTTCTATAACACATTGAAATTAAATGGTATTTGTTGAAGCCCGATTCCAGTATTCCAACATTCCAGCTAGGGCGAAGCACCTAACTTGCGCTTATTTACATTTAGCCGGTGTCGGAGAATCGGCTGCATGGTCATGAAGATACGTATATATGTCGGTTACCGCGACTTCCGACAGTTGGCTCCAATCTTCCTCACAACCGAACTGGTTTAAATCCTTGGATTCAAAAAGAGTCGTCCACTGGCCATGGTTTTGTCGGCCGGGCTGATGGGGGGTGTTTTTGAATCCACCTCTCCGCGCTCGTAACAGGCTTTATAAACCTTGCGGTAGGTGTATTTGCCCTTGCGTTTGTTGCCTTTTTCAAGCGCCAGGCTGATGCCGACCGTGCTAAACACGAAAACGAATGCGGTTAACATGAATACGATTTTTTTGATCATAATTCCTCCTCTTTAATAATTGTATAACCGTTCACAGGTTTACCCGCCTCTGAACCTTTGAACCCCTGAACGCCTACAAAATTTGATAACGTTATGTGTTTCTATTCTACTCAGAAAAACCTGATATATAATCTCCAATTGAGGCCGATAGCAGGTGATTTCAAATAGCAAGCATCGTGCCAGGGTTAGCAACATTTTAACCATTTGAAATTATTATAAAATTTTGTTGCATGTTAAGTAAGGGGTGATAACGGCATTTACAGGTATTAACATATGTTAAGTTTACATGTTAACATCTGTAAAGGCATAGAATAGAACCAAACCGATAGTCAGCGTCGCCGCTGGCCTGAAAAGTTTACCCGCCTCAGGAGGGCGGCCGGTCTAATCGAAAAAAAACTTAGGTCTCGCGCTAACGTAGGGTCGGCCACGACTCGACTGAGCTCGTCGCAGGCCGTGCCGACCAATATCGGCGGGCACCCGTCTTCGTCACGCCGGGGCGTGACTTCGCCGCGCCAAGCGGTGGCCCGCCCTACATTAGCGGTCGGTTTGATCGAATAATAATTTTCTTCGGAATTATGTAGTTTCATACGAGCACCGCCTCTAGCCGCGAGCGTCCAGTCTGATCGTAGAAGAAACTTTGGAAATGTAGTTTCATATGAGCTACATGGTATAGGGCAGAAGGTTAAACGATTTGGGATTTCGGAGGGCGGATTTGTGATTTTTAAAAGGATTATTTTCTGATTTATATAGGGATAAGAAAGCAATAAGATAGAAAGTAGGGGGCGTAAGGCATGAAATACGAAACGGCGCAAGGCTTATGCATGCGATCTAATCTGATTCTTTTCGTCCTCGCAAATCAGAATTTTATAGGGACGAGAATGCAACCCCTGGCCCAGACCTGGCATGTCAAAATGTACTGATGGAAAGCCAAGCCCATAGAATGTGAAAGCAATTTCATAGCCACATCACGTCGCACTCTCCGAGGCGTAGGATCTACGAGCCGGAGGCCAGGGCGGGCTTGAACCCCTGAACCTTTGAACCCCTGAACGCATACAAAAAGTCTATCGACAAAACAGGATTGCGCGCTATTATATAAATACGGATTTACGGTTCAATGAGGCAATTTCTCCGGGCCGTACGATTTCAAGTTAGTTTCGAACCAATGGAGTCTTGGAGTCTTGGAGTATTGGAGTAATGGAGTAATGGACGCAAGGTCGATATCTTTTTACATTACTCCATCACTCCATTACTCCACTATCGCAAAACTTAAAAACTCTGATAAAATTAAGGGTTAATTCTTATCTAATTAATAGATGCGGAGGGGTATAACCATGCATTTAAAAATGGGTGACTTTATCATAGGCATGGGCCGAGAATTTGCCACCGAAGCCATGGATATCTCTGAAAAATTGTCTTTGAACGAGGGAAACATTCTCTTTAACGCTGGAGATTCAGCCGGTCATTTCTATGTTTTGCTCAAAGGACAGATCCAACTCAGCTTAGGCAAAACCGGACCGGTGGTGTACCAGGCCCGGCATCCGGGGGAAATTATTGGCTGGTCGTGCCTGATTGGCCGGGAAACTTATTCCGCTTCAGCTGAATGCACGGAATCCACGAATTTACTCAGGTTTGATCGGCAAAACTTTCTCAAGATCCTGACCAAAAACCCTGCCAATGAAGCCCTGCTATTCAAAAGGCTGGCCGAAATGCTGGGTAATCGCTTGCTTGAGCTCTACCCGACCATCACCTGATTTTGTTGACAATTGTGCTGAAGCGCCTTAGATTTACGGCAACTGTACACCGGTTTGCCGGTTTGCCAGTTAGCCGGTTAGCCCAATAATAAAGTAGAGTTTTGGATGATTTTTTACCGGCCAACGGGGTAACGGGCTCAACCGGCCAACCTTCTTATTATGTGAATGGAGATTTTAATGTTTGAAACCCGTGAACAAGTACTTGAAAAAATCATGGCCCAACCCAAGCCCAGCTGCCCTCACTGCAGTATGGAGATGAACCTGTGGGAGGTTCCGCCGATGAACGTCGGTGATGGTCTTGGCTGGGGCGCGCCTTTTCTGTATTTATGCTTTAACGATGAATGCCCGCTGTATCAGCAGGGCTGGGACCATCTGAAAGAAAATTATGCCCATCACGCCTCCTATCGCTGCATGAACTATCCGGGCACCGAACAGTTCGAACTGATTCCGGTGTTCAGCGACCAGGGCGGCCGGGGCCAGATTATCGATGAAGAGGTACTGGCCGAACAGGAAGCTATCAAAGAGGCCACCAAAAACGGGTTTGCCATGTTGGCCGAATGTTTTGTCAGAAAAGACGGCCCCACCGTTCTCACCATCCTGATGGATTCATCCCACCCCAACCGGGTGCGCCAAAAGGCAGCCGAAATGATCGGGGATATCGGCGAAGTGGAAGCCATTGAACCTTTGCGCAATGTCAAATTCGGCAATGAACTGGTCCAAAAAGAAGTCGATGCGGCCATTTCGAAAATTCACGCCAAAAATTTTACCCGCGAGTGCCCGTTTTGTGCCGAGATCATTAAAAAACGGGCCAATGTATGCAAGCATTGCGGAAAAGAAGTGGCGGGGGTGTGACCCCGCGATCGCTTCGCTAAAGGGCCATCCCGCTTTCAGCAGGATTCGAGGAAATCTACGAAGAATATCAGTCCAAATAAGGCTGATTTGAAAAGCCTAGGATGTCAGTTCAAAATCTGATTTCCTAGGCTTTTTTATTTCAAATGGTTAAAAATTAATTGATCGATACGATCGGGCAGACCAAATCATCCTCTAAAACCCTTGCGATATTCATTTGAAACATGTAATTTCAGGCAGATTGGGTTTAGGTTGACACCAAGTTTGGGAATCGTAACAAAACTTTATTCAGGGGAATTAGATATCACAGTTTTTCACTAAACTGAGGTAATCTCAATATCAACGCCAGAATCTAAATAACTATATACATAAATATCAATTATTATTATCAATATTTTCATTGTTGACCCAATTGAATATCTCTTATATATTTCTATCCTTGTTTTAATCAAAAATTCTTATGGATAAATACATTCTATAAGTACAAGACAACGCAAAACCCGCATAGGGGAGAATGGGTGAAATGCAGTATGTCTTAAAATAAATAGCCTAGTTGCCTTTTAATGGTGGCTTGGCTTTTTTATTGGGGGAAAGGAGGGTATGCAATTGAAAGGAGGACTGGAGATTGAGTGTTAACGTAACAATGCCGAAACTGGGCATGACGATGAAAGTGGGCAAAGTCTCAAAGTGGTACAAAAATGAAGGGGATTCCGTAGAGAAAGGAGAAAATTTATTTGAAGTTGAAACGGAAAAAATTACAAACAAGGTAGAATCACCGGAGACCGGGATTCTATTTCAAGTTGTGGTTCCGGAAGGCACAACCGTACCGGTGGGAACGATATTAGCGGTTATTGCACAGGCCGGGGAGCAACCTGAACGGATTGAGGGTATCCAGGCCGGTGAAGTGGTTGAAATGAAAGCGGAGGCGGGAAAGCCCCAGGCCGCTGAAGCAGAAACCGTACCGGTGGAAAAGAAGCGAATATTGTCAACCCCATCCGCTCGCCGTCTGGCAAAAGAGTTGGATGTTGATTTGGCATCGGTACCGGGCACCGGTCCTGATGGAAAAATAAAAGAGGCGGATGTCCTCAAATTCCATGAAGAAGGACCGCCCGCACCCAAAATCACCCCCCTGGCCGCCGAAATCGCCAAACAGGAAGGCCTGGACCTAGCTAAAATTACCGGAACCGGGGAAAATGGTAAAATTACCCGGCAAGATGTCGAGCGTGCCCTTGCGGCGGCAAAAGTTATCCTGCAAGAAACGCCTTCCCAAGTCAAGGTGATCCCCTTTGAGGGAATACGTAAAGTTATCGCAGACAATATGCACGCCAGCTTGCAAAACGCGGCCCAGCTCACCACTTTCACCGAGGTGGATGTCACCGAAATGGTGCGTTTTAGAGACCTTGTGAGGGAAGAATATAAAAAAGATGATTCTGTAAAAATTTCCTACAATGACATTATTGTCATGGCAACAGCCCATGCATTGATGCGCCATCCCATTATGAACTCCACCCTGGTCGGTGAAGAAATCCTGGTCCATGACACCGTTCATCTGGGCATCGCCGTGGCTTTATCCGAAGGGCTCATTGTGCCGAAGCTGCGGCATGCCGAAAAGAAAAATCTATTGCAAATCGCTAAAGAAGTAAGGGAACTGGCACAAAAGGCACGCGCAGGAGCCCTGGCCATTGAAGAAGTCACCGACGGCACTTTTACCATCAGTAACGTCAGCATGCTCGGTATGGATGGATTCACACCGGTGCTCAACCCGCCGGAGACCGGAATCCTGGGTGTTGGCCGTGTGATAGAAAAGCCGGCCGTATTTGAGGGTGAGATCACCATTCGCCATATGATGACCCTGAGCCTGACGTTTGACCATAGGGTCGTTGACGGTACTCCGGCCATGACTTTCCTCAAGACTTTGGCACGATATCTGGAGCAGCCGATGCTGCTGACAACCTGACGGGGCAACTTTCTAAAGAGAGGTATGACGATGCATGATGTAGCTGTAATCGGCGGCGGATCAGGCGGCTATGCGGCCGCGATCCGCGCTGCCCAGTTGGGGGCAATGTTGTATTGGCTGAATGTGCCGAGACAGGCGGCACATGTGTAAACAGAGGGTGCATTCCCAGCAAGGTTTGGCTGAGAGCGGCTGATTTGCTTCAGCGCCTTAAGACTGGAGAAGAGTTCGGTATCAATGCCTCCGTGGAAGAGATTGATTTCAGGCGCTTACGTGAGCAAGAAAAAGCGGCGTCTCGGCGGAAATCCGCATGGGCATGGAAGCGCTTTTGCAAAACAACGGTGGTTGAGGTGGTCAAAGGACGCGCTGTTATAAAAAGCCCGCAAGAGGTGGATGTGGACGGTCGCCTATCATTGAAACGAAAAAAATCATTGCCGCCACGGGCAGCTCCCTATGCGCACCGGAGATACCGGGGCTAAAAAAAGCCGCCATGACCACGGACGACGTGTTGGAAATGACGGCGGTGCCCGAGTCGATACTGGTTTGCGGGTCCGGTTATATCGAAGTCGAGATGGCCTTTTTGCTGAATGCATTCGGCTGTAAAGTCGTCATGGCGGCCGAGTCGGCAAGGATTTTACCCAAAGAAGATTCAGACACCAGCCAGAGAATTGCCCAGGCGTTAAGGGAAAAGGGTGTGGAAATTATTCCGCGCGCATCTCTTGAGTCCGTCAAAACGACCCAAACAGGAACGACCTGCAAACTTTCCGGCCCCAAAGAGCGCAGTGTCAAGGTGGAAAAAGTCCTGGTTTCCAAAAGGGAGCCCAATACCTCCGAACTGGGTTTGGAAAAGCTCGGTGTAACGTTGAATGAAGATAAAGGCCTCCGGGTAAACGACAGGCTGGAGACCTCGGTTGAAGGGATTTATGCCATTGGCGATGCCACCGGCGGCTGGATGCTCAGCCACGCGGCTTCGTCTATGTCTGTTTTTGCCGCTGAAAATGCCATGGGAGCGAACAATCGCTATCCATTTAATCTGATTCCCCGATGCCTGTGGACGCAGCCTGCGATGGGCGCGGTGGGGCTTTCGGAAGAAGATGCGGAAAAAAAAGGTTATGATGTGGAAACCGGCGTTTTCCCCGTATGCCATCAACGGGCTGGCCATGGTTCGCAACCAGGTCGATGGTGCTGTCAAAATCGTCTCGGATGCCCGTTATGGTGAAATTTTAGGCGTGCATATCGTCGGTTCCAATGCCACCGAAATCATCGGTGAGGCGGTAATGGCCATGCAGCTGGAAGCCACGGTTCAGGAACTGGCCCGCAGCATCCGGGTCCATCCCACCTTTTCGGAAGCAGTGGTCGACGCGGCCCGGGATGCCGGTGACTGGGCACTGTATCTGCCCAGGGGGGTGTGAATCAAGACTGTTGGAAAAGAACAAGAACTGGAGTGTTGGAGTGTTGGTCTTAAAGTCACAGAGAATGAATGCAACAAAATATCTAATGGAATTCCTGGAGTTTTGTCATTTGGTTTTTCCATTACTCCATCACTCCAACAATCTATCACTCCAGTACGTCAGGTACGATTAACCTCCTCCTTCGATAAAGAGGGCATGACCTTAACTTGGGCCATTTTATCTCTCACAGAGTTCACAGAGAACGCAGAGAAAAATCAAAAAAACTCTGTGATCTCTGCGGGCTCTGCGAGATGAAGGGTAAATGTGCATAATTGAGAAAAATCTAAATGCCCGAAACTAGAACCAACCCCGAAAATCGCAAATTGCAAGAGATTCAAATCATCGATTGGGGACTGCTTGACTACGGCCAGGCCCTTGTCCGTCAGCAGCAAATGGTTGCCGAACGGATAAAAGACCACAGCCCGGATCGCCTGGTGCTGGTTGAGCACCCGCCGGTGGTGACCATTGGCCGCAGCGGAAGCCTGAAAGATCTTTGCATTGCAAAAGAGGCCCTGGGTCAAAAGGGCGTTTCACTGCATAAAGTGGACCGGGGCGGCCGGGCCACGTTTCATGGCCCCGGGCAACTGGTGGTCTATCCCATCGTTAAGGTCAGCAACAAAGATCTGCACGCTTTTTTGAAGCGGCTGCTCGATACGGTTGCCGGTGTGCTGCGGAGCTACCAGCTGGTTCCTGAATTTAAACAGGGAAAACCGGGCCTGTGGGTGAACGGGGCCAAGATCGCCAGTGTCGGACTGGCGGTGCGCAAGTGGGTCGCCTACCATGGGATTGCCTTAAACGTTTCTACAGACCCTGGATGGTTCGACCTGATTGTTCCCTGCGGTCAACCAGGTGAGAAAATAACTTCCATGGATCATGAGATGGGTGGCTCCGTGGATATATCGGATGTGAAAAAACGCTTTGTCGCCCATTTTCGCAGCCGGCACCATTACACCGCCGGTGAGGAAGTAAAAGCCAAACCGGGCAAGCGTCCCGCAATGGCTGGTTATATCGGCAACAGACCTTGGGGCTGCGGATCGCATGGCAAAGCGGCTGGAGCGTTTACAGTTGGCCACCGTCTGCCAGAGCGCCCATTGCCCCAACCAGGGGGAATGCTTTGACCGGGGGACCGCCACCTTCATGATCCTGGGAACACGCTGTACCCGCAGGTGCCGATTTTGTGCAGTGGACAAGGGCGCACCCCATGCTCCGGATGACGGGGTACCCAAACGGGTCGCCATGGCAGTGCAGCAGTTGGGGTTAACGCACGCGGTGGTCACCTCTGTGACCCGGGATGATTTGCCCGACGGGGGCGCCGGGCAGTTTGCCAGGACCATCCGCCAGATCCGCAAACAATGCCCCGGCGTGTCTGTGGAAGTATTGGTGCCGGATTTTAACGGGGCCATCCCGGCCCTTGACACGGTATGCGCAGCCCGGCCGGACGTGTTCAACCATAACATCGAAACCGTGCCGCGACTGTATGCCAAAGTTCGCCCGATGGCCGACTATCGGCGCTCATTAGGCATTTTGTCATACGCCGCTTGCAAGGGACTGATGGCCAAATCGGGGCTTATGCTAGGTCTTGGCGAAACGGAAAACGAGATCAAAAAAACCCTTATGGATTTGAAATATGCCGGCTGTATGTTGCTCACCCTGGGGCAGTATTTGGCACCGTCCCAAGATCATGTGCCGGTGGCGCGTTATGTCCCGCCGGAAGAATTTGAGATGTGGGCCGAAACCGCCCGCGGCATGGGGTTTACATCCGTGGCCTCCGGCCCGTTGGTAAGAAGTTCATATCGTGCAGAGGAGATGATGGATACAAGCCAAAGCGCATCCGAAAACGATCAAATCAGAAAGGTAAGCTGATGGGAACAAAACGTTTTATCGTTGAAATCGGCACCGGGGCGGATCTGCACGGGGAAGACGTTACCAAGGCGGCTTGCAGGGCTGTAAAAGACGCCATTTCCAGAAGCTGTCTGTGCGGATTGGTGGAAATTCTGGGAATCGAGGATCTGCAGGCCATCCAGGTGGATATTTTGGTGGCCTGTCCGAAACCGGATAAGGTAGACCTGGAGCAGGTCAAGGCCACTGTTCCCATCGGACAAAAAACCGCCCGCGCGGTTGAAGGGGGGATGAACGCCAAGGGGCTTTGTGTGCCCAATTTCGCCCCGGACTGCGATCAAATCGTCGTGGCCAACGCGGCGGTGACGGTTTTCATCCGGGCGAATTAGAAACGCTTTTTGGGAAAGGAGGGATAGCCCAACACAGAGAAATTGATGGTATTTTATGAAGCTGTTTTGTCAACCTTAAAACAAGGAGGAAAGCAATGGACCTGACCAATGAACAATTAATTAAGATGTATACCACCATGGTCAAGATTCGAAACTTTGAAAATCGTGTTGCCGAACTTTTTGCGGACGGCAAAATCCCCGGTTTTGTCCATCTGTATGTGGGTGAAGAAGCTGTTGCCACCGGCGTTTGCGCGAATCTGACCGATAAGGATTATATCACCAGCACCCACCGTGGCCACGGGCATCTCATTGCCAAGGGCGGCGACATCAAGAAGATGATGGCCGAACTGTTCGGTAAAAAAACCGGCTACTGCAAGGGCAAGGGCGGTTCCATGCATATCGCCGATCTTGATCTTGGCATTATGGGGGCCAACGGTATTGTGGGCGGCGGTCCGCCGCTGGCTTCCGGGGCTGCGCTGGCCTGCCAGTACTTGGGCAACGACAATGTGGTCGTGTGCTTTTTCGGTGACGGCGCCGCCAACCAGGGAACCACCCATGAGGCCATGAATCTGGCCACCTGCTGGAAGCTGCCGGTGGTGTTTGTCAATGAAAACAACATGTACGGCATCTCCTCCTGTACGCTCAACTCCATGTGCGTTCCCAATGTGGCCGACCGCGCGGCGGGATACGATATGCCCGGCGTTGTTGTGGACGGAAATGATGTCATGGCGGTCTATGAAACGGTGGCCGAAGCCATCAGCCGGGCCCGCCAGGGCAAGGGACCGTCTCTGGTTGAATGCAAAACCTATCGCCACCGGGGGCATTTTGAGGGCGATCCCTGTGATTATCGCGATGATGCGGAACTTGAAGAGTGGAAGGAAAAAGATCCTATTCCGCGGCTGGAACAAAAACTGCTGGAGATGGAATTGCTGACAGACAGCAAAATTGAAGAGATTAAGAGTACGCTTCAAAAAGAACTGGCCGGCGCCGAACAATTTGCCGAAGAAAGCCCGTTTCCCGATGTCTCCGAGCTCACAGAAGATGTATACACTTAGGCACTTAACGGCTCAACATCGATAAAAAAACGGAAACCCAAAAAGGAGGATTGAAAAATGCCGAATATGACTTTTGCGCAAGCGTTAAACGACGCCCATAAGGTTGAAATGACGCGTGATCCCAATATTTATATTGCCGGTGAGGATGTAGGCGTTTATGGCGGAATTTTCGGTGTAACCGCGGGGCTGCTGGACCAGTTTGGCGACAAGCGGGTCAAGGACACCCCCATTACCGAAAGTGCGATTGTCGGGACAGCGGTGGGAGCGGCAACCGTCGGTCTCAGACCGGTTATTGAATTGATGTTTGTCGATTTTATCGGCGTGGCCCTGGACCAGCTCTATAATCAGGCAGGCAAGATGAAATATATGTTCGGCGGCAAAGGCCAAAATTCCCATGGTTATGCGCGCCGCATGCGGCGCCGGGATCGGGGCCGCGGCCCAGCATTCCCAGTGCCTGGAAGCCCTGTTCATGCATTTGCCCGGGCTGAAGGTGGTCATGCCCAGCACGCCCTATGATGCCAAGGGGCTCCTGATCGAAGCGATTCGCGATGACAACCCGGTGGTTTTTCTGGAACATAAAATGCTATATGCCCTTGAGGGGGAGGTTCCTGACGGGGATTACACCATCTCCCTTTGGCCAGGCCGATATCAAGCGCGAAGGCCAAGACGTCACGGTCGTGGCCACGGCCAATATGGTTCATACCGCCTTGAGCGCGGCCGAAAAGCTTGCCGCCGACGGGATCAGTGTAGAGGTAGTGGATCCGCGGACGCTCTACCCGCTGGACGAGGAGAGCATTATCGAATCCGTCAAAAAGACCCACCGGCTGGTGATCGTGCACGAAGAAGTGAAATTCGCCGGATCAGGGGCCGAAATTGCCGCAATGGTGGCTGAAAAAGCCTTTGATTACCTGGATGCACCGATCCTGCGGGTGGCCGCGCCTTTTTGCCCGGTTCCCTTTTCACAGCCGTTGGAGCAGGCCTTCATACCGAGCGAGCAGCAGCTCATGGATGCGGTTAAAAAAGTGATGGCGTAATGGATAGCGGCCGGGTGTCTTAACCCGCTTGTATGAGACTCCGTAGGTCAACAACTCAATTTGGATCAAAATTACCGTGTTGATGGCCTAACTTGATTGAACAGCGAACCGCAGAATTTCGAAGGGTGGTTTCGCTTTGCTCAGTTCTTTTTTTATAAAATAGATCGTTCGACACTGTAATTTGACCCTGTCGTTAGATCCTGAGGCTCTCGAAGGGAAGCTCACGACAGGCAGAATACATTACTTCGACATTCGATATTCATTATTCGATATTCGCTTTTCTATAAACGCCGCAAGGCAGGGTCTCTTTTTCGATTTGACTGGCTGCTTTTCAAGCCAGCGGCGGGGCTGACGCCTGGCTAAGACACCCGCTGGATGTCTGCACCCCAACGGACCCGCGGAAAGAGAGAAAGGTTAGAAAGATGTCATTGGTCGGCATTATCGCCAATCCAGCCTCTGGAACGGATATTCGCAGGCTGGTTGCTTACGGCAGTGTGTTTAATAACCAGGAGAAGGTTAGAATCGTGCGGCGTATTCTGCTCGGCCTGGAGGCAGCCGGCGTGAGGCAGATAAGCTATATGCCCGACTATTACGGCATTGTTGAGCGGGCCCTTGATAGCCTGAACATCGGTATGGACATCTCACCGTTGGTTTTTAAAACCCAAGGGCAGATCAAAGAGACTCCATGCGTGCAGCCGAGATGCTGATGAAAAACGGTGCCGACTGCATTATCACGCTAGGCGGTGATGGAACCAATCGCGTAGTTGCCAAGGGGCACATGCCATGTCCCTATTCTTCCGGTCTCAACCGGCACCAACAACGTATTCCCTTACATGATTGAAGGAACGATTGCAGGGCTGGCCGCCGGGCCTGATCGCCACCGGAAAAGTCTCCCCGCAAAGAAGGAACTTTTACTTCCACCCTGGCTTGAAGTCATGGCCGAAGGGCAGCCCGTTGATATTGCCATTGTCGATGCAGTGGTATGTGATGATATTTTTATCGGCTCACGTGCCGTATGGAAAATGGATAAAATCAGACAGGTTTTTTTGAATCGCTCCAGTCCGGCAAGTATCGGCTTTTCCTCCATCGGCGGGATGCTCCGTTCCATCGCTCCTGCCGATCCTTGCAGCATGCATCTGAAATTAGGCAGCAATGGACGGCCGATTACGGCGCCCATCGCCCCCGGGGTCGTTGAAACCGTGTCTGTGGAAACCGTGCAACTGATGGCACCGGGCGAAGAAGTGGATATCATCTTCAATCCTTGTGTGTTGGCGCTAGATGGTGAACGCGAAATAGAAATCAAAAGGGGACAGAAGGCGACCATCCGCCTTTCGACAGACGGCCCTTTGGTTGTGGATGTGGACCGGACCATGGCATTTGCCATGCAGAATAAAATCCTTGCACCGGAGTATGGTAAAAAGCCGCTAACATTCCAAAACATGGCGGATGGATTTAAAAACACTGAACCCAACTGAAAGGAGGTCTTCAATGGATTTATCATTAGATGGGAAGGTCGCATTGATTACAGGGGCCAGCCGGGGTATCGGCAAATCCTGCGCGCAGGTCCTGGCACAGGAAGGATGCAATTTGACCATTTGCGCCCGCGGAAAGCAGCGCCTGGAGGAGACGGCCGAAGAGCTCAAAGCTGGAGGGATAGAGGTTCTTGCGATCCAGATCGATATCACCAAATCGAAAGAGGTCGACAGCTTTGTGACCCAGGCTGCCGAAAAATTTGGTCGCATCGACATCTTGGTCAATAACGCCGGAACGGGGCGATTGAGCGACCTGATGGAGCTTCCTGAAGAGGAGTTCCGATCCAATATGGATCTTATGCTCTTCGGCCTGATTCGCTGTTGCAAAGCTGCCGTGATCCATATGCGCGAACAAAAATGGGGTCGCATTATCAACATTTCATCCATATTCGGCAAACAGCCGGGCGGATTGGTCGACTACGATGCGATTAAAGCGGCGGTCATCATGTTTTCCAAGGATTTGGCCAACTATGCTGCCAAGGACAACATTTTGGTAAACGCCGTTTGTCCCGGACCGATCCGCACCTTCCTCTGGGAGGGCTCCGGTCAATTGGGAGATCAACTGGGACAAATGCTGAACATGTCAGGCCCGGAGGCTATCAAATGGTTCGCCGAGCAGAACATCCCTTTGGGGCATCATGGCGACCCGGAGGATATCGCCAATCTGGTGGCATTTCTGGCTTCGGACCGAGCCAAGTTCATTACCGGCCAGGCAATCAATGTGGATGGCGGGATGGTCAAGAGCATGATTTAACCCATGTATGGCAGAATTGCATTTGTTTTGATCCCGACTGGTTTGAGCTTGATGTGGAGCCAAACGTCCACTACTCAAGACAAATAATATAAAAGGAGGGAAAAGAAATGGCATTAAAAGCAGCGTTTATATTTTTGGCGCCGGAGGTTGATCCGCAAAAAGACCGGCAAACAGTGGTCACGCCGCAAGTCGAATTGACTGCGGTTGCGGCCGGCAACTACAAAGAGGCCGAAGCGGTTGCCGTCAAACTAGTCGACGAAGGGATAGAGGCCATTGAACTTTGCGGTGGTTTCGGAAACAAGGGTACAGCGCGCATTACAGAGGCCGTGGCGGGTAAAGCGGCCGTCGGTGTGGTTCGTTTCGATATTCATCCGGGATTGGACGGTAAAAGCGGTGACGAGCTGTTTTAAGAAGAAGGCGTCACCACTGGGACGTTTTAGCAATCTATTCGAGATAGAAAAAACGAAACCCCAGTACTTCACGTTAGAGTATGGTTTCCGCCGGTAGCTGAGATTTGCGGCCAACCCGCCATGAAGAGGTATATGGATGTAAACCGATATATGGATATGAAAAGGTTTATTGTTCAGACAGTCATTCTTGCTATTCTAATCGGATGCCCACCGGTGTCTGCAGCACAAGTCGATGCCGGTGGTGATTACACCAATGCCCAATGTACGGAATGCCACGAAGAAATGGCGGATGATCATGTATTGTCCGTGCACGGGAGCATTGAATGCCTGAGCTGTCACACCCAGGCGGTTGAGGAAGACCATGAGAAGGTCGCTGCGGTCGATTGCCGCCCATGCCATGCACCTCATGATGAAAAGGTCATCCACGATGCCCATACGCGTGTTACCTGCAAGGCCTGCCACATGCAAGGAGGGATTCCGACGGCAGGCCCCGAATCACAAAGCGTCATCTGGAGCGGCGCGTTTCGGCCCGGCTCGGCCTTGCTGTCCCATCAGGCGATTCGGTCCGAGACTGATGCACGATGCGGAAACTGCCATTTTCGGGGGAATACATTAGGCGCATCATCCATGATACTGCCTGCTAAAAGTATCCTGTGCATGCCCTGTCATGTCGCTACTTTCTCGGTGGGCGACAAAACGACCCTTGTCTCCTTATTCATATTTCTGGTAGGCATGGTCGGACTCGGTGCTGTCTGGTTCTCAGGCTCAATCGATAAGGGCGCGCACCGGTCCGGCGAAAAATCCAAAGTCAAGACCCGATCCGCACCCGGCGCCCTTTTTCCCGATAAATTCTTCCGCCTGCTCCACGCGCTGATCGCCGATGTGCTTTTTCTGCAACGGCTTTTCCGGTTGTCACCGGCCCGCTGGATCATTCACGCGCTGATCTTTTTTCCGTTTCTTTTTCGTTTCGCTTTCGGCCTGACAGCACTCGTTCTTTCGATCTTTCTGCCGGACTGGCCCGTAACCGTGGCGATGCTGGATAAGAACCATGCCATGCGCGCCTTTCTATTCGACTTGACCGGCCTCATGATCCTCGCCGGTACGGCTGCCGCCATTATCCGCAGTAGAAATAAGCAGATCGTTAATATTGCCTCGCTGCCGGAACCGAGCCGGGGCATGCCGGCATTGCTCGGCCTGATCATTCTGGTGGGATTTGTTCTGGAGGGGCTACGCATTGCCATGACCGGCTGGCCCGATGGGGCGGGATGGGCGTTTTTCGGGTATGGCGTCAGCCTGCTGACGAAAGGCATGCGCGGATTAACGGATACGTACGGTTATATGTGGTATGCCCACGCGATCCTGGCAGGTGCTTTTATGGCGCTGATCCCCTTTACGCGCATGTCTCATATCATAACAGCCCCCATCGCACTGATCATCAATGCCCGATCGGAAACCAAGGAGTGTGCGAAAAATGAAATTTGAAACGCCTGTTTCCCGATTTTCGGGGCCCGTTACCCATTCAACAGAAAGGAACAAGGATATGGAAATTCAAGGATACGACATGCCCGCAGATCTGTACTACGAAAAAAACCATTACTGGGTGAGAGTCGAGGGCGACATACTGGTCATGGGGATGGACGATTTTGCCCAACAAATGGCCGGAGATATTGTCTATGTACAGATCCCCTTTGCAGGAAAAAAGCTGAAGACCGGCAAAAAATTCGCCCAGGTGGAATCGGGCAAATGGCTGGGAAAGGTATACGCACCGGTCAATGGCGAACTTATTGAGGGAAATGAAGCGCTCGAGGCCGAGCCCGCACTCATCAACCAGGATTGCTACGATACAGGGTGGATGTATAAAATCAAACCGGCCGACAGGGACGAACTGAGCAGCCTGATCCATGACCCGGCGGACATTGAAAAATGGGTTCTGGAAGATATCGAGAAATACAAGCAGGATTAACATGTCGAATAGGCACTACAGCATCAGGCAGCTTTTACAGATACAGGCTTGCACGAACTGTCAGGCCTGCGCTGACGTGTGCCCGGCGGTTGCCGGCAGCCTTGACGGAAAGCTATCGGCGGTTTACCGCCTCACGACACTTGGCCGGATACTGAAGACACGAACGGGGTTTTGGCGAAAACTTTGCCGCATCAGAGAATCGACCGCAGAAGAATTGCGTGCTTTCAGCGATACGGTTTTCCGCTGCACCTTATGCGGGAACTGCCGCCAGGTTTGCCCGGTGGGGATAGACCTGACGCAACTCTGGCATTCTGTTCGCCGGGATCTTGTGGATTCTGATGCGTATCCCGGAAAAATTGATATGATCCGGGAAAATTTGGATGAAAGTCACAACGTATTTGGAGAGGACAACGAAGAACGGGCCGAATGGGTGGAAGATATACCCGATGCCCCGGATCACCGCTATAACAGGGACCGGGCCGAGCTGGTCTATTTTACCGGCTGCGTATCGTCCTTTTTCCCGCTGGCCCAGCAAATTCCCATAGCCCTGGTAAAAATCCTCGATGCGGCCCGGGTCGACTTTACCCTCCTGGGTGAAGATGAGTGGTGCTGCGGGTTTCCCCTGCTCGGCGCCGGGCTCGGTGACCAGCTCGATGGTTTGATTGCAAACAATGTCGCTGCCGTAAAGGCCAAGGGAGCGAAGCAGGTGATTTTTGCCTGCCCTTCCTGTTACCGGATGTGGCAGGAGTACTACCCGCGTGAATTTGAGATCACCCATGTCACCGAGTTTTTATGGGGGCTCATCAAATCAGGTCGCCTTTTGCTTCAAGGGACTGGATTTAACGGTAACTTACCATGACCCCTGCGATCTTGGGAGGGGGTCTGGGAGAGTATGACGCCCCGCGGGATGTCATTCGATCCATCCCCGGGATACGATTCGTCGAGCTGACCAACAATCGTGAGAACTGCAAATGTTGCGGCGGCGGCGGCAATCTGGAGATGATTGATTCCGGTCTTACTGCAGATATTGCCAAAGCCAAGATTGATGAAGTACTGCACACCGGGGCAGAGGCCGTGGTGACCGCCTGCCAGCAGTGTGTGCGCACCATGGCCACATATACCAGAAGAAATAAAATATCTATAGAGGTCATGGATATCGTGCAGCTTATTCAAAAGGCTTTAAAATAGCAATTTGAATTTATGGGACCCATATTAGGGGAGAATACTCGAAGTGGAACTGTATAATTTAGGAAAAGTCCCCTGGGAGGAATCGCAGCTATTGTACCATGCGTTGGCGCAGCTGGGGCATGAGTCCCTATGCTTACTTTCTCCGGCCACACCCTATGTCTGTATCGGATTTCACCAGGATGTGGTGCAGGAAGTGGATTTGGAGTTTTGCCGGGCCAATGACATTCCGGTCTTCCGACGGGAGGTCGGCGGTGGGGCAGTTTTCCTGGACGGCAACCAGCTCTTCTTCCAGCTCATTCTCCATCGAGACAATCCCATTGCTCCGAAACGAATTGATGTATTCTATAAAAAATTTCTACAACCTGTGATCGAGGTTCATCAACGGATCGGTATTGCGGCTGAATACAAACCGGTCAATGACCTCATTGTAGAAGCCCGCAAAATATCGGGCACGGGAGCTGCGGAGATCGGCGACAGTATTGTTTTTCGTCGGCAATCTGATCCTGGATTTTGACTATGAGACCATGTCTCGGGTGTTGAAAATCCCGGATGAAAAGTTCCGTGATAAAGTCAAAGAAAACCATTGAAGAGAATCTGAGCACGATCCGACGAGAACTGGGAAAGCAAAAATACGAACAATTGGACGAACCAACATTGAACAATATGATGGTTGAGGAGTTCGAGAAAGTTGTTGGGTCCGCTGAAGCCGGCTAATAAAAATGATGAGCTTATTGCTAAAATGAAAGAGTTGGAAGCATCAATGATCAATAATGCCTGGCTCTTCCAGAAAGGCAAGCGGGTTGAAGGACGCGTGGTTAAAGTGCGTTCGGGGCTGGAGGTTGTCCAGCGAATGCATAAAGCTTCCGGTGGATTAATCCGGGCCGAATTTGCTATCGAAGAAGGAAAATACAAAGGCGTGAGCATCTCCGGAGACTTTTTTTGTTTCCCAAAGGATGCTGTTGATCGGTTGGCAGCTACGCTTGAAGATTGCCTTGCCGATAATGTCGCCCATGCAATTACCGATTTTTATCAAACGAAGAAAAATGATATTCCTGGGGTTACGCCTGATGACTGGATGCAGGTTTTTAGGAGTTAAGCGAATACATTCAAACAATCATACCACTTCCTGAAATCTTCATTTAAAAACTTAACAGCAAAAAATTTATGGCATATATTTCGATACATCCGGATTGATCTACAATTTTCTTCTTGACATTTCAAGACGACCGGTCTAATTATTTTCTATCACCCTTTAACAAGAAGTCTCATGAAAATGAATACAAAACAGAATATACTGCAAATCGGAGCCGAAATTATTCATCGCAAAGGATACAATGCGACTGGTCTTCAGGAAATCCTCAGCGCCGCAAATGTGCCGAAAGGCTCATTTTACAACCATTTCAAAAGTAAAGAGGATTTTGGTCTCCAGGTGATTGATTTTTTTGCAGACTTTTACGCTCAATTTTGCAAAGACATCCTTGAAGATTCTAATCGTTCACCACTCGGCCGGCTGGAACTGCTGTTGGATCGGTTCATGGAAATTTTCGATTCCAGGGGATACACCTGCGGGTGTCCGGTAGGCAACTTAGCTCAAGAATTAGGCGATTTAAGCCCTGTTTTTCAAAAAAAATTATCCAAAGCCATTGATATAATGGTTGATTACTACACCATAATTCTTTCAGAAGCCCAGGCTGCAGGAGAGATTTCCAAGGACCTAAACGCAAAAGAGGCGGCTAGTTTCATTGTAACAAGCTGGCATGGAGCTCTGATCCGTATGAAAGTGTCCAAAGGTGTTGGGCCGCTGAAGAATCATAAAAAATTTATATTTAATTATGTGTTGAAGTCCTGACTGTTGATGGGAGATGGCAGTCAGGATTTTTTTGTACCAGGGATCAATTAGACCGGTCTATTTATCCCTGTTTTAGCAGTGAACCTTTAATTGAATTAGCTTGAATCACCCCTCAAAAAAAGAAAAGGAGCGTAACTATGAGTGAAAAAGAGACCGTTAAAGAAGTATTTGTAACGGATAACACAATTCAATTCGGTCATACGGAGGCCGTTACTTATTAAGTTAGGACTGATTATTCTTTCGCGGCACTCAATTTATCTAATCGTCAGCCGGTGAAAGATCAGGAGGCATTAGATGAAATTAAATGATCACCCCACAGTAAAAAAGTATCTAAAAACTAAAAAGAAATCTGCATCAGAAGTTGTTGACTATCAATGGATTCGAGAAATCGTACTTGATGCAGGAGCTGATGATGTTGGCTTCGTCGAGATTGACCGTGAGGGCCTCCGCGAGCAGAAAGAAGATATCCAGCATGCTTTTCCAAGAACAAAATCCATAATTAGCTATGTTTGCCGTCTCAATCTACCGCAGCTCCAATCAGCTGATCGATCTCTGGCAGATGTGGAGTTTATCGCTCTTGAATCTGAAATGGAAAGGATTTCTCGCACCGTTGTCAAAGTTCTGAGAAAAAATGGAATTAGGACCGTTGTGCCATCAGAGAATTTTCCGATGGATATGTTGAAGTGGCCGGGAAAGATGTGGACGGTTTCTCATAAACCGATAGCTGCTGCCGCTGGTCTCGGACAAATCGGGCACCACCGCTTATTGATTCACCCAGTCTATGGCAGCTATATTTGCGTTGGAACGATGTTGATTGATGTCGCCGTCACCAAATATGATTACCCCATTGAATTTAATCCATGCCTAGAATGTAAGCTTTGTGTGAGTGTATGTCCAACCGGCGCAATTTCAAAAAATGGTGAATTTGAGTTCTTCTCATGTCTTGTTCACGCATATAGGGATCGATTGGGAGGTTTTATAAATTGGGTGGAGGATATTGTTACCAGCACAAACATGGCCGAGTATCGCGAGAAACGTGACGACAGCGAAACCATGGCCGTTTGGCAAAGTCTCACGCATGGTGGCGGTTTCCGTTGTGGCTATTGCATGAGCGTCTGCCCGGCAGGAGAAGATGTCATTGGTTCATATATAGAAGACAAGAAGGGGTATGTCTCCTCAGTTGTCAAACCACTTAAAGATCGAGAAGAACCGGTTTATGTCATTAGTGGTACAGAGGGCGAAAGCTCTGTACCTAAACGATTTTCCCACAAGACCATAAAGCCGGTAGGATAGATAACGTTTGAAAACAAATTACCAAATTAAACACGACAGCTGTTATTGCTCGGAAAGGAGAGGATAGGACATGTCGTTTATCCATATGATTCCACCAAACAAGGCAACAGGTGAAACCAAAGAAGTTTACCGATATATGGCCGAGGTCTGAGGATCGGACAAGAAAATCCCGAAGATAGCCCAGGTATTTAGTCTTCGTCCGAGTTCTATGAGAAGAAGGTTTTGATGATTTAGGCGTGCTCGATCTTGCCGTCGCGATTGCCGATGCCAACCAATGGGCCAGGCTTTATCGCCTTCTGGGTCTGCCGCCAGAGTTATTTTATTTGAAATAGGGGACATCTTTATTATGTCTTAATCGCAGTAAATTTTACGCTGACGACTTTGCCCTGCACAACAGCCAGGTCCGTTTGAGCCGGTGCCGGCGTAAACTCCTCGCCGGGACAACATGCCATGGCTTTCAGTTCCTGCGGTGTCAGGATGTGCCGGGACACAACCATAATTTTGGCAAAACCCGCTCTTTTTACCGTCTGCCAGTAATCCTCTGCGGGAATCGCCCCTCCCAAACAGCCTGACCAATTTTCCTTAAATCGTTCCCGCAGGCGAGGATCAATTTCTTCGGTTAGAAGAATATCCGATATCGCCAGGCGTCCCCCGGGGTGCAGGATCCGATGGGCTTCCGCATACACGGCCATTTTGTCGGGACATAGATTAATGACACAGTTGGATATCACCACATCCGCAACGCTTTGCGGGAGTTGCGAATTCTCCAGATCGGCAACACGAAGTTCAATGTGCCTTTCCTGCAGCCCCGACTCGATCACGGCCTGCTTGGCCCGTTCTATCATTTGCGGCGCGAAATCCAGCCCGACGACCCGCCCCTTTTTGCCAACCCTATGAGCCGCCAGAATGACGTCTATCCCGCCGCCGCACCCGAAATCCACAACCACCTCCCCGGGCTGAAGGTTTGCAAATCCGGTAGGATTGCCGCACCCCCGTGAAAGCTTGATGCCGATCTCCGTCACCAGGGAAAGTTCTTCCTGTCCATAAAGGGCCTGGTCAACCGCGAAGCCCGAACCGGGCTGTCTCTTGCTCGGTCAACAGGACTCCTGATTACCGCCGGTTTCAGCAAAACTACCGTAGCGTGTCATAACCGTTTGCCTGATTTCCTT
>PVMK01130104.1_pt1 | contig 24153 bp, 23 predicted proteins | sample 1853481 | NCBI WGS metagenome assembly PVMK01 (sample SAMN08533507, study PRJNA380276) | Marine sediment metagenome, whole genome shotgun sequencing project. | reverse complement strand
CCGCTTGAGGCGGTTGTTACGGTTGATGACGCGCCGGTAGAGGTCGTTGAGATCGGAAGTCGCGAAACGGCCGCCGTCGAGCGGAACCAACGGACGAAGGTCCGGCGGAAGAACGGGAATGACCGACAGCATCATCCACTCGGGCCGGTTGCCCGAGTCGCGGAACGCCTCGATGACCTTGAGCCGCTTGGAGTACTTCTTGCGCTTCGCCTCGCTGGTGGCCTCTTTGAGGTCCAAACGAAGCTGCTCCGCCATCGCGTGCACGTCGAGATCGCGAAGCATCTCCAGAACGGCCTCGCCGCCCATCCGTGCGTCGAAGGCGTCGTCGCCGTACTCGTCGAGCATGTCGTGGAATCGATCCTCGGTGAGGATCTCCCCGCGCTCGAGCGGCGTCTCTTTGGGATCGAGCACCACATAGCTCTCGCAGTAGAGCACGCGCTCTAGGTCCTTGAGAGTGATGTCGAGAATCGCGCCGATGCGGCTCGGAAGGCTCTTGAGGAACCAGATGTGCGCCACCGGCGTCGCCAGGGTGATGTGACCCAGACGCTCACGGCGAACCTTGCTCTGAATGACCTCTACGCCACACTTCTCGCAGACGATGCCGCGGTGCTTCATGCGCTTGTACTTGCCGCAAATGCACTCGTAGTCTTTGACCGGCCCAAAGATCTTCGCACAAAACAGGCCATCGCGTTCAGGCTTGAACGTACGGTAGTTGATGGTTTCGGGCTTTTTTACTTCACCGTGAGACCACTCGCGGATCTTCTCGGGCGACGCCAGCGAAATGCGAATCGCTGAAAACGCCAGCGGGTCTTTCGGCTTTTCGAAGAAGCTGAAGATATCCTTCATGACTTACTCTTCCTCCGCAGCAAGGACGTCATCGGACCTGCGCCCCAGTTGACTCGTCTCAACCAACTCGACGTTCAGGCAAAGTGCCTGAAGCTCTTTCATGAGGACGTTGAAGCTCTCCGGTAGACCGGCTTCGAGCACGTAGTCCCCCTTTACGATCGATTCGTACATGCGCGTTCGTCCCTGCACATCGTCGGACTTGACCGTGAGGAACTCCTGCAGCGCATATGCGGCGCCGTAGGCCTCCATCGCCCAGACCTCCATCTCGCCGAGCCGTTGGCCACCGAACTGCGCCTTACCACCGAGCGGCTGCTGCGTGACTAGCGAGTACGGACCGATGCTTCGCGCGTGTATCTTGTCGTCGACCAAGTGGTGCAGCTTGAGCATGTACATGATGCCCACGGTGACGTCCTGATGGAACGCGTCGCCGGTGCGTCCGTCGAACAGCACCGTCTGGCCGTTGTCCTGCACGCCCGCCAGCCTCAGAAGGTCCTTGATCTCCGCCTCGCTTGCGCCGTCGAAGACCGGGTGTGGCCAGCTGCAAACCGTGCTTCCAACCCTTGGCCATCGCTGCGACCTCGTTGTCGGGAAGCGCGTCGAGCACTTTGACGATGTCCCCGCCCTTGAAGATTGCGCGGATTCGTTCGCGAAGCTCCGAAGCGGTCGCCTTCGTCTCAATCATCTCCTGAAGCTGCGTGCCGAGCAGATAGCCGGCCCACCCGAGGTGCGTCTCGAGAATCTGGCCGACGTTCATTCGACTTGGAACGCCGAGCGGGTTGAGCACGATGTCGACCGGCTTGCCGTTCGGCAAGTATGGCATGTCCTCTTCCGGAAGAATCCGGCTGACGACACCCTTGTTACCGTGCCGTCCGGCCATTTTATCGCCAACCTGAAGCTTACGCTTGATGGCGACGTAGACCTTCACCATCTTGATGACGCCTGGAGGCAGCTCGTCGCCCTTGCCGAGCTTGTCGATCTTCTCCTGGAACAGCATCTTGACCGCGTCGACCTGGTCGTCGACCTGCTCGAGAATCGCGTCGGTCTTGTCTTTGTTCTTGTCGACCTCGATGTGCGCCCAGTACCTGTGCGCGATCCCATCGAGATCGTCGTTTGTGATCTTCGCGCCCTTGGCGAGGAACTCTACGCCCTTGTCACTCACCAGCTTTGCGGTCGTCGTACTTCCGACGAAATACTTCCGAACCCGATCGTGCGCGGAGTCGAGAACGATCTTGATCTCGATCGCCATGTCCCTTTCGAGCTTCGCTCGCTCCGTTTCCTCGATCTGCAGGGAGCGCTCGTCCTTTTCGGTACCCTTTCGCGCGAACACGCGGGCGTCGATGACGATGCCGGTCACGCCTGGAGGCACCTTGAGAGAGGTATCGCGAACGTCGCCAGCCTTCTCGCCGAAGATCGCGCGAAGGAGTTTTTCCTCTGGAGAGAGCTGCGTCTCGCCCTTCGGCGTGATCTTGCCGACCAGGACGTCGCTGGAGGTCACCTCGGCGCCAATCCGGACGATCCCGGACTCGTCGAGGTCCTTGAGAGCCTCTTCGCCGACGTTCGGAATGTCGCGCGTGATCTCTTCCTTGCCGAGCTTGGTGTCGCGAGCAACGCACTCGAACTCTTCGATGTGCACAGAGGTGTAGACGTCGTCCTTGGCGATCCGCTCGGAAAGCAGAATCGAATCCTCGAAGTTGTACCCACCCCACGGCATGAAGGCGACGATCACGTTCTGGCCGAGCGCGAGCTCGCCGCGGTCGGTGCTCGGGCCGTCAGCGATGACGTCGCCCTCCTTGACCCGGTCTCCGGGGCGAACGATGGGCGTCTGGTTGTACGCCGTGTTCTGGTTGGAGCGCTGGAACTTCTTGAGGCGGTAGATGTCGGGGAACGCACCTGCAAGGCCTTCGGCCTTCACGACGATGCGGGTCGCGTCGACCGACTCGACGACACCGTCCTGCTGCGCCACCACGCAAACGCCCGAGTCACGCGCGACGCGCGCCTCGATGCCGGTGCCTGTAATCGGCGCGTGCGTACGCACACAAGGCACAGCCTGACGCTGCATGTTTGAGCCCATCAATGCACGGTTTGCATCGTCGTGCTCGAGGAACGGAATCAACGAGGCAGCAACCGAGACCAGCTGGTTCGGCGACACGTCCATCAGCTGAATGCTGCCGGCCGGCATCATCACGAACTCGCCGTTGAAGCGAGCGCTGATCAGCTGCCCCTCGAGCTTACGGCTCAAGTGGTTGATCTTTGCGTTCGCCTGCGCGATGTAGTGCCCCTCTTCCTCGAGGGCGGAATACCAACGTACCTGTTGGTCGAGCACGATACCGTCCTCGACCTTGCGGTATGGCGTCTCGACGAAGCCGTACTCGTTGACGCGAGCGTAGGTCGACAGTGACGCAATCAGACCGATGTTCGGACCTTCCGGCGTCTCAATCGGGCAGATACGACCGTAGTGAGTCGTGTGAACATCACGAACCTCGAAACCCGCACGCTCACGCGTCAAACCGCCTGGCCCGAGCGCGGATAGACGCCGCTTGTGCGTCACCTCGCTGAGCGGGTTGGTCTGGTCCATGAACTGCGAGAGCTGACTCGAACCGAAGTACTCTTTGACGACCGCGCTGACGGGCTTCGCGTTGATCAAGTCGTGCGGCATGAGGGTCTCAATTTCTTGAGACATGTTCATGCGCTCCTTGATCGCGCGCTCCATGCGGACCAGACCGATGCGGTACTGATTCTCCATCAGCTCGCCCACGGCGCGAACGCGACGATTGCCCAAGTGGTCGATGTCGTCGACCGACCCACGACCGTTCTTGAGCTCGATGAGGTTTTTCACCGTTTCCAAGATGTCGGTGTTGGTCAGGACCGTGTGATCCAGCTTCGGCCGCTCATCCTCTTCGACGTCCTTGTAGAACTTGTAGTTCAACTTGAGGCGTCCGACCTGGCTGAGGTCGTAGCGCTCCGGGTTGAAGAACAGGTTGTTGAAGAGGTTCCGCGCGGTGTCGAGCGTGGGCGGGTCACCCGGACGCAACCGGCGGTAAATCTCGAGAATACCCTCGTCTTGTGACTGCACCTTGTCGACGAGCAACGTGTCGCGGAGGTAAGACCCGACGTTGAGGCCGTCGATGAAGAGGACCTTGAACTCGTTGACGCTCGCCTCACGGAGCGCATCGATACGACCCTCGGTGACCTCTTCGTTGACCGCGAGCAGAATCTCGCCGGTGTCCTCATCGATGACGTCTTCCGCAGCGACCTTCCCGATCACTTCGCTGAAGTCGATCGGTAGATAGTCGAGCCCCGCGGACTTGAGCTTACGAATCGCCGCACGCGTGAACTTGCGGTTTTTGCGAACGATGACGTCTTCGCCAACAGCGATGTCATGAGTGGCACGCTGGCCGGCGAGCAGCTCGTACTCGATCGATTTCGCGTACTGGTCCTTCGAGAGGATGTAGACCGTCTCGGTGTCGTAGTAGTAGTTGAGGAGCTCCTGGGTGTTGTACCCGAGCGCCTTGAGCAGCACCGTCGCGGGCATCTTCCGGCGGCGGTCAATGCGAACGTACAGCAAATCCTTCGGGTCGAACTCGAGATCGAGCCATGAGCCGCGATAGGGAATGATGCGGGCCTGGTAGAGCAACTTGCCTGACGAGTGCGTCTTGCCACGGTCGTGGTCGAAGAACACACCCGGGCTACGGTGCAGCTGGCTGACGACGACGCGCTCGGTGCCATTGATGATGAACGTCCCGTTGACGGTCATCAGCGGAATCTCGCCGAAGTAGACTTCCTGTTCCTTGATATCGCGGACGGCCCGCTCGCTGCTGTCACCGCTGGTGTCGTAGATGATGAGTTGGATCGTGACTTTGATCGGCGCCGCGTAGGTCATCCCACGCTGCCGACACTCGTCGACGTCGTACTTCGGCCTCTCGAGCGTGTACCCGCTGAATACCAATTCGCTCGTCCCATTGAAGTCACGAATCGGGAACACACTGTTGAAGACGCCCTGAAGACCGGTATTTTGCCGATCGTCCCTGGGAACATCTGTTTGAAGGAACTTATCGTATGACCGCTTCTGAATGTCGATCAGGTTCGGAATCTCGAGGATGTGCTCGATTTTCCCGAAGGAATGTCGCATTCGAAAGTTGGTCTGAATCGTCGCCGCCATCAGAGAGACTCCTGCCGAACCACTGCTACTGGAACCCTAAAGCCAAGAATTAAGAGACACGTGCGCGACAAGGAGACCCTTTGGCCTCCCGCCGCGTTGCGGAAAGTCGTGAATGTTGCGCTGCGCGTACCGGTGCTGCCCCGGCCGGGAACTTAACCCGACCGGGCCCACGTGCCAAGTCGCGGCACAGGGCTCCGAAGCATAACCCCATAGGGTTACTTGACGGTGACCTTGGCGCCAGCTTCTTCGAGCTTCTTTTTGATCTCGTCGGCCTCGTCCTTGGACACGGCCTCTTTGACGACCTTGGGAGCCGCTTCGACCAGTGCCTTGGCGTCTGCCAAGCCGAGCTGCGTGATCTCGCGGATGGCCTTGATCACGTTGATCTTCTTGCCACCAGCCTCGGTCAGCTCGACATCGAACTCGGTCTGCTCTTCGACGGCCTCAGCTGCGCCACCGGCGGGACCCGCGACGGCCACCGCTGCCGGTGCTGCCGAAACGCCCCACTTCTCCTCGAGCTCTTTGACCAGGTTCGCGACTTCCATGACGGTCCACGAGCTCAGCTCTTCGACCATCGATTCTACGTTCATATTTGCCATTCTTGACTCTCCGCTAACCGTGCGTGCGACACGGCTAAATTTGTTGTTGGATTACTCGCCTGCCTCTTTGCGCCGGTACGCATCGAGAACGAGAGCGAGGTTTTGGGCCGGTGCATTGATTTGGCCGACCAGGTTCTGCATGGGCGCCATGAGCTGCGCGAGCAGCGAAGCGCGAATCTCGTCTTTGCCCGGAAGCGTGGCGAGCTCTTTTTCGACTCGCTTGGCATCCAGGACTTGGCCCTCGAGAAGGCCACACTTGACGAGGAGCTTTGGATCTTCGTCCTTCGGCTGAAGAACGTCCGTGAACTCTTTGCGGAAGTTCTTGATCACCTTGGCGGCAGCCGAGGGATCTTCGAAGCTCCAAGCGATTGCCGTCGGGCCGGCGAGGTATTGCGCAAACTCCGTATCGTTGCCGAGCTCGGAACCCTCGAGTGCCTTGCGGACGACGTTGTTCTTGACGACTTTGTACTCGACACCCGCGTCGCGGAAACGGGCACGGAGATCCGTGATCATCTCGACGTTGACGCCTCGGAAGTCGACGAGCACGGTCGAGCTCGCGTTATCGAAGCTCTCGCGGACGGAAGCGGCCTGAGCCGTCTTTTGTTCTCGTGTAAGGCTCATGATTACGCCTCCACCTCTATAGTGCTGGGGTCAACCTTGATGCCGGGGCCCATCGTGGAGCTCAGCGTGATGCTGCGCAGGTACGTGCCCTTGGCGGCGGGCGGCTTGGCCTTCATCAGTGCGCCGACCAACGACTTCACGTTGCCAGCAAGCTCGGGCTCACCAAAGGATTTCTTGCCTATCTGCGCGTGCACGATGCCGGCTTTTTCGACTCGGAACTCGACCTTGCCGGCCTTGGCCTCGCGAACGGCCTTGGACACGTCGAAGGTCACGGTGCCGACCTTGGGGTTTGGCATCAGGCCACGGGGACCGAGGACACGTCCGAGACGACCGACCTGCCCCATCATGTCCGGTGTGGCGATGACGGTGTCGAAGTCGAGCCAGCCTTCGTTGATCTTCGCGACGAAGTCGTCGCCACCCACGAAGTCGGCGCCTGCTGCTTCCGCCTCAGTCACCTTCTCGCCCTTGGCAAAAACTAGAACCCGGTTGGTCTTGCCGGTGCCGTGCGGCAAGACGACCGCACCACGAACCATCTGGTCCGCGTGCTTCGGATCCACACCGAGGCGCACCGCCAGGTCTACCGACTCGTCGAAGTTGGCGAACGCGGTTTCTTTCAACAGCGAGACAGCTTCACTCAGCGTGTAGCGACGGTTTTTATCGGGCTTCTGTAAAGCGGCCGCGCGCTTTTTTCCGGTTTTCATTTTGACTCCTTGCGGCGACTCGAAGCCGCCTACCACCAACTGGGGCCCTGGGTGGTCCAGGGGAGCGAAGTCAATCGCTCGAGAGAGTTAGTCGACTAACTCGACCCCCATGGAACGCGCGGTGCCGATGATGCTTTGCATGCATGTCTCGATCGAGCCCGCGTTGGTATCCTGAAGCTTGACCTGCGCGATTTCTTTCACCTGATCGCGAGTGATCTTGCCCACCTTGTCTTTGTTCGGGCGCGCAGAGCCCGACTTGAGATTCAAAGCCTTCTTGATCAAGATCGCCGCCGGCGGCGTCTTCATGATGAAGCTGAAGGAGCGATCCTGGTAAACCGAGATCACCACCGGGATGATCAGGCCCGCGTCCTTCTGCGTCTTCGAGTTGAACTCCTTGCAGAACGCCATGATGTTGACGCCGTGCTGGCCGAGCGCAGGCCCGACCGGCGGAGAAGGGTTTGCCTTCCCTGCAGGGAGCTGAAGTTTGATCTGTCCGATGACCTTTTTCATGCGTACGGGGTTCTCCGGAGCGGCGAGTCATGCCTCAAGGCACGAAAAGTGCAAGCCGTTTTCTCTGAAATCTCGATCAGTTGGCCCTGAGGGTGTCCACGTGGGTCAGCTGGCGAGCGCCCCCGCAGCGATGAGCAAGGAATACTCAAGTATTTCGCAGCGATGGCGCGAGGAGGGAAAGCCGCCAGATGGCCCGCCTGGGCGCCCTCAGCTAGTTGGATTTTTCGACTTGGGCATAGTCTAGCTCGACGGGGGTGGCTCGGCCGAAGATGGAGACCAGGACGCGAACCTTGTGCTTGTCGGGGTTCACCTCCTCGATGGCGCCGGTGAAGTTGGCGAACGCGCCGGCGGTGACACGGACGTGATCGCCCTTCTCGAACTCGACGCTAGGCTTGGGCTTGGCGGCGCCCTCCTCGACCTGCTGCTCGATGGCGGCGATCTCTCGCTCGGGAACCGGCGAAGGATGGCGGCCACCGACGAAGCCGTTGACCTTCGGGGTGTCCTTGATGAGGTGCCAAGTCCGATCGTCGAGGTCCATCTGGACGAAGATGTAGCCTGGGTAGAACGTGCGCGTGCTGAGCCGGCGCTGCCCGCCGCGGGTCTCCTGCACGTTCTCCTTGGGGATGAGGATGTTGCCGAAGCGGCCTTCCATGCCCGCTTGCTTGATGCGCTCTTCGAGGGAGAGCTTCACTTTGTTTTCGTAGCCTGAATAGGCCTGTACGACATACCACTTCATTGGAATCACACGTTGTAAATGAGGTCGGTGATGTGGGACCAAATGGCGTCGTATACGCCGAGAATGACCGCAGCAATCGCAGAAACGATGAGAACGACGATGGTCTGCGACCGCGTTTCCTTGCGGCTAGGCCAGGTGACCTTGGACAGCTCGACACACACCTCGACCACGAATGTGTGAATCTTCTTGGACCGGTACGTGACGACCGCCACGATGAATGCCACGAGGCCCGCCCCAACGGCGATCATCGTGGCATTCGGCTCAGGGACCGAGTCGACCGTATCGGCCAGGATGGTCCAAATCGCGTTGCTAGACTTGATGAGGAACCAAGCCAGCGTGACGGCGCCAGCCGCGTACGAGAACTGCACCCAACGCTCTACGCCGAGCGTTCCGGTCGGTCTCGCTTTGTCTTGTTCTTTTGTGATCGCCATCGTTGTTCCTCGCGGCAGGCCAGGAGGGATTCGAACCCACAACCCGCGGATTTGGAATCCGCTGCTCTACCAATTGGAGCTACTGGCCTGGGTACTTCTATTTAGTCTCTTTGTGTTCCGTGCGCCGGTTGCATTTGGGACAGAACTTTTTTCAGCGTCAGTCTCTCCTGCGGGCCGGCCTTTCTCAACTTCGTCGTCTGGTAGTTGCGCGCCCCGCACTCTTCGCACGCGAGCGCAACCTTAACTCGTCCGCTACTCACGTCCTTGCGTCTGTCGGTGTCACGTCCACCCCACTACTCGATGATCTTGGAAATGACGCCTGCACCGATGGTTCGGCCGCCCTCGCGAATCGCGAAGCGCTGCTTCTCTTCCATGGCTGCTGGCACAATGAGGTTGACCTTCATCTTCACGTTGTCGCCCGGCATGACCATCTTCACGTCGTCCGGAAGCTCGATCTTGCCCGTCACGTCCAGCGTGCGGATGTAGAACTGCGGTGTGTAGTTGCTGAAGAACGGCTTGTGGCGACCGCCCTCGTCCTTGCTCAGGATGTACACCTCACACTCGAAGCTCGTGTGCGTGTTCACCGAGCCAGGAGCGCACAAAACCTGCCCGCGCTCCACCTGCTCTTTGTCGATGCCGCGGAGCAAGCACCCCACGTTGTCCCCCGCCTGACCTTGGTCCAGCAGTTTGCGGAACATCTCCACGCCCGTCACCGTCGTCTTTTGCGGCTCCCGGACTCCGAGAATATCCACCTCGTCGCCCACCTTGATGACCCCGCGCTCGATGCGCCCCGTCACCACCGTCCCGCGGCCCTTGATCGAGAACACGTCTTCGACCGCCATCAGGAACGGCTTGTCGATGTCTCGCTTCGGCTCCGGAATGTACGTGTCGACCGCTTCCATCAGGTTGACGACCGACTCCACCCACTTCTCTTCGCCGTTGAGCGCGCCGAGCGCCGAGCCCTGCACCACCGGGACGTTGTCCCCGTCGTATTCGTACTTGCTCAGAAGCTCACGAACCTCCATCTCGACCAGCTCGAGAAGGTCCGGGTCGTCGACCGCGTCGCACTTGTTCATGAACACCACCATCGTCGGGACACCGACCTGGCGCGCCAAAAGCACGTGCTCTTTGGTCTGCGGCATCGGTCCGTCGACCCCGCTCACCACCAGAATCGCGCCGTCCATCTGCGCCGCGCCGGTGATCATGTTCTTGACGTAGTCGGCGTGGCCCGGGCAATCGACGTGAGCATAGTGACGGTTACCCGTCTGATACTCCACGTGGCTCGTCGCGATCGTCACCGTCTTGGTCTCGTCGCGCTCCGTGCCGCCCTTGGCGATGTCTTTGTAGCTCTTGACCTCGCCGCCGTGCTTAGCGGACATCACCTTCATGATGGCCGCCGTCAGCGTCGTCTTGCCGTGGTCGATGTGACCAATCGTCCCTACGTTCATGTGTGGTTTGTCTCGGACAAACTTTTCTTTAGCCATCGTTCGTTTCCTACTTCGTCGTTCTTCTGAGTGAGGTCGGGAGCCCAGGATGAGACTTGAACTCACGACCTCCCCCTTACCAAGGGGGTGCTCTACCACTGAGCTACCTGGGCATAGTCTGAATCGCGTCTCGTTTCATCTGCACTGCGGGCTAGAGCGGGCGACCGGGCTCGAACCGGCGACATTCAGTTTGGAAAACTGAGGCTCTACCAACTGAGCTACACCCGCGTAAATCTGTTCGTTGTTCTCCTGGTGGAGGGTGGTGGGTTCGAACCACCGTAGGCATAAGCCGGCAGATTTACAGTCTGCTCCCTTTGACCGCTCGGGCAACCCTCCATGGTCGTTCCGAAATTTCAAGTAGAGCTGGCGATGAGACTCGAACTCATAACCGCCGGTTTACAAAACCGGTGCTCTACCAGTTGAGCTACGCCAGCATGACGGCGGCGGCTGTACTACGTTCCGACCCCCGCGAAGTCAAGGTAATCAGGGTCAAATGCCGGATGATGGAGGCTCACACGCTTTTCTGTCGTTTCGGTCGTCGACGAAGGTGATGCTTCCGACGCAGTTCGACCAATTTTCTTCGTCCCGATTGCGATTGCAATCGGGTTTGTCCACGCAGACCCGGAAGCAGTAGTTCTTGCCATCGTCGTGGGTGACGCAGGCCGAGCCCTCAGGGCAATCGATGTCACCCGCGCAGGGCTCGAGGCCGCAGTAGCCTCCCGTGAACTGGGTCAGGCATACGAGCTCGAAGTCCTCATCGGTCGACTCGCATTCCTGGCTGTCCGTGCATTGAGCTCCGACACCGGCCCTGTCCGCCTCGGTCTCCCCCGAGTCGCCGCAACCCATCGCGATTCCCATTAGGGCCGCAGCAAAGACATACATAAACCTACACATATTCATCCCCCACTTGTGTTCACGCCGCGTCATACACGCCGACCGGCCGGGTGGCCAGACACCAGCTCCCGCACCCGAACCCAGCGTCGGACACAATGCCAGTGGGCGTTGGCCATCGCCAAAAAGCGAAGGGCGGTATCGTTGAACAGGGAGCCCTGCGTGTCACGAACGACTTCCGCACCGATCCACAAGACATCGGGCTCGCCCGGGAGGGTGAGTTGAATTTGCAATCGATCGCTGCGGCGGTTGCCGAGGATCGCAAGGGAGTCGAGGAGCAAGCCGTGCTCGCCGATGCTGGTCACGAACGCGGGTAGGACCTCTTCATCGGCGACGAGCTCTGCATAGAGCGCGACCGGAACCAGCGTCTCGCGATGCACCCCGAACGGCATCGTCGTTCAAGCTACGGGGAGCCGCCGCGCGCCGCAAGAAACCTACCGGCTCCCCCACCGTAAAGCGGTATGATTCCGCGGTGCTCGGCCCCGCCCTGACCCTCGTAGCGTACCTCGCCGGCTCGATCTCATTCGGCATCCTGTTTGCTTCTCGCGAAGGCGTCGATCTGAGGACCATCGGCAGCGGCAACATCGGTGCGACGAACGTCGGTCGAGCGCTCGGCAAGGGGACCGGCCGCAAGGTCATGCTCCTCGACATGCTCAAGGGCTTCGTTCCGGTCGCGTTGGCGCACTGGGCGTTCGAGCTGCCTTGGCCGTGGATCACGGGGGTCGGGATCGCCGCCGCGCTGGGGCACGTCTTTCCGATTTGGCATGGATTTCGGGGTGGAAAAGGTGCTGCCACGGCCGGCGGCGTCTTGCTAGGCGCGCTTCCCCGGGTCGGCGTGGCAACGCTCATCACGTTCGTGCTCGTCAAGAAGCTCAGCAGGCGCGCGAGCGTGGCATCGCTGTCGGCTGCTACGGTTGCCGCCGTCCTGACCATCGCATTCGACGGGCGCCAGTGGCCGATTCAACTTGCGGTGGGGCTGTGGATCCTCATCGTCCTGCGGCACGCAGCGAACATCGTCCGGCTCCTGCGAGGAGAAGAACCGCCCGGTTAGCCTGGTTTGACGGCAAGGCCGCGGGTGTGATACCCGAAACTGAATGGCGGTTCATTCAACAGCCCCCAAGCGCAAGAGGGCGCCCAACAAGCGTGAGCGCATCCTCAAGGCCGCGATCAAGGTCTTCGCCAAGAACGGCTTCTATGCGACGCGGGTGAGCGAAATCGCCAAGGCGGCCGGTGTCGCGGACGGCACGATCTACCTCTACTTCAAGAACAAGGACGATGTCCTCGTCACGATCTTCGAGGAGGGCATCGAACGGCTCCTGAGTATTCTTCGGGAGGTCGCGAAGTCGGAAGAGCCGTTCGAGAATCGAATCCAGCGCATCATCGAGCTTCAACTCGGCTTGATGGAGGAGCAGCGAGACCTCGCCGAAGTGATCACCGTGAACCTGCGGCAGTCGTCCCGCCTACTGAAGCAGTACGCAACGCCCTTGTTCATGCAGTACATCGACGTGATCGCGGACGTGGTTCGGACGGGCAAGAAGAAGGCACGTTTCGCAAAGACCTCAACCCCCGCGTGGTGGCGCGCTGCCTCTTCGGCGCAATCGACGCGATTCTGCTGACCTGGGCACTCGGAGAAGGCGACCCCGCGGCTCTGCGCAAGGCCGCCACGCACTGCGCTAGCCTGTTTCTCGAAGGTCTGCGAAAGCGCTGACTGGGTCGGCGAGGAGGACCAACGCATACCCATGACGTCCCCGAACGAAACTCGAGACTGGCGCAAAGGATACGAGACCGATGGGTACGTCGTGCTCGAGGGCCTGTTGAGCGCCGCCGAGTTGAGCGAGGTCCGAGACGAGCTCTCACGGCTTCTCGGCGAAGGCCCGTCGGGCCGTAACGACTTCGAAGGAACACGAACGCAGCGCGTCTACACCCTGGTCGGCCGGGGCAAGCCATTCGAGCGTCTCGTCGAGCATCCGGCAATCCTGTCGATGCTGGACGAGCTCCTTCTGCCCAACTACCTGCTCACCGCGAGCCAGGCGATCGCGATCGCCCCGGACGAAACGCCGCAGCCGGCGCACACGGATGACTCGTTCTACACCATCCCCAGGCCGCGCCCGGCGATCAGCGTGTCGACCATGTGGGCGATCGACGACTTCACGGAGGAAAACGGCGCGACCGAAATGATCGCCGGAAGCCACAGGTGGAGTGATGACGAGCTCCTGAACATGTACGTCGGTGACGACACGGTCACACTGGCGCCCCGGTATCAGCCGCAGCTTCGACCCTTGGTCATGCCCGCAGGTTCTTGCGCCGTGTTCGCGGGGACGCTCGTACACCGCGGAGGGCAGAATCGTTCAGGCCGGGTGCGCACGGCGATTAGCAATCAGTACTGCGAGCCGTGGGCGCGCCCGCAGGAGAACTTCTTTCTGTCGATCCCCAAGAACAAGGTCGCCCAGATGTCGCCCCGCCTCCAGAGCATGCTGGGGTACTCGATCCATCCCCCTTTCATGGGTCAAGTCACCGCGCGCCACCCTCTCAAGGTCCTAGATCCCGGTTTCAAAAACCCTCTCGACGATTGATGGACTACGACGTCGTCATCATCGGTAGCGGATTCGGTGGCAGCGTGCCCGCGCTTCGCCTGAGCGAGAAGGGTTATCGCGTTGCGGTTCTCGAACAGGGCCGGCATGTGTCGCCCGACGACATGCGAGCCGCCGACCGAAGCCTACGTAGGCTGTTTTGGATTCCGCAGATCAACTTTCGCGGTTTTTTCGTGCAGCACTTCTTCAAGCACGTCGGCATCGTTGGCGGCGTGGGCGTGGGTGGCGGGAGTCTGGTGTATGCGGCGGTGTTGCTGAAGCCGGGCGACGCGTTCTACGACGACCGGGCTTGGGCCCACCTGGGCGTCGATTGGAAGGAAGAGCTCGCGACGCCCTTCGACACAGCGGCCGCGATGCTCGGCCGGACGACCAACCCTGACCATGGAAAGATGGATGACTGGCTGCAGGCAACCGCAGAGGCGATGGGCGCCGGCGACACGTTTGGCGCCGTGCCTCAGGGGATCTATTTCGGCGAAGCAGGGAAGACGGAACCCGATCCATTCTTCGATGGCGCGGGTCCCGAGCGGATGGGCTGCACGCGTTGCGGAGGCTGCCTGACCGGCTGTAGTGACGGCTCGAAAAACAGTCTAGACAAAAACTACCTCTACTTGGCGCAAAAGCTTGGAGCCAAGGTTCTGCCAGAGCGAAAGGTGGTCTCCGTCCGTCCGCTCGAGGGCGGTGGCTACGAAGTACAAACGGTGAACCCGTTGCGCCGACGGGAGCGGCATCTACCGATTCGCGCCCGACGCGTGATCGTTGCCGCCGGCGTCGTCGGAACGTTGGAGCTCTTGTTCAAGTGCCGAGACGAGCTCGGAACGTTGCCGGAAATTTCAACCAGGCTGGGTGACATCGTCCGAACCAACAGCGAAGCAATCGTCGCCGCGCTTTCGCCAAATCCCGACGACGACCTCACGCATGGCACGGCGATTTCGTCGCACTTCTACGCCAACGCGCACACGCACATCACCCAGAACCGCTTCCCGGCTGGCTACGACTTCATGCGGTGGTACATGGGGCCTCTCACCGATGGCACGAAAGCCTTTGGCCGAGCGCTGCGCACCATCGCGGGCGTCGTTGCGCATCCAGTTCGAACGCTTCGCGCACTCTTCGCACGCAACTGGCACAAACGCATCACCGTGCTCACCGTAATGCAGACTCTCGACAGTCAGATCGCGTTCAGCCGCGGGCGCCGCCTACTTTGGCCATTCAGGAAGCTGCACTCGGCCGCGGGGCCCCATGGAGGAACGCCCGCCTACATCCCGGAAGCCAACGAGGCGGCCCGAAAGCTCGCCAAGCACATCGGCGGCACTCCGCACAACAACCTTCTAGAAAGCGTTGGCAACGCGTCGGTCACCGCGCACATCCTCGGCGGCTGCGCGATCGCAGCGGGGCCGAAAGCGGGAGTGATCGACATCGACCATCAGGTCTTCGGCTACCCGGGGCTCTTCGTGACCGACGCTTCGGCCATCCCAGCCAACGTCGGCGTGAACCCGGCGCTCACCATCACCGCTCTCGCGGAGCGGTTCAGCTCGCGCTTCCCCTCAGCCGTAGAGGAGGGCGATGATGATGCCGAGAGCGAGCGCACATAGAGCGATGAAAGGGAGCGGGCGCGTCGACAACGGGCCGGGCGGCAGCCCAAGGCGCGAACCTTCCGCAAATCCCTTCGGGAAGGTTGCGGGTACGTGCCTTGCGCCTCCGGTCCACGGTTTGGCCGCTTCGTCGACGAGCCGTTGGCTCACTGCCCAAAGGTGGCGGGCCGCTTCCTCGTTTCTGGTCGCCTTGTTGGGTATAGTCACTTTCGCCTTGTCGAAGTAACGCCCCGTCACGCCGTCGAGCTCCGGGGAGGTTGCAACGTGGAGGGACGTACGGGCGCCGTCTGCTTCCGACATGATGATCACCCGGGCGATCGGCGAGCGGTGGAGCGCGTTGAGAAACCAGTTGTTCCGTGTGATACGGCTACGCACATTGCCAGGGTTCAGGGCGTTCGACGTGACTCCGAGGTCCTTCCAGCGGCGCGCGAGCTCGTTGGAAAACAGAACGTTGGCCAGCTTGGAGTGGCCGTACACCCAGAACCCTGCCCAGTATTTCTCGAACATCAGGTCGTCCCAGTGGATCGATTTGGGACGCCCATGCATCGACGACGACACGTTCACGACGCGGGCGGGCGCAGAGGCGACCAGCAAGTCCTCGAGCTCATTGGTGAGCAGGAAATGAGCGAGATGATTGACCGCAAGCGTAGCCTCATACCCATCCTTGCTGAGCGTGCGGTGGGTGTGCCAGACGCCCGCGTTGTTCACGAGGACGCTCAGTGAATCGAATCGGGCCTTGATGTCTTCGGCAAGCCGGCGCACCTCCGCCAACGACGCGAAGTCCGCCTGAAACGTCTCGATGCGCGCGCCCCCCGAGCTGAGGTCCTCAGCTGCCTGCGCAAGACGCGCTGGGTCTCGGCCCACGATCCCAACCACGTCGAAGTGAGCGGTCAGGCCCCGCGCCGTCTCGAACCCGATGCCGCTGCTTCCGCCGGTCACCAGCGCATAGCGGGTCGCGGTGGCTTGCTCGCCCATCGGGCGCTTCTAGCACAACCATGGAAAGGGAACGCCGTGGGAAGGCTCGTGAGGCCTGGGCCCGGTCGCGCTCCTTGACAGAGTCGCAAAACCCGCCTAGATCGCCTGCGTTTTCCAGTATTTGTCAGCCTGAACGGCTCTTCAATCTGAGGAGGAAGTGTGAAGATCCTCGTAACCATCAAGCGCGTTGCGGACCCGGACAACGCAAGCAAGCTCAAGGTGAGCGCCGACGGCAAGGCCGTCACATCGGAAGGTCTCGAATGGAAGATGAATCCGTTCGACGACTGGAGCCTCGAAGCCGCCCTGCGACTGACCGAAAACGCCGCCGAGAAGAACGCGCGTGTCGGTGAGGTCGTGCTGGTCTCGATCGGCCCAAACGACGAGCACACCCAGCGAATCATCCGCGAAGGCCTCGCGAAGGGCGCCGAGCGGGGCATCCTGGTCGAAGCGGAAGAGGGGAGCCTCGACGCCGGCGTCGTGGCTGTGATCATCAAGGCGATCGCAGACAAGGAGAGCCCCGACCTCATCGTGATGGGCAAGCAGGCGGCCGACGGTGACTCCAATGTCGCTGGGACCAGGGTGGCCGAGAAGCTCGGCTGGCCGATCATCAACTACGCTATGAAGATCAAGACCAGCGACGACGGAAAGACCTTCGAGGTTCTGCGTGAGCTCGACACGGGCGTCGCCACCGTGAAGGTCACCGGTCCGGCAGTGTTCACCACCTCCGACCGAATCCTTCATCCGGAATCGATCAAGAACGGCGTGACTCCCGATGACCACCAGTACGCGAAGCTGGAAGTCGGCGGCCGTTACGCGTCGCTCAAGGGCATCATGCAGGCCAAGAAGAAGACCATCGACCAGATGTCGATCGCCGACCTCGGCGTCGACCCGGCGAAGGCGCTCAACTACACGAAGTTCGAGCTGCCGCCTGCGCGTTCGGGTGAGACGACGTTCGTCGAGGACGCCGCGGATCTCGTCGACAAGCTCCACAACACCGCCAAGGTCATCTAACCCTCGAGAAACGGAAAGGAAGCATCACACATGACTAATGTTCTCGTTGTTGCGGAGTTGCTTGAGGGCAAGGCACGCAAAACCACTCTTTGTGCCGTCACCGCCGCGAAGCAGATCGCGGAAGGGACCGGCGGTTCGTTCGATATCCTCTCCATCGGAGAAGGCGCAGGCGCGTCGGCAGACGAGCTCGCCGGGTACGGCGCAGGCAAGGTGCTCAAGGCGGAGATCGCTGGCGGCTACACCTGCGAGAAGTACGCGGCAACCGTCGCGGAGGCTGGCAAGGGCTACGACGTCCTCGTTGCTTGCGCGACCGCGTACGGCAAGGACTTGCTCCCGCGCGTCGCTGCCAAGCTGGATGCGGGCGTGGCGTCCGACATCTCGACCGTGAATGTCGACGGCGGCAAGCTGTCGTACACGCGACCGATGTACGCGGGGAACGTGTCGGGTACCGTCGAGATCACGACCAACAAGCAAGTCGTCACCGTGCGTCAGGCGGAGTTCGACGCGGCGGAGGCTTCCGGTGGCGCAAGCTCCGTAGAAGACATCGCCATACAGAGCGATCCAGTCGCGGACAAGGTCGAGTTCCTCGGCGTCGAGGTCGTGAAGAGCGAGCGCCCGGAGCTCAGCGATGCAGACGTCGTCGTATCGGGTGGCCGTGCGCTCAAGAGCGCGGAGAACTTCACTAACGTCATCGAGCCCTTGGTCGACGCGCTAGGCGCCGCCATGGGTGCATCGCGTGCCGCGTGTGACGCGGGGTACGTTCCGCCGGAGCTGCAGGTTGGCCAGACCGGCAAGGTCGTCGCGCCGAAGCTCTACATCGCGATCGGCATCTCGGGCGCTATCCAGCATTTGGCCGGCATGAAGGGCAGCAAGACGATCGTCGCGATCAACAAGGACAAGGAGGCGCCGATCGCTCAGGTTGCCGACTATTTCCTGGTCGCCGACCTCTTCGACGCCGTCCCCGCGCTCACCGACGCCGTGAAGAAGCTGTAGCTCCTTACGGTCCGGAAAACACGAGGAGAAGCCCGGGTGGCACCGCCTCCCGGGCTTTTTTTGGCATACGGCCTCCGCGATCCGGCACAATTCGGCGATGGCTTGGTCCCTCGCACTATTGCCCGTCCTTGCAGTGGCCCTCATGGCGCTCCAGAAGGTTCAGCGGCGCCGGCGAACGGTGACTAAGGATTCGCTTTCCGACTCGCCGCATGCTGCGCAGCCGGACGTTCAGCCGCCGGGGGGCTCACAACGTGGCATGGAGCCCGAGGCCACGCGGATGAGGAGTTGCCCCGTGTGCCTCTCGGAGTATCCGACTCGGGACCGCTTCTGCGTCCGCGATGGCGCAGAGCTGATGGAGGGCTCCTCGTCGGGGCCCTTCACGCAAGGGATGATCTGCCCCACCTGCCGGCGCGGCTACCCCTTCGATGCGCGGTTTTGCCCGGAAGATGCGGACGAATTGGTGCCCTATGGCCTGTACGGGGCGGCGAGCGCCACCCGACCCCCGGTGAGGCTCGACGCCAACAAGATCTGCCCCGAATGTGGGATTCGTCACGCCGCAGCCCATCTGTTCTGCGGGGACGACGGGAGTCCGCTGGTCGTCGTGAACTGAAAAGACCCAAGAATTCCCGGAGACGAGGGTCCAAGCACCCGGGGACAACCTTCGTGGACTTCTTGCTCGGCATAGGAAAGGACCGCTATGATCGCGGTCCTAAAGGGGAATCTTCGATCCGGCACGCGTCCACTCACCCTGGGCCGGAAGGAGATGGGAGCTACAGATGAAGATCGTTTGCGATAGCTGCGGTGCCAAATACTCGATCGCCGATGAAAAGGTGGCTGGAAAAATCTTCAAGATCCGATGCAAGAAGTGCTCGTCGGTGCTGGAGGTGCGCGGTGATCAGACCGGCGCACACCCATTCGGTGGAGTCACCTCACCCCAGGGTCCGGGGGGCGAACCAACCTGGTACATCGTGGTCGACGGCGAGCAGCAGGGACCGCTTCGACCGATCGAGTTGAGCCAGCTGTTCGCCAAGGGCAGTGTCGGGCTCGACTCCTACGTGTGGAAGGAAGGGTTCGACGACTGGAAGGTCGCCGGAGATGTGGCGGACCTCGCGACGGTGTTTGGCGGCGCGGCGGCCCAGGCGAAGAGCGCGGCGGCGGACGATACCTCGTCGTTCGGCACGGGCGGTGACCTGTTCAGCGATGGAAACGGTCGTGAGCCGACGAGCGAGATCGATACGAGCGGCAACATGTTCGCAGGCTTCGACGAGAACCCCACGCCAACAGGGTCCCAAGACTCGCCGCTCGGAGCAACTGCGGACGGCTCCGGCGCCGCGGCAGGCATTGCTGGTTTCGGTGGAGGCGCCGTGGGCGCATCCACCCCTCAGCGCATGACGGGTCAACGCAACGAAAACTCGGTACTCTTCTCGCTCACCAATCTGCAGCAGCTCGCATCGCGTGGCGGTACGCCTGCAGCAGCGGCGCCCGCGGCAGCAAGCCAAGTGTCTGCTTCAACCGGGGCGCCAGCCGCGGTCGAAGGCTCGGGCCTCATCGATATTCGTGCGCTCGCGAAATCCACCACGCCGGGCACCAAAGCCGCTCCGTCACAGGCAGTCGATGATCTTCTGGCGATCGGCACCGGCGGCGGCGCCTCGCTCGGGACGCCTTTGCTTGGCCCAGCCCCCCTAGACACCTCGGACAGCAACCGCTGGCTGTGGATCGGCGGAGCCGCGATCGCGGTGCTCGCCATCGTCGGCGCGGGAATCGGTGTCGGCATGGTGCTTGGAGGATCGGAGGACGACGCCCTCGAAATCACCGCGGCCACTGGGCAAGAACCGAGTGAGCCCACGGCGGGTTCGAACGAAGGGGCGACCGCGGCGCAGGTCCCCGCCGAGCCGCCTGAAGACGCGCTCGCCGTCGCGGAGCCGATCGAGGCTGCAACGATCGAGGAGCCCACCGAGGCCGAGATCCAGGCACCCGCACCCAAAAAGCGCACCTCCTCGAGCTCACAGCGACGGCAACGAACGTCCAGGAGCTCGTCCAAGAGCACCGCATCTGCGAAGCCCGCACCCAAAAAGCGCAGCAGCAACAATCTCGATGCGCTCATGGATGAGGTGGTTGGCGGCTCTTCTCCTTCCAAGTCGAAGCAGACCACGAGGTCATCGAGCTCGAGCAGTTCGAGCCTCCCCAACACGCCCACGCGCAACGACGTGAAGACCGCGCTTCAGGGCGTGAGCGGCGCGGTGAAATCCTGCAAGAAGGACAGCGGCGGAACCGCAGCTGTCAGCGTCGTGTTTAGCGGCAAGACGGGGCGCGTCTCGAGCGCAAAGGTCACCTCGGGCCCCTTCAAGGGAACCGCCGTTGGCTCCTGCATCGCATCCGCGGCCAAGCGTGCCCGTGTGCCACGATTCAAGCAGGGATCGTTCAAAGTGACCTTCCCCTACAGGCTCTAGAGGCCCTCCAGGAACCGCACCCCCGTCGCCACCCCGAACCCGGTCCCACCCTTCGGCAAGCGTCCGTGCGCGCGGTCGGTGAAGGAAGGTCCGGCAATGTCGAGATGCATCCAGGTGGTCTCGTCGGTGAACTCTTTCAAGAAGAGGGCCGCGGTGATCGAGCCTCCGTAGCGGCCACCCACGTGTTTGAGGTCGGCGATGGCGCTCTTGAGAGTCGAGCGCAGATCCGTGTCGAGCGGCATGCGCCAGAATGACTCGCCCTCCCCCTCTGCGGCGTCGAGATACTTCGAGGCAAGCTCGTCGTCGTCGGTGTAGAGCGCGGCGCGCCACGGACCGAGCGCGACCATGCACGCGCCGGTGAGCGTTGCGTGGTCGATCATGTAATCGGGCTTGAGCTTACGCACCGACCAGGTGAGCACATCGGCGAGCACCAGCCGCCCCTCGGCATCGGTGTTGATGACCTCGACCGTTTTGCCCTCCAAGGACTTGTAGACGTCGCCGGGCCGATAGGCCTTCGCGCCGGTCATGTTCTCGGTGGAGCCCACGACCGCGTGCACCTCGATGGGGAGCTTGAGCCGCGCGGCGGCAAACACGATACCGAGGGTGGTGGCGGCACCGGCCATGTCGCACTTCATGCCGATCATCGAACCAGCCGGCTTGATGCACAGTCCACCGGAATCGAACGTGAGGCCCTTACCCACGAAGACGACCTTCTTCTTTGGGCGCGTGGGCTTGTAGACCACGTGAATGTCGAGATGCATCCAGGTGGTCTCGTCGGTGAACTCTTTCAAGAAGAGGGCCGCGGTGATCGAGCCTCCGTAGCGGCCACCCACGTGTTTGAGGTCGGCGACGGCGCTCTTGAGAGTCGAGCGCAGATCCGTGTCGAGCGGCATGCGCCAGAATGACTCGCCCTCCCCCTCTGCGGCGTCGAGATACTTCGAGGCAAGCTCGTCGTCGTCGGTGTAGAGCGCGGCGCGCCACGGACCGAGCGCGACCATGCACGCGCCGGTGAGCGTTGCGTGGTCGATCATGTAATCGGGCTTGAGCTTACGCACCGACCAGGTGAGCACATCGGCGAGCACCAGCCGCCCCTCGGCATCGGTGTTGATGACCTCGACCGTTTTGCCCTCCAAGGACTTGTAGACGTCGCCGGGCCGATAGGCCTTCGCGCCGGTCATGTTCTCGGTGGAGCCCACGACCGCGTGCACCTCGATGGGGAGCTTGAGCCGCGCGGCGGCAAACACGATACCGAGGGTGGTGGCGGCACCGGCCATGTCGCACTTCATGCCGATCATCGAACCAGCCGGCTTGATGCACAGTCCACCGGAATCGAACGTGAGGCCCTTACCCACGAAGACGACCTTCTTCTTTGGGCGCGTGGGCTTGTAGACCACGTGAATGACCCGAGGTTCGATCGCGCTGCCCTTGTTCACGGCAAGCAGGAGGTTCATGCCCTCCTTTTCGATGCGCGCCTTGTTCCAAACGCGGCACGATAAACCGAGCTTTCGAGATTCGGCCGAAGCCGCGCGCGCCAACGTGACCGGATTCAGATCGTTGGGGGGGCGGTTGACCAAATCGCGGGCGAAATTGGAGCTCTCGGCGACGGCCTTGCCAGCTCGTATGGCCGCGCTGAGGCCGCGCGTGCCCTTTGGGGCCCCGAGGATGACGGCCGAGGTGAGAGTCTCGGCAGCCGTCTTGTCGCTCTTGTACTCCGCGTATCGGTAGGCTCCGGCCACGAGACCGTGAGACGCGGCACGCACTGACTCTGGTGTGACTCCCGGGAGCTCGACCGCAGCGCTCTTCCGCGCACGTGCGACGGACGCGAGCGCATGGCCCATGTTCCAGGCGATCTTCTGCACGTCTTTTTCGGTGCCAATACCGACGAGGAGCAACCAACGGGATTTCGCTTTGCCGGCGGCGGCAACCTTCAGTGTCTGCGAGGCCTTGCCCGCGAAACGCTCGTCAGAGGCGAGAGGCTTGATGCTGCCCTTGCCGGTGACGACCTCGATCCGGCCCAATGCGCGACTGAGCTTTGTCTTCCCCGATGGAACGGCGACCGCGACGATGTCCGCGGTCGACTTGTCCCAAGTGCCCTCAGAAAGTGAAATCTTCATCTGACTCCTTCTCAAGCTGGTCGGCGGGATACTGACAGGAACTCCTGCGGCCAACAAACGAAAGCGAGCCGTCCGTTGGGTGGCGGCCGACGTCGCTCACCGCCGGAACCGCCAACTCGAGCGCCGTAGCCCCCGAGGATCACTAGGCCCCGCGCTGGCGCCGCATTTGCATTGGAGTGGAAACGCATTCCAACCAGGAGGACACATGCTCGAAGAAAACAAGGTGAAGATCGCGTACACGGTCGTCGAACGAAGCAAGGACGGCCGAAAGTTCTGGGTTCGCGTGGGCGCTGCGTTCGTCAATCGCGACGGAAGCCTCAGCGTTCGGCTCGACGCCATGCCGGTCAACGGCGAGCTACAGATCAGAGACTATCAACCGAGAGAGGCCCGTGAGACGACCTCCGGCGAACAGGCAGCCTGATGTTGCGCCTTCTCGTTCTCGTAGTCGTAGTCGCCGTAAGCACACTGCATGCCGGACAGGCCATCGCCGCCGGAGGGGGCGCCGGGCCCTCGGAGCAAGGGCCGCCCAGTGTCGAGCAGGACAAGCGGATCAACATCAACGAAGCCGGGCCTGATGTTCTCGTTCAGCTCCCGGGCATCGGGCCAAGCCGCGCCCAAGCAATCATCGCGGAACGCGAGAAGCGGCGTTTCCGACGCATCGAAGACATCATTCGGGTGCCCGGCATCGGGCGAAAAACGTTCGGCCGAATCCGCTATTCGATTCGCGTCCAATAGACGCTACCGCTGCCGGGCTGGACGGCCTACGGTTGGGCGATGGTGCCAACGATCCAGGTGCGGGAGGCCGCCGAAGCTGACCGCGACGTCCTGATGGGCTTTCATCGGGCTCTCTACCAAGGCCATCGGGACGAGGTCGTAAGCAACCAAGACCTCCCCCTCATCGAGTACCGAGACTACGGCCGCATCCTGCGGGACGACCTGGAAGCACTCTTGAGGGACCGAAGTAGCCACGTCTTGGTGGCCGAGTCACAGGGCGTGGTCGTCGGCTACATCACCGGCCGAGCCACGGTCGAAGCAAGACGCGTCCTGTCACGCAGGGGCGTCATCGAAGATTGGTACGTCGCACCGGAGTCGCGCGGCGCGGGCGCGGGGTCGCTGCTGCTTCGAGAGATCGAGGCACGCTTCGCGGCGGCCGGGTGTGAGGTGATCGAGTCAGCAACGTGGTCGAGCAACGAGGGGGCGAGACGAGCGCACGACGCGCTCGGCTTTCGAGAGATCCGCGTAATGTACCGAAAGCGGATCGACGGCTGAAGCTGGCACTGAGCACTGGCACTGGCACTGGCACTGGCACCAACCCTCTAGTGCACCGCCGGGCGCAGGGGGAGGCTGTCGACGATTTCGGCTTCGCCCTCCAGTAACTCGTCCAGCCTCTGCTCCACGCGGTCCGCCGGGAAGTACTCGCGGGCCAGGCGGACGAATATGCCGTGGTGTCTGGCT
>PVMK01124809.1_pt1 | contig 24159 bp, 24 predicted proteins | sample 1853481 | NCBI WGS metagenome assembly PVMK01 (sample SAMN08533507, study PRJNA380276) | Marine sediment metagenome, whole genome shotgun sequencing project. | reverse complement strand
TGAACATCAGATGTGGCGCCTGCCAGGTAAACTCTGCCGCTGGCGCCATATACAGTGACATGATTTAGGGTAATATCCGCGGCTTTTTCAGCCTCGTTGGCCGCGTAGCCGGCATAACCGGCCGGCACCACCTCAAGGATGTAAAGGGTTTCATCGCTCAACGACATGCTGGCCGACCGAAAACGATTCACTATCTGGCTCATATACGGATCCAGCCGCTCGATGGTCTCAGTCGATAAAATTTTGGGCTTGAGTCGATCGGCCTCCGTACAGCCCAGATAATCCAGGACCACCTGCCCGGCTTCTTTGACATCGTCCGGATCGTCGGCGTGAACCTCGAGCATGCCGTAGGTTCTTTCCACCACCAGCGCACCGGGATATACGTTGGCCTTTTTCATGATCGCATCCGTAATCATGTTGATCTCCATACCCGGTGCAATTTCCAGAAATAGAGCTGCCTGACCCGTAACCGGGTAATAGCCCTTGGAGGCTGAACCGATATACGCCACCATCTGTTTTTGCAGCTGATCAATGAATGCAAAAGCTCTGAGGTCTATCATTATTTAGTGATCCTATCTAATCCAAAAGGTTTTCATCAAGTATCATATTGTAAGCCATCCAAGGTTTCAGGCGCAGAGGTTCAAGGTTCTGGGTTCTGCGTTCAAAGGTTGAAAAGTTACCGCCGTTGAAAGTTTGCAAGCGGTAACCCTGAACGTTGAACCCTGAACCTTTGAACCCTAAATGCTTTTCAGCCATTCTCTCTTGTTGGGACAAACTGCGGTTACGGTGGTACAGGCCGCATTTCCCTGGCAAGAACACTCGTTGCCGGAATCTTTGTAAAAACGTCCATAGCAAAAATCGTTTATCGGAATTGATGTTTTACAATCCAGTATCAGTTCTGAAATCAAACGGCCGATTACCGGTGCCAGGCCGAAACCATGCCCGCAAAACCCGGTGGTAAAGACAAAGCCGGGAACCTCTTCGGTAAACCCCAGCACCGGGAGTGCATCCGACATCTGGGCGATGAGACCCGACCACATCCGGATCACGTTGAGGTCTTTAAGTACCGGAAAGAAATCAATGACCATCCGAGAAATTGCCGGGCCGATATAATGAAAAGAAGGCTTGCCTTCGCGGTAGATGAATTGTTCGGTACCGACGAAGCCGCCCCAGAAAAAAGAACCGTGCGCTGTTTGTCGTCCGTAAAACAGTCCCTTGGCATGTCCGACCATCTGTTTAAAGAGCGGCGGGTAGGCTTCGGTGATCATAGCCTCGGAAAAGATCGGCCGCATGGGCAGGTCTAATCCCACCATGTTGGCCACCTTGCGGCCGGCAACTCCGGCGGCGTCAACCACCAGATCGGTTTCGAAGATATTTTTATCGGTTACAACGGCGGTGACCCTGCCTTTTTGCATTCGAATTTCTTTGGCTTCTTCGTGGGTATAAAACCGTGCGCCGAGGCTTTTGGCCTTTTTAAAAAAGCCGTAGGTCACCAGAAAAGGATTGACATGTCCGTCGGTCGGGCAATAGCTGGCACCGATAACCTTTTCGCCCACATGCGGGTTGATCTCCAGCAGCTGCCGGCGATCAAGCATTTTCAGTTCCAGCCCCACTTTTTTTTGATTCTCGACAGCCTGGCGCATAACCTCCAGCTCTTCTTCGGAGGTGCAGAGCCTGAGGTTTCCTTCCTGCACATATTCAACGTCCATTTCCAGTTCTTCGTGGAGATGGCCATACATCCGGATGCTTTCCATGGCCAGGGGCATCTCTTTGAGGTTACGGGCCGACTGGCGCACGCCGCCGCCATTGCTGCCGGAAGCCTCGCTGCCGATATCTGATTTTTCAATGACGACCGGCTTTAAACCTTCCTTGGCCAGATTGTAGGCGATGGCGCATCCCATCACGCCGCCGCCGATAATGACTATGTCTGATTTGGTGGACATTAAAATACCTCACCGAATTTTTGGTTATATCTTCGCACTTAATGCTCTCGGTTTAGTTTTTTGGTGTCAGCAGGCAAATTTAGGAATTGCGAATTCAGGAATTTAGGAATTGAAGGTATGCTGTCATTCTAATTCCTAAATCCCTAAATTCCTTAATTCCTCAATTATTGAATCCTGACACCTGACACCTGAAACCATCTTTTTCGTCAACTATTCGCAAAAACCTCCAACCGCAGCGGCCTCACCGGTCCTCTGGCGGTGGTGGGATCGATATCCGCCGCGGCGAGGCCAAGTTCTTCGGTCAGTATCCTCGCTACCAGCTGCTGGCAGGTCTGACCCTGGCACAGACCCATTCCGGCTCTTGTGATGCGTTTGATGCCGTTTAAGGTCTGAATGCCGTTTCTGATGGCATCCTTAATTTCGCCCCGGGTGATTTCTTCACATCGACAGATAACCAGGTCATCGGTATCGGTTGATTCATCTTTTTTTTTGACCGCCGTATCGCCTTTTTTTGAGTCTTCTTTTTCCGCTTCCCCGCCTTTTAGCTGTTTGAAGCGTTTAAGAATCCGGTCGACGATTTCTTCAAGTTCTTCCTCAGTGATTTCAGCGGAATTTTCCAACTGCGGATCCAATTTCGGTTTTTCGGCTGAGGGACCTGGCTGCTTTTTACGGTTGGCTTTGGGCGCAGATGTTTCGCCGGAAGCTGCCAGGCCGGGGGCGACAGTTTTGATCTGGATTTGATGCTCTTTGATCAGATCGGCAGCTGCCGAAGATATACGTGCTCCTTCGGGAATTTCGATTTCCTTTTTGCCTGATCTCACAATACTGAGAACTTGTTCAGCGAATATGAAAGCCGGTGCCATTTTGGTACTCCCCCAAAATAAATGCCTATAATAAAAAATGCCTAAAATGCCTAAAATTAGGGAATGCTGTCTACTTGTTTCGTTTAGATGGATAATATAGTTGAGTAAGGTGATTAGTTGATTAGGAAATAAGGATTAGATCTGATTCTATTAAACCCAATCAACCCAATCAACCCAATGAACTCAACAAACTCAATAAACCCAATGAACCCAACAAACTCAATAAACCCAATGAACTCAACAAACTCAACAAACTCAATCAACTAATCAACCCTATCAACTCAATCAACTTTTCTTCGTCTTTTTGGGTGCTGCTGGTTGTTGCGGCCTTTTCTTCGTTGCCGACGTTTTTTCAGACGCAGGGCCGCCGGGTATCATCAAGTCAATATCATCGTGCGGTCTGGGTATCACATGGGATGAAACCAGTATGCCCACTCTTTTACAAGCGGCTGCACCGGCATCCACCGCAGCTTTGACCGCCCCGACATCACCGGTCACCATGACCGCCACCAGACCGCCTTTGACTTTCTGGCGCCCCAGGAACTTGACTCTGGCTGCTTTAACCATGGCATCCGCTGCTTCGATGGCTCCAATCAAACCCCTGGTTTCAATCAGTCCTAATGCTTGCTGCATAGTTTCTTCTCCAAGTACTATTTCTTAGCTCTCAGTTTAACTATTGCTTCCGTCCCTTCAACTCATTCAGTGTTGTAGCGATTTTTTCAGCCGCCGCCTGGACTTCAGATTCGGTGCCGGCCAAATAAATGCGGCCGGCAGCTCCGAAAAAACGTATGTCGACCAGCCGGACATCGCAGTGTTTTTCTGCCTCGTTGGCGGCAATTGACGAGTAAGCGGCCGGCGTAACTTCCAGTAAATAGACGTCGTCGCCACCCAATATCAGCATGCCCTTGCTGTTACGATTGATGATGACCGCCTGGTAAGGATCTATTTTATTAATGATACTGGCCGACAGGATGCTGGGTGCCATGCGATCTTCTTCTTTGAGGCCAAGTTCTTCCAGAATCATCTGCCCGGCATGCAAGATCTCTTCGCGTTCAAAGGAGTGAATCTCCATCATACCGTAACGTCTTTCCACTATCATTTCGCCCGGTTTTGAATTGGTGACCTTGAGGGAGATATCGGCCAGACGATTAATTTCAACACCCGGCAAAACCTCGACAAAAAGCGATGCCATCCCCTCCACCGATAAAAACCCCCGGCAGGAGCTGGAAAATAAGGACGCAAACTGCGGTTGCATGCGATCTATGTGACAGTAGGCTCTGAGCTCGGCCATTCATCCTTCTCCTATTTTTAAATTGCTTATAGTGTTTTGTCGCGAAAATATTTACTAAAACATCAGGCACCATCTTGCGGTTTGAATCATATCTTTTTCTCGTAGGGGCGGGGTTTATCCCCGCCCGCAAACCGGCGTGAATAAAGCTCTGGGCGGGGATAAACCCTGCCCCTACATCGAAAGCCTATGTGCCTGTCCTTACAATTCTAATAGCATATTCCCTGGCCTGATCTCGGGCCAAAGGGGTGATGAGTCCACCGGGGGCCAGCGTAATCGCATCTTGATTATTATCTGCGGCCATCCGGATATCTTTGGCAGTAATCAGCGTACGACCAGGTGCTGTCTGATTAGCGGACTCTTGTTTTGTTTCGGAAGGCGATGTCTTATTGCTGCCGGTCATAATCTTTTGAAAGGTCGCGGCCAGTTGATCCGTTTTACAGAAGATCATACCGAAACTTTCCAGTTTGCCCAGGATCCGTTTAATCTCATCTCGTATCCCTTTGTTAGAAAGGGTATTGAGCAAGGTGAAGCCATCGCTGGTGGCCAGGACCGGTTTGTTTTGGATCAGTGCTGACAGCACGATGGCGCTTTCCTGGTCATCGCCGATCAGGCGCGCCACTTTAGCGGCTGTCTTAAAGCAGAACGTCGGCAAAACCAGGATATCCGCTTTTTGCAGGGCTTTTTCGAGCCCTTCCGGTTTAACGGTATCGAGAATGCACCGGCTGCCGGCTTTTTCTCTGACATCCTCACCGCATACCCAGGAGCGCGCAGAATTCACCGTAAATACGCTGGATCTGGCAGCAATTTCTTCAATTAACCGGACTTGTTCCAGGGCCTGTTCCAACTTGCGAACCCCCGGATGGAAGACATTCAGTACTGCCGGTGTTGACCGGTCACGCTGGATGCGATTTGGTACCGCTTTTCCGGTCGGGCGGTTCAGCAATCCTTTTTCCTGCAGAACTTCCCGCACCATTTTGCTGATCACCTCTTTTTGCTTACCGGCTAATACCTGGTCTGCCACTGCTTTCCCTCTCTTGGCAATAATTAATGATTCTGCGGTTGTTCGCTCTAATTGAACAAAGAATGCATAGTTATGAGTTAATAGTTATTTGTTATCCGTTATTTGAATTTGTTAAATGAATCATTTTATAATTCTTTGATTAACAAAATATGAAAACGGGTTTTATTCCCCTGAACAATTAGTAAAGAACCGATAACGAATAGCCGCCATTCCTTTCAACTCATGTATTACCCCCGTTTTCATCCAGACACGAAAGGGCAATCCCCAGCGGTGTTGTGAACTGGGGAAATTCAGGTCGAAAGGTCTTAATGCTCAAGGCTTTTTGAACAATCTCGGCAAAGCCTTCCAGTTCGCAGGTTCCACCCACCAGACAGACTTCGGTTAAATCATCAAATTGCTGCAGGCAGGCGTCCACGATACTGGCAATCTTTTCGATTACCGGCCGCACGATCGGAAGTATCTCATGACTTTTTTGATGGTCGATCTTTACTTCTTCAGCTTCCTCATAGCTGATTTTGTAGTTGCCGGCCAATACCAGCGACAGGTGCACACCGCCGGTGGCTTCATCGTCCGTAAAAACAATCTTGCCGTCTTTGATCACCGCGATTCCCGTTGTTCCGCCCCCCACATCCACAATGGCACCGTTTTCCAGTTTGAGAATCTGATTGGCCGCTGTGGGTTCGTCTAAAACATTTAAAACTTCCAATCCCACACCTTCTAAAATGTAGCGGGTGGCATCGATGTTGGCGTACTCGGTCTGCGGCGGATAGGAGGTAGCCCCTTTTTCAATCGGAAGCTGACTGGCTGCCCGCATTTCCTTAATCATTTCGCTGACAATATTCTGGGCGCCGGCATAATCCACGATCAAACCGCTGCGAACCACCTTAGCCCTTCGCATTCTGGCGGCGCGGGGTTTACCGGTTTCATCTACTATTATCGTTATGGCTTTATAAGTTCCCAGATCAACCCCGGCATACAACTGCCGGGCGTCGGAAAAATTCCAGTTTTCCGGTTGATTAACAAGCTTGTCTAAATCTAATCCGGGAGTCGTCATAAAATACACCGGCCTAAGTCCCGACTGGGAGAGGGGATGACCACGTGACTCAATATCAGTCCGGTACCGCGCAACACATCAATGCCGGCCTCGACCGCTGAATTTATCGATGAAACATCACCGGTCAGGTAAAGAAATGATTTACCGCCCAGACCCGTTGCGCATCGAATTTCAATAATGTCCACATCGGCTGCTTTAACAGCGGCATCGGCGGCCAAAATGGACGAGGCCACCGAGAAGGTTTCGATGACGGCCAGGGAATCGATGTCCTGAATCCGGGTAGTGGCTGTCAGCGCCGGAAATACAGAAGAATGAACGTTGGGGATAACAAAATCATCCACCAGAAATTCCCCGGCATTCTCTTTGCCGACTTCCGAGGCGCGCTCCACCGAATCCACATCACCGGATACCAGTACCATATATTTACCGGCACAAATCGGTTGGGCCATGACAAGATCGACATCGGCGGTTTTTAACATCTCATCGGCCGTCTGCACCCCTTTGGCGATGCTGTTGAGTTCGATCATGGCGATGGCTTTAAGTTCCATATGTATGTCCTAAATTTGATAAACCCAAAAGAGTAATTAATATGCGTTAAATTCGGTTATGCTTGCTCAGGGCTAATCTTAAATTCGAAGCACAAATTTCGAAATGCGAAACAAATCCGAAATTCAAATTTTCAAATGTTCCAAACCTTGATTGGAAATTGTACCAAGATTTAATTTTGTTAGTTCCTTTTTTTGTTTCGAATTTCTGTCATTTAGTATTCGAATTTGTTTCGGATTTCGAATTTTTAGCTATAAAAAACTGCAAATTACAAAAATAAGACCTCGTTTATTGGGTAATAACAATATTTTCATTGACCGCCTCCACGGTTCCATCGATGCTGGCGTGGATCCTTGCGCCCAGGGCGCCTTCCGGAATTTCACCGATCAGGTCCTCTTTTTTCACGCGATCTCCGGTCTTGACCACCGGCAGCGCCGGTCCTCCCAAATGCTGCTGCAACGGGATGCTGACTTTCTTTACCTGGATTTCACCCTCATAAAACGGTGGATGGGTATCGTAATTAGCCACCGCAAGTCTCTCCATCAGACGCTTGAGCGGAATTTTACGTGTATCGTTAAAAATTGATACCTGATAGGTTTCACGCTTGGGTTCTCGTTTGATGCCGTCTTTGAGCAGTTTCTGCTTGATGGCGGCGTTAATCTCCCGCGGTGAGAGCATCATGGGGCATGCAAATTTTTCGCAGACCCCGCATTCCGAGCAAATTAGCGCATCTTCCAGGACCTCGCCGGTCATTCCCGGATTATAGGCCAGATGCCTCATGATCTTATGTGGCTCCAGGGCATGTCCGATCAGATAGCGCGGACAAAGATCGGTACACCGTGAGCACTGGGTGCAGGCTGATTTGGCGATAAATCGCATCTGGTCCAGGCTTCGGCCTTTATCGCGTATGACGTTGTGGTTCGGGGGTAAGACGATTATACCGCTGGTGGTTTTTGTGATCGGTACCGAATCGTCGGTAAGGACTTTGCCCATCATGGGGCCCCCCATTACAATGGCATAATCAGAAATTTTAGGACCTCCGGCCAGCTCAATTGCGGCGCTAACAGGAGTGCCGATCGGAATTTTACAGATAACCGGTTGGTTGACTTCGCCGCATACAGTCAGATAACGATCGGTAACCGGTGTGCCTGCCATGGCCCGGGAAATATTTAGCAGCGATTCCACATTGCTGACGACCACCCGCACATTCAGGGGGATTCCCCCTTCGGGCACGATCTTTCCCAGGACTTCGTTGACCAGAATAAACTCGTCCCCGGCCGGATAAAAATCCTCCAGCTCGAACACGTCGATTCGACCGGCGTATCCGTTAGCGGAGATTTTATCTTTCAGTGCGGCCAGTGCCTTCGCGTGTTTGGATTTCAGGCATATGGTTCCCTTCTCGGAACCGGTGCAGTCCATCGCCGTCAGCAGACCGTTTAAAACCAGACCTGTTTGATGTTCCATAAGGTAAGGGTCGCTGGAGAGCAGTGGTTCGCAGGAAGCCCCATTTGCCAAAACCCTCTGCACATCAAACTGCAGTTTGACATGGGTTGGAAAGCCTGCCCCGCCGGCACCGACAACGCCGGCTGATCGCACTTTATCAACGATATCCGCTCTCATTTTTTCTTTCCGGCGACATCGTCCGCAATTTCTAGATTATCAACAATGCCAACCACCACTGCGTCCACGGGAATTAAATCGGTTTTGTTAAAGGCCTGCATGGCCGGTGAGCCCTGGGTGACAATCACCAGTTCTCCAAATCCCGCGCCGACCTCGTCCGCGGCGACCAGGACATTACCGTCCGGCTTCAGGTTTTTCCCCAAAGGCTGAATGACCAAAAGCCTTAAGGCCGATATTGCATCCTTTTTTTTGGTGGACCATACGTTTCCGATCACCTTGGCTAATAACATGCTGATTGCCCTCCGGCTCAATTGGATTTTAACCCAATTGGGGTATAGGTTCGATCAGTAATTTTCATTTGAGATGATCAGCCTGTTCAATGGCAGCCATACTGGCTTTGACATCACCAATATCTCCAAATATACCGATCATGGTAACATGTTGTGGACAAATTCCTTTTAAATCAAAGACACGGACGTTGCCCGCCTTTTCAGCCACATCAGCCGCTGCGATCATATCTACGACTTTGCCCTGCACAAGCCCCACAGCAGAAAACGGGATCTCGGCTTCAGCAAAGATCTTCTTGCCGACCGCTCCCACACGCTGCCTCAGGAATTCAAAGACTCCCGGGGAAGGGTGGGATATTATTTGCGTACTAAATGCCATAATAAGATGTCTCACCTTTTGGTTTAGTTACATGAATTATTTTAAATCATGCAACTCTGGGTGTCTCTTTATTTGTGCCCTATGAGCAGCTTACTGATAAAAGAACTACTCGGTTTTAGGGATCGTAAATTCGATGTCACTGTGCGGTCTGGGAATAACGTGCACCGAAACAAGTTCACCGACCCGCTCGGCAGCTGCGCCGCCGGCATCCGTAGCCGCTTTTACCGCACCGACATCACCGCGCACAAACACGGCTACCAAACCGCCGCCGACAAACTCCCGACCGACGAATTTCACTTTAGCTGCCTTTACCATTGCATCGGCAGCCTCAATGGCGCCTACCAAACCTCTGGTTTCTACCATACCCAACGCTTGTTCAGCCATTGTACTTTTCCTCCTGATTTGAATTTAAACTTCGATTTTTTGTTTAACCTGCTTCTAACTATATGCGTTCAGATTCTATCCTCAGACTTTGAGCTTTCAGCCAGCACGTAAAGTGCTGTCCTTCTACCCTAAATCCTAAACCTTAAACCTTATACCATTCCTTTCCAGTATCCAGTATCCAGTATCGAGCATCCAGCCCTTCGATTTGGGATTTCGGATTGCGGATTTCAGATTGAAAAAAAACAGCACGGTCAACCACCTCATTTACCTGAGATCAAGTAACCATCAACTCAATCAACCCAATCAACTTAATAAACTACTCATCCAGCACCCTGTTTCATCTGCCTTAAGCCGTGCGCCGTGCGCCGAATGCCTTTTACCTTATACCCTCTACCTTAAACCTTATACCATTCCTTTCCAGCATCCAGTATCCAGCATCCAGTATCGAGTATCCAGCATCAATCATTCAGCTCAATCAACGAATCAACTTATTCAACTCAATAAACTCAATAAACCCAATAAACTCAATCACCCCTTAACCGTATTGCTCTGGCCCGCATGGACCAATCTCCGGGGACCTCTATTGTCACCGTCGCGGTCTGATCCATTTTTTTGGTTTGTCGAACCGCGACCACTTTTGCATCTCCCAATTCCTGTCCGGCCCGATCCAGGGCCGTGACGACATCTCCCTTTTCCGGCAGGGGCCGGTATTCGTATGGCATCATCACGCTGGCCTTGCCTTCGGGGAGGCTTTCGTCAATCATAAAAATGGCCTGGCCGGGACATATATAGACGCAGGTTTGACAGGCGACGCATTTGTCTCCATCCAGATGGGGGATATTGGTAATATCTTCACCCACAATGATGGCATCAAAATCACAGCTGGTTTCACAGGGATTACAGGGAATGTCTTCCAGGCACTCTATGGACGCGACCGGTCCTTTTTGGCGTCGGGCCCCGGTCGGAATACCCGGACTGTCTTTTAGCTCTTCTTCGGAAAGATAGCCCGTTATGGAAGAATCATGGGGCATTTGACGAGCCTTTCATCATAGCGTTTAAATATTCTTTGGCCTTGCCGCGTCTTTCACCGTGACTGCCGCTTCGCAGCCCTTGCATGCCCTCATATTGTTGATCGCGTTGCTCCAGAAATGACTTTTCATCGAGATAGCCCAGACTGTGAGCAATGGCGAGACCGGCGATCCGGCCTTCGATAATCGCCGTGCTGGCCTCTTCGATACCGGATATGTCGCCGGCGACATAGATGCCTTTGATTGATGTCTCCAGGTTTACATCATGGGCGGGAATTCTACCACCCAGTGCCGGTACATAAGCCATTTTACAGCCTGCCATCCGCAGAAGCTGGGTCATAGGATTGAGGCCGACCGCAATGCAGATGGTGTCGACATCCAATCTTTTTTCGGTGCCCGCAATTGGTTGCCAGGAATCGTCGACCTGGATGACGGTGGCCCCTTCAACCCGATCTTTGCCATGGGCTTTTTTGATGGTATGGGACATCATAAACGGCACGCCAACCCTGGCAATTTTGGCGGCATGCACCGCATACCCTCCAATTTTGGGTGCGGCGTCGATCACCGCGGCCACGCGACTGCCGGCCTGCATCATCTGGTAACTGACGATGACGCCCACATTACCGGAGCCGACCATCAGGATGTCGTTGCCCGGCCGGATTCCATGGATGTTAGCCATGGTTTGAGCCGCTCCCGCTCCGATGACGCCGGGCAGCGTCCAGCCCGGAAAGGGGATCATGTTTTCGGAAGCCCCTGTTGCCACCAGGGTTTTTGGGGCCTTGACCTGCTCGATGCGATCTCCGATCATGACGTTCATGGCGCCATTTTCGTAAATACCGAGAACCACTGAATTTAAAGAAACTTCAACCCCGAGTTCTTTGGCTTCAGCTAGAAAACTGTTGCCGATGTTAAATCCGCGCTCCTTGGCCCGGTGCTCGCTGGAACCGAAAAATTTATGGATCTGTTTGAATAACTGGCCGCCGGGTCGTTCATTTTCGTCAAACGCAATCACCTGCACACCGTGTTTAGCTGCTTCAACGGCAGCGGCCAGTCCGGCCGGTCCGGCCCCCACACATATCATTTCATATCGGCGCATGGCTGGCTCCATAGCAATCATACAGGAAAACTAAGTTCTGCGGCCGTTTAATAGATAAAAAGTCTTGCCGGCAGGGTTGGCTGGAGTATTGGAGTAATGGAGAGTTGGAGTACTGGAGTATTGGAGTAATGGAGTGCTGCACCTCACCGCGTTTGATGCATAGCTCAGGTCCTTCGGGAGAAATGCCAGATTTATTTTTTGGCGGATAAATGAATTGTAGCATAATAAATATCAATTGCACGTGCTGAAAATAGATTGACCTCGCAAAAAGCAAAGATGTTGAACCACCCGAATCAGGGCTAACAACTGTTTTTTCAATACTCCACTACTCCACTACTCCAGTACTCCTGCACATGCTTCCATAACTTTCCATTGTAAACTCACCAGAACAATCTTCCCGACGCTTTGGTTATCAACGCTCCGGGCCGTGGCCCTTTTGGGTTTCAACGACCATGTCTGCTTTCAGGGGCTCCACGCAGGTGCGGATGTTCGGTCGGCCGTTAACCACCATGATGCAATCCGTGCAGCGCCCGATAGCACAAAACATACCTCGGGGTTCATTGCGGCGGGCCGTGTAGCGATGAATCATGACATCGTTGCTGCGCAGGGCGATGGCAATCGGTTCGCCTTCAAACCCTTCCATAGGTTGGCCGTCAAAAATGAACTCGATCCTGGGACCCTTTTCAAATTGTCCGAGTATGGGATGCTCCTCGATTCGCATTGTTACATGTCCTAAGAACAGTTTATAACCTACTTTATTTTACGATTGAGATACATCTGAGCTGCCGAGGAAGACGAATATCGAATATCGAATAATGAAGGTTGGAATCGCTGCGCTCTGTCTTTCGAATTAATTAAAATCGTTAGAATTCCTTCATTCGACATTCGACATTCGACATTCATCATTCGATATTCGCTTCTCAAATACCCTTTTCCCGAAAATCTTAACCTGCTAACAGAAGCCAAACCGCTCCCCAAAAGTATAGTTAGATCCGATCAGCGGGATACCGGTCATGGCGCAGGTCTCAAGGGTCAGGGAACGCAGATCTTCGCGCTCCAGACTGGTCAATTTGGTTTTGCCGGCGGCTTTCGCCAGTATGACCGCCTCGTTGGTCATGGCCTGGATATAGTTGGCCACCTGTTGCGCGGCCTCATCGATATCCAGTCTCCGGCGCAACTCGGGATCCTGGGTACCGATGCCAAAAGCGCACTTGCCCTCATGACACCGCAGGCAAACCACGCATCCCATAGCAATCATGGCACCGGTTCCGATGGCGACCGCATCGGCGCCCAGGGCTAATGCTTTGGCCACGTCTGCACCGTCCTTGATACCGCCGGAGACAATCAGGCTGATCTCCTCTTTGACACCCATGTCTTCCAGAGAGCGGACAGCCTGCACCAGGGCCGGCAGGGTAGGGATGCCCAGGTTGTTTGACGCCACCACCGGTGCGGCTCCCGTGCCGCCTTCGGCGCCGTCAATCACGATGCCGTCTACACCGGATTTAACCGCAATTTTGACATCTTCCCAGACCCGGCCGGCGGCGAGTTTTAAAAATATGGGGATCTCACCGTCGGTCACATCCCTTAACTCTTCCATCTTGAGGCATAAATCATCGGCCCCGAAAATATCGCCGTGACGGGGATGGCTGTGCAGATCGATGCCCTCGGGCAGTTGCCTGAATTCGGCGATTTCCTTGGTGATCTTGCTGGCCATCAGGTGACCGGACAGGCCCGGTTTGGCCCCGATGCCCACAATGATTTCCAGGGCATCGGCGGCTTCAATGTTGCGTAGTGAAAACCCGATGCGACTGGGTAGAATCTGGACCACCTGTTTGTAGGAATTTTCTCTTTCCTCGGGAAGCAGCCCGCCTTCCCCGTTGTTGATGGAGGTTCCGACGATATCGGTGGCTTTGGCCAGGGCGGTTTTGGCTTCTTTGCTCAGGGCACCGTAAGACATACCGGAAATCATAATCGGTGTTTCAATGACCAGCGGCTTTTTGGCAAAACGGGCGCCTAAAACCGTCTGGGTTTTGCAATCCTCGCGGTAGGTGTCGATGGACATGCGGGTGAGTTGAGACGGTAAAAAGGTCAGGTCGTCAAAATGGGGCAGTTTGCGCGGCGTGCCGCAACCCCGGATGCGGTGTTTGCCGACCTGGGCTTTATATTTGATTTCCGTAATGGTCTCAGGAGACCAGACGCCTCGCTGGACATCTTTGACTTTAGGTATTTTCTTTTCTTCTATAGCCATTATCCCTGTGCCCTTTGTTTGTGGGTTGGTTTGAAAAGAACGTATTCATGGCGTCCATATACCTTGGGGACGATAGTTTTAAAATCATCAACCCTGTGCTCGATGCCGTATTTTTTAAAGAGGGACTCCAGCTTGGTTTTTTCCCGGTCTTCAATGGAAACCAGTCTGACATTACCGCCAAGTTTTTCTTCCGTGGTCGGATCCAGCACATGGATGCGCCCGTTGTACATGGATTCGCCAATGCCCTGGCCGACACTTCCGAGGACAACGATCCGGCCGCCCAGAGTCATTTTTCCGGCCCAGCGACCCACATTGCCGCAAACAATCAGTGTACCGCCTTTCATGCCCCAGCCGGCCCGGCTGCCGCTGTTGCCTTTAATAACGATGGTGCCGCCTATCATGGAAGGCGCTGCATTGCTGCCGGTGTTCATTGCGACAATAATCTCACCGGAGGTCATATTATCGCCGGTATACCAGCCCGTATTGCCCTCGACAACCAGGGTGGGTCCTTCCAGAAATCCACCGGTGTAAAAACCGGTGCTGCCGTGGATGGTGATCTTGCCTTCACCGATGAGAGCGGTGGCGAAATTGTGAATGGAATGGGGATTGTCAAGTTCGATCTCGGCTTCGGTTTTTATCAGTTCTTTCAACCTGCGATTGACTTCCCGGGAGTTCATGTTTGCCAAGTCTAAACGGACCATACCTGTACTCCTCCTGGATCCATCTCCGTAGCATAAACATCGGAGACAATTGGGGTTAAACAAATTTGCTCTGATCCGAAAAGCACTGTCGCACCTTCTTTTTCAAAATACAGCATGGGCTTGATACCCAGTCGATCCCGCAGTGCGCCGATTTGATTGGATGTGCTGACCAGAAGCGTGAAAACACCGTCAAAGGTTTCCAGGCCCAGGTGAAGGGCTGCTTCCAGGTCCAGCCCTTTTTCCTTCATTTGAAAAGCCAGAAAGTGCACGGCCATCTCCGAGTCATTGTTGGTTTTAAAACGCACGCCCCAACTTTCCATCTTGCGGCGCATATTGAAATAATTGGTAAACTGCCCGTTGTGAACAAGCGCCAGCTCCGGGTAGATATAGGAAATAAAGGGATGAGCAAAATTGATATTTTCCACACTTTCAGTGGCCAGGCGAACATGTCCGATACCGTGGGTGCCGTTGATCGGAGGGATTTTGTGGCAATTCTGCAGCTCTGCCGCCGAGCCCTCGTCCTTGTAAACCTTGAGGTGTTGACCCAGGGAATGAACACATATACTGGGATGGCTGTCGATGGCCCAGTTCAAATCAGATATCCGGGCCGGGTCCATATCAACCGAGGCTTCATAAAAGGTAAAAATGCCCTGTCCCTGATAAATGCGGGTATTGGATGTCCGGCCGTACCCCTTGATGATCTCTTCAAGGTCTTTTTGATACTCTGCGGCGGTCATCGACACCCGGAGATCAATGGTATCCCGGTTTTCGTAAAGGGCTACCCCGGTGGCATCCTTTCCCCGGTGAATGAGCTCTTTCAGCATGTTGATCAAATCAGTTCCCAGGGTTGGTGAATCTTTGGCAATCAGCCCGGCTATACCGCACATGGTGGACCTCCAATTTTTAGTTTGCAAATTTCCAATTGAGCGTACTCACTTAATTGACGCTTACCTAACCCGGATAAGCCGGAAATAACAAATTACAAGCACCAAATTACAAATAAATTCCAAATTCCAATATCAAAATCTCAAATAAGATCAAAAGCCAATTGATAGGTCCGCCGCCTAACCATGGATATCTTTTACATCCTTCCAGGCGCAGTTGGCAGTCAATCAACTCATGGCAGTTGTCGTAGTTTTCCAGTACTCCACCACTCCATTACTCCAAAAAACGCCGGGGAAAAAGCCTCCAGTTAGCCCCTGTCAAGGACTCATTTAAAGGCAGTCCTTGAGGCCTGGGTGGTTTATAGGTGATACGCATATTCATTAAATTCCCAGTCGGTAACGCTGGTTCGGAAACGCTCAATTTCATGCTCCTTGAGCGCCAGATAGGCCTGCACCAGTTCGGGTCCAAGGGCATCACCCAGGACCTTGTCGGCCTTAAAATCTTCAAGGGCATCTTGCAGCCAGAAGGTAACGGTCTCAAGCGTTCCGGGTTCGGCACCGTAGACATCATCCGGCGCGGGTTCGCCCGGATCAATTTTATTTTCGATGCCGTCCAGCCCGGCCGCCAAAATTGCCGCCAGCGCCAGATAGGGGTTGGCCGAGGCACAGGGACCCCGGTTTTCCACGCGGGTGGCTGAACCGCGCTCAGACGGCACACGACAGTAAACCGTGCGGTTATCCCATCCCCATGCCAAATAAAATGGACAAAAGGCTCCCAGTACGAAGCGCCGATAGGAATTGATGGTGGGCGCCAGAATTGCTGTCATCCCCTTGGCGTGGGCCATCTGGCCGCCCAGAAAATACCGCAGTTGGTCGGACACGCCATTTTCTGCGGCCGGGTCCGCAAATAAATTCTTACCGGACTGGGGGTCAAAAAGCGACGCGTGAATGTGATAACCACTCCCTCCATTGTCGGTTTTCGGGCGTCCCATAAAGGTTAGCAGCAGATCGTTCATGGCCGCCACTTCCTTGCACACATATTTAAATGTAAAGGTTTGATCCGCCATTTTAAGGGCGCTATCGTATTTCCAGTTAACTTCAAACTGTCCGGGGAAAAATTCATGATTGAGATAGATAATATCCAATCCGAGCTCGATGAAGAGATTTTGAAATAATCGCAGGATGCCTTTCGGATCAACAACCGGGTTGACCTGATAGACACAGGAGGGGCTGGCATTGTATACCTCACCGTCTTTATCTCCACCCTGGTTGAAAAGGAAAAATTCCAGCTCAGAGGCTACCATGGGGTTGAAATTGAGATCCTCGTAACGCTTGATGATGCGTTGCAACACATAACGCGGATCCACGGGAAGCGGTTTGCCGTCAGGTCCATAGGCGTTGCCGATAAATCGAGCCGTACCTTCCACATAGGGCAGGACAGTAAACGTAGCCGGGTCCGGTTTTATGGTCATATCCCGCCATTGGATTTCATCCCCCAGGCCGCTGCCCATGGCAATATCATTGGCAAAATCGATCGCATAGGTGGCCGTAACGTGGTTGCAGCCTTCCTCTAAAACCTCCTCAAGTCGACGGGCCGGAACAAGTTTGCTGCGGCAGATGCCGTGCAGATCCGGAAAATCAATCCGTAAAGAATCAATATTGGCGGCCTTGATTTTCTCTTGAATTTCCTTTAGATCCATATTGTCCCCCTTTTATTGAATTATAATGAAGGAACTTCATAAAATGGAACGGAATAATGTAATTTTTGTTTCATTATTAATCCAATCTTGTAATACTTGATACATTTTTGCGTGTCAAGTAAAAATGCTTCATCAAGGAGGAATTCCATGGAACTACATAGAATGGCCATTGTTGGCGTGGGAGCTACCGGGACGGTACTGGCGGCAGCGATTCTCAGCAAGTATCCTGAAACAGTTCTTGTCGGTCGCAATCCTGATGCGGGGTGATACGCTATTATCGAAGGGATTACGCGTATCAGGCGCAATCAGTTACCAATCTTCGGTAAAAAATTTTGTTTCGCAAATTAAGGAGCTCAAGCATTCAAACCCGGATTTAATTTTTCTTGCCACCAAGACCTTTCACCTCGACCAGGTCCTTAAAGAGCTTGAAGATGTATATCGTCCCGGCATCAAAATTATTTCCACCCAAAACGGGCTGGGTACCGAGGATCTCATCGCGGATAAATTCGGTGCTGATGCTGCCTTGCGCATGTCTTTAAATTATGGTGTGTCACTGAAAGCCGCCGGGGAAGCGGAGACGGCATTTTTTAATCGTCCCAATCATCTCGGGAGCTTAATTCAGGAAAACCGCGATTTGGGGATACAAATAGCGATGTTGCTGACGGATTGCGGTTTGGACACGGATTTTGTTGAAGACATCAAGCTTTATGTCTGGAAGAAAATGGTTATGAAATGCACCATGGCGTCTATTTGTGCGGTTACCAACAAAACCATCAAGGAAGCACTGGAATTTGGCCCCACAAGAGAAATCGCCGATGCCTGTTTTTTAGAAGCCCTGGCCGTTGCCCGGTCAGCGGGCTATGATATAGGGAAAGATTACCTTGAACAGGCCGTGAATTACCTGATGAAGGCCGGTGTCCACCGGGATTCCATGTGTTTTGATATCGAAAATAAAGCGCCCACGGAAATTGATTTTCTGGGAGGCAAAATTGTTGAATATGCACGCCAGAATGGTGTGGCTACACCGTTTTTTATTGCAATGACCAATCTGGTCAAAGCCATCGAGGACAATTATGTTTGAACATGGATACCTTCGAAAAGATGGAGATTCCGGAATGGTTCCGGCAGATACTGGATAAACAGACTGGCAAAGATGAGAAATCGTGAGATAGGGCCTAGTTCGTTCGAAATTGCTTTTGCACTTTTTTGTTCCGGCTTGCCCGGGTTAGGTATCAGTATCAGTCGTTAAATATAATTTTGAATTCAACCCCGAATCCACCGGAAGATACTCTGACGATCTCCCCCGTAGCCCTTAAAAATTCGCTGGAGTTCGGCAGCTGAATGGTCAGGGCAATCTCCTGTCCCAGGGTCAGCTTTTTTTTGGTATAGATAAAGGCGCCACTGGGACTGACATCCTGCACGGATACACTGAACATATTGTCAATGGTCTCGCATTTGGCCGTCAACAGCTGGTTTTTCACAAAATATTTCCTGGAATCTTTGCGCTGATAATCCAATTCTTCTTGTTTTTGTGAAACGTTTGAACTCGGCACGATCTGAATCCTTATCTCCGGTTTTGGTTTGTTTCATCGAATTTATCTAAGTTGTTGGCAAATCCCAGCAGCATGCCCTGTGCTTTGGGAGACATTTTCCGGAACCGCATCCCCAGCGCCACCGTCGTTTCTTTCTCAATATTTATCTGGTGGCTCCAGATCACAGTGCCTTTGACATTGAGCGACAGCTCTTCATTTGGCAAACTGATCTGAACCCCGGCCCCCTTGACGTAATTTTCAAACGAGGGGATACTGCGGTATTCTGAATTCAACACCACACATATGCCTCCGATCGAGATATCCCTCGAATATCCCGAGAGCGACAACGGTTGCTCATTTTTGGACTGCGGATGAATCTGCAAGTGGACTTTTATGGGAATCTCCTGCCGGTCCCCGATTCGATCTGTCCGTAAATCTTCTTTCTCCTCGATTCCCGATTGAGATCCGAACAGTTCAGCCAAGGTCTGTTCAACCGCCGGATATTTTACGCACACTTTCATCAGATTAATTTTCGGTATTTTTATCAGTTCCGTCTGAGTGATGGTCTCGACATAAGATTTCGAAAGCTGTTTGTCTTCAAAGGGATAGATAGCGCCAAAGAAATCATTCTCGGATAAATGAACGGCTGATTTTTTGTATACGGCTTCACCGCCATTGGTTACAGGTTGATATGTTGTGGCACGCAGGGCGCCGGATACGATAAAATACAGGTGTTTTTCTTCATCTCCTGTTTTTTTCACCATGGTGCCGGCCGGCAACCGGATCTTTATCAGAGGAAATAAAATGGCCACCATTACGGGATACTCAAAACTAGAGAAAAACGCGTTTACGGGTGTTTTATGGTAACCGGCATTTTTAATTCTGGAAAAGAACTGCTTTATTTCTTTCAGATCCGACGGTGGATTTATCTTCCACTGTAAACTTTTTGATACAATCGCCTGCAAGGTCATTCCCGAATCAATAAAAAGCCTGGCGGCATTGCCATAAGAATGGGCCGCAACATCGGGCCTGTTCTTTGATATCAGCAGGTCCCCGTATACTCTCAACAGGGCGGGATCGTCGGGGAAAAGTTTGAGGACATTTTTAAACTCCGAAGTGGAATCTATTTTAATAGAGCCGTCTATTATTTGGGCAGCAACACTTAACTGACTGAAAAAATTATCTTTTACAATGGTGGCCATGCTACGCTCCCGGGTTTTCCCCAATGTTTTTATTAAGGCTTCCTAATTGGTGAATATCATTAATACTTATCGGTAGATTGGAGGGTTTACTTAAGATGAATTTGGGGTCCGGGTCTTTCGATTTGGGATTTTGGATTTGGGATTTCGGATTGAAAAGATGGCGTCAGTGAGTGGCGGGTCTTTCGATTTTGGATTTTGGATTGTTGATTTCGGATTGGACAAATCGGAATCGAAGCCATCTGCTCTCTGTCATCTGTCATCTGTTCTCTGTTCTCTGTCATCTGTCTTCTGTCTTCTGACCTCTGTCTTCTGTCATCTGTCATCTGACCTCTGTCATCTGACCTCTGACCTCTGACCTCTGTCATCTGACCTCTGACCTCTGTCATCTGCTCTCTGTCATCTGTATTCTGTCATTTCACCACCAGATCCAAAGAGCGTTTCGACAGGGATTCGCATCCGGTGTCCGTGACCACGACGGTGTGTCCGAAGCACATGGCGTGGTTGGTGTCGCTGTCCATTAGAATCATATGTAAAAAAAACACCATGTTTTCGGCGGCGATGACCGGGTTGCCGTGGTAAAACATCGGCCAGTCCATCCAGTTGGGAGCAAAGGTGGTACCCCAGGCTGTAGCCCGTGGCATTGAGCCGGTGTTGCTTCATGTCGGCGCTGTCGCAAATTCGCGCGTAGGCATCAAACACCTCGCCGATGGGTCGGCCGGGTTTAAGGGCCGCCATACAGGCTTGCATGGCATCCATGGTCACCGTGTGCATTTTTTCATGGAGCGGCGTGGCTTTACCGATAGGAATGGTGCGCATCATGGCGGCATGATAATGCCGGTAGGCCGCCGCCCATTCAAGGGTCAGTTGATCCTGGCTGTCAAGCTTGCGACGACCCGATTTGTAACGGCACAAAAGCGCATCCGGTCCTGAGCCGATGATAAACTCGTTTCCCGGGTAGTCGCCGTCGCCGGAAAAAATAACGCCTTGCATGGCCGCCAGAATGTCTCCTTCGTTCGCGCCCGGTCCCGCCAGGCGGTAGGCTTCATCATGGGCCAGATCAGCCAGTTCAGCGGCTTGGCGCACATACTCCAGCTCAGCCTGGCTTTTCACCACGCGCAGGCGACTGACCAGATCAGATGCATCTTCAAGGTCACAGAAGCCGGAAAGGGCGGCTTCCAGCAGTTGTCCGTTTTTGGCTGTTAATCCATAGGCATCGTACTCAACACCAAGCCGCCGGCCCCGGCAGCCAAATTCATCCAGAACCTGTTTTAGCTGAACCGCCGGATCGGCGTCGGCACTGTCCAGCCAGATGCGGATATCTTCAATGACGGACGTGTGACGCGCCTGACGCAAATCCGGTGCGCGGGTCAACAGCATCAGGTTCCCGTCCAGATCGAGATAGAGACACTGAAAAAAAACATACCCGAAACTGTCATAGCCGCTCAGGTAATACATGCTTTCCTGTCTAAACATCAAAAGACCGTCCAACTGCCTGTTCGTTAGCTGCTCGATGGTCCTGTGCTGTCGTTCGGTGAATTCTTCTGTGGTGAAGTGTAAAGCCATTATTAGCACCCCTATCGTGTCTCATGAAATTTTTAGGATATGAATGTGTAATTTGGTGCTTGTGATTTGTGATTTTGTCGAGCCAACTAATACGTTCTTTAGTAGATTAATCCATGTCCGGCAAAATATCTTCCGCCAACCCCATCCCGTCAACAAGCAGCGCCCGATAGATTTCAAAAATTTCATTGGTAATGTGATCATCCAGCTGAGGCGGTGTCTGGGCGACCATGATCCCGCTTTTTAGAATGCAGGCCGTGATCCCCTTTGGATGTTCGAACGTAATGCCGAACCTTCCCGTTGATTTTACCGGCAGTCCTTTTTTCTTGATCACCTTGCCAAGTTTTTCAAGGTTGACTTCAAGTCGCTTTTTTGGAGAAATAGAGAACGTTCGGCGTCCGTCTCTGGCACAGGATTCTTCAAACCACTTATCGGTTACCTTGGCCGGCGCACCGTCCGGCTTCGAACCGCATACTTTGCAGGATTCAAGACGGGGGATATCCAGGATATTAAATTCAAGTTCCTTGAGATCAATATAGAGCAGTTTGTTAAAAAGCTTTGGTTTCAGGCCTGTCAATACCCGGGTAGCTTCGGAGACCTGGATGGAAGCAACCATACCGACAATCGATGGGTGGACACCGACTACGCCGCAGGACGGAATATCCTCATTTTTTAAATCGGGCATGAAACATTCCAGACAGAAGGTCTGGTCGGGGATCAAGGTCGATACGTTTCCATAGGATGCGGTTGCCGCTCCGAACACGTAAGGAATTTTCAACCGGTTGCAGGTTCGATTCACTATATAGCGGGTCTCGATTCTGTCCAGGCCGTCGATGACAATGTCCATGCCGGTAATCAATTCTTCAGCATTTAAAGAATTAAGTGCCTCCGGTACGGGCTCCAATATCACGTCGGGATTGAGTCGGCTTAATCTTTTATGTGCCACCTCCACCTTCGGCTGCCCCACGGCGTCCACATCATAGAGGTGCTGGCGATGCAAATCCGTGCGGGAAACAACGTCCCGATCAACAAAGCGCAGGGTTCCGATACCCATTCCCACCAGTTTCAGGGCGATGGGGGATCCCAAACCGCCCACCCCGATGAGGCAAACTTTGGCATTTCTGAGCGCCAATTGTCCATCATATCCAATGTCTGCTAATACAATTTGCCTGGAGTATGTATACAACTCTTCGTCGGTGAGTTCTGTATGCATGTCTCGTCACCTTTAGGCGCTTAGTGCCGCTGAAAGCGGGGTTGTGCATTTTGCGGCAAGATGTTTTTGTGTAAAAATTAAGCTGCCCCTAGAAATGCCTAAAATGCCTAAAGTTGAGGTCCGCCTTCGGCGGATCGATTTTATCAAAAGAAAAAAGCAAGTTATGCTATTATATTCATTTACTGATTTCTGGTTTTTCATGCTGAAAATATCAGGCGTTTATAATAAAGACGGAGCGAAGCGACGCCACAATTTTAGGCATTTTAGGCACTTTAGTGCATTTTAGGCATTTTCCGGCTTCGGATAGTACTAACTATTTTCACCTCAATTGTAAACAGGGTTTTCGTCTTAATACCTGAATTTTAGAGCAACAATCATCGGCGCAGGCCAATGGCGGCAACTTGACCTCAAACTTCGCTAACTGTTATTTGGGTGCAAAATTCAGGTATTAAGAGAAAGAAATCAAAAACCATTCATCACGGTCCCGGTCGAATTGCGCTTGACCTGTAAAGAGAGCCATCTTATGTTTATGTGAATGGACACTCAAGAATTGAAAAGTTTAACCCGTCAGGTTCTTCACAACTGTGACATATCTGATGCCTATCATGCCGGACTATATTCAATCTGCGGTTTGGCGTTGCGATTGCGCGATTTATACAAATGGGAAAAACAGCTGCCGCCCTGGGAGGAACGGGATTCATCCGAAATCCTGGACTGGATCGAAGCTAAAGAAACCCGGTGGGAGGCGTTTGCTGAAAATGAATATGAGAAATTGGACCTTTTCGGTAAAAACTTCGATCCGTTTGATTCCGATGGGGTCAATGCGGTATTGGAACCCCACAATATCTACTACGGCGCCGGATATGCCCACAGCCTTAAACCCACCTTTTTTCTGGCGGTCATTGAGAATAAAACCCGTTCAAATGGATACAATATTTACACCCTCGGCCGGGAGTTGGCGCGGGATTTGTTAACCATTCCGGCGATGTCCCAGAATGACAGCGTTCTTTTGCGGCAGGAATCCGCCAAACTGTTTTTATGGGATAAAATATTTTATATCAAAAAATCCGGCCGCCCGGCCCTCAATTTTGCGCTGGAACACTTAGGAATTACCGAAAAGGATCCCACCGTGTTGCGGCAGCACCTCCCTGAGATTTTTGCGGCTGTAAAGGACACTTATATTTATCACGAGCTGGGCGAAATACAGGATACGACCTTTGATCGGGATATCTGGCGGGAGATGGTTGCGGCGTTTCCTTTTTCGCCGGTGGAGTTCATAGCACGGGCCCTCAAAGATCTTCTGGCGGATACCAATGAATACGGAACATTGCACCACATCATTCAAAAGCGCCATACCGCCGGCCTGGCTTTCTATGTTGCATTTATCGACGGACTGGCCAAAGAATTCTTTCCGGAAATCAGCATCGCTTTTCAGAAGTTTTCCAAATCTGAAGATTGGCGCACTATCGAACAGGCGGTTGAGGATGGTCATCAGACTGCCCAAAAGCATACGATGCTGATACTGGATATCTATCGCGACGGGGTGAAAAAAGATAACCTGAAATGGGCGCAAACAGAGATCCAAAAGCGTTTACTCGGAAAATACA
>PVMK01125400.1_pt1 | contig 24163 bp, 22 predicted proteins | sample 1853481 | NCBI WGS metagenome assembly PVMK01 (sample SAMN08533507, study PRJNA380276) | Marine sediment metagenome, whole genome shotgun sequencing project. | reverse complement strand
AGGGTGCAGAAGGTGATGAACCTGATGACGCTGGGGCCCTACGAGGAACCGCAGGGCCCCTGGATGCCCTCCGTTCTGTTCTGACGACTAGGCGACGCGAGTAAGAGCGCTAGCGGCTGCCACGACTGCGTATCGCAGGCCATGCGGACGCCTGTATCATTCGTAATGGAATGTCCGCCCAGACGAAGAAATCTATCCCGGCGAACCTGAACCCACGCCAGCAAGAGGCCGTGGAGACCACCGAGGGTGCGCTGCTGATTTTGGCGGGCCCCGGCTCCGGCAAGACGCGCGTCATCGCCCACCGCATCGCCTACCTCGTGCGCGAGAAGCGCGTTCATCCGCGTCGGATCCTCGCGGTCACGTTCACGAACAAGGCCGCGCGAGAGATGCGCGACCGCGTGCACGCGCTCGTAGGGGAGAAGGCGGGGAGTGACATAACGTTGGGCACGTTCCACGGCGTTTGTGCGCGCATCTTACGAGTCGATGGCGAGGCGGTTGGCGTCGAGCGATCGTTCACTATCTACGACAGCACGGACCAGATCGCGGCTGTGAAGCGTGCGCTTAACGACATGGGGCTCGACTCGAAGCGCGTGGCGCCGCGCGCGGTGCTGTCGGCGATCTCAAGGGCGAAGAGCGAGCTGCAGGGCCCGAGCCAGTTTGCCGCGCTGGTTGCCGACTACTTTCAGGAGGTGACGTCGCGCGTCTACCTGCGCTACCAGGAGCTGCTCGAAGAGAGCAATGCGCTCGACTTCGACGACATCTTGCTGAAGGTGGTGGAGCTGTACCAGGAACGGCAGGACGTTCTTGAGAAGTACGCCGAGCGCTGGGGCTACGTCCACATCGACGAGTTTCAGGACACGAACATCGCGCAGTACATCCTCGCCAAGCAGTGGTCATCCGTGCACGGCAACATCTGTGTAGTCGGCGACCCCGACCAGTCGATCTACACCTGGCGCGCTGCCGACATCCGCAACATCCTCAACTTCGAGAACGACTTCCCGGACGCCAAGCTCGTGATCCTCGATCAGAACTATCGCTCGACGCAGACGATCCTCGATACGGCGCACTCGGTCATCGCGCTCAACAAGCAGCGCAAGGAGAAGAACCTTTGGACGGAGAACGCGGCCGGACAGCCCGTCGTCGTCCACGAGGCTTACGACCACGAAGACGAGGCGACGTTCGTGACGGAAGAGATACAGCGCCTCGTTCGTGAAGAAGAGCTTGCGTACCGTGACGTCGCCGTGATGTATCGCACGAATGCTCAGTCGCGGCCGATGGAAGAGGCGTTGGTGCGGCGGAGCGTTCCGTACCGGCTGATCGGTGGCACGCGGTTCTACGAGCGCCGCGAGGTGAAGGACTTGCTGGCCTACCTGCGCCTCGTCCAAAACCCGTTCGATGCCGTGGCGATGATGCGCGTGATCAACAAGCCGTCGCGCGGCATAGGCGACCGGACGCTGGCTGAGTTGGCGCGCTGGTCCCGTGAGAAGCAGATCCCGCCGTACTCGGCGCTTCAGATCGTCGCAGAGACTGAGCGTGACTCACCTGAGGCCGCTGACGGGCCGACGAGCGCGCACCCATTCCGCAAGCGGACAGCCGGGGCGCTGCTGCGGTTCCTGGGCCTCGTGAACGAGCTGATCGAGCTTTCTAAGACGGAGTCGCTGTCATCGCTGGTGGACACTCTGATCGACCGCACGGACTACAAGCCGTACATCATGGCCGACGAAGATGGCGAAGATCGCTGGGAGAACGTGCAGGAGCTGCGAGCCGTCGTGCTGCAGTACGACGAACTCAAGTCAGAGCACGCGCTGGCGTCGTTCCTGGAGGACGTGGCGCTAATCACGGACGTCGACGAGATGGACGCGTCGGACTCCGTCACTCTCATCACGCTACACGCGGCGAAGGGGCTGGAGTTCCCGATCGTCTTCATCACCGGCCTTGAGGAGGGGATACTGCCGCACATGCGCTCGTTGGAGAGCGGAAATCCGGAGCAGCTGGAGGAAGAGCGGCGCCTCTGCTACGTGGGCATGACGCGCGCCAAGCAGCAGCTCTACCTGGTGAGGGCGTTTCGGCGGGCGTTCGGTGGGCACAACCCGCCGTCGCGATTCCTCGCCGACATCCCGCCAGACCTGGTGAGGCAGAGCGAGCGGGCAGCGCAGTCCGAGATGTTCACGCCCCGGCGCTATCGCCACGTCACCCGCGACGACGCCCAGTCCCCGGCAATCCCGGCGGATTCTCTGGCGGCCGGTGACCGCGTGCGCCACCCGAAGTTCGGCGAGGGGATCGTTGTTTCGTCGGAACCCTCAGGCGCGGACTACCAGGTGGTGATCGCGTTCAAGGGCGAGGCTGGCATCAAGAAGCTGCTGCTGAGCTTCGCGCCTCTCGAGAAGAGCGAGGCGTAGTGGAGATACGGCGGGCAGAGGCGGTCGACGCCGATGGTGTCTTCGCGATGCTAGAGCGCTTCGCCATGAGCTACGAGCCCGACCGCAACGTCTTCGCTCCGTCGTTCGCCGCGATGGTCGACGCCCAGGACGTTGTGCTGCTCGTCGCGGACGACGGTGGGACGCTCGCCGGATACGTAATGGCGGTGGAGTTCAGGACGCTCTTCGCCAACGGTGCCGTCGTGCAGGTCGAAGAGCTCTTCGTCGAGGAGGCGAAGCGCGGCGCCGGTACGGGTCAGGCGCTGGTGGCGGCGGTCGTCGAGTGGGCCCGGCAGCGCGGCGCCGTGGAGGTGACGGTTCCGACGCGCCGCGCGGGCGCCTACTACGAGCGGTTGGGCTTCGAGCGCACGGCAGGGTACTACCATGCGGTACTGGCGCAAGTGTAAAATCTAAGCACTAAACATTGGGAGGAACTATGACAACGGCGACGGAGATCCATGGCATTTGTAAGCCCGGTTACGAGCGTGTGCGCGAGGCCTTTGCGCGGAACTTCGAGGAGCAGGGCGAGGTCGGTGCTGCGCTATCGCTGGTCGTCGACGGTGAGATGGTGGTTGACGTCTGGGGCGGACATGCCGACGGGGCGCTTTCCCAGCCGTGGGAAGAGGACACGATCGTCAACACGTTCTCGACGACAAAAGGTATAACGACGATCTGCGCGCTGCGGCTAATCGAGCAAGGCAAGATAGACGTCGATGCGCCTGTCGCCAAGTACTGGCCGGAGCTCGCGGCGGCGGGCAAAGAGGAGATCACGTTTCGGCAGCTGATCAGCCACCAGGCCGGCCTTCCCGGCATCGACGGCATGATCCCGGTGGAGAAAGCGTACGAATGGGAGCCGGTGATCGAGGCGCTGGCGGCGCAGAAGCCCTTCTGGGAGCCTGGCTCGCAATTCGGCTACCACGCGGTAACCTTTGGGTCGCTGGTTGGCGAGGTGATCCGGCGCGTCAGCGGTAAGAGCGTCGGCACGTACTGGCGCGAGGAGTTCGCCGAGCCGCTCGGTCTGGACTTTCACATCGGCTTCGACGAGGAGCTGGACGAACGCTGCGCAACGATCAGCCCGGCGCCGCTGCCGGACCTCTCGAAAGTCGACCACCCACTGTATAAGGCGATGCTCGACCCATCGACGCTGACGTTCAAGGCGTTCATGATCACGCCGCTGCCGATGGTCGAACCGCTGTACATGAACACGCGAAAATGGCGCGCTGCTGAGGTGCCGGCAGCGAACGGCCACGGGACGGCTCGCTCCCTGGCGCGCCTCTATGGCGCGTTGGCCACGGGCGGCACGCTGGACGGTGTCCAGGTGCTGAAGCCGGAAACGATCGAGATGGCGACGCAGACACAATCTCAGGGCCAGGATGCGGTCCTGCTGTTCCCGATGCGCTTCGGGCTCGGCTTCATCCTGGAGATGCCGGAGTGGCAGGTCAGCCCCAACGGTACGGTCTTCGGGCATGCTGGGATGGGCGGCTCGTTCGGCTTCGCCGATCCGGAGGCGAAGTACGGAGTAGGCTACGTGATGAATCAGATGATGCTGCCGCACCGCGAGACCCGGAAAGACACGCGGCGGGGCGGGATGCTCAACGCGATCTACGAGTCCGTCTAGGCGGGCTTTCGGGCGCGGAAGTTGAACCCGCCCTCTTTCCTGACGTTGATGGAGATGTCTGTGAAGCCGGCCGCCTCCAGCCGCGGCTGAAGCGTGTCCGGGTTGACCGCCACGCAAGTGTCGGCGATGTGGTACAGCCGCCACCTGAGACTCGGTGTGCTGTCGGAGCCAACGTAGATGCCGCCTGGCTGGAGCACCCGGCAGACCTCGGAGAAGAGGCGGTCCTGCAGCTCCGACGAGGGGACGTGATGGAGCATCGTGAAACAGACTGCGCCCGAGAACTGATTGTCGCCCATCGTCAGCCTGGTGGCGTCGCCCTCCACAACCGTGACGTTGGTGTCGGCCATTCGCGCCTGGAGCTTGCGTGCGAGATCAGGATCGATCTCGACCGCGGTTAGGCGCGGCACGCGTTCACTCAGCCACTCCGTGGTGCGGCCGGGCCCGGGCCCGATCTCGATCACGTTGTCGCCCAGGTCGACGTCCTTGAGGATGGCCGGCAGCATGTGCTCCTTGACGATGCGGGCCCAGCCGTCCGATTGGCAGTACCAGCGGTGGAACAAGTTCATGCGCACAGTATGGCGGATTTGCCTCGCGCCCGCCGATTGCCTAGCCTTTAGGCGAGTCGAAAGGAGATGACGCTTGTTCTTCCTCTTGCAGATTGACGCAGCCGAGTCGACGGTGGACAAGATCGAAGATTGGGCACTCGATCAGGGGCTAACGATCGTTAGCATCGTGATATTCGTCATCATCGCGATCATCGCGCTCAACATCATCGTGCCGCGGCTCGTGCGTTTGTCGTCGGAGACGGAGCTAGAGGGCAAGTCGCAAGAGGAGATCGAGAAGCGGACGAAAACACTGACCCACGTCTTCACCCGGAGCGGCACGACGTTGATCGTCGTGATCGGATTCATCACGATTCTGCCGGAGTTGGGCGTAAACATCGCACCGCTCCTGGCCGGCCTGGGCATCCTTGGAATCGCCCTTGGATTCGGTGCGCAAGGCCTCGTGAAGGACGTCATTTCCGGTATCTTCATTCTCACCGACAACCAGTACAGCACAGGCGACGTAGTTGAGGTCGCCGGCAAGACAGGTGTCGTCGAGGACGTCGGCCTGCGGCGAACGGTGCTTCGCGACCTGGACGGGGTCGTGCACTTCGTTCCCAACGGCGAGATCGTCGTCTCGAGCAACATGACGCAGGATTACTCGCGCGTGAACCTGGACGTCTCGGTGTCGTATGCGGAGGATCTGGACGTGGTGATGCGGGTGATCAACGAAGTTGGCGAGGAGCTGGCGGCGGACGAGGACTGGAAGGGCGTGATCCTTACTCCACCCAAGGCGCTGCGCGTGGAAGCGTTCGGCGACTCCGGAATCGAGATCAAGATCCTTGGCGACGTGCAGCCGCTAAGGCAGTGGGACGTGACGGGTGAGCTGCGACGACGGCTGAAGCGCCGCTTTGACGAGGTGGGGATCGAGATTCCGTTCCCGCACCGGGTCCTGGTGCATGAGGCGAAGGCTGCAGGTTTGCCGGCCGCCGTTCGCATGGCGCGGGGCGACGATCTGACTGCGACGAGGGACACGGCCCCCGGGTCAGACCGAGATCTAACGCCCCGCCCGCCAGATGACGCAAATGATGGTGGGCAAGGCGAAGGTGGTAAGTAGCCGCCGACCGATCATCTCTCAGTAGGTGAGGGGCTGCGAAAAAATACGCGCCTGAAACGAATGTCTGGTTCGGGTTGTTGTAACAGTTGAATAACCAGGCCGTCTAACGTACAGACACCGGAAGCGGTAAACTGTAATTCGACAGCCACGAGTAAAACGCCAAATCTCTTTACTAATTCGGTTAACCTTTTCGCAAGAGGTGGCGTTCTACTCAGCAAGGTTTGACAATTCGAGGGGCGACCTCCTTCTGGTCCGCCTGAAATAGGGCGGATATAACGAGAGGCAGTCTGGGGCGGGCTGCCTCTCGTGCTTTGTGTTAAAACAAGGCCGATACGACGGCGGTAGCGTATGCTCGATTGAGTTACTGAGGAGGTCCCGCATGCGTAACGTTTTCTTTTCCGTTATCAGCGCCGTGTTTCTGGCGACTGGTATCGCCTGGGTCGCCCCCGCACCAGCCGGCGCGGCCACGGAGCAGGTCGAATCCGGCGATGACTATTTCTGCGCGCCTTCGTTCCAGGGCGGCGTCTGTACGACGACGGTATCCGTCGGTGACGCCGTCAACTGGAACATCGTGGAGGGCGTGCACACGGTGACAGAGTGCGATGCCGCATATGTCACCTGCCCAGTAGCTGGCGGCTTCGATTCTGGGGTGCTGCAGGCTGTGACGAGTTTCTCCCAGACGTTCGACACGGTCGGCGACTTTGCCTACTTCTGCGAGCTCCACCCGACTGCGATGCGCGGCGTCATTTCTGTCGTCGCCGCGGCGACGGCGGCGCCAACGCCGACGGCTGACGCTGGTGGCGCTTCGACGACGGCTGACGCTGCGCCGGTGGCGAACCCAGCGGCCGTGCCGGCCTCCGGCGGCGAACCGGCGGCGGCTGATGGCCTTCCGCTCCAGGCGCTTCTATTGGCGCTGGGAGGCGTGCTGGCGCTGACTGGCGCAGCGGCGCTCTACTCTGCCCGGCGGCGCTAAACTTAGGCGGACTTCTTCTGGAGTAGCGTCGTGATCTCTTCGATCGTGGCGTCGCGCCAGGAGCCCCAGATGGGACCCTGCTGGAACTCGTCGTAGCGCCGACGCATCTCTTTACGGTCTTTTTCGGCGTCCAGGTCCTCGAATAGCTTGCCGACTTCGCCCATTTCGGCGTCGGCCTTGGCGGGGCGCTCGCTCCAGTGTGCGATGTAGTCGTGATCCTTTGTGTAGAAGACAGCCGTCGGGATCGACTGGTGTTCGCCATGCTTGAGGAACTCGCCCATGATGTCGAGGTTCTCGTCGCGGGGGAAGGCGCGCAGGTCCCAGTCGGCCGCCTCAGCCAGTCGCTGGAGGACCGGCAGGCCGCGGAAAACGTCGGGGCACCAATCCTCACCCAGAACGAGTACGCGTGCGGGGCCGCCGTCTCTCTCCGACACGGCCTTGAGGGCGGCGACTGTGTCAGCCAGTATGGTTGTCTGTGCGTAGTTGAACTCGAACTTTGGGATGTTGCGCTGGATGTGCTTCATCCAGGCGTCATACTTGAGGCCGCTGTCGAACCGCTCTCGCGTCACGACGCTTTCTTGGGCCTGTGTCATATCGTCCTCCTTCAGACTTTCTGCTCTAGACTGCGCTTCTTGGCTTCTTCCCACAATTCCAGCTTAGTCGCGAGATCGGCCTCTAGCAGATCGACCGATTGCTCGCTCGCCATGCCCTCGACGTCGCGGAAGAGGGCGCCGAAGCGGCGGGTCGTCGCGCGAAGGGCTTCTTCGCCCTCGACGTCTAGAAAGCGGGCGACGTTGGCGAGCGCGAAGATAGCGTCGCCGGCCTCGGCGCGGCGTTGCTCCGGCGTGGTAGCCGACCGCAGCTCCGCCAGCTCTTCATCGAGCGCCTGCCAGGCCTGTTCTTCCGTCTCCCACGCGAATCCGGCGTTGCCCGCGCGGCGCTGGACGCTCTGTGCCTGAGCGAGCGCTGGCAGCGCCGATGGAATGCCAGAAAGAGCGGATGCGCCGTTCCGCTCCTTACGCTTGATGTCATCCCATTGCTCGATAACCGCGTCCGGGGTTTCGGCTACGGCGACGTCGAAGACGTGCGGGTGGCGACGGACTAGCTTCTGAGCGAGCGATTCGATGATGTCGCCCATGCGGAACTCGCTGGCTTCTTCGGCGATCTGGGCGTGGAGGAGGATCTGCAGCAGCAGGTCGCCTAGCTCCTCCTTAAGCGCGTTGGCGTCGTTTTCATCGATGGCGTCGATCACTTCGCTGGCCTCTTCCGACATGTGGTGACGGAGAGACTGGTGGCTCTGCGCGCGATCCCAGGGGCAGCCGTCGGGACCACGTAGAGTGGCGACGATCTTACGCAGGCCGGGGAAGGTGCGCGTCTGGCGTTCTATGGGAGTCATCGAGTTATCCTCACGAGCCATGATAGCGCGTCCCGAAAACCGTTGACAAAGGTTAGCTATTGTTCCTACGATGGAAGTCGGGCATATGTTCGAACGCCAAAGCGAGAGCGGACTTGGGCTCATACGGATAATCGTCATTGGGGTGTTTATCGTCCTGGTGCCCGTTGTCCTTATCACAACGACGATCCGCGTCGCCATCTCTGAGCAGTACATCTACGACTACTCCGTCAAGCGATATGACGCGCACCTGGCGTCGGAGATCCCCGAAGAAGAGTTGTTGCGCGCCAACGGCGAGATCCACCAATTCCTGACGGGCGATTACGAAGGGCATCTCTCGATACCGGTCCGCTATAAGGATGGATCGGTGGGCCAGCTGTTCAGCGCCCGCGAGACCGTACATATGGCGGACGTGCGCGATCTGGTGGGAGGGATGTTCGCCGTCCAGATCGCGGCGATCGCGACCCTCCTTGCGCTGGCCGTAGTAATGCTGGTGATGTGGCCGCCGCGCGCGCTGGCCGCCGCGGCGTTGTACGGCTCAGTCCTGACCGGCGGCGTTCTGGCCATGGGCGGCTTCCTCGTGCTCACCGGATTCGATGCTGCGTGGTCGCAGTTCCACGTGATTGCTTTCGCGAACGACTTCTGGGAGCTCAATCCCAACAGGGACCATCTGATTCAGATGTTCCCGCAGGCGTTCTGGGAGCGCGCCACGGTCGTCGTCGGCGGAGCGATCGTCGTTGAGGCTGGCATCATTGCGGCGGTCTCCTGGCTGTACCTGTTCCTGACGCGCGCACAGCCCGAGAGCGACCTTCCCGTGAAGCCGGAGCCGAAGTTACCCGGAGCGGTCGGACACGCCCGCGTATCGCCGTCTGACACGCCGAACTAGGCGCTAGTTGACGCTGCAGGCGCAATTGGTGCAGCCGCCACCACAGCCTCCGCCGCCGGCCGGCTCAGGAGTCGCGTACTCGTCGCGGGTCATTGTGGCGAAGGCTGAGAGGACGCGGCGCGCAGAGACGTGGCCGCGAGGGCAGTCCGCCTGGTCGTCCATCCGGCTCACCGGGCGGAGGACCTCGAAGCGCGTTTCGCAGTCGTTGCAGACGTATTCGTAGAGTGGCATATCCTACCTGCGTTTGATGCTACGCCTGACGATTTCGATGCGTCAACCGCTGCGTGACGCCGCGCGGCATCGTACAATCTGCTTCCGTGAGCGATGTAACGATCCGCGAGGCAGTGCCGGCCGACTTCGACACCATCATTGCGATGTGGAACTCGATCGATCGGCACACCGCGCTGCCCGACGAGCCGGAGTACTTGCAGCGGTTCCACGACTTCTCGCCAGACCTCTTTCTCGTAGCCGTGGCCGACGGGCGCAGCGTCGGTAGTGTGATCGGTGGTTGGGACGGCTGGCGCGGTCACATCGCAAGGCTCGTCGCCGACCCAGCGCTGCGCCGCAAGGGTATCGCCAGAAGACTCGTCAGCGAGATCGAGTCGCGCTTGCGAGCGAAAGGCGCCCGTCGCATCTACGCACTGGTGGACCGGCGCAGCCCGCCGGCGACGCCGTTCTGGGGGGCCGCGGGATACGTGCCGAACGACGAGATCGTCCAGTTCTCACGTAACGTCGACGGATGAAAAAGCGGCGGTCAGACCGACCGCCGCTTGATGCCTCTTAGCGCTGGTGATTACTCCAGGTAGTCCTTGAGCTTCTTGCTGCGGCTGGGGTGGCGCAGCTTTCGCAACGCCTTCGCCTCGATCTGGCGAATGCGCTCTCGGGTAACGCTGAATTCGCGGCCGACTTCTTCGAGTGTACGGCTGCGGCCATCCTCAAGGCCGAAGCGCAGGATGAGCACCTTCTGCTCGCGTGGCGTCAGCGTGCCGACGACCTCCTGCACCTGTTCCTTGAGGAGCTGGTGCGATGCTGCCTCCGCCGGCGCCATCGTGCCCTGGTCCTCGATGAAGTCGCCCAGGTGGGAGTCTTCCTCTTCGCCGATCGGTGTCTCAAGTGACACTGGCTCCTGCGACACCTTGATGATCTCGCGCACCTTCTCCGGCACGATCTCCATGCCCTTGCCGATCTCTTCGCTGGTCGGCTCGCGGCCGTACTCCTGGACGAGGCGGCGGCTGATGCGGACGAGCTTGTTGATCGTCTCGACCATGTGCACCGGAATGCGGATCGTGCGTGCCTGGTCGGCGATGGCGCGCGTAATGGCCTGGCGAATCCACCAGGTGGCGTAAGTGCTGAACTTGTAGCCCTTGCGGTAGTCGAACTTCTCGACCGCGCGGATGAGGCCGATGTTGCCTTCCTGGATAAGGTCAAGCAGCGACATACCGCGGCCGATGTACTTCTTGGCGACGCTGACGACAAGGCGCAGGTTGGCCTCAGTCAGCCGCCTCTCGGCCCGGTTAGCTTCGGCCTTGATGCGCGCGAAGTGGGCCCTGATCGCGCCCTCGTGGGAGGCGAGCCTGGTAGAGCGGTCAGGGGGTGGCTCGCCCCAGCGCCTCTCGCTGCCCATCTCTTTGTAGGCCCAGCCCAAGAAGTCGGGTCGCGGGACGTGCGTGGCGATCGAGATGCTCACCGGCAGCTTCTCGGCCTCTTCTTCCTCGATCTTGAAGGCCCTGCGTAGCTTTGGCACCATATCGAGATCGAGCACACCGTCGACGCTACTGCGGAACGTTTCAGCCTCGACAAACTCCGGGATGGTGAGCTTCTTGAGGCCCAGCTGCTTCTGGTAGAACTCGAGCGGCTTCCTCAGGCCGCGGAGCTCTTTGATCATCCGGGCCAGAACGTCGGCGCCGCGCGCGTTGCGGCCCGGTTTCCTTCATGTGCTCTTGTTCGAACCGTCTGATGAAGTCGCCGTCCTCCATAGCCCGCGCCAGTCGCTTTTCGTCGGCGGCTGTGAGCAGGCTAACCTTGCCGATCTCCCGCAGGTACATGCGGACGGGATCGTCGATGCCCTCTTCGAGCTCGATGTCGGCCGCGGCCTGACCCTCGGACTTGCGGCCGGTCCAAACATCCACGTCCAGCGCACCGCGGGCGGTGGCGACACGCGGCGTTTTCACGTTGTCATCGTCGGCCAGGTCGCCGCCGCCGGGCTTGATCACGCGGTCGCCGTCATCGTCGTCCTTGTCGTCGGTGTCGCTTTCTTCGACAGCGTCGTCCATCAGGTCGTCCGCCAACTGGGTGCGGCGCCGCCGACGCTCGAACATCTCTGTGCTTTCGTACTCAGTTACCATTTACACTCGTTTCGACGGTTTCTGCGCCGTCGTCGCTCTTCGCATGTCGATGAATCTCTTTGCCGATCTCCGTATCTCGCTCAATCACGTGCTGATCTGATGTATCGAGCAAGCCAGAGACGCCAACTTGTTCCTGGAGATCGGCGATCTGGAAGTCCGTGGCTTGCTTTTCGGCGCGAAGCCTTTCTTTCTGTAGCCTCTGCAGGCAATCTTCGAAGGCTTCTCTCGCCTGGTCAGCGTCCGAAATCGGTAGCCTCCGTAATATAAGACGCTCGAAGTAGGCCTCTAGTTCCGGGGGAAGCGCGTTTTTCACCGCATCAACGTCGGTATGTTCCTTCCACAGAACCAGAATCTGCCGCGCCTGGACATCCCAGAATAACGTTTCGGACACGATTAGTCCATCCTCGCGCAGCGATTCGTGCTGAAGAAGCAGCGAAAGTGTGAATTCCTCCCGTGCATCGCCTTTCGCTGCAGGTTGTTGAGGCATCCTTGGTGGCTGTGCTGCCCTCTGAGGCCGCGTCACCATCGCTGAGAGCACTTCCTCGCCCGTCTGGGAAAGGCGAGAGAGTCGTTGCAAGTAGTGCGCACGGACTACCGGATCGGTGACGGCGCCCAACAGCGGCAGAAATTCACGCACAAGCTCGGAGCGGCCGCGTGGGTCATCCAGGTCGACGGTTGAGGCGGCGGCATCGAGGCGGTAATCGAGCACCGGCTCAGCGTTATCAATCAGCGCGAGCCAGGACTCTGCGTCGTGGCGGATCACGTCGTCCGGGTCCTGGCCTTCGGGTAGCACCGCGATGCGCAGCTCGACGGAGGCGGCTTCCTGGTAGGTGATGAGACCGCGCCAGTTGACTACCGGAACCGGCTGTTCTCCCTCGCCGCCTGCTTCTATGACGACGTCATGGCCGCGAATCATCGCCTGGGTGCCCGCCTGGTCCGAGTCGAGGGCCAGCACAACGTCCGCTGTATAGCGCTTGAGGACGCGCACCTGGCGGTCGGTGAGAGCGGTGCCCATCTGGGCGATGACGTTGTGGAAGCCGTGCTGGTGTGCGGCGATGACGTCCATGTAGCCTTCGACGACGACGGCGCGCGCCTCGGCGCGAATCGCCTCCTGCGACAGGTTCAGTGCGTACAGCGTGCCGCCCTTGTCGAAAAGGGGTGTCTGCGCCGTGTTCAAGTACTTCGGTTGTGAGTCGTCCATGGCCCGCGCGCCGAAGCCGATTACGCGGCCTTTGATGTCCCATATCGGGAACGTTAGGCGCCCGCGGAAGCGGTCGTGCGCGCCTCGCTCTCCTTCGACCAGCAGTCCGGCGCTTAGCAGCTCGCGCTCGCTGAAGCCCACCTTCGTCAGATGTTCCTGCGCTGCGTGCCACTCATCGAGCGAAAAGCCGAGTTGAAAGGTCTCCATCGTCTCGCTATCGAGGCCTCGTTTCTCCAGGTAGTCGCGCGCCTGGCGGCCGGCGTCTTTGGCCAGTAGCTGGTGATACCAGTCGGCCGCTGCTTCATTGGCTGCGTACAGCCGCTGGCGGATCCTTTCCTGCTCAGGCGACGATCGTCGGTCTTTCAGCTGTACGCCTGCCTTTTCGGCGAGCATACGCAGCGCTTCGGGAAACTCAAGGCCTTCTCGCTTCATAACAAAGGAGATGACATCACCCCCAGTGCTGCAGGCGCCGAAGCAATGCCAGCTCTGCCGTTCGGGCGAAACGATAAACGAGGGCGTCTTCTCGGCGTGGAACGGGCACGGCGCCTTGAACGTGCGTCCGGCCTTCTGCAGTTGGACGTACTGGCCGATGATCTCGGCGATGTCCAGGCGCGACTTGATCTCTTCGACTTCGTTCACTTGGGGGCGATCCTTCGTTCTGGGAGATTTGGGCGTAGGTTCACACGGGCATCGCGGGGCGAGATGCCGCGCCTCACCAGTTTGTAAAACAGTTCACAATCCGAAGTGTTTCGCTTCATTTGCTACGTGCTCGATTCGTCCGTCATGGCGCGCCTGCCAGCCGGCCGGCTGACTGCGGTGCACCAAGGCGTTCCGCGGTGGCCAGCGCGAACCTGTCGGTCATGCCGGCGACGTAATCGACGGCGCGTCGCCAGGCGGGGTCTTCGAGGACTACGAAGCCGCTCTCGATCTCCTCGGGGTGCTGTGAGAAATGGTCGTAGAGGACGCGTACTACGCTTTTCGCCCGTTCGGTTTCCTCCTGCCGTCCTTCGAGGAGGTAGACGCGTTGGAACATGAACTCGCGCAGGACGTTGGCAGCGGCGGCGACGTTGTCACTCATTTGGATTCCGATCTCGGTGCCAGTATCAGATTCTTCGCCGGCGGCCGCCCAGGACGCCTGAATGATGTCGCAGACGAGAGTGTTGATGCGCTGTGAGTGGCGGTCGCCGAGGACGGTGTGGACCTCGCCTGGCAGCTCGTCTTCGCTGATCAGGTTGGCGCGAACGGCGTCGGCGATGTCGTGATTGATATAGGCGACGGCGTCGGAGATCTTCACGATCTGTCCCTCCAGTGTGGAAGGGACGCCCCAGGCCTCGGCGAAGATGTCCTCGCGCACCTTGGAGCTATTGACGATGCCATCGAGCACTTCAAGCGTCAGGTTCAAGCGCTCGAGCTTATCAACGACCCGCAGGCTCTGTTCGGCGTGGCGGAAGCCTTCAGGTGTTACGTCGGCGAGCGCCTGTTCGCCGGCGTGGCCGAACGGTGGGTGGCCGATGTCATGGGCCAGGGCGATGGCCTCAGCCAGATCTTCGTTGAGGTTTAGGGCACGCGTGATGGTACGGGCGATCTGGGCGACTTCGAGCGTGTGCGTGAGCCGTGTCACGAAGTGGTCGCCGACGGGTGCGATGAAGACCTGTGTTTTGTGCTTGAGCCGCCGGAACGCCTTGCTGTGGATGATGCGGTCTCGGTCCCGCTGGAACTCCGTGCGGACTAGAGACGGCTCTTCGGGGACGGCGCGTCCTCTGCCGGTCGCGCTCTTGGCGGCGTGCGGCGATAGCGCCGCTTCGCGGGCCTCAAGGCGGCGCCGGACGGTTGAGAAGTTGAACTGTGGCAACGGATATCCTCGCCGGATTGTACAACCAGTCGCGGGCGAACTCAGAGACCATACCGGCGCGAAATTGTGGACAGCCGCGGCCGCTATTCGACTGTGACGGTCTTCGCGAGGTTTCGGGGCTGGTCGACGTCGCAGCCGCGGCGCAGCGCGACGTGGTACGAGAACGCCTGCAGCGGAATCGACGCCAGGATGGGCGCCAGCAGCGGTGATGTCTCCGGCACGTAGATTACGTGGTCGGCTTTTTCCTCGAGTTCACGGTCGCCTTCGGTGGCGAGGGCGATGACGACACCCTCGCGCGCTTTGACCTGCTCGATGTTGCTCATCATCTTGTCGCGTAGAGCGTCACGGAGGCAGATGGCGATGACAGGCATGTCACGGTCGATGAGGGCAATCGGGCCGTGCTTCATCTCGCCGGCCGGGTAGCCCTCCGCGTGGATGTAGCTCACCTCTTTGAGCTTTAGCGCGCCTTCCATAGCCACCGGGTACTGGATGCCGCGCCCCAGGAAGAGAAAGTTCTCGTGCTGGTAGTGCTCGTTGGCGAGTTCCTCGATGGCGGAATCGTGGGTTAGCATCTCACCGACTAGCTTCGGCAAGCGTGCCAACGGATCCAGGAAGCCGCCCATGCGTTCGCGGTCAACGACGCCCAGCTCCTGTGCAGAGTAGCAAGCGAGGAGGTAGAGGGCCGTGATGCCCGCGATATACGTCTTCGTGCTGGCGACGCCGATTTCTGGGCCACATCGTGTGTAGGCGACGGCGTCGGCTACGCGGCTGGACTGGCTGCCCGGCACGTTGCAAATAGTGACCTGGGGACAGCCGCGCTCCTTCGCCTCATTCATGCCGGCGAGGGTGTCCACGGTTTCGCCGGACTGGCTGACGGAGACGACCAGGGTCTCGGGGCCGATCGGTGCGCCGCGGTAACGCATCTCGGAGGCGTTGTCGATCTCTGCCGGGAGGCCCGCGATCTGCTCGAAGTAATGGCGGCCGATCATCGCGGCGTGCAGGCTGGTGCCCATGCCGATAAGCAGCACGCGCCGGACTTGCGGCAACAGCTCGCGGAAGCGCGCCATGTCGTCCAGGTCGACGCGCGACTCACCGAAGAGAGCGCGCCCGCGCAACGTGTCGAGCACGACCTCGGCCTGCTCAGCGATCTCCTTCTGCATGAAGTGTTTGAAGCTGCCCTTGGCGGCGGAGACGGGGTCGAGGCCGATCTCCTCTGGCTCTCGCTCGACGGGTACGCCGTGGTTGCGATAAGCAACCTCGCCGCTGCGGACGAGAACAGTGTCGCCGTCCTCAAGGAAGACCAGGCGTTGAGTGTGCGGTAGAAGCGCCGGCAGGTCGCTGGCGATGAAGATTTCGTTCTCGCCATAGCCAATGGTGACGCCACCGGCGTTGCCGCTGCGGCCGGCTACGATGACGCCTGGCTCAGAGGCGCTCATCGCTAGAATCGCGTGCGCGCCGGCGAGTTCGTCGATCGCCTGAGCCAGCGCGTTGTGGAGGTCGGCGCCGTTCTTCAGGTGTTCCTCCAGAAGGTGCGGGATTACCTCGGTGTCTGTGTCGGAATGGAAGGTATGCCCCGCCGCCTCAAGGCGCGCGCGCAGGTCGCGGTGGTTTTCGACGATGCCGTTGTGGATGACGACGAGGCCGCCGGTGCAGTCGGTGTGTGGGTGCGCGTTGGCGTCGCTGGGGCGGCCGTGCGTGGCCCAGCGCGTGTGGCCGATCCCCTGGCGCCCGTGCGGCCAGCTCTCCTCCAGTATCGACGCCAGCGAGTCGAGCTTGCCTTCTCGCTTGCGCACGGCGATGCCGCCGGAGTCCTCGAGGACGGCTATGCCTACGCTGTCGTAGCCGCGGTACTCAAGACGGCGAAGGCCGTCGATGAGGATGGGCGCTGCGTCCTGTTCGCCGACGTAGCCGATGATTCCGCACATGGGGTGCTCCTGCTATACCGGGCTGTCTCCAAGTTAAACGAAAAAGCGGCAAAGAGGTTGCGGGTCAGGAGGCAGCTTCCAGCTCCGCGCTGATCTGTTCGATACGGCGCACGACTGCCTCAACCGACGAATCGGGCGTTGAGGCGCCCGCTGTGACGCCAACCTTCTCGCAGCTGCGCAGCCACTCAGCCTCGATCTCGCCTTCGGTTTCGATTTGATGGGCGTTTGCGCCTTCTTCTTTCGCAACTTCCAGGAGGTGGCGTGTGTTGGCGCTGTCCCGGCCGCCGACGACGAGCATCACGTCGACTTCCACGGCCAACTCTCGTGCGGCGATCTGCTGGTGTGACGTGACGTCGCAGAGCGTGTTCACCAGCCGCAGCTCGCTAATGGTACTGACGTGCTTCGCCATCACGTCCGCAACGAACTCTGCGAAGCGCTCGGGGCTCTGCGTCGTCTGGGAGATGATGGCGACGCGTGATGGGAACGGGTCGGGCAGTGGATCGCCGTCGCGGACCGGCAGGGCCATCTTGCCGGCCCAGCCGATGACCCCTTTTACCTCGCGGTGCTCTGGATCGCCGAAGACGAGGACGGTGAAACCTTGCTCTGCCATGCGGCGCGCCCAGCGCTGTGAACGAGTGACGATAGGGCAGGTGCCGTCGATGATTTCGGCGCCAGTCGACTCGACCTCTGCCAGCACCTGGGGGCCTACGCCGTGCGCTGTGATCGCCACCGGCCGGCTGTCGTCCTCCGGGCCCTCACCCAGCCGGACGCCGCGTTTCTCGAGGTCCTCCACGACCTGAGGGTTGTGGACGATGGGGCCGACGCTGATCACCTCGCCGTGCTCATCTGCGGCGTGCTCCATGATGTCGATCGCACGCCGGACGCCCCAGCAAAAGCCCATTTCCTTTGCGAGAAGTATTTCCATAGTCATTCTTTCGCAGCGCCGACTTCCGTGGGCGCGTCGTTGTAGACGCCTCGGTAGCGCTCCGGTAGAAGCGCCGCGATCTCTCTCATTATAGTCTCTGTGCCGCGCGCCACGTCATCTCTAGTGATGCGTTTTGGTGCTTCGAGCCGGAAGGGCAGGCCGAAGCGGATGTGCACCCGTGTGCGGCGGAAGATGTCGCGCGGCAGCTTGACGTGTTCCGTGCCCCAGATGGCGATCGGGACGATTTGAGTGTTAGTGCGCAGCGCTATGAGTGCCGTACCAGGCTCACCGGCGCGCAGACCCTTATCGCCGCCGCGCGTCCCCTCCGGGAACATGGCGAGGACGCCGCCGTCGCGGAGAAGGCTCTGAGCCCTGCGCAGTGCCTGCAGATCTGCCTCGAAGCGCCGTACGGGGATCATGCCTCCCAATCGAAGCATTGGACCGATGATGGGCGTCTTGAACCACTCGGCCTTCGTCATCCAGGCGATCCGGCGGGGTATGGCGACGGTGAGGACTAGCGGGTCCCCATTGGAGAGATGGTTCGAGGCGACGATCAGCGCTCCCTTACGCGGCACGTTTTCGCGGCCCTGGATGTCGCGGCTGGAGGCGATCATGAGGACTGCCCGTGTCCAGGTGAGGTTGAGGTAATAGAAGACGCGGAGCGCGAACCGTCTCATTTCTCGCCCCGCACGAGGCCGATTACGCGGTCCATTACCTCGTCCAGGCTAAGTCCGTCGGTGCCGATTATGACGGCGTCGTCGGCCGGCCGCAGGGGTGAGACCTCTCGTTCCGAGTCGATGCGGTCGCGGCGGCGGATATCCTCCAGCACGATGTCCTGCGAGACTTCGTTGCCGGCGGCGAGAAAGTCGGCGTAGCGGCGTCGTGCGCGCTCCTCGATCGTGGCGTCGAGGTAGACCTTGAGGTCGGCGTCGGGCAGGACGACCGTGCCGATGTCCCGGCCGGCCATCACGATCGGTTGCTGCTCCGCGAACTGTCGTTGTCGCGCGACGAGTGCGTCACGGACGGCGGCGATGCGCGAGACGATGGATACGGCGTCCTCAACGGGCTGCGAGCGGAGGTACGACGTGACGTCCGAGCCGTCGATCGAGACGCGTGTTCCGGAGCCGTCGCGACTCAGCGAAATCTCGATGGGAAGCGTCTGCGCGAGCTCACCGATGGCGGCGGTATCCTTCAGACGGAGGCCGTGCTCCAGGGCTGCATGAGTGACGGCCCGATACATGACGCCGGTGTCGAGGAATGCGTAACCGAGTCGCTCAGCGAGACGCCGGCCGATCGTGCTCTTACCTGAGGCGGCGGAACCGTCGACGGCGATCGTTTGGCGATGGCGGTCGGGAACGCGAACGGGTTGGCCCCCCGTCGTCTGTGCCGGTGTGCGCTCGCCCATCTCTCCAGATTATATAGGCCGCGTTCCGCTGAGGCAGCCGTCACTGGCCCATCGTCTTGCGACGGCGTGATAGCTCCAGGGCGCCAATAACGGTCAGCCCAGCGAGAGGCACCGCGAGTGATCCCAGGAAGAAGAGGAGTGTGTTGTCGCCTTCTGCCGCCTTTGTCGTCACCTGCGCTGGTACCGGTGTCACGTTAGCGATCTGCGGCGCGGCGGCGATCGCTCCGGCGACCATCGGTGGGGCGCTGCCCAGCTCGCGGTCGTCAGTTGATGGCGGCCCCGACGCTCCGGGAGCCGCTGGGACCTTCGCGAATGACAATGAGTCGAAGTAGGCGACCGCTGTCGCAGCGCTCGCCGGTCGCAGCATCAGGCGCAGCTTCACGGACTGAGCGTCCGCTGGTGCTTGGATGGCCCCCGTGCTGAGGTGTTGGAAAGCCGCTGTGGCCGACGATGTCTCGGGTGAGTCCTGCGATGTGATCAGCGAGCCCGTGCCATCAGCGCTGGCGTACCAGGACGCCCGCAGGAACGTTTGAGGCGTTCCTGCGCCCACCGCGCTGAATGCGGTGAACTCGTAGGTCCGGCCTGCCTCGACAGTCACAACCTGATACGCCCACTTGGTCGACTTGGTGCGCGAAACGAACTGAAGCGCCAGGTATCCGTCGACGTGCGCCGTGTCCGTTGCTGCGATCTCACCGCCGGCCTTGCGCCAGGCGTAGGGGGTTCCGTCTTCGCGAACATCCTCGAAGCTGCCGTTGGTGAGGGCCTGGAATTGCCGAGGCTCGGCGCTCGGCGCAGAGTCCGGAGCTGAGTTGACGGCCTGTTGCAGCGGTGGCGGGCTCGTCTTAGCGAACGCGACGTCATCGAAGTAGGCGACTGCCTGCGCGGCGGACTGTGGCCGGAGCATGAGCCGTATGCGCGCCGAGTTAGCGTTCGCCGGCGCTTCGACGGCCCGGGTCGTCAGGTGGCGGAAGGCCGGAGAAGCCGCTTCGAGCAAAGTCTCGGAGTCAACCGACGAGAGCGCCTGGCCGCTGCCATCGGCGCTCTCGTACCAGGAGACTCGGATGAAGACTGCCTTGACGTCGGCATCGGTGTAGCGGGCGAAGGCGCTGGCCTGGTAGAAATCGCCGCCCTCCACCCGGACCGTCTGGTAGGCCCATTTGGTTGCGGTCGTCCCGGACGTCAGAGCGAGTGCCCGGCTACCGGACCGGACCGGCGAGGACACACTCTTGATGGTGCCGCCGATCTTTCGCCAGGCGAGTGGCGCTCCATCCGAGCCATCGTCCTCGAAACCGCCGTTCGTCAGCTGCGACAAGACGACCATCTCGCCTGGTGTAGGTCCCAGTGTTGGCTTCGGCGCTGGCGCAGCAGTTGGCACTGGAGGTGTCGGCAGCGGAGGGGGCGTTGGAGGCGGCGGCGGGGCATGAGGCGTTGCCGTTGCCGAAGGAGGGATCGGTGGCTCCGCCGGCGGAGGAGCGGGCGTCGGTAGTGCCGGGCGCGGTCCATCAAACGAGATGTCGTCGACCAGGACGGAGAAGGGGAAGGTGACCGCCGCGACACGCACCGAGATGCGGGCGGCTACGGTTCCCGGAGGCGAGATGAGTGGTCCTGCCGAGAAATGCTGGTAGGCGTCAGGGCCCCACGGATCCCAGGCCGATTCTTGCAGCCACGTGACGTTGCCTGAAGTACCGACCCAGCTGACTCGAAGACGCACCTTACCTATCCTCTGAGGGTCGGCGGAAACCCAGCCTGAGAGTTCATACGAGGCGCCGGCTACTACAGGGATGAGGTTGAACATCTCGGCATCGTAGGCGCCGGTACCGGAGAGCTGAGCGGCTTGGTCGCCGGAGTGCGCGGCGGCGACGAGAGAAACGTCGCCGTCGATGGCCGTCCAGCCGCCGAGGCCCGTTTCGAAGCCACCGTCGCCCACGAGCTCCTCCGCGGACGCGGTTGCAGGGCCGATCGCCACGATGGCTGCGATCAGAACGAGAAGGGGGCCAAGGGCAGTGGGGCGAAGCAAGAGGGCCGCCTCTTTCTGGTCTTGACGTTGGGCATTCTAGCGGTGTGTGAGTGATTCGTGAAGAGTCCGGGCGGGTTGGGAGGTTCGATGCCAGCCAATGTTTATTTGTAGATGACCTGTGGCCAATCCGAATCATCCTCGCGATGGGCGTGCGCTTCCGCGAACGGAGGACAGTGTTGACTCTTGTTGGCTGAGACCCGTCGCTACTGGTCGAGACGCCGGTTGTCGGCTTTGACGCCGCCGTTGCTGGGGGCGTAGATTGACCCTGCTTCCCGGACGGAAGCCCGGCAGACCCGGAGGAAGGGACTCAGGAGCGGAAGGGCGACCCGACGCCCGAGAGACCTGGACGAAGGGGCAGCGGGGCGGCCGGAAGGGGAGCGTTTCGCATGCTGGGCATCAGCCGCGTCGCGCACTGATTGGGGACATCGGCGGCGAGGTGGGACCAAACGCAAGTGCTATAGTGGAAAGACCTGCCCGACGCTCTTACCAGCGTCTTGGTGTGGCGACCATCGGTTGACGCGGAGTTAGCGAATATAGAAAGGCGGGACCGACACGAGCAGCACACTGTACATCGGAAATTTGGCACACGAAACGACGGAAGCAGACCTCCTTACCGAGTTCACCCCGTTTGGGAAGATCGTCTCCACGAAGGTAATGAGCGACCGACGTGGCCGTGCGAAGGGCTTTGGGTTCGTCGAGATGGCGGACAAGGAGTCGGCGCGGGAGGCGATGGAGAAGTTGCGCGGCAAGGAGTTGAACGGGCGGACGATGGACATCGTCCTCGAAGACCGCAAGAACCGCAAGGGCGGCGGCCGCCGGCGCCGATAGCCGACGGCTCGAAGCAACGACTCACAGCTGACGAAAGGCGGCCGGCGCGACGCCGGCCCGGACGCTCAGGCAGCCATCGACGCTAACGTCCCTCCATGCCTGCGCGGCTTCGATGAATCGAGGCTGGTCGTCGCGGAAGACCAGGATCGGCTGCGGCGGGATGCCGATTCGGCTCGTAGTGATATAGGATAGTGCCGCTATGGAGCCGCAGATTCAGTACGCGAAGACTAGCGATGGGGTGAGCATTGCGTACTACACGATCGGACAGGGACCGGCGGTGTTGTACCTGATCATGCCGGTGTCGCACCTGGAGGCGGAGTGGCAGATCGACCCTCTGCGAATGGCGTTCACGGCCATGGCTCAGCGGTCCACTCTCATCCGCCTTGATCCGAGGGGCTTTGGTCTGTCTGATCGAGACCCGGATGACTTCGCGTTGGAAAGCCTTGTGCTGGATATCGAAGCGGTCGTGGACCGGCTTGGTCTCGATGAGCTGCGCATCTACTCCCTTGGGATCGCCACAGTGCCAGCGCTGGCCTACGCAGCTCGGCACCCCGAAAGGGTAACGCACCTCGTCCAATTGCCGGCGGGGGCGTGTGGAGAGGACATGCAAAGCGAGCGCCTTAAGAAATTGTTGGAGCTGGGGAAGATTGATTACGAGCTGGCGACGGAGACCGCCACCCGCACGCTTAATCCCAACTTGCCGGACCAGCTTGTCCGAGACTTCGCGGGCCTGATGCGCGACTCGATCGAGTACTCCAGCTTCGAGCGCCTACTAAAAGAGTCGATGCAATGGAACGCGGACGCTGACGCGACCTCGCTGTCAACGCCGACGCTCCTGATCCATGACCGAAGTAACCCCAACTTCCCAATGGCCGCGACGCGACGAGTGGCGGGTCTCATCAAGGACTCCCGTGTTGCGTTCGTTGACAACGCGTTTAAGGGAGGTCTGGTCGCGCAGAAGTTCTTCGAAGGCGACGTTTCAGATATGCCGGAGCCTACTGCGACGCACACGTCCGCGTCGCCCCAAGCGGGCGACATGCGCACAATCCTCTTCACCGACGTAGAAGGGTCCACCGCTCTCACGGACCGCCTTGGTGACGCTAAGGCGCGGGAGCTGCTGCGCGAGCACGAGCGCATCACCCGCGAGGCGTTGGCAGAGCATGGTGGCTCGGAGGTGAAGACGATGGGAGACGGGTTCATGGCATCGTTCGGATCGGCGACCAGGGCGCTGGAATGCGCCATCGCCATTCAGATCGCCTTCGCCGAGCGGAACAAGTCGGCGGAGGAAGCGATGAAGGTACGCATCGGCTTGAACGCGGGAGAGCCCATCGCGGAGGACGATCCCGGTGGCCGGGGTGATCTGTTCGGGACGGCGGTGAACATGGCGGCGCGGGTCGCGGCGAATGCGAAGGGAGGAGAAATCCTTGCCTCGAACGTTGTGCGGGAACTGGTTGCGGGCAAGGAGTTCTTGTTCGCGGACCGCGGCGATACGGAGCTGCGTGGTTTCGAGGACCCGGTGCGGGTGTACGAGGTGCGGTGGCGGGAGGAATAAGCGGAAAGGAGCGAATATTGGAGCAGATGCCAAAGGGGCCGCGAGAGGATACTCCTCCAATCTTGCTCAGGGCGGGCGAGGGAGTAGTTCATGCCGGTTTGCCCACTCACATCCTGAGGGCGGACAGCGAGGCGACCCGCGGAGCCTACTCGCTGTATGAGGAGACATACCCGCCGGGGTTTCCCGGCCCGGGAGTGCACATCCACCACGACCAGGAAGAGGCGTTCTACGTGCTCGAAGGCGTAGTGACGTTTCTGCTCGGAGAAGAGCTGGTCTCAGCCCCGGCTGGTACGTTCGTCCTCGTTCCTGCCGGGTGGCGACACGGCTTCGCCAATCGAGGCAGCGAGGTGGCGCGGGTACTGAACATCCACTCTCCCAGAGGATTCGAACGACAATTTGAGCGGCTAGGGAAGTGGCTAAAGGACGGCGAGGACGTTGCCACAATGATCGCGGTCGCCGAGAAGGACGGTGAGGAGACTATAGGAAGGCCGCTCGGAATGGCCGATGAGGCACGAGATGGTTCGGGCGATTGACGGCGAAGACCCGGTGCGGCTGTGTGAGGTGCGTTGACGGGAAGAGTGATCCGGCTGAGACGTGATGGCTGCGGCTAGGCGCTCTGCCTTTGCGCGTCTGCGGGCGAAGCCGGCGGGCGCGGGCGGGGGACGCTGAGGCACTGGGCGCCGCCGCTGGCGATCAGGAGGCCGTCCTCCGACCAGACGCGGCCGTGGGAGCCGACGAGGCCGCCGTGGGCGATGGGTGAGTCGTAGTCGCAGAGGAGCCACTCACTTGCGGGCGCTGGACGGTGGAACCAGGCGACTACGTCCATGTTGACGGCGGCGAACTCGCTGCGCGACTGTGGGTGGGGGTTGGAGGCGACGGGCCAGGCGAAGGTGTCCAGCAGGACCGTGTAGCGGGCGGCGTCGGCGAAGGGATCCTCGAAAGTAGCGGCGGGCATGAAGCGATACCATTCGCGGAGTTCGGCCGGGAAGGGATCGTCAAAGTTCATGAGGCGCTCGGTGTGGATTATGCGGGAGTCGATGTTGGACCAGAACGGCACTTCGTCCTCAGGCTCCGGAACGTGGTCGAGGAACGACTTGAGCGCGGACGGAGGCGGTACCTCCGGCATGCGGGCGAAGTCGTGCGCGACGCCGGGCTTCTCGGCCGCTG
>PVMK01116924.1_pt1 | contig 24163 bp, 21 predicted proteins | sample 1853481 | NCBI WGS metagenome assembly PVMK01 (sample SAMN08533507, study PRJNA380276) | Marine sediment metagenome, whole genome shotgun sequencing project. | reverse complement strand
CCCCGAGGCCGTATCGAGCGGCTGGTTGGCGTGCTCTTCCATGAACGCGCGCAGGTCGGTGGGTGAGATGCGCCATTCCTTGCCGAGCTTGAAGCCGCGCAGATAGCCGCCGCGCAGCCAGCGGGTGACTGTGCGCTCGTGAATCTGGAGGCGGTCGGCGACTTGAGCCGGCGTTAGAAGCTTTTCTTCAATCATGGTTGCTCATCACGCTGTGGATGGACACAGACTGCAGCGTAAAGCCTAAAACGCGGTTAATTGGTCGAAATAGGAGGCAAAACCTCGATTTCACCCCTGCGTCGAGCCTTTCAGCGAGCCCACAGATCGCCAAATAGGTACGCAAAAGCAGTTTGGGTCTAAATTCATCCTGTTTTGATGCAAACCGACCAAATAGAGACGGTTTTATTACTCTGTGATCGGTAGCAAATTGCCCTGTGGATAAACTGTGGGTGAATAAAGGACTTTTCCACAGAAAATAACAGGATTTCGGTTTGTCGCAGTTCACTTGGATATCGCCGGAATCTATTATGCCGAGATACCGATTCGATGCTTTCAATGATCACCCATTTGGGCGACTAGAGTCGAACGAGCCTCGGGTTCGATCCCATGTTTGAAAATCGGGCGCTGTCAGCGTCGCAGGTGGCTAGCCGCCTTCAAGTGAGCGAAAGCAGGGTGGTGCGCTGGTTGAGCGCGGGCCAATTGCGTGGCCTCAGGATCGGCGATCAGTGGCGCACATCGACGCTTTTTCTCGCAACCTTCCTAGAGGCGCGTGCGAACCGTCCCTCTCCCAGACCGGTAGAGACAGGAACTCACGGCCAGCTCTATGCCTTCAAGCGGCGGGGACGGGCTTGAGACCAGGGCGACCACGCCCTGCCGTCGCTCAGGAGGCCGATACGGAGCGCCCCATAGTTTGGAGACAGAAAGGCGACCTATGGAATCCAAACGAGAAAGAGGCGGTCACCTCCGCCGAAGGCATCCATTTGTCATGGCGATCGGAGCCTTTCTTTTTGGCCTTGGCTTAGCGGCGCCGGCCGGCGCGATCGATTTGCTGAAGAGCGTGGAGGAGGCGGTCGAAGGGCTTGGCGGATCCTCCGGAGCCCTCAGCGATCAGGAAATCGGCGACGGCCTGGTTGAGGCGCTCCGCGTCGGCACCGAACGGGTCGTCGAGCAGGTGGGCGCCGACGATGGCTATAATCTAGACCCCGATATCCACATTCCCTTGCCCGGGGCATTGAAGAACGTGCAGAAGGTCCTGAAGCCGATCGGCATGTCGGATCTGACCGACGACCTCGAGCTGAGGCTCAACCGTGCCGCCGAGGCGGCGGCCCCCGAAGCCCAGGAGCTGTTCTGGGAGGCGATCGGCGAGATGAGCTTCGACGACGTTCAGCAGATTTACAACGGGCCGGACGATGCGGCGACCCGCTATTTCCAGGACAAGATGACACCGCAGCTCACCGAGCGCATGCTGCCGGTGGTCGACCGCTCGCTCGACGATGTGGGTGCGATCCAGTCCTACGACAAGATGATGAAGCAGTATGAGTCCGTGCCCTTCGTGCCCGACGCGAAGGCCGATCTATCGAGCTATGTGGTGCAGAGGGCGATGGACGGCATCTTCCACTACGTCGCCATAGAAGAGGTTGCGATCCGCAACAACCCATCGGCCCGCACCACCGAGCTCCTACAGAAGGTTTTCGGGGCGAGCTGAGCCCTTCTCTTCTCGCAGGCCTGTCCCGCGAGTCCGGCCTCCAGGACCTTTGGTATAAATCGCGTCGCTCCGCACACAAGGAAACGGCGCCTCGCAGGCGAGGCGCCGCAGTTCTTTGGCTTAATTTGTTCCTAGTTGATCCGGATCTGGACGTTCCGGTTTTCCTGTTCCAGGACCTGGTCAGGCGTCGGCACGCGCAGGTCGGTCTGGCCCTTGCCGCTGGTCGAGATTCCACGCGTGATGCCCATGCTCTTCAGGTAATCACTCACCGAGAAGGCCCGCTCGACCGACAGGGTCTGGTTGTACTCCGACGGTCCCATCGTGTCCGTGTGGCCGACTAGGGTTACGCTGTTGGACCCGATCTTCGCCATGGCCTCGACCACGCGGTCCAGGATGCTTGCCGCATCGGCACGAATGTTGGTCTTATCGAAGTCGAAGAAGACCAGATAGTCGCGCGCCACCGGTTCCGGTGCGGGCACGGGTTCAGCCATCGGCTCGGGCTTGGGCGCCAAGGCCGTCAGAACTATCGCGAGGTTGTCCCAGAAGGCGCTCCGACAGAAGGCGATGTCCGCCTCCTGATGGCCTTCGCTCTCGATCTCTTGCTCCTGAATCCAGCAGTCGAAATTGGCTTGCGCCTTGGCCGCCGCGTCGGGAGCAATCTCGCGACCGCCGCCGTCAAGCGCGCCCATGAGCACGTTTCTCGCAGAGCTAAGTTCCTCCTGCTTGTCGTCCGACAAGGTCCAGTTCGCTACATCCTCCGGTATCACCATCTCGCCGTTGCCGGCGGCGATTCCCTTTCGGGCAAAGAGGTCGCCATGCTCCCAATCGGCTTCATCGACTTCTCTTTGGGCGATGACGATGTATTCCTGCTGAAGAGTCACGTCGAACGGCTGGGTTGGCGGTCCAGCCATCTTGGCCGCCTCGATGTTATCGTCCGCCGAAAAGGCCCCGACAATGTTCTGCTGACACGATGCCAAAATCATAAGCATCACGGCGCAAAGTCCGAACCTAGATAGAATTTTCATGGATTTGTCTCCCCCGGGTAAACTTCCACTGTTACAGGTCAATGTGTTGATCGCCGGGAGACTAAATGGAGTAATGACAAAGTCAAGTTATCGATTTCTTGCCGGCGCAACGATGGGGGACACGCGGTGAGAGAAAGATCCGAAGACATGTCGAGATCTGATTGGGCCGGCGAAACGCTGAGAGGCGCCGGCTGGCGGGACCTTGAGGGACGAGGCGGAGATCGCCATGACGGCCGGGATAGACGCCTGACATGACTCTCAAGAGGCTTGGATATCCCTTGATCACGCTTGCTTACTGGGGCTTCTGCGCTTGGGTGAGGCTCACGGGCCAGTCCTTGCGGGGCGCCGCGGTCGCCTTATGGCATGGCGGGCGGTTGCCCTATGGCATGGCGGGCGGTTGCCCTATGGCATGGCGGGCGGTTGCCTCAGATCCTTTCCGATGGTCCTTCGCTTCGGTTCCGAGACGAGCACTCATACCAAGTACCTTTGGTATAAGAAGCGCCGCGAGGGGAAATCCCGGCGCGTCTGGCTACCGCAACCTTCTCAGCCCTGTCCGCCCATCAGCGGTCCATGCACCGCGAGGACGTCCGCCGCCGCGTCGGCGAAAGCGTCGAGGTCGGCCTCGCTCAGCGCCAGGGAGAGACTCATCAGGCCGCGGCGGGCCAGATACTGGCCACGGGCCAGCATTTCCAGATGAAACAGCGCCTTGGCATCCTGGTCCGCGGCCACGAGATCGTCGACCGAGCGGATCTCGCCACAGGCGACAGGGGCGAAGTGGACGGTCATCAGCGACCCCACGCCCGTGACCTGCATCGCGGTGCCGCTGGCCCGGGCGATCTCGTTGAGGCGGGCCTTGAGGGCCTCTCCCCTGGCGCTCAGCTCGTTCGCCGCCTCGGGGGTGAAGACCGTCTCCAGGCCGGCGGTTCCGGCGGCCATTGAGAGCACGTTGTTGTTGAAGGTGCCGGCGTGAGGGAAAGCCTCGGCGTTGCGCGGGTCGAAGCGCTCCATGATCTCCGCCCGCCCGCCGAAGGCGCCGAAGCTGGCGCCGCCGCCGAGATACTTGCCGAGCACGGTCATGTCGGGCGTGACGCCCAGCTCGCCCTGTAATCCGCCCGGGCCGAGCCTGGAGGTCATGACTTCATCGAAGATCAGCAGGCTGCCGGCCTGGGTGGCGGCCTCGCGAAGGGCGCCCAAAAATTCCGGATCGCCGGGGATCGACCCGCCGGCGCCCTGCATGGGCTCGACCAGGATCGCCGCCAACTCACTGGCGTGGCGGCCAATCAGCGCCTCGGCGTGGCCGATGTCGTTGTAACGCCCGACCAGCCAATCGATAGGCAGGTTGAGCGGCGAACCGCCCGGCGCGAAATAGAACACCCCGCCGTGGTAGCCGCCCTCGAAGACCAGGATGCGCCGGCGGCCGGTCACCGCCCGGGCCGTGAGGACCGCCATGAGGCTCGCCTCGGTTCCGGAGTTGGTGAAGCGCACCAGCTCGATCGACGGGAAACGGTCGCAGATGAGGGCCGCAAGCTTTTCCTCATAGCGGTTGTGGCCGCCGAGCGTCAGCCCGCCCTCGAGCGCCTCGGCCATGGCTTGGCGGATGACCGGATGGGAATGGCCATAGAGGCCGGCCGAGAAATCGTTGAGGAAATCCGCATAACGGTGCCCGTCGAGATCCCAGAGGTAGGCCCCTTCGCCACGCGCCATGGTCAGGGGGAAGGGCGGATAGAACAGCACCGTGCGGGTGTTGCCGCCGGGCATGGCCTCGCAGGCGCGCTGCCATTGCGCCAGGCCGTTCGGGTTGGCGTCGGTGTAGCGCGCTTCGGCGGCCTGCAGCTCGTCCGCGAGGGTGAAGTTGGCGGGGACGGATTGGCTCATGGTTGGTTCTCCGAGAGACCTCGGGCCCAGCCTAGAGCATTATCCGCCCCACGGGTATCTCGGGTGGAATCGCCTCAGGCCGCAAGCCGACCATGACGCCAGTCCCGCAAGCGTTGGACCGCGGCCCAAAGGGCCAGCAGGACCGCGAGGACCAGCGACAAGACGGAGGCGACCAAGGGGCTCGTCCCAAGGAAGCCGATCGTTCCTACCAGCACGGCGACGCCGAGCACGACACAGGCAATGATCGCGGGGCGCGGCAGGCGGACGCGGCTGCTGGCAAGCCCGGCGATGCCGAGCCACAGCAGCAGCGTGCCGGCGGCGCTCGCAAAGAGGCCGAGCTGGTTGCCGCGGGCGGAGACGTAACGGAGGGAAAAGGCCGCCTCCTCGGATGACTGGTTGGCATAGAGCTTCTCGAAGGCGAACTGGACTCCCTGGGTCGGCACGGTGATCCGGAGCGGCTGGCCCATCTGGGCCTGATAGGCATCCGATGCGCGGGCCATGACCTCTCCCCCGGCGACGCGCGGATTGACCCTGAGACCGCGCAGCACGAGATCCATGGTGCTTTCCAGGGCGTGGTAGCGGGGCCCGATCGGCAGGAATACGTCCCAGCGGCTGTGGGTCACCACCATGTCGGGGCGGGGCAGGCGGCTCGAGACCTTGCCAAATCCGTCGATCTCCTGGATCGGCGTGGCATAGACGATATCCACCGGAAAGCCGCGCGCGGAATTGATCATCTTCACCAGCACAGCCGAGCCGTCGGCGTCGGCTCCATCGGTCGCGAAGGCCGGCTTTTCCGGCTTGCCGTCGACGAAGACCGACCAGACCTGCGAGTCCGGCGGCAGGGTGAGGCGCAGGAACTGCCGTTGGCTGTTGCGCACCATGAGGCGCGCCGTCGTCACCACCAGCCCGTCACGGGTCACCAGGGACTTGTAGTCGGCCCGCTCGATGACCGCGACCTGCACGTCGATCTCCTTGTGGCGGGTGATCTTGAGCGCCAGCTTGAACGGCGGCTTGGCGTTGACATAGCGGAAGGCGAGCAGGATGGGGTTGGTCGTCTTCAACACCAGCTGTTGGGGCAGCTCGTTGATGTCCAGGCCGGACAGGCGCTCGACCGTGGTGGCGCGGACCTCGACCGCGGTCAGCGCCTCGATCGCGATGCGTCCGTGCTCCACTTCCGCGTCCGTGACGGAGATGGTCGGCACCAAGGCTTCGGCGGCGGCGCTTTCCATGATCCTTTCGTAGTTCACCTCGATGCGGAACTGACCGTCCATCTCGCGGGTGAATTCCATCTCGATCACCTGGCTGCCGTCCTGCGCGTCGCGAACATCATGGGTGCGCAGCGACGGTCCGGAAACGCCGAGCACGTTGACGCCGCCCGGAACCTGGAGGCTGAGGTCCAGGATGGTGCCCGACTTGACGTCGATCTCGACGGTGGCCGAGCCCTTCATGGTCACGTCGCCCAGGGAGACCAGGGTGTCGATCTGAGCGTCGAACTGACCTTGCTTGCGCTCCGGCGCCACGGTCTTGACATGAAGCTTGGGGAGGGCCTCGATGTATTTGAAGGTGTGGGCGACGGTGAGGGTGATTTGGTTGCGGATGAAGGCCGGCAGCTGGTTCTCGCCGACCTTGGTGAGGCCTTCTTCGCCGTCCGGTTCGAGGGCCAGCTCCGCGCCCGAGAGCAGCGCCACCATGCCGCGTTGGCGGTGCATCTTGTCGGCGCTCAGGAGCGGGACCGCGATGGCCTCCTCGGCGCCGCTGCGGATGCCCAGAAGCTTCTCGTAGGAGACCTCGATCACGACCTCGCCCGTGACCGGACGCTCGAGGAAGATGTCGATGCGCTTGCGTCCCGCCCGGTCCGAGTCGGCAACCACCCAGTCGGACACGCCGCCGGCCGGGGCCCAAATCCGGTTCACCTGGGCGTCTTCGGGGATCTCCAGTGTCAGCCGGTTCGTTTCGCCGCGGGTGATTTCGTAGACCACGGTGGCGCGCGCGTGCAAGACCCCCTCCTCGGCGTGGATCGTGTGGTAGAGGGTGGCGTTTGCGCGCAGCTTTCCGCGCAGATCTTCCGGCACGGCTTCGGTCCAGGTGAAGACAATCTGGTCGCTCATCGGGATGAAGGCGGTTATCCGGGTGACATCCTCCAGGTCCCGGGTCATGACGTCGGCCCCCGGGGCCACCTTCACTTGCTTGCTTCCCGGCAGGACCAGGTCGAACCTGGAGACCGGAATCCTTGGAATCCGCAGGCTGGCCCGGGGCGGTCCGCTCTCGCCGATGACCGGCACCTGGAACTCGACCTCGACCTCATGCTGGCCGCGGCCCTGCAGCAGCGTGGCGAAGAAGCCGTCCTGCTCGAGTACGGTGGCCGGTTCGCCATCGACACGGATATCGCTCAGGGTCACGCCGCTCGGCATCAGCGGCAGGGTGATGAGCTGGCTGCCGAAGACCTCCACCTGAAAGGTTCCGGTCCACAGCAGGGTCGATTCGTGCAGCTCCCCGCTGTAGGCGACGCGGCTGATGACGAAGGGCCGCTCGGCCGCGCCCCGCCAGGTTACGACAATCGTCGATGTGGCCGGCACCGAGGCGGTGACAAGGGTTTGGCCGTTCACGGTCGAGGCCTTCAGATCGGCCGAGGGCAGGACCGACAAGTCGATTCCAGATTCCGGGAAGCTCAGGCTGAAGGCAGTGGCCGCGGCTCGGGGAACCGCGAGGGGCAATACCTCGCCGCTCTGGTAGCGCTGGGCGTCGACGTCGTAGACGAGCTGCAGGCTGTAAGTGCCGGCCTTGTCGGTGCTCCAGGAGAGCCCATCGCCATCTTCGACCAGCTGCACGGCTTGGCCGTCGACGGTCGCCTGCCTGAGGGCCGCGCCCGAGGGCAGCAGAGGGACCAGGGTCCATTCGTCCTCGAAGATCTCGACCTGGACCGAAATGCTGACCGCGGCCGACTTTTGCCCGTCCCGCTCGCTCACCACGACGCCCACGGTAGATTGGCCGATCGCATAGGCGGCTGGCGCGCGCCGTGGGTCCTGGCTGAGCCGGTTCAGCATGGCCGTGTAGTCGGACAGGGGGACACGGACCTCGCCGCCATAGCTCGGCAGGATTTCCGAAGCTCCGGCCGGGAAGGCGAAGAGCAGGGCGATTAAGGCGAGGGCGAATCTCATATTTTCAGTCCTCCTGATCGCTTGGGTCGTTCGGCGGCGGGATCGAAAAGTCTCGTGCATCACGCGCGAGCGGCTCGTGGCGCATCATCGCGCCGCGGTCTGCAGCTTGCGGAAGGCGGCATAGCGCAGGGAATCCGCCAGGAAGCGGCGCTGAACCGTATCGTCCACCGCCGGCGTGGCGAGGACGGCCAGGTATTCGTCCAGCATGGCTTCGTCCGCCATGAGGTCCGGGTCGGTCTGCCAGCCGGCCACCTCGTGGCGCAGGCCGCGGATCAGGTCCCGCAGCATCATCAGCGGAACCACGGCCCGCTGTGGATCCCCCTCCCTGAGGTAGCCGGCGACCTGCCGGGTCCGCTGGGCGAACTCCCAGGCGACCAGGTTCTTCAGCACGTTCAGTTCCAGCGGGCCGGCCGTTCGCGGGCCGTCCTCGATCGTCAGGTTGGCGCGGGCGACGCCGTTCCTCAGGTAAACCACGTCCTTGTAGCGCAGCGTGACGTCGGCCAGCGGCCCTGGATTCTCAGCCACCACGTCGAGCAGAACGGTGTGGCTGTTGCCGGCGTAAAAGTTGGGGATGACGATCTGGATGCCTTCCTCGTCCTCGCCGCGGTCGGCCTGAATCCCGAGGTTGCGCGCCAGGCGCTGGTCGATGGCGGCTTCGGCCTCGCGCACGCGCTGGGCCAGGTCCTCGTCCAGGCGCCGGGAACCGAGGACGTCGACCAGCTTGACCCCGGGGGCGAGGCGAATGCGCAACCTGAGCGCCCGGGCGACCGCCCGGCTGCTCGCGTGCAGTTCGCGGTCGACCAGGCCGTCGGCGGCCGGGGCGCGATCGAGGATGCGGCGGTTGCCTTGACCCGCCGCGACCAGGCGGTCGATATGGGCGAGGTCCTCTTGCGCGGCCAGGCTGACGACGCTCAAGGGCACGCCGGCGACGGCGTTTAGGTGGGCCATGCGTTCCAGCTCGCTGAGGTCGTTCGCCAGGGACGAGCCGGTCACCAGCAGCACCAGGCTGGACCCAAGGACGGCATTCGGATCGGCGCCGGTCAGCACGCTTTCGCTGGCCAAGCGAAGGCTTGGGGAAGAGATGCCCCGGTGGCGGACGCGGCCTGCTCGGTGCCGCCGAACATCCGCTCCATCGCCACCCGCAAGGGGCCGTGGCGAAACTCGCCCGGCGGCACCAACAGGCCGCCGTCGGGGCCGGCCACGGTCAGCGAGAAGCGGTCTTCCGGCTGCCGGGCGCGTTCCAGGGCGGCGATCAACGCGCGGATGCGGCGCGCGGCCTCTGCATCGGCTCCGTTGCGCAGGTCGACCAGCAGGCCGATGTTCATGGCCGGGCGGTGGCCGCCCTGGCGCTCGGCGCCTTTGATACCGACCTGAAGCCGCAGGCGCGTCGGGCCGTCGATGGCGGGCGCATCGGCGTGCAGGTAGACCGCCAGGGCCGCGTCTTCGGGCGCGTCGAAGGGCTGCTGGACCGGCCGGACCGCCTGCTCCAGCCGCACGTCCCGACCCAAGGCGCCGCGGTCCCAGGCCCGGAGCCGCGCCTGCAGCAGACGCATGGCGGGGTCGCCCGGACGTAGCTGTTGGCCCAGTAGCCGGTCGGGTCCTGGTATGTGAGGCCGTCGATCCACTGATAGCCGCCAAGGAAGTCCGTCGCCAGGGTTTGCGCCATTTGCAGGTCAACGGGCGGAACGAGACCCTGCCGCCGGTATTCACGGTTCTTATTGTCGGCCACGGTCTTGGCCAGGATCGATTCGCCCTCGGGCGCCTCCTCGTCGGCGCTTTCGGCGGCCGAGGATTTGTCCGCGCGCAGGCCGCCCACGATTTCACCGGCACCGCTGAGACCCAGCGGCGAGGGCGAGGGGCCGGTCACCGGCTCCCGGCTGGGCGACGGGGCGTCAGCGTAATGGCCAAAGTACTCGACATCACCGGACTCGTTGCCCAAGCCGTCGCCAGAGCCGGCATCCTGCTTGGTCTTGGCGTCTGGCGTTGCCGTGGCGGGTTGCTCTTCCGGCAACGAGAGGAGGCGGACGATCTCCGAACTTTCCTTCAGGGACGCCTGCGCCGCGCGCCGTCCTTCGTCGCGATGGCGGGCCTGAGCTTCCAGCTGGGCGATGACGTCCAGTTCCAAGCGCAGGTTTTCGACGCTCAGAGGATCGCCCGCGTCGCGGAAGAGGTCCTCTTCGCCGGCGCGCCTCTCCGCCTTCAGCTCGGCCTTTTTCTGGGCGAACTCGGCGATCTCGAAAGACCCGATATCAGATAGGATATCGGAACCGGCGCCGGTCTCGGCGATGACGGGCTCGTTCTCGCGCAGGGCAAGGCTTTGGGACTCCGGGGATTGCGTTCCTCTGGCAAGCCGGTCCTTGGCCTCGTCCCGGTCGCCAGTGGGGTCGCCAGTGGGGTCGCCGGTGGGGTCGCCGGTGCGATCGTCATAGAAATCCGCATTCGGTTCTGCCTGGTTGTCGGCGACCACCATTCGCTGGGAATCCAGCCACTCACCGCTCAAGGTCAGTCCCAACCCGGCGGCGATCACGACAGAGGCGGCCAGGCCGACACCGACGTAGCGTTGGATGGTGAACGGACGGGTGGGTGCTTCCTCAGCCTCGGTGGCCTGTTGCACGGCGCGCAGGGTCTCGGCCACCAGGGCATCCGGGGCGTCGTGCGGCGGCAGCTCCGTGAGCCCAGCCTCGACTTGGCTGAGCTCGTCGAGGAACCCCGTGCAGTCGGCGCAGCCGTCCAGGTGGTGCTTGATCTCGATCACGGTTCCGGCGGCCTCGGCGCCTTCCTCCGCCAGGCGCTCTCGAACGTCGTCACACTTGCTCATGGCTGTCTCCTCGTGGTCCCGCTTGGCGCGTTGCGGGCGGCCAGGCGGGCGGCCAGGGCCAGACGCGCGCGGCGGAGATGCGTCTTCACGGTGTTGAGCGGCAGATCCAGCGCCTGGGCGACATCCTGCTGGCGCAGCCCGACGATCGCAGTCAGCAGCAGGACCTCGCGCTGGGCCGGCGGCAGGGCGGTGAGCGCCCCTTCCAGCCAGTTCAGCGTCTCCCGCGCGCTCGCGATATGTTCGGGGCCGGGGTTTGGGTCCGGCGGGTCCGGCGGGTCGTCCTCCGATACTGCCAAACTAGAGGCCCGAGGCCGGTCGCGATGGTGGTTGCGCACGCTGTTGGCGACGATGGTGAACAGCCAGGGCGCCAGGGGCCGCGCGGGATCGTAGGAGCCGGCGGCGGCATGGATCTTCAGGAAGATGGCCTGGAAAACGTCGTCGCGGTCGGCTTGCGCCACGCCGCTGCGCACCAGATAACTGAAAACGGGCCGCCGGTAGGCCGCCATCAGGGCTGGAAAGGCGCTGGCGTCTCCGCGGCGATGACGCGCCAGCCAGGTTCGCTCTTCGAGATCCACCACATCCCGCCGCTGCTCCGGTGTCTCGCTAACAAGCTCGCTCGATGCCAAATTCACGAACCGAGATACCTTTCATAAAGCCCCGTTTCCGCTCTCTACTCAGCCGTACACGGGGAAACCGAGAAAGGTTTCAAAAAAACCGGCAAGACTTCATTCTCGGATGACAAACAGACTTTTGTGCGGCGCGGCGGAATGTTGCGGAATGTCGCGGAATGTTTTGGAGCCGCGGGCGACGGACACCATATTGAGGGGCCGAACGCGCAGCAAAAAGCCCCGCCGAAGCGGGGCGTCGCCATCTTTCACATCGCCCGGCTGGAGGTCAGTGCAGCTTGTCGGGCAGGTCCTTGATCGCTTCGTCGACCAGGCGGGCGGCTCTTGCCTCGTCCAAGTTGTCTCTGAGAAGGCGTCGGGACGCGGCCAACGCCAGATCCACGGCTTGGTTGCGCACCTCGGTCAGGGCCTCCGCCTCGGCCTGGGCAATCCTCTCGAGCGCCTGCTGTTCGCGACGTTTGAGCGCCTGCTCCAGATCCGCCTGCGCCTGTTCGCGGATGCGCTCGGATTCGGCCCTGGCCTGGGCCACGATACCTTCGGCCTCACCGGCCGCGGCGTGCTGCTTGCGCTGATACTCCGCGAGGAGGGACTGAGCGTCCTCGCGCAGTTTCTCGGCCTCGTCCAAATGCGATTTGATGCGGGCGGCGCGCGCATCGAGACCACCGGTGAGCGCCGCGCTCACCTTCTTGAAGGCCGCACCGACGAGGATGAGGAAGGCGATAAGGACCCAGAATTCGGCGGAATGCAGCAGTCCGGACATCAGCTCCGCTCTTTCGATACGGCGGCAACGGCCTCACTGGCCTGGCCCTCGTCAACTTCGACACCGATCAGCCGAGCGGTTGTGGCGCGGGCCGCCTCGTTCGCCACCTGCTGAATGTGCGCCAAGGCGTCCTTGCAGGCCGCAGCGATACGACCCTCGGCGGCCTCGACGTCGGCCGTCAGTTTGGCCGCCAGCTTCTGGTGCTGCTGTTCCGCATCGGCTGCCATCTCGTCAGTGGCCTGGCGGATCGCCGACTGGGCTTGTTCCCGGGCCGCGTCGAGCTCTGCCTCGTAGGCGATCAGGGCTTCCTTGGCCTGCAGTTCCAGTTCCGTCGCCCGTTCCAGATCGTCGTCCATCTTGCGTTGGCGGGCCTCCAACACCGCGCCGATCTTGGGCAAGGCCGTCCGTGTCAGCAGGAAGTAAAGCGCGGCGAAGCTGATGAGCAGCCAAAAGATCTGCGAGGGGAAGGTGTCGAAATTAAACTGAGGCATGAGCCTTTGATCCGCTGGTTGGTCGATCCGGTGGCGCGACCTCGGCCTAGAACACGAACAGCAGCAAGAGCGCGATCAGCAGCGCATAAAGCGCCACCGCTTCCACCAGGGCGAAGCCGATCCACATGAAGCCCTGCACTTGCGCAATGGCGCTGGGATTGCGTGCGCCGGAAGAAATCATCGACGAGAAGATATTGCCGATGCCCGAGCCAACGCCGCCGAGCCCTATCACGGCCAAGCCTGCACCGATCAACTTTGCAGCTTCTACTTCCATTTTTTCAGTCCCCTAGTTGAGTAACGCGTGATGAGTGAGATCCCCCTTCGGTGCACCAGTGCATCAGTGCATATGCAAGGCATCGTGCAGATAGACGCAGCTGAGGATGGTGAACACGTAAGCCTGCAGAAAGGCGATAATGAACTCGAGCCCCGTCAGCGCCGTCACCAGGGCCAAAGGAATCACGCCACCGACGATGAAAGTCGCGCCTGCCAAGGGCGCGACGAAACTGGCGAAGACCTTCAGCATGGTGTGGCCGGCCGTCATGTTGGCGAAGAGGCGCAGCGCGAGGCTGACCGGCCGGGTGAAATAGGACAGCACCTCGATGGGAATCAACAGCGGCGCCAGAAAGATCGGCACGTCGTTCGGCAGGAAGAAGCCGAAGAACTTCAGGCCGTGTTTCATGAATCCGATTACGGTCACGCCGACGAAGACCACCGCGGCCATCATGAAGGTGACGACGATGTGGCTCGTATAAGTGAAGCCGTAGGGGACCATGCCCAACATGTTGCCGGCGAAGACGAACATGAAGAGCGTAAAGATGAAGCCGAAATACTTGCGGCCTTCCGTCCCCACGTTCTCGCGAATCATGTTGGCGATGAATTCGTAGCTGATCTCCGCCAACGATTGCAGCCGCGAGGGCACGAGCTGTGCCCGGCGCACGCCGAGCGACAGGACGAGTGTTACGGCGGCAACGCCGATCACCATGGCGAGCGAGGAATTGGTGAAGGAATAGAACGCCAAGTCGTGCGCGTCACCGCCGAATACCGGCGAGATCTCGAACTGGTAGAGCGGGCCGTGACCTTCGCCGCTATCTTCCGCCATCAGCTCTTGCCCCCCCGATTTTCGTCCGCCGCCTTATCGTTCCGCGGCCCGTTCTTGACCGACCTGGTGCCCACTGGCTGGGCTTCCTCTGGCTCGGCGTCCCCGCCGGTCCCCTTGCCGTAGCCGACGGCAAAGCCCCGGCCGGTGGCCACCCGGTATACGTTCAACATCCCGGCAGCCGACCCGAGAAAAAAGAACACCACCAACATCAGCGGCGCGGTGTTCAGCCAGTTGTCCAATACTAGGCCGAGACCCACTCCGATTGCCAGCCCCGCCAGGAGATCGACCGAGAGCCGGAGCCCGAAACCCAGCCCGCTTCCGGACACGGGGCTCTGGCCTTGATCGCCTTCGCCACGCCCCTTCCGATGTCGCGAACGAGCAGCTTCGAGGCGACCTTGAAGATCCTTCAACGATGGCGGGACATCCCGCCGGGCCATTCCTGACACCCCCACATTGCCGTCCCTGAAGCCGCTGCTTCCGGGGCCTTAGGCGCGGGGCACCTTACGGAAGCGCGCAAAGCCCTGTCAAGGCGCAAAGCCCCGGTTCGGCTTGGATTTTAACGCTTGTTAGGGGGCTGGACGACGGTGCGGAACTACGCGGTCTCACGCAGGCGTTCGGCGACGCCGAGATCGACCGATACCAGCTGGCTGACGCCCCGCTCGGACATGGTCACGCCGTAGAGACGGTCCATGCGCGCCATCGTCATGCGATGGTGCGTGATGATGAGAAACCGCGTCTTGGTGGAGCCGGCGAGGTCCTGAACCAGCGTGCAGAAGCGGTCGACGTTGGCGTCATCGAGCGGCGCGTCGACCTCGTCCAGCACGCAGATCGGCGCCGGATTGGTCAGGAACACGGCGAACAGCAGCGACAGCGCGGTGAGCGCCTGCTCGCCGCCGGACAAGAGCGTCATGACCTGCAACCGCTTGCCCGGCGGGCTCGCCATGATTTCAAGCCCGGCCTCCAGAGGATCGTCCGCCTCGGTCAGGGCGAGATGGGCCCGCCCGCCGCCGAACAGGCTCACGAACAGCTCCGAGAAGTGGCGATTGACGTCCTCGAAGGCGCTCAGCAGGCGCGCCCGGGCTTCCTTGTTGAGGCCGGCGATACCCTGGCGCAGGCGCGCGATCGCCGAGACGAGATCGGCCCGCTCGGTCTGCAGCGCATCGATCTGCTGGCCGACCTCCTCGGCTTCCTGCTCGGCCAGGAGATTGACGGCGCCCATGTTCTCGCGCTCGCGGGTGAGGCGGGCGAGCTTCATCTCGATCTCTTCCTCGGCCGGCAGGTCTTGGCTCGGGTCGATCTCGGCCACCTCTGCTAACTGGTCCAGCTGGCATTCCAGGCGTTCGCGCACCCGTTCGCGGAACAGCGTCAAGGCCTGGTCGGCCTGTTCGTTGGCGCCTTCCGCGCGCACCCGCTCCTCGCGGGCCTGGGCGAGCTTCTGCTCGGCGCCCGCGCAGGGCCTTGTCGGCCTCCGCCAGGCGGTTCTCGCTGACGGCCAGGGTATCCATGGCCGCCTTGCGCTCGGCTTCCGCCGCGTCGACCCGCTCCCGCCAGGGTCGAGCGCCGCTCTTCGATCTCGGCCGGCAAAGCCTTGAGGCTTTCGATCTCGGCGCCGGTCTCCTGCCAGCGCTCGGCGAGTTCGCTCAAGTGCTGCGTCGCCTCCGCCGCGCGCCTTTCCCACAGCGCGGCTTCCTCGCCGATCGCCGTCAGGCGCTGCTGCCGGGATTCGCGTTCGCGTTCCAGGCGGGCCACCTCGGCTTGCCGGTCCGCCAGCTCGTTCCGCTCCAGCTCGGCCTGGCTGCGTAGCGCCTGCAAGGCCGCGCGCAGGGTCTCCAGTTGGGGCAAGGCCGTGCGGTCCGCTTCGTTCTGCTCTCGCGCGGTCTCGCTGTCGTCCAGTTCCTCCCGCAGGCGCTGGGCGGTTTCTCCCAGGGCGCTGCGGCGGGACGCCGCCGCCGCCGAGGCCTGAGACAGGCGCGCATAGCTTTGCCGTGTTTGGTCCATCTCGGCATAGGCGCTGGCCTGCGCCTCGCGGGCCAGCCGCTCGTTTTCGGCGGCGCTCTGGGCTGCCGCGGCGCGCGAATCGAGACGGTCGCGCAGGGTGCCGGCGGTTTCGGTTGCCCGGCCTATCTGCTGGCGTAGATCGGCCAGGCGCGTGCGCTGGGCCAAGCGGGCGGCGGCGCCGGTCGGGGCGTCCGGCCGGGCGGCGAAGCCGTCCCAGCGCCACAGGGCCCCGTCCCGCGTCACCAACCGTTGACCCGGTGATAGTTGTTTTTGCAGACGGGCGCCGGTCGCCAGATCGGCAACCACCCCGATCTGGGACAGCCGCCGGCTCAAGACGTCGGGCGCGCGCACGAATTCGGACAGCGACCGCGCACCTTGGGGCAAATCCAGTGCGCCAAGGATGTCGCCGAGAGCGGCCCAATGGATCGGCGCCGCCTCGTCCGCCGGCGCATCGAGGTCGTCGCCCAACGCGGCGCCCAGGGCCGCTTCGTAGCCCGTTTCGACCGTCACGGCATCCACCAGAGGCGGCCAAATATCGCTCTCTTTGGGCTCCAGTAGCACGGCGAGAGCCGAGATCTCCGCCTCTAGGCGCGAACGCTCGGTCTCGGCCTGGCGCCAAGCTTCTCTCGCGGCGCTTTCCGCCTCGCGTGCGTCCGCCAGGGCCGCGCTCGCGGCCTCGGCCTCCGACTTGCGGGTCGTAAGTAGGATTTCGACCTGGCCTACCGCCAGCTCGGCCGACTTGAGCTCGCCCTCATCCTGTTGGGCGCGGCCGAGCGCCTCGCGTTCCTGCTCGACCGCCTCGAGCTGGCCGCGCAGGCGCGCGATCCGGTCCGCGAGTTCCTGCGCCCGGCGCTCCACGGCGTTGTCTCGGGCTTCCTCGGCGGCCAGTTCGCTCGCCTTCGCGCTGAGCGCGTTTTCCGTCGTGTTCAGCGTCGCGCGGGCGGCCTGAAATGCCTCTTGCGCCGCGCTGCGCAGGTCCGCCTCGCCTTCGATGGCGGCTTCCAGGCCATCCCGCTCCTCGGCGAGGCGGTTTTGGGCCGCCGCCGCATCATCGGAGAGCGTCTTGGCCCGCTGCTGATCGCTTTCGATCTGCGAGAGGCGTTGCGCCGCCTGATCTTGGGCCGCTGTTACCCGCGCCTCTTCCTGCTCGAGCGCGGTGCGTTCCGCCAGCAGGCGCTGCAGCGCCGTGGCGGCGTCGGCTTCGACCTGGCGCAGTTCCGGCAGCGCTGCGGCGGCTTCGGCTTGATCGGTGGCGGCTGACGCGGTGTTTTCCATGAGCGCGCCGACGTTGCGTTCCGCCTCGGCCAGTTGCGCCTCGGCGGCCGCTTTGGCCCGACGGGCCTTTAAGCCCTGCAGGTGCAGCAGCAGGGCCTCGTGGCGCCGGATATGGCGCGCCAGATTGCGGTAGCGACTGGCCTGCCGGGCTTGCTTTTTCAGGCCCTGTAGTTGGCTTTCCAGCGTTGCGACGATGTCGTCGAGGCGCTCGAGATTGGTCTCGGCTGCCTTGAGACGAAGCTCGGCCTCATGGCGGCGTGAGTGCAGGCCGGTGATGCCGGCGGCTTCTTCCAGCAGCGCGCGGCGTTCGATCGGCTTGGCGTTGATCAGCGCCCCGACCCGGCCCTGGCTCACCAGGGCGGTCGAATGGGCGCCGGTCGCCGAATCCGCGAACAACAGCTGCACGTCGCGGGCCCGAACCTCCTTGCCATTGATGCGGTAGGCCGATCCTTCGCCGCGCTCGATCCGCCGGCTGACTTCGATTTCGGTCTGCGCGTTGAAGTGGGCTGGCGCCTTGCGGTCGCTGTTGTCGAGGCTCAGCACCACCTCGGCCACGTTGCGGCTCGGACGGTTGGAGCTGCCGCTGAATATGACGTCTTCCATGCCGCCGCCACGCATGCGTTTGGGCGAATTCTCGCCCATCACCCAGCGCAGGGCTTCCACCAGGTTCGATTTTCCGCAGCCGTTCGGGCCAACGATCCCCGTCATGCCCGGATCAATATAAAGCTCAGTGGCGTCCACGAAGGACTTGAAGCCGCTCAGCTTGAGCTTGCCGAACTGAACCAATCCCGATCACCCTTCCTTATCCGCGCCGCGCCAGGAAGCGCCCGCGGGCGTGAACCGAGGCCTCACGACTGGCCTTCGGCTTCCTCCAAGACCTTGTTGAAAGCTTCGTAACCGAGCGCCCCTTCGACCTTGCGACCATTGACGATGAAGGTGGGGGTCGAGCCGATGTCGTATGTGGCTTCCCCGTGCTTGCGGCGCTCCAGGATGGCGTTGGCCTGGGACTCGTCCTCGATACAAGCCTCGAAGCGTTCGCTATTCAGGCCGGCCAGGGCGGCGACCTGCGACAGCGCCTTGACCGGATCGCTCGCCTGCGCCCACAGCTTTTGACCGTGGAACAGGGCCTCCAGGAACGTGAAGTAGCGCTCGTCATCCATGCAGTTGGTGACCATGGCGGCGCGCAACGCCAGACCGTCGAGCGGGAAGTGCCGATAGACGAGGCGGGCCTTGCCGCTATCGACCCAGTTGTCCTTCACGTCCGGAAGCGTTTCCTTGTGAAACTTGGCGCAGTGCGGGCACGTGAGCGAGGAGTATTCGATGATGGTGATCGGCGCCTCGGCGTCGCCTAATATTCGGTCATCGGCGAACAAGGGCTCCCCACTTTGTGCCGGAACCGAAAGGACCGTCACCGAAGCGACCGCCAAAAGGGCGGCGGTTGCCGCCCCATTAATCATCATCTGCCTACGGGTCATATATCACCTACCATATGTGGTGCATGCTAGTGGTCTTGGCGGCATTTCACAAGCATCAGATAAAACGCTCTGAAAGCGGCGATTTTGCGGCAATCGTGGCGGCAGTCGTGGCGTCGCTCGAGAGCCCTGCCGCAGGGCTCACGCAGGGCTCATGATGGCGCCTTGACCGCGCGGCCGAGGCGCGCAAGCGCGGCTCTCAAGGCGGGGTCGGCTATCGGCTCGTCGGTTCGCTCCTCGTGGGGTGCCGGGTGGGGTGCCGGGTGGGGCGCCGGCGCCTCGGACCGAGCGTCCGGCTCGCCGGAGGCCGGGGCCGCACCGTGCAACAGGCGCAGTCGCGCGATGGCGCGATAACCGAAATAGCCGTTGATGCGCTCGATCAACTGGGGCTCCAGGTGCTGCAGGCGCGTGGCCTGGCTCGACTGCACCTTGAGGGTGAGGGTGCCGTCCATACGCCGGTCGCGGTGCTGGAACGAGAGTCCCTTTGGCGTGCACATCATCGCGACGTCGCCGCCGACGATGCTCGGCCAGTCGAGGATCAGGCTCTGCTCCGCCAGGCTGCGCTGGCCAAGCGCCTGGCGCGTCACCTTGCGCAGGCTGTCGGCGAGCGCCTTGGGTCCGCCGCCGCGGGTGGCCTTGGCGGAACCGCTGGTGCTCTTGGCGCTTTGAGGTCGCGATTGCGGCATGAAACTGAATCCGCTTGAGCCGGTTTCGCTTGGGGACGTCCGTCGGCTTCAGTATAGAAAGCAACATGACCCGTCCTGCAAGCGCCGAATCATCGCAATCGATCCCTGTCGATCCAGATCGCCACGAAGTGATCGCGCGAGAGGTCGCAAGGGATCTCCTGGCCTGGTACGACCGTCATGCCCGGCGCCTGCCATGGCGGGTGCCACCCGGCACAGTGGGCACAGTGGGCACAGTGGGCACAGTGGGCACAGTGGGCACAGTGGGCACAGTGGGCGTGGACGGCGGACCGCTCAGCGCGGAGCCTTACCGGATCTGGCTCAGCGAGGTGATGCTGCAGCAAACCACCGTGGCCGCCGTTGCGCCCTACTATCGGGCGTTCCTCGAGCGCTGGCCGACGGTCGACGCGCTGGCGGCGGCGCCTCTGGATGCGGTGCTGACGGCCTGGGCGGGTCTCGGCTACTACGCCCGGGCGCGGAACCTGCACAAATGCGCCGCCGTGGTGAGCGGCGAGCGAAGCGGGCGCTTCCCCGAAAGCGAAGCGGCGCTACGGGCCTTGCCCGGTATCGGCCCGTACACCGCGGCCGCTATTGCCGCCATCGCCTTCGATCAGCCGGCGACGCCGGTCGACGGCAATATCGAGCGGGTGGTGGCGCGCCTCTTCGCGGTCTCGACGCCCCTGCCCAAGGCGAAGCCGGAGCTGCGCAAGTTCGCCGAGGGCCTGACCCCGTCGGAACGGCCCGGCGATTTCGCACAGGCGATGATGGACCTCGGAGCCACGGTCTGTCGGGCCAGGCGGCCGCGCTGTCTTGCCTGTCCCATTGCATCCCATTGCGCGGCGCGGGCGGCGGGCACCGCCGAGGTCCTGCCGCGGCGGACGGCCAAAGCCCCGCGCCCGACGCGTTATGGCGTGGCCTTCTGGCTGGTCGACGAGGCGGGCTCGGTCCTGTTGCGCCGCCGGCCGGAGCAGGGGCTTCTGGGCGGCATGATGGAGCTGCCATCGTCACCCTGGCGCGAAGCGCCCTGGCCCGCCGATGAGGCGGGCGCCACGGCGCCCATGACTGACGGCTGGACGGTCTTGCCGGGCCTGGTGCGCCACACCTTCACCCATTTCAATCTCGAGCTAACCGTCTGGGCCGGTCGGGCGACGGTCGCAGAACCCCTGGCGGGCAAGGCGGAAGAACGCTGGGTGCCGCTCGACGGCTTGGCCGACGAGGCGCTGCCGAGCGTCATGCGCAAGCTGGTGCGCCACGCCCTGGAACGGCTAGCCGAGCGATAGCAGCCCGCCTCAAGACTCGCCTTGGTCCAAGGCGGAACCGGGCTAGCGCTCGGCCAAGCCCGCAAGCCAGTGCGCCACCAGGTCGCGCCCGCGCCGGCTTTTCGTCCGCGGCGCCTGCCTTAGGTAGTAGTCGGCATGAAGGTGGAAGGGCTCGGAAAACGCCTCGACCAGCTCTCCGGATCGCAGATAAGGATCGATAAAGGGTCGTCTCCCCAACATGACGCCGTCGCCGCGCTGTGCAGCCTCGATTGCGATTAGCGATCCGTCGACCGACAGTCCGCGCGGCACCGCGACATCCTGCAAGCCATGCCTGCGAAACCATCGGTGCCAGTCGTCGTCGTATCCGAGCACATGGATCAGCTCGAAGGCGAGCACGTCGGCGGGTTCGCCCGGCCGGGGCCCGCGAGACCATAAATCGGGTGAACAGACGGGCGTAATCGTCGCCGTCATTAGTTTACGCGCGTGGCGGTCGCTCGCGCCCTCGCTCAATATGACGATCTCCAAATCCGCCCCGGAAAGATTGCGATCGCCATAGTCCGGGTCCAGCGTCTTGATGCGCAGATCGATCTCGGGATGGCGCTTCTGGAATTGGCCGAGCCGCGGCGCCAACCATAAGGTCGCGACGCTCGAGGTGCAGCGGAGCGTGACGATCTGATGCTGCCGGTCGGGAAACAGCTGGTCGGTTACCGTATCGAGACGGTCGAGGGCTTCGTGCACGCCATTCAAATAAGCCTGGCCGGTGCTGGTGAGCGACAAACGGCGGTGGTGTCTGACAAACAGAGCCGTTCCCAGATAGGCCTCGAGCTGGCGCATCTGCTGGCTGACCGCGGCCTGGGAGATGTTGAGTTCTTCCGCCGCCAAGGAGAAGCTCAAATTGCGGCCGGCGGCCTCGAAGGTGCGCAGGACATTTAGGCGCGGGCGTCTCATGACCTTGTCGTTAGATAAGATTTACTTATACATTGTGGCAGCAATTATCGTTTGCGGGCAAGCTTCGGCGCTGCCTAGATCCTTTCCCGGTGGGACAGCCCGGGAAATCCCCGGCAAATCCCCGGCAAATCCCCAGCAAATCCCCAGCAAACCCCCAGCAAATTCCCGGTAAATTGGTGCGATGAAGTTTTTCTCATTCCTTAAAAGCGACGAGGTCCAATACGTCCACGACGCCTCCCTCGAGATCCTCGAGGAGGTCGGACTGCTGGTTCGCAACGAGAAGGCGCGGGAGAGGTTCGCCCAGCATGGCGCCCGGGTCGACGGCGATACGGAGATCGTCCGCATCCCATCCGCCGTCGTCGAGCGCTACCGCGCCCTCGTGCCCCCGACGATCACCCTGCGCGGCCGGGACCCCGCGTTCGACGTCACCTTTCCCCGCAAGCTTCCGGTCATCGCGACGGCAAGTTCGGCGCCGGATATCGTCGACCCCGTGACGGGCAAGGCGCGCCGGGCCACGTCGGACGACATCGCCCGCATCGCGCACCTCGTGAATGCGCTTCCCGGCTTCGACCTGTTCTCGATCTCCACGCTCGCCGACGATGCGCCGAACGGACAGTTCAGCCTGTCGCGCTTCTATCCGGCCCTGAAGAACTGCGTGAAACCCTGTAGAACCTCCGTGATCGATGTGCGCGAAGCCCGTCAAGTGCTCAAGCTGGGCGAACTCATTGCCGGGTCGAAGGAGGCGTATTGGGAGCGGCCCTTCATCAATTTCGGCTATTGCTCGATCGTCTCGCCTTTGACCATGGATTACGACAGCACAGAGATGCTGATGTTCTATGCCGAGAACGACGTGACCGCCTATGGCACCATCGCGCCCATGGGCGGGCTGAGCACGCCGCTTTCGCTGGCGGGCATGTTGACCTTGATGAACGCCGAATGGCTCGCGGCCGCCACCTTGGCGCAGATGTCCAAGCCCGGAACCGCGCAGATCTATAATTTCCTGCCCGTCTTCGCCGATATGCGTGACGGCGCCTATGCGCCGGGCGCGATCGAGATCGGCATGATGAATGCCGCGGTCTGTCAGATGGCGCGCTTCTACAAGGTCCCGGCCGGCGGCTATCTCGGTCTGACCAATTCCAAAGTCGCCGATGCCCAGGCGGGTTTCGAGAAAGGCATGGCGCCACTCCTGGGGGCCCTCGCCGGGGTCGATTTCATCGTCATGGGGGCTCTTCAGGACGCGCTTATGTCCTTCGATTTCGGCCAGGCCGCGATCGACAACGAAATCGCCCTGATGATCAAGCGCGTGCGCGGGGGGTTCGGCTTTTCGAAGGAAAGCGCATCGCTGGAAGAGATCAAGGCCGCGGGACCCGCCGGCATGTTTGCGGCCAACCCGGCAACGCTGGAACGCATGCACAGCGCAACCTTCATGCCCGAACTGGCGGACCGCAGGCTACGCGAGCAGTGGGAGCAGGAGGGTGCCTCGACGATCCATCAACGCGCCATGAACAAGGCGCTGGAAATCCTCTCAGGCCCCAACTCCGCCGCCCTCGATCCTGCCGTCGACCAACGCATCCGAACCGAATTCGAAGGCCTGGTCGCGGGGGAGTCCGTCCTGCCCGAAGGTTGGAAACGCCTCGACGTGGGGGCCCCCGAGATCACTCGGCAAAGGCGGGTCAATCGACGCCGCAAGATCGCTTAGGACGCCCGACCGTAAGAGGAGGCCCCTGGGCTGCCCCTGTCTCCGGATAAGGCCGGATCCTGCGGGTTCTGGGCCTGGCCCAATTATCACCCTTTGGTGTCACTTGTTCCTCGCGTCGGCGCGAAAGCTACGGGGCGACATTCCGGTCGCACTCTCGAATGTTCGCGTGAAGGCGCTTCGGCTGTGGAATCCGGCCAATTCGGCAATGCGCTTTACCGGTAGCTCGGATTGCGTGAGCAGTGAAGCGGCCAAATGCATGCGCAGATCGCGCAGGAGTTTCATGGGCCCGCTTCCATAGGCGTCGGAAAACCGCGCGGCGAATGATGAACGGCTCATGCCGGCAGCTTGGGCAAGGCTTTCCACCGTGTGGGGATGGTTCGGCCGGTCGAGCATGAGTCGCAGTGCCGACCAGAGCCTTTCATCAATCAGAGCGGCCATCCAATTGAGCGACTGATCGCGGGCCTGCAATCTCGTTCGCAACAGCTGGATAATGCATTGCAAAAGGAGCGCCCGGACCATGGCCCGACTGCCCAATGTCGGTGCTGATAATTCCTGCAATAGCCTATCTACCGGCGCCGACATCGCACTGTCTGACGCGACCTGTTCGACGATCGGTTCGCGTATCAGATCGACCAGACCTCCGACGCCGCGGAGCCCGACTTTCACGTCACTGCAGACCGCCAGCAATTTGCCGCTGGTCTCGGCATGCTCGTCTTTTCGAAGATGTTGCGCCAGATCCAGTTCAGCCGGATGGCAATCCGGAATCAGATGACCGGGTTCCCCGAAACTGCGTAGGGTATGGCTGTCTAGCGCCGGCACCAGTACGAGTGTCCCCCGTTCCACGCCAATAGGCGGACGGCGGTGAACTAAAATCTCGCCCCGGCCCGCGAGAACATAATGCAACGTTGCGCCGGACCGGCGTCCCAGCCCCAATTCGCACCGGCCTTGCAATTCGCATAGTGCAAAGGGCTCCGCGTCGATCTCCAATTCGTTAAAGATATGCTCGAACGACATCTTTCCATTGTGGAGCCATTTTGGATCTTTGAACACGCCGCAACGCGATCTACGGGCGTTTTTCGGACGGAAAGGCACATCGGCTTGCCCATAGTAATCCTACGGACTAAACCGATTAGGAGGCAACGATGTGCGGAAATAATGACGACAAATCTATCGACCGACGCCAAGTGCTTCGAGGCGGCCTCGCTACATCCGCGTTGGCCGTGGTCGCCACAACTGCTGGTGCTGCGGGCGCTTCGGCAGCGGAAGACCCCTATG
>PVMK01124175.1_pt1 | contig 24172 bp, 34 predicted proteins | sample 1853481 | NCBI WGS metagenome assembly PVMK01 (sample SAMN08533507, study PRJNA380276) | Marine sediment metagenome, whole genome shotgun sequencing project. | reverse complement strand
ATTCGTGGCACAGGCGTTCAAGGTAGAGAAGCAGGTGGAATTACTCAACATATTGGTGCCAGCTTTCTTCCAACTGAGACCATCAAAGAAACATGTGGAATCTTATACAAGAAACTTGAAGAATCAGAAAATCAGGTTCCAGGAATTTTAGTTATTGATACTCCTGGACACGAAGTTTTTACAAACCTTCGTTCTAGAGGAGGCTCTGCAGCTGACATTGCAATTCTTGTAGTTGATGTTAATCGTGGATTTCAACCACAAACAAATGAAAGTTTGAAAATTTTACAGAACAGAAAAGTTCCATTTGTTGTTGCACTAAACAAATGTGATCAAATTTCTGGATGGAGAAAATCTGAATCTTCATTTATCTCAAAGGTACTAAAAGAACAAGATGCATCAGTTCAAACTGATCTTGATCAAAAAATCTATGACGTAGTAGGAACTCTTTCAATTTTAGGATATCAGTCAGAGGCATTTTACCGTGTTAAGGACTTTAAATCTGAAATTGCAATAGTTCCAATTTCTGCACGTTCTGGAGTTGGGATTCCAGAACTGCTTAGTGTACTAGTAGGGTTGACACAACAATATCTTCAAAAAAGACTTAGCAAAGAAGAAAAAGATCCACGCGGTATTGTCTTAGAAGTAAAAGATGAGATTGGATTAGGGCATACAGCAAATATTATTCTAATTGATGGAACAATCAAAAAAGAAAATAGTATTGTTGTAGCTAAAAGAGATTCTGTTATAGTTATAAAACCAAAGGCATTGCTTTTACCAAAACCTCTTGATGAGATGCGAGATCCTCGAGACAAATTCAAACCAGTTACAGAAGTAGATGCAGCTGCTGGACTAAAGATTGCATCACCTGACCTTGAAGGAGTTCTTCCAGGAAGTACTCTCTATGTTGCATCAAATAAAGAAGAGATTGAAAAATTCACTAAACTTATCGAATCTGAGATGAAATCTATGTTTATTGACACTGAAACTGATGGTATTATCCTCAAATGTGATACTATAGGCTCACTTGAGGCCATAATTGAGATGCTTAGACGATCACAAGTTCCTGTTGCCAAAGCCGACATTGGCCCTGTTACCAGACGAGATGTTATAGAGGCAAAAGCAATCAAAGAAAAAGACAGACATCTAGGAGTTGTTTTGTCATTTAATGTCAAGGTTCTACCTGATGCAAAAGATGAATCAGAAGACAGTCATATCAAAGTGTTTGAAGACAAAGTAATCTACAGTTTAATTGATAACTATAATGCATGGGTTGAAGAAGACACTGCAAATGAAGAAGATGCAATCTTTTCAGAATTAATCCCAATCTCAAAGTTTACTTTTCTCAAAGGAATGGTTTTTAGAAATAATGATCCTGCAGTCTTTGGAATTCGTATAGATGTAGGAACTATAAAACAAAAAATTCCATTTATGAACATGAGTGGAAGAAAGGTTGGAAATATTCATCAACTTCAACTTGATAAAAAGACAGTTACTTCTGCAAAAACTGGAGATGAGGTAGCTTGCTCTGTTAGAGATGTTACGATTGGTAGACAAATCTTCGAAGAAGAAGTATACTATACGTTTCCGCCATCACATGAGGCAAAGCAATTACTCAACAGATTCATGCATAAACTAAGTACTGAAGAACAAGAAGTACTAACTGAAATAGTCAGAATTCAACGAGAAAAAGAAGCAGCATACGCTTACTAGTTTGAATACTTTTTACAAATCATGTGAATTCCAGGTGCACCAACTGCTCCCATCATTTTGTCTGCAATCTGTCCTGACTTGAACATGATAAATGTTGGAATTGATTGAACTGCAAATCTCATTGCAATGTTTTGATTGTTATCAACATTAACTCTGGCAAATTTTATTTTTGGATAATTTTTTGATAGACTCTCAAATACTGGATGCATAGTTTTACATGGGCCACACCATTCTGCCCAAAAATCTACTAATGTTGGATTTTCAGATGATACTATTTGATCAAAATTAGAGTCATTCAAATCTGTGATTCCAGGCTCAATTTTGGCCTGATTTTGCTGCTTGAGCATCTCTTCTAGTTTTCTCTGCTTTATTTTCTCAATTTCTGGATCATCAGACAATATCACTCAAAAATCAATTCTACTAAAAAATCTATGTTAAAAAAATTATTCATCATCTGATTTTGTTGTAAATATCTCAAATCTTCTTGATTTACACATGGGACACTTGTCAATGTATTTTGTATAGCTAACCGAAGTATATGCAATACCGCACTCCCCACAAATTCTAAGATTCCTGCTTAGTTTTCCCACAGTAATTATGAAAAAGTATTGTGATTAAAACCTAACTTATCAATTATTTTACCAAAATTGCCACCAAGGTTTTACAATTGGTTTCTCAACAATTGTACATACTCCATCAATTAACTTTGTTCCAGCACCACAAATTCCAAATTTCTTCTCTTTAACTTTTGGTACTTCTTCTTTTGGTTCTTCTAGACCTACTGCTTGGTAAATTGAATCATATTTTGAGTAATTATCATCAAACCATTTTTTGTAACTAGCTTCAGAGTTGTATCTATCCACATAACTCTGTGGATCTTTTGATTTGTCCACAAAGGATGCAATTCCTAATTCTGTAGGAACTTCAGGTTGTTTTGGTTCTTCTTTAGGTTCAGATGTTTCTTCTAATACATCATTGACTGTAATAGTTATTGACTGCCTGTCTGACATTGCATCTTTTATTGCAACTATATCAAATCTGTATGATTTTCCTCCATCAGAGTTTGATGGTGTCCATGTGAACATTCCTGTATTTGCTACTATGTTGGTACCTGGAGGATTATTTTCTAAACGAAAGATTGGATCTTTTATTGTACCATCTGTAAGCTTGACTGTAAATGACAGTAATTTTCCTTCATCTATGCTTAATTTGCCCATAGGACTAATTTTGATGCCTGTTAGCATTGGTGTAGCTGATACTTCATTTGATGATTCACTGATTCCTGCTGAATTTATGGCTGAAATTCTATAGGTATACTTTGATTTTGTAACAAGATCAGTATGTGAGTATGAGCGTGTTGTGCTTTTTGAATCAGCAACTAGCGTTTCATATGTATCACTATCTTTTTTGACTTCAATTTTGTAGCCTGTAATTGGAGTATTTCCGTCATCTCCAGGATAATTCCATGCAAGATTGACCTGAGTTGTTGTGCCAACTGATACTACTAATTTTATTGGTGGTGTGGAGATTGTACCTGTCAATATAATTTGTGTTGGCTCTTCATCTGATGTGTAAACTGAATCATCTCGTGGGGTAGCAGATGCTGAGTCTGATTCGTTTGTTGATCCAGATGACAGATTTGCAGATACTGCAAATGTGTATGTCGTGTCAGTTTTTAAATTACTTACAACAAATGAACGGGTCTGTCCATTTGTATTTCCTATACTTTCAAACTCTCCTGAACTAAATTCTCGTTTGATTTCATAACCCGTTAACTGATTGGTTATACGTTTCAGATGGTGGTAACCAAGAGACTCTAATCTGACTAGGTGAAATTGCTTTTGCAGTTACTGCAGTAGGTACAGTTGAACCTTCTGGCTTTGCTGAAACTGATGATGTTGGAACACTTGTTCCTTCTGAGTTAACAGAATAAACACGATAAGAATATCTCTCATCAGGATCAAGTCCTTCATGAATAAATGATCTTGCAGTACTTTCTGTGTTTTCTGTAATTACTACATAATTTCCTCCACTTATTCTGTGTTCTATTTTATATCCTGAAACTGCTGGAACATTTTCTAATTGTTCTGGTTCATTCCAGGAAATCATTATTGAAGTTGATGAAACTGGTGATGCCTTTAGATTTTTAGGTACTGATGGAAGTATATTTGATGATTCTGCAGTTAGTTCAAACACTTGAATTCTGTCATTATCAGTATCTGCTACAAACAACAAGTTGTTAGTTTTGTCTAGTGCAATTCCCATTGGGGAATTAAACTCTCCATCTCCTGAACCCCTAGAGCCAAATTCTTCAACAAAACAAACTCCATTAACCATCTCTTCTGTTCCACTAGGACAGGTATTTCCACTAACTATCTTAAAGATCTGAATTCTATCATTATCAGTATCTGCAACATACAACAAATCACTTGTAGAATCAAATGCAATTCCTGTTGGTTCATCAAATTCTCCCTCATCATCTCCAGTTGAACCAAATTTCTTTACAAAACAAACCCCGTCAACTGATTCTTCTGTTCCACTAGGGCAGTTTGTATCATCAATTAGTTCAAAGACAACAACTCTGTCCTCTCCAGAATCTACAACATATAGCATCTCTTTGGTGTTATCAATTATCATGTTAGATGGATTTTTAAAATCATCATTTCCATCAAATGAGTCAAATTTGAACAAGAAATCTCCTGTTGAATCAAATACTGATATTGAATCTTTTACAACATCTGAAACGAAGATATTTTTTGATGACTCTTGTATTACTATTCCTTTAGCCAAGCCAAGATATTCATCATCTCCACTATTTGATGAACCAAATTTAAATTGAAATTCTCCATCATCATCAAATACTTGAACTCTTTTATTATCTGAATCTACAACAAAAAATTTCTCAAGTGCATCCATAGCAATACTGATTGGGTCATTGAATTGACCGTCTCCAGATACACTTGCTCCATCTGCATTGCTATTACAAAGTTGAATTACTGCTATGTCACAAAACGTTCCATATCTGTCTTCTTTATCACCATCGTCTTCAAAAACATTAATTCTGTTATTTTCGCTATCAACAACATAGATATTTTTTCCATTCTTGTCTACTACTACATCTGTAGGAGTATCTAATTCATCATTCTCATCTCCTTTTTCACCAAATTCAAAAGAAAATTTTGGTTCTGCATATGCGGCTTGAATGGAAATGATAGAAATCATTAATAATATACTGAAAATTAGCCTTCTTTCAAACACAAAATCCATTGTCAGTTCAATTTTAATAAATCAAATAATAAATTTCACTACTCATTTGCTTAATTGAGATTTACAATATGATGATAGTTTTCTCTAAATTCTGATGTATTTTCTAGCCTTCAAAATGACAATTGCTGGTACTGCAATATACATTCCAAGATTTAACAAAATCACACCAATTCCATATCCTAGAACTTCAGAGTCTGATTCGGCATATTCCATGATTGATAGTGATGATAACAGTGGAGTTATTCCAAGCTTTACTGCTTCTTTGAATGCTGGGCTTTCTCTCTCAAAGTCTGCAATTGTTGGTGAGAATGAATAGTACAACTGGTTAAATCCTGTCATAAATGACATGCCAGAATCAGTGTTCATCAACTGGTTATCCCGAATCTCTCTGAGTAATTGCACCTGTGGTGCCATCTCTGAACCATATGTAGCAGTTGCAATTAGACAACCGCCTCTTCTCTGTTCTACAATTACGCACATGTCCATCAACTAGATCTGTTCCTTCACCACATTCACCAAACTCTTCCTCCTCAATTTCTGGTTCCTCAACTCCGACTGCATCGTAAATTGTCATCTCCGGATATGTCTTGTCAAACCAATTCTTGTATGTAATTTCCTTGTTGTATCTGTCAACGTAGTATTGAGGATCTAGATTTGGATCCACGAAATGCTGCTAACTCTTTAGGTTCTTCAACAATTGACTCTTCTAATCCTACAGCTTGGTAAATTGAATCATACTTTGAGTAATTATTATCAAACCATTTCTTGTAACTTTGCCTCATAGTTGTATCTATCCACATAACTCTGTGGATCTTTTGATTCATCAACAAATGATGCTGGAATCTCCAATTGTTCTTCTAGTCCTACTGCTTGATAAATTGAATCATACTCTGAATAATTATCATCAAACCATTTCTTGTAACTAGCTTCAGAGTTGTATCTATCCACATAACTCTGTGGATCTTTTGATTCATCCACAAAGGATGCAATTCCCAACTCTTTTGGTTCTGGTTCTTGTGTAGGTTGTGCTTGTTCTGGTTTCTTAGCTACGGTAACAGTGATTGTCTCTTTATCTTCAACTGGTCCAGACTTTACAATAATATCAAATACGTATCCTCCAACCTGCAGTAGTTGGTGTCCAAGAGAATGCTCCCGTATCTTTGTGTATTGTAGCACCACTTGGTTGCTTTTCAAGCCTGTACTCTATCTCCTCAATTGAAGAATCAGTAACACTTGCTGTAAAAGATAATTTCTCTGTTTCAACTACTTGCTTGTTTCCAATTTCCTTTAACTCTAAAACATAGTCTGGTACTAGAGCTAATCACTCCATTATCATAAAATAATTTGATTACGTTGCATTTGCGACATTTTGAAATTCAGTAAACACTCTGATTGTGTATTCTCCTTTCGATTTGAAAAGAAGTTTTGCATCTATTGGAATAAAAGAAAATGTTCCTGGGTCTGTTCGTATATTTTTGGTAAGTTTTTCACCACTAGGTCCCTTCATTGATGCAACTAACATTACTCTGTTTGCATCACTGGTAGTTCCAGAAATTGTAAAATTTTCATCAATTTCAAATGTCGCTTTGTCAATTTCTGCCTTGTCTACATCGGCATATACTGGAATAATCATTAGAACAATTAATGAAAATACTGCAACTAATCCTATCTTTTGCACAATTTTGTTTTATTTCCAAGTCTTTTAAAAAACACGTATAATTTCTTCTATCGATTTGCAAAGAATTCTTCACAAATCAAGCAAAAATCTCATGTAAACACCTTTGTCCTGCCTAATCTCCATATCATAAAATGTAGGTGCCTTTATCTCCACTTTGAAATTGTGTTTGTGAAAATCAAGAGGCTCACCGTATGCCTTGGCAATTATTTTGTAGCCCTCTTTTTCCTCAATATCAAATTCTATTCTCTTTATTGCAAATCCTTGAGTAATTAGAACAAAAGTAATCTCTTCAAGCCAGCTAAATAGTAGATACCTTAGATCTTTTCCTTGTGCAGAAAACTCTTTTTGATCATATTCTTCTACTTTGTCTTGATCAAGTGTTAGATTAATCACTGCATCAGCTGTTACTGAAAACGCTTCTTTGAGATCTTTTGCTGTAACCTCAATTATTGCATCAGTGGTATGATCTAAAAACTTGTAACTCAATTGTTAATTTTGGAATCTTTCTGATTATTAATTTAGGTGGTGTTACTCTGCTTTCTCATCCATCTCAATAATTCCAAAGATATTATTTTCAGTATCCATGCATTGTGCAAACCATCCTACTTTGAGTATTGCCATTTTAGGAACAATCATCTGACCGCCATTGTCTATGACTTTCTTTGAGAATTTATCAACTGATGGAACAGTAATAGTATTTGTCATTCCCATCTGACCAGGCATTCTCTTTGATAATCCACCATTGATTCCTGGTTCTTTTGTTCCAGTTGTTGCCATCCAGTAATCTATTGGTCCATCCCATTTCTCAAACTTCCAATCAAATACTTTTTTGTAGAACTTTTGTGCTCTTGCAGGATTGTCAGCTGGTATGTCAAAATGTGTTATTCTTGGCATAATTTTCCATCTCTTTAAATTATTTAAAACAGAGCTTTTTATTTTAAAAAATTTCATACTATTCTATGGGATTTCTAACTAATTTTAGAAAAGACTTGAAGAATGCAAAACGAGAAAAAGCTGCCCAAGTTAACGGGAAAAACCTCAAAGGAGTATTAAAAAAATTCAAGGAAGAACGAGATAGAATAGAAAAAGAGACAGGAATCAGACCACAAATTGATGATACTACGCAAATGTTTATGCAAAAAATTCTGACCGTTTGGATTTCAGAAGGAAAAGAAATTGATGAAGAAAAATTCTGGGTAGAAGTTGATTATAACAGGCAGTTTACTCATCCAGTCGAGTATTATGAAATTAAACGATAGTTCTTTGAACTAGCCAGAGTTTTTTTATTTATCAACATGAACATGAGAATCATCTGTTGTAACTTTATCATAATCATGATTATGAGATCCTTCGGCATGTCCTTTACCTCTTAGTGCAAAGCAAACAAGTGCTAGTGCAATTATTACTCCTGCTGTTACTGCAAATGCTGCAATTCCTGCTTCGGCCACATAATTTGTGAGGTTATGAATTATTTATTCTTTATCTATGATTTTTGTATAAATTCTATCCAACCTCTCTCTACTAGTTTTTCAACACTTGATGGTTTGACACATGCAGGATTTCCAGATTTTTTAAACACTAGATGCATTCCCTCTTTACAAGAAACTTCATCTGCAGGAATCCCTGAAGAAATTTGTGTTCTTGGAGAAAGTTCTAATTGCTCAATTGGATTTTTGTAATACTCGTTTAGTAAATCATATTTACAATTAGGGCAGGATATTGCAAACTTGTTATCCATCATGACTAGATAATACAGTTTTGGACCATTCAAGTCAAGTGGTTCATTAGACCAAAGTTCTCTGACATCAAAACATATCGAAAGTGACTGTGTTTGGTTAATTCTAATATGATGATTGAGCAGTTCACACTCGTAAAGACTTTGAGGCAAAGCCATATGCTTGAATCGTAGTTTAAAATGATCAATGTACTCTGGGAAATAATTGTCAACACGAAAATTTTGATTGGTTCGGCGAACATCTCTGTTCTGCTCTCTTGGATCTATCACATCTATTTGAAACATATTCTTGTAGACTGAATAATTCTCTAATCCATTGTTTGTTATATTGAACTTTATTTGTAAAAAGTTTGAAAAATCACCAGGTTCATCAACCCACTTTGGTATGAAGAATTTTTTTACCTCTAGTATTTCAAGCTCCAATTTTGAGTAATCAAAGTAAATTTCTCTGGGAATTCCAGATGGTGGGGTGTACCCATCAAAGAGATAATCAGTTTGTGAATAGTGTGATTCTGCAAATGCATAACTTGTTGGAATTAATAGTAAGACAAGTAAGAATTTCATCTAAGAGTTTTTTCTCGTAAAGTAATTTAATAGGTTCTCGTTGCCAGAAGCCAATGGAACCTTTTGATTCGTTTTTGATATGGGTTACAGAGTTTCTAGGAGATCACCTCTATGAGGGAATTTTTCTAGCTGCTCTAATTGAGACTATAATTCCACCAATTCCTACTTTGGCAATATTTCCGACTGCAGGATTTTTGGCATCACAACAAGGAATTCCATTGATAGGTGTAATTCCTATGATTATTCTTGGTGCAATTGGTGCAACCATTGGAACTTCAGCCATCTATCTGATTGCATTAAAACTTGGAAGAATTGCTTTACTTCGTTATCTAAAATATTTCAAAATATCAGAAAAAAAATTAGAGCGAGTTGAGATTTGGTTTGAAAAGTATGGAGACAAGGCAGTATTTTTGGGAAGAATGATTCCAGTAATGCGAGAGATGATTTCAGTTCCAGCTGGATTGCTAAAGATGAGAATTCCAAAGTTTGTAATGTTTACATTTGCTGGTTCTTGCGTATGGGCTGCTGCAACAATTTTAGCTGGATACTATTTTGGCGAAGCTATAGGATTAGTTTAGTTACTTGGAACTATTCGAAGTATTCTATCATCATTATAACTAGGAACTCCTCTTCCGTCTTGATTGCTTGTTAGAATGTAAAGATACCCATCAGGTCCTGTTTGCACATCTCGCAGTCTTCCAAATTCATCTTGGAATAATTTTTCATGTGATATTACTTTGTTGTTTTCCAAATCAAAGTCAATCATATGCAAATGACTTCCTCTAAGTGTTGCAACAAAATATTTTCCATTCCATTGCGGAATTTTATCTTCATTGTAAAATTCTGCACCTGATGGTGCCCATGTGTCATCCCCAGTATGCAGAATCGGGTTTTGCAGACCATCAGCTGTTTCATCACCAATTACATCTGGCCAGCCATAATTTGCACCTGGAATAATGAGATTGATTTCATCATGTGCTACACCTCTCCATCCTGATGGTCCATGCTCTGTTGCAACTAGGTTTCCTGACTCATCCCAGTCAATTCCTTGTGGATTTCTGTGCCCAATTGTATAGATTGGAGAATCTTTCCATGGATTATCCTCAGGTATTGTTCCATCAGAATTTATTCGCAGAATCTTTCCACCCAATGAATTTAGATCCTGTGCCAAATCTGGATTTCCAGCCTCACCTGTTGTGATGTAGAGTTTTCCATCTGGTCCAAACTGAATTCTTCCTCCATCATGGTATGATGCTCCGGGAATTCCATCAATGAGTACTTTGTCTTCAGTAACTGTTTTGTCATCTACTTGGTAGCGTACTACCTTGTTTGATGTTGTGACAAATTCAGTGTAAGTGTAATAAAGATAGATGTAATTGTTTTTCTCAAAATCTGGATCAACTGCAACACCTAACAATCCTCCTTCACCTGCACCAACTCCAAGTGTTAGTAGTGGCTCTTGAAGTAATTCTCCATTTTGTATTGCTCTGAGGTTTCCATTTCTTTCAGTAAATAGTGCAGTTCCGTCAGGTAACCAATCAATACTCCATGGTATGGTTAGATTCTCAGCTACAGTTTCTATTTTGTATCCACTGATATGTAGTGGTTCAGGTTTTTCATCACTTTGCATCATTCCCAATGATAGCTTAATTTCTTGATTATACACAAAAGAAACATAGATTGCAGAAACTGCAAGAATTACAATTATTCCAATAATGACTAATCTAGTTTTCATTTTTTTTCTCCAAATTATATTATTAATGATCTATGTTATTGTACAAATAGATTGTTCCACTGTTTTGACCAACGCCTGATAAGAAAAATTGCAAACAAAACTGTTCCTATCTGAACTGCAATAGAGAATACAAACTGATTTGTATCAACATCATAATAATATGTCATGACGTTTACAAATCCCTCCCATGCATCTATTTCATGAGGAAACAAAATATAATCTGCAATTGACACTGGAACTGCAACTGCTAACATCATTATTACCAAATATTTTCTTAATCGTTTTACTTTATATGCTGCATACATATCTAAAACTGGAATCAGACAATAGATTGTTTGACGTGTTAAACTCACAGGTTTGTTTTCTACCATAAAAATTTGAAATATCCCAGATTCATAAATTATTCTAATCTTTTCTTCTTTGTTACTTGATGAATCTGAATATCTCAAATGTGCCTGTCAGGCGTCAATTTGGACAAAAATTGTCTCATTTGTAATAAAAGATACTATGATCTGATCCGGTACCCTTTATATCCAAAAAACTAGAAATTTTACAATGAAAAGTAGACAACTTCTAAGTATTGTTTTATCGCTAATCATGGTGTTTGGTGTAACTGCAGGTTCTGCATTTGCCCAAACAGATGATGTCATTGATAGTTTCGATGACTGTGTTGAAGCTGGTTATGCTGTAATGGAATCATATCCTGAACAATGTATGACCGATGATGGTACAGTCTTTGTAAATGACGACGATGACGACGATTATAACGATGACAGATACGCTAAAGGCGACAAATTCTATGTATGCCATAACAAGAATACACTTTCTATTGCTGAAAGCGCAGTACGTGAACATCTAGCTCATGGAGATTCCATGAAAAAATGTCCTGATGCAGTAAGAGATTCTGATAGAGATTACGACGACAAAATGCATGACAAATACTCCAACAAAGGTACTGGAAATCTCAGAGACCACTTTGCAATGTATTGTGACATGACTGCTGAAGAGAGAGAAGAGAAGATGCAAATGCATGATGATCTTCCTGAAGACCTCAGAGCAGACATGGCAAGATATTGTGAGATGAATGACGACGAACAAGATAACTTTAGAGATTCTATGATGGATAAAATGGATATGATGTATGACTACATGAAAGACAAAATGCATACTGACAAAGACATGAGAGACAGTCTAGAGAAATACTGTGAAATGTCTGAATCAGATAGAGCCGCATACATTACAGAGCATGACAAAGATGCAGAAAAATCTGCAAAGATGAACAGATACTGTACTCTAGATGAGAATGGTAAAACTGACTTTATCGCAGTGCATCTAGACGAATACAAAGCCTACATGAAAGACAAGATGACAGACAAAAAACACATGGATTATGATAGACTATGCTCCATGACAGCATCTGATAGAGCATCTGAAATTACTGATGTAGCTAAACTTGATAAAATCACAGAGTGGTGTGGAATGACACCTGAAGAACGTGATGAATACAAGATGAAACATCCTGATGGTAAAGACAAGATGACAGACAAAATGAGAGATCATTGTACTAATGCAGCTGACTGTCCTATGGATAGAATGTCCGACAAGAAAAGAGATCATTGTGAAGGCGATGACTGTCCTATGATGGATAAAACCAACATGCCTCATGACAAAATGAAATTCTCTGATGAATCAAAACGTCTCAAAGCCATGATCATGACAAAGTATGACATTTCAGATGAGAGAACAGATGAAATCAAGATGAAGTATCGTGAAAAACACGGTGAAATGACTGATAAACACAAGTCTGATCTTAAAATGAAATACAAAAAACACATGTCATCTGTTAAATCTAACATGTCTGATGAGCGTCGTTCAATGATTCACGACAGAATTGTTGAGATGAAAGCCTTCAAGGCTGATCTTCGTGAGAATTCAGCTGACATGACTGACAAGCAAAAACAAGAGCTTAGAGAAGAATTCATTGAAAAGGCTAAAGACATGCATCTAGCATGGATTTCTCCACGTACACAAATGACTGCCGGCGTTGATGCTGCAGAAGTTGAATGTCGTGAAGGATTTAGTCTTGTATTCAAGGAATCAAACGGTGTGGCAATGTGTCTAAAAGCCGATACTGCACTTAAGATGATTGATAGAGGAATAGTAGTTCCTTCAATCTAATTCTTTTTTTATTTTTAGAACAATAAATCTATGAGAAATTGTTATTGCACAAATTAATTCAAAAATATCTTATGAATACTTTCTTTTGTGATATGTAGTTTATAGATATCATCATTTTTTATAACAAATATTCTGTCATGCATCAAAAACAATTCAATCATGTTTGTAATGTCTGATTTCATTAGATCACTTGCCTTGTATGGACAAAACATCAATCCAGGAAGTCTTGCATCATCATATTGTTTTTCAAGCTCCATTGCGTGAGAAAATGAATTATTTGCAACATCTGTAATTACAAAATCCACACAGCATAGTGGTTTCTTTTTTGATTCTTTAACTATTTTTTGAATTACTTGACCACAATATCTTGAACCCTCTTTTCCATGTGGTGTATATGGTTTGATTGTTCCATTGTACCAATCAAGTTTTGATAATGTCTTTTCTACATGGTGTTTTGGTGGAGCTGCAAATGATTTGAACCACTCAGTTTTGCTTGTCATTCTATCTAATGATCTTAGAAAAGTGTTCATTGATTTTTCATCAGCATAAATCAACAAATCATGGACATGTGGAACATGTGTCTTTTTGTCAATCCATAACTCTACTGCATCTTTTACAATTGAGTTAATTGAGACTCCCATCTGATCTGCTTTTTTCCCTAGTTCAGAGTGGATTTTATCATCAAATCCACGAACAAGCACATCTTTTGTCATGATATCATGTAATGATGTTGATATATAAGTGATGATATCATGATATCATAAATATCTATGTTAATATAATGCTATCATGATAGCATAACTATGAAAACACAACAAACCCAAATACTAAACGATGTTGATGTCACTCAACTTTTTAAAACGATTGACAGCATCAAAGAAAATGATGAAATTGCAAAATTCAATTTCCGTGCACAAAACAAGTGGAAAGGAGGTACTGTAAACCAGACAACAGTTTCAGACTATTCTGGTGCATGTCAAACTTTCACAAGAAGCAAACCTCATGTCTTTATCAAAGATGAGCCTCCCAGTTCTCTTAGGTGGAGATACAGGTGCAAATCCTGTGGAGTATTTGCTTGCAGGATTAGCTGGATGTATTACAACTAGTTTAGTTGTTCATGCAGCAGCTAGAGGAGTAAAGATTGATTCAATTGAATCTACTCTAGAAGGAGACATTGATCTTCATGGATTACTTCAGTTAGATGATACAAATCCTGGATATCAAGGAATTAACATCTCCTTTAAGATAGAGTCTGATGCATCTGATGAAACTCTACAAGAACTAATTGAGCTTGCAAAGAAAGCATCACCTGTAGCCAATACTGTATCAAGACCAACTCCTGTAAACGTAAAATTAGTAAGATAAGAGGAATTTTCCTCTCTTCTTCAACTCATCTATAGTATGCCATCCTTCGACTTTTACAATTATTCCATAATTGTAGTTAGTTTTTGCTAGATCTAGTATTAGACAAAAATCACTATACCTTGCTGGTTGAAAATGAAATTATATCAATTTTTAACATACAAATTACATACATTATACTAACATACAACTAACATACACATACCATATTGCATACCATACGTATAGCAAATGTATAGCATACAAAAACTAGGTAAAATTAATCAATTTTTCATCAATTTTACTAAAATAACTTTTGATTCTTGACTTTCTTTCTATTTCGCCAAGTTATCAAGTGATATTTGATGTAGTTTCTAAGCTTGTCCTCGACTGTTAATTCTTCATCAACGCAACTCATCAGAAAATCCAGATAATCTCTATCCAGAATTTTGATTGTAATTTCCCTCAATGCAGAACTTTAATCCTAACAAAGCTGTCCTCATCTGAAATTAATTTAGCGTGAATAATACAAAACCTCATGATCTGCTTACAGTAGGGCTTTGAGCTCCCCTCTTCAAAGTGATAGAACATTACATTTGCATAAGCTTCTGTATCGCATCCTAGCATATTGCAAATCATGAGAGAATAACTAGAAAGTATAGATGCTAAAAGACTGGGTTATAATGAAAACAAGACTTTCCTTAAATTCATCTCTGGCTTTTTCAAATTCTTGACTTGCAAAATACCAAATAATTTCACTTATTACAAATACTGAAACTACTAAAATTCCTACTATTGCGATAATTGTTACAGACTTCATTAATCAAACAGAAAAATTCTTTCCTGGAGTAAGATAGTTTTGTCTTGGAGGATCATGAATCTCAAGTGAATCCAAATACCGCAATTGCTTTGTAACATCTTCAGGATCACCATATGATATCAAAATTCGGTCTTTGTTTTTTATCTCATATGTGGTAATGTCTGAATAAATTTTCTCATTTATCATAAAGACCAAAGAGTTCTCAGAATTAATACAATGCTCACGAGAGTTGTGAGAAGTCACAATACACTCTGAACTAAGATTCATTCCAAATGATGAAAACAGCATATCAAGTGGAACACCTGTTGCATGCTTGTGAATCAGAAATGGATTATTACTCTCAAAGTGAACATATTTGCTTTGAAGCTGAAAAACAGGCAGACCAAAGTTTAGCTGAACATCATCAACAAACACAGCTATTGCTGCATGTGTATGATCACTGCCAAACTCACCCACACCATAATGAATGGCCATCTTCTCCTCTATGCTTTTGAATTCAGTATTATCCATTATCTGTGAATCAATCATATCTTGATTGATAAAATAGTACGCAAAAAAGCCAGCAGATACTAGCAAAAACGCTATTCCAGCTATTGTCAAGCTTCGGTTCTTTGGTTTTGCTTTAACTGGAATTTCATTTTCAAAATTACTATCCTCTATTCTGCCTGGCAGGGAATAATCAGAATTCTCGCTAGGTAAGGCTTTGTCATCCAATAATATCAATCCTCTTTCTTTCGTATAAATTTCATTTTTTCTGCATTAAACTATGAATGATCTTGGTTTAGCTCGATTTTGTCTTTAATTGATTCTCCTTCTTCCTCTAACAATCCAAGTGTTATTCCAAGAACTCTCTCATGGAATTCATAGAGAAATTCGTCTAGATCTTCTTTATCCATATTGTTTTCATAATTATTTGGTATATAGGAAATGTTCTGTTCAAAATGTGACACACACTAAGGGCGCTCGAATTCTTTTATCTTGGATTCATTATTCTTTGACTTTTTTATCTTGGGTTTTTTTGTTGTAGTTTGGTTAAAGTATTCTCTAGCTTTTGATTTGAACATGTAAAAGAGAACCACACCATTACAAGCAGTCATCCCCAAAAGAACTAAAGTATCAACAGTAACAAATGCTATAACAAGTGGAATAGAAATAATTGAAGATATAATTGTCACAGGTCTGGCCAATTTTTTACCTTTAAACAAAATTAGTCCTATTCCAAAAATCACTAATCCAACAATGATCTCAATTACTGCAATGACAGCTGTTTCTGCTAAAATTTCCATCATTACATCTATGTTCATTATACCCGAGGAGTTCATCCTCATTTCAATTTCGCTTGCACTAGGTGAACTCGCAATTCTATTTAGATCAATAATATTACCAAGTGCTGACTTTGTTGATGCATCTATGCCGCCCATTCCTGGCAACATTGGCATGTTTCCCATTCCGCCTCCAATTGCACCTAACTCATCCATTGCATCTGACATCACCAAAAACATAACTGCTGAAACAAAAATTATTCCAAAAAGCATCAAAGAAATTCCAAATAGCATATAAGAAAAACTGATTAGTCTAACTCCAGTTGGACGAGGCAGTCTATTTTTAATTTCAGTTGGTTCTATAGGTACTTTGATTTCTTCTAATTCTTCTTTTACAGGTTCTATCGGCTTGTCTTTTGGCCAACCACACTGTGGGCAAATAGTACTAGCAGAGATTAATCCTGCATTACAATTAACACAACTATCCAATTCCACCAATGCAGTATTTCTGAATTTTTCCTACAATAACGTCCGTATGTAACATAGTGAAATTACTATACATTTTGAGGCTAAATTTTGCAATTTTAGAAATATCTAAATCATAACCATCTAACAGGTAATCATCTTGGAACTACCACGTGGAATGAAAGACTTTGAGGAGTCAGAATTCGCAAACATTGAGCATATCAGGTCTCATTTCAAGCATCTATCAAATTTGTATGGATTCTCATTCATGGATCCATCTCCGATTGAACTACTTTCAGTATTAGAGACAAAGTCAGGTCCCGCAATTAGAGACGAAATCTACTATTTCAAAGATAAGGGAGACAGAGAAGTAGCACTACGATTTGACTTTACAGTTGGACTGACCAGATATGCAGCAGCACAAAAATCAATGAAGCTTCCAGCAAAAATCTCAAGCTTTGGAGGAGTATTCAGATATGACGAGCCTCAAAAGGGAAGGTATCGCTACTTTTCACCAGTGGGATATTGAGATTTATGGAAAGCCAACTCTGGAATCAGAATCTGAGATAATAGAACTAACATCCAGACTATTTGATTCACTATTACTCAAAAATATCACAATTGACATTAATCACAGAAATTTGGTAGAATCATACATTAACAAAATTTTTGATTCAAAAGAACCACAACTAGTAGCAGATATTTTACGTGCAGTAGACAAGATTGCAAAAAAATCAAAAGACGAAATTCTATCAGAATTCAAAGACCGATATGACACAGACAAGCTTGAAAAAATTCTAGAGTTCTCACAAATCAAGGGAACCATATCCGAAGTTGAAAAGGCATTTGATGTATCACAACTAGAGTCCTGGGATGATCTAAAATTATTAATTGATTCGCTAGAGAACAGAGGCGTTTCAAATGTTAGAATTAATTTCGGAATAGTTAGAGGACTAGACTATTACTCTGGCATTGTCTTTGAAGTATTTGATAAAAACTCTACACTGGGAGCACTAGCTGGTGGTGGTAGATACGACTCACTAACTAAAGCATTTGGAAGAGAAGACATTGGAGCAACAGGAGTTGCAGGTGGGGTAGAAAGAATAATTCTTACAATGCAAGAGCAAGGAATAATTCCAGAAGTAAAACAGAGCAGAATTGCAGTATTGTACGTTAATGGTGAGATGCAAAAAGTTGCACTCTCAATTACATCTCTACTTCGACTAGCAAACATTCCCAACTGACATTGACTTGGCAGGACGTAATCTAAAAAAACAGATGGAGATAGCATCAAATGCTAGATTCGCAATTATAGTTGGACCACAGGAACTAGAAGAGGGAAATGTTGTATTGCGTGATATGAATGATGGAACCGAAGGAGAAATTTCACTTGAGAAACTTACCGAAGACCCAAACTCTATTCTTAATTTAGAAAAGCCCTAGTTAACATCATAATCTCAGGACCAGTAGTAAGAGAGCCAACAACTAGAGAGTGGTTATTTGCAAGAATTCCTGCAGACACATATGGAATTCCATTATTAATTGAGCTCTGCTCTATTTTTACGCCTAAGAGATTAGCAAAAGTCTTCATGTCTTCTTCGTCTGCTTCTGGATGGATTGCAGCACCCGTATTGTTTGCAACAAGGACTACTCCTGTCTGATTAAATCCTGCAATTCTTTTCTGAATTACCTCAACTCCTAAGACATCTTTAATGGTCTGGCAGTCATTTTTTGACAACCAAGGAGATACAACTGCTCCTTTATCATTTGCAGAAATTACATTTCCTAATGCAGAAAATTTTGAATCCAAAACACCAACTTCAAGATTGGTCTCTTTTTTCAAAAAGTCATATTCATCTTGATATGCAGTTTTAGGAAGCAAGATTCCTTTGTTATTCATTACAGATAATACACCAATCAGTCTAGTGTTTGCAATTGATATGTAAAGAATATCTGCATCAAGATATTTTGCAAGCTTTTCTGCTTTTGATTTGGCATAACCCATTGGAACTAAAATCGTACTATCATTAACACTAATGTAGACTCCGAGATTTGGTCCACGATACACATCAAATTTGAAAATATCCATATCCACAGAATTGATCGTACAACATTATGAACGTAAGGAAATTTTCCTTCCTAATTGATCCCTGACTAGTATACTCTATTTTTTGTTGCCCTAGCTTTAAATAATATCTAAATTGAAATTTGTTTATGCCAATAGCTGAAAATTTCCCTGAAGGCCTAAAGCCAATGGGTAAGATCTCACTTTCTGATGATAACTTCCATGTAATGTGGGGTCCAGGCAAAACGACAAATACTGATGGCTCAAAAGCTGAAGCATTAGTAGATGAAGAAGTTGTAGCAGCATATGCTGCTCGAAAAGAAGAGCAAGTCCCTCTTGGGGTTAGCGGTACCATGGTCGCAGTTGACTGGGATTCTTGTGTTGCAGATGGTGCATGCATTGAGGCATGTCCTGTGCAGGTATTTCAGTGGTATAGAACTGAAAAAGACATTCCAGCAAAAGATGTTGTTGGACAAATCTTTGAGGGAACAGGTAGTGATGTAAAAGACGAGAGAAAAGATCTAACTGACAAGGCAGACCCAATCAGAGAACATGATTGTATTTGGTGTATGGCATGTGTTTCAGTTTGTCCTCCTCAGGCAATCAAAGTTGATCAGTCAAATGTGGAAGCACATGAGAACGCAGCTAAAACTCTGTAAATATTCTGAAAATTTTAATACGAATAAAAAATCAAATTCTTTCTTCTAATTATTTATACGATCTGAGGTTTAGTCGACACTAATTTTGTCTAGCTTTAAATAATATTCTAAAACTAATCTTAGTATGGTAGATTTAGTAATACCAGAAGATTTTTGTACAAATGACGTAAAGCCAGTAGGAAAGACTAGCCATTCAGATGGAGAGAATAAACACTTTATCTGGGGCAAAGGAGATCCAAACGGCAAAGCATTCTCAAATGAGGATGTAAAAGCAGCTTATGCAGAACATGGAGAAAAAATGGTTCCTCTAGGAATTCATGGAACAACTGTCGCAGTTGATTGGGATTCATGTATTGCAGCAGGTGAATGCTTTGGTGTATGTCCTGTCCAAACATTTCAATGGTATAGAACCGAAAAAGACATTCCAGCAGCAGATTGTATGAATGCAACTTTTGAAGGCACTGGTCTTACAGAAGCAACTGAGAGATTAGATGCTTCAGACAAATCACAACCAATCAGAGAACATGATTGTACGATTTGTATGGCATGTCAAGAAATTTGTCCTCAAGGAGCAATTCGAATTGAAGCAGCTAACCAAGAATGGCACGAGAAAGCAGATGGTACATATGTAAAATGCCATCCAGTGGCGGCGGACCACACGCTCACGATTAAAGAAATTTTTTCTTTTTTCTTATTTTTTAATTTCACATCAACAAATTTTAATCACTTTTTTGCATCACTTTTTGCAGAGGTCGCCTAGCTCGGTAGGGCGCGGGCCTTGAGAGCCTGTGTGCGCAAGCATACGGGGGTTCAAATCCCTCTCTCTGCGTTTTTATTATTTCACAATGCAGAGATTTTCACGATTTATTAGACATTAACATGTTAGACAAAATAACGTGGCACAACAAAATCAACAACTATCAAAAAAGCAAAGCTGTCCAAGATGCGGTAAAAGCAAAGTAATCACTGATGATGAAACAGGTGAAATGTTTTGTGGCAAGTGCGGCTTTGTAATTACTGATAGAGTGAGATAATCAAGGACCAGAAAGAACATTCTCAGATAGCGGTACCAACAAATCAAGAACTGGAGATAGAACATCACTAACAAGACATGATCAAGGTCTAAGTACAATAATTAGTCCAATGAAACAAAGACTCTTCTGGAAATCCATTATCCTCATCCATGAAATCCTCGATTAAGCGATTACGTATTTGGGATAGTCGAAGTCGTACTAAAGATTCTGCTGATAGAAATCTTCAACATGCACTAGGTGAACTACTCAAAATGAAAGAGAAATTATCTCTATCTGATCCTATTGTAGAAAAAGCAGCTTACATTTACAGAAAAGCTCTAGAAAAAAAACTTGTTAGGGGCAGATCAATTAATGCATTAATTGCTGCAACACTTTATGCTGCTTGTCGTGAAACTGGTACTCCCAAGAACCCTTAATGATGTTTCAGGTTCAATTAACATCACTAGAAAAAATCTTGCTATTTGTTACAGAATGATAGTAAAAGAATTAGATTTGAAGATGCCAGTAGTTGATTCAGTTTCATGTATTTCACGAATTGCAAGTCAGATAGGTCTGTCAGAAAAAACTAAACGTCATGCAATAAAACTTCTTAAAAAAGCTGAAGAAAAACAGATTGTATCTGGAAAAGATCCAATGGGAATGGCAGCATCTGCTCTGTATCTTGCAAGTTTGGAAACTGGTGAGAATACAACTCAAAAAACAATTTCCATGGCAGCAGGTGTAACTGAGGTAACAATAAGAAACAGATGTAAAAGTCTAAAATCTTTAGATACTTAGTCTTCTAATTTTGCAAGTTCTGCCAGCATTGCAGATAACTGAATTTCAGAATTTGCCCCAACTAGTATTCTATAATCATACTTTGCAATTACTTGTAAAATATCTGATAGTTTGTCATGTTTTGATTTGAAAACAGCTGAATTAAGATATTTTAGGAAATCAGATTCTGACATTCCATAAACTTTGATTAATTCTATCATCTTCTCTCTAGCTTCTGCAACTTTTCCAGATAGGGCGATTTTTAGAAACCTCATCAACATCACTGGTTTTTGTTAGTCCAGCTGATGCCTTTACATTCTCTTCAGTAATTCCACCTAGACTTGCAGTTGCCTGCATTAGGTTAATTGCATGTCTCAAGTCCCCTTCTGTATATTCATAAATCTCCTTTAGACCCTTTTTGTCTGTCTTTACTTTCTCTTTTTTGGCAATCTCTTCTAATCTGGTGATTACATCCTCTTCAGGAACTGATGTGAACTTGAAAGTTGCACATCTGCTTTGAATGGGATCTATTATTTTTGAAACATTATTTGCAATTAGAATAAACCTGCAAATTTTTGCCGTGTCTTCAATGATTCTTCTAAGAGCAGTTTGAGCAGCTGAAGTCATTTCATCTGCTTCATCTAAAATGATAATCTTGAATGGAACATCTACCATTCCAGCAAATCTTGAAAATTTCTTTACTTTTTGTCTAACCATTTCAATTCCTCGCTCATCTGATGCGTTTAACTCAAGAGTGTAATCTTTAGCATATTCCCCCAAGATTTGTCTTGAAAGACATAATGCAGTAGTAGTTTTGCCTACTCCTGCAGAACCAGAAAACAACAAGTGAGGCATGTCTGTTGGATCTTTGATTAGAGCTTCAAGACTACCAATAATTTCTGTCTGGTTTACAATTTCTGAAAGTTTTGTTGGTCGATATTTTTCTACCCACATACCTTTTTCTAGAGTCATGAGACTTTAGGTTCAATTCCCATTAATAAATTCGAATTGGTTATTGTAACATACAAAATTAAAATCTAAATTAGTTGTATTTTCTATGCGATCAGCCTGAGATCGATTGGATCAATTCTGTTGACCTGATTGATCAGATCAATTGACGGATCCAACTTGAAGGATCATCAGGAGGATCAAGATCTCACCATGGAAATAGACAAGATAGAAAAAGTGCATTCAGTTGGATATCACCTAAAGGATGCTAAGGTTACAGTTAATCGTGATTTTAAATTTAATGTTGCAGGAATAAAGACAGCAGGAACTTCAGGTGAGGTAATTAACATGCCTCAGTGGATTGGAAAGATATTGTCTGATAATAAACTGAGCAACACTTGATTCTCCAGATATGATTACTGAATTAAAACAAGCATTATCAAAAGAAAAGATGGTTGGGGAATATCAAATCTCTACACTAGACTCTCACTTTTACATCAAACTAAAAGAAACTATGAAAGAATTGAATCGCGATGATTTTGATAAAGTTGAAAGTATGATGTTAGAATTATTTAGAATGAGAAGAGGTAAATTAGTAAAGATAGCAGACTCTATCAAACTAAATTCTGAACTCTACAACAAATTAACTGTTGAAGAAAATATTTTCTATAAAACTATCCATGAAAACAGTGTAGAGTTTGAAAAACAAATAAGAGGAGATCTAAATGAGCAAGACTCAAACTAGTACATATACAGATTCTGCATTATCAGATAAGGTAAAAGAATTCCTTACCAGATTCAAAGATAAATCTGGCATCTACAAGTATGTAGAGGCAATCGATGAGATGATGCCTAGAAATGCAAAATACATTGTAGTTGATTACAATGATTTAGTTTTCGTACCAGAAATTGGACACTTATTTTCTCAAAGTCCTGATAGAATTTTTGATGCGTTCTCTAGAGCAATCAAAGAAGCACTACAAACAAGATTTCCTGATTATGCTGAAAAAATCAAAGATGAGGTTCGTGTAAGACTAGTAAACTATCCACTTCAAAGAAGTCTCAGACAAATCAATGCTGAAACTATTGGAACAATTACAAGTGTTTCAGGAATGGTAGTTAGAGCATCAGAAGTAAAACCTCTTGCAAAAGAACTAATCTTTGTTTGTCCAGATAAACATCCTACCAAAATAATTCAGCTTAAAGGAATGGATGTTAAAATTCCTGTAGTATGTGATGATCCAAATTGTAAACAAAGAGATTTTGAACTAAATCCTGAAGCAAGCAAGTTTATTGATTTTCAGCTTCTTAGATTACAAGAACTTCCTGAGGATTTACCTCCAGGACAACTTCCTCACTATATTGATGTCACAATTAGGCAGGATTTAGTCGATAATGCCAGGCCTGGAGACAGAATTATTCTTACAGGTATAGTAAGAATCGAACAAGAATCAGTTGCAGGTGTTCAGAGAGGTCATAGTGGATTATATCGATTAAGAATTGAAGGAAATAACATTGAATTTTTGGGTGGACATGGTTCTAAAATGTCTCGTAAAATAGCAAAAGACGAAGTTTCACCTGAAGAAGAAGAAATGATCAAAGCATTAAGTCAGAAGTCCTGATGTGTATCAAAAACTAGTTGATTCATTTGCTCCACACATTCAAGGACATTCAGTAATCAAAGAAGCTATTATGTTACTGATCGTAGGTGCTAATCAAAGAAACGTTAGGTGATGGAAGTAAGATTAGAGGAGACATTAACGTATTTCTAGTTGGAGATCCTGGTACTGCAAAAAGTGAGATGCTAAAGTTTTGTACAAGAATTGCACCACGAGGTTTGTATACTTCTGGTAGAGGTTCAACTGCTGCAGGACTTACAGCTGCTATAGTTAAAGACAAAACTGGAATCATGATGCTTGAAGCAGGTGCAGTAGTACTTGGTGACCAAGGTCTTG
>PVMK01168028.1_pt1 | contig 24177 bp, 19 predicted proteins | sample 1853481 | NCBI WGS metagenome assembly PVMK01 (sample SAMN08533507, study PRJNA380276) | Marine sediment metagenome, whole genome shotgun sequencing project. | reverse complement strand
GGGACACTGTAGCAATGAAGAGCGCCGAAACGTCCGCCGCCATCGGAGCGACTACCGACACCCGGCCGTTTGCCGCATTCGAGTGGATGTTGGCCGGTCGCTATTTGCGCTCGCGGCGCAAGGAGGGCTTCATCTCCGTGATCGCCGGGTTCTCCTTCACAGGCATCATGCTGGGTGTGGCAACGCTTATCATTGTGATGGCGGTGATGAACGGCTTCCGCAAAGAGCTGTTCTCCAAAATCCTCGGGCTCAATGGACACATCATCGTCAACAAGATCGGCGGGTCGTTTACCGATTATACCGAAGTCGCTGCACGCATCGCCAAGGTCAATGGCGTCAAAGTCGTGCTGCCGCTGATCGAAGGGCAAGTGATGGTATCGTCGGCCGTGAACGCGACGGGAGCACTGGTGCGCGGGCTTACCGAGGACGGTATTCAATCCTTGCCGCTTGTCGCGGAGAACGTGCGTTTTGGCACGCTTGATGGCTTTGGCAAGCAACAGGGAATCGCCATCGGAACCCGGCTTGCAAATCTTCTGCGCGTCAATGTAGGCGACAGGATTACGCTTGTGGCTCCGCGCGGGGCGCAGACGCCGTTCGGCATCGTGCCGCGCACTAAGCCCTATTCCATAACGGCCGTGTTCGAGATGGGCATGGCCGAGTATGACCGGACGATGGTTTTTATGCCGCTTGCCGAGCGCAGCGCTATTTCTCGCGCGGGCTGGAGGTCGACGCGATCGAGATTGTCTCTGAGAATCCGGAAAAGGTCGACGAATATTCCGTGGCCATCAAGAAGGCGGGTGGTCCGACGATCCATGTTTCAGACTGGCGTCAGCGCAACGAGACTTTCTTCACCGTGCTAGAGGTTGAGCGCAACGTGATGTTTATCATCCTGTCGCTGATCGTCCTGGTTGCTGCGCTCAACATCGTTTCCGGGCTCATGATGCTCGTCAAAGACAAGGGGCGCGACGTTGCGATTCTGCGAACAATGGGTGCTACGCGCGGCGCGGTGATGCGCGCGTTCCTCATAACGGGGGCCTCGATTGGCGTTGTTGGGACAATTGCGGGGCTGATCTTGGGCGTCATATTTTGCCTGAACGTCGAATCTGTGCGCGCGTTTGCCGCCTGGCTGACGAGCACCACGATTTTCGACCCAAATGTCTATTACCTGACACGGCTACCTGCCGATATAGACGTGCGCGAAACCGGTACCATCGTTGCGATGGCACTTGCGCTTTCGGTTATTGCAACGCTTTATCCCTCCTGGCGCGCCTCGACACTCGATCCGGTCGAAGCACTGAGATACGAGTGAGCGTGCAAGGCATGACTGTTCTGACTGAGGAACTCACACCTGTGCAAGAGGCTGCGACCCATTCGGTCCTCACACTTGATGGGCTGGTACGCACATACCGCCAAGGCACGCGCCACATCGAGGTGCTAGCCGGGGCCTCTGCCGACCTTTATCCCGGCGAGGCCGTTGCCCTGGTCGGGCCTTCGGGTGCCGGCAAGTCGACGCTGTTGCACATCGCGGGATTGCTGGAGACGCCTGACAGTGGCCGCGTGATCGTTAGCGGTCACGACTGCTCAGGGATGAGTGATCTTGAGCGTACGCGTGTGCGCCGCGGGACAATGGGATTTATTTATCAGTTTCACCAGCTACTGCCCGAGTTCTCCGCGCTCGAAAACGTGTTGATGCCCCAGTTGATCTTGGGGCGCGACCGGCGCAAAGCCGAAGAACGTGCGCAGGAACTCTTAGCGTCGTTGGGGCTTGCCCAACGCGTCAACCACCGCCCAGCAGAGATGTCGGGCGGTGAGCAGCAGCGCACGGCGATCGCGCGCGCGCTGGCCAACAATCCGCGCCTCATCCTCGCTGATGAGCCGACCGGAAATCTCGATCCTCACACGGCTGAGCACGTTTTCGATTCGCTCATCAGTCTCATTCGCGGCTCGGGCGTTGCGGCCCTCATCGCCACGCACAACTTCGAGTTGGCGCGCAGTATGGACCGCGTGTTGCGATTGGAGGATGGGGTTTTGGTCGAGGTTCGGCCAAGCTCAGTCAAATAAGGCCACCCGTCTTCGGGGGACAAGCACAGCGAGCCACTTGGGGCCGTGAGGGTCGTGGTCTAAGAAAAGGCCATGAACGCGCCGAGTCGCTCTCCATCCTCCAACAGTGCAGATGCGCCACCGGCCGCCGCCGCGGCCAAATTCGTGCACCTCAAAGTACACTCGGCCTATTCGCTTCTCGAAGGCGCGCTTACCATTCCAAGGCTCGCTAAGCTTGCTGCGGAGGAAGGCTTTCCAGCACTTGGGCTGAGTGACACCAGCAATCTTTTCGGCGCGTTGGAATTCTCCGACAAACTCGCCGGCGCAGGCATTCAACCCATCGTCGGCGCCACGCTCCGTGTGGACTTTGAGGAGAAGAAGGCGGAGGAGATCGAGCACACCGCAAAGCCCGTCCGGCTTGGTGGCGATGGTCCCATCGCACTCTTTGCCATGAGCGAAGCGGGTTACGCCAATCTTCTAAAGCTGGTCAGTCGTGCGCATTTGGAATCGGGCGATGCAGAGCAGCCTTATATTTCCGTCTCCGCGCTTGGGGAGCACGCGGAAGGGCTGATTGCGCTCACGGGCGGACCGGATGGACCGATCGATAAGACATTGCGCGAGGCACAACGCAGCCAGGCCAAAGCTCGCTTAACTCGTCTCAAATCGGCATTCGGTGACCGGCTATACGTTGAGATCCAGCGCCACGGGTTGAAGAGCGAGCAAGAGGTGGAGCCTCACCTGTTGGAACTGGCCTATGGGCACGACATTCCCATCGTTGCCACCAACGAGGCCTACTTTGCCGCCCCTGACGACTATGAGGCCCACGACGCGCTTTTGTGCATCGCGGAGGGGCGCTACGTCGTGGAAGACGACCGGCGGCGGGTGACGCCGGAGCACGCGTTCAAAAGCGCGGAGCAGATGGCCGAGGTCTTCAGCGATTTGCCCGAGGCGCTTGAGAACACCATCGAGATTGCCAAGCGCTGCGCCTTTCGCCCCAAAGGCCGCAAGCCCATCCTGCCGCGGTTTATTGCCGGTGGCGACGATGTGAGTGAGACGGAGCAGTCGCGCCTTGAAGCGGCTGAGCTGCGGCGGCAAGCCCAAGGGGGGCTGAAAAAACGGTTGGCGTCTGAGTCTCCGGCGCAGGGCTTCAATGTGGCGGATTACGAAAAGCGGCTTGCCTATGAGATCGATATCATCTCGCGCATGAAGTTTGCTGGCTACTTCCTCATCGTTGCCGACTTCATCAAGTGGGCGAAGTCCCGCAGCATACCCGTTGGGCCGGGCCGCGGCTCAGGCGCGGGCTCGCTTGTCGCTTGGGCCCTCACCATTACGGACCTTGATCCACTGCGGTTCGGTTTGCTTTTTGAGCGATTCCTCAATCCCGAACGCGTGTCGATGCCCGACTTCGATATCGACTTTTGCCAGGAACGCCGCGACGAGGTCATCCGCTACGTGCAGGACAAATATGGGCACGACCGCGTGGCCCAAATCATTACGCACGGCAAACTGCAAGCACGCGCGGTGCTGCGCGACGTCGGTCGTGTCTTGCAGATCCCCTACGGCCAGGTTGATCGTCTTTGTAAGCTCGTGCCAAATAATCCGGCTGATCCCGTCACTCTGGCCGAGGCCATCGCGGGTGAGCCAAAACTGCAAGAAGAGCAAAGCTCCGATCCCCTTGTTGCGCGGCTGCTCGAGATTGCCCAGAAGCTCGAGGGGCTCTACCGGCACGCGTCTACGCACGCAGCCGGCATGGTGATCGCCGACCGGCCGCTTGTTGAGCTGGTCCCGCTCACACTCGACCCGAAATCGAATACGCCTGTCACCCAATACAACTGGAAGCTGGTTGAGGCCGCAGGGCTCGTGAAGTTCGACTTCCTGGGCCTGAAGACCCTGACAGTGCTCCAAAAGGCGGTTGATCTCGTCAAGCGCGGGCGTGGCATCGACGTGGATCTAGCCAAACTTCCGCTTGATGATCGCAAGACGTTCGAGATTCTCGCCAAGGCTGACACAGTGGGCGTATTCCAGCTGGAAAGCACAGGCATGCGTGAGAGCTTGAAGCGGCTGAAGCCCGACCGCTTCGAAGACATCATTGCCATGGTGGCGCTCTACCGCCCCGGCCCCATGGACAACATCCCCACTTATATCAACCGCAAGCACGGTGAGGAGTCGGTCGACTGCCTCCATTCCATGCTGGAGCCGATCCTCAAGGAGACCTACGGCGTCATCGTCTATCAGGAGCAGGTGATGCAGATCGCCCAGGAGATGGCCGGATACTCACTCGGGCAGGCCGACATCCTGCGTAAGGCCATGGGCAAGAAGGACAAGGCGAGCATGGCCAAGGAGCAGGCCCGCTTCGTCGCCGGCGCCATCAATAACGGCGTGGAGCGGGCGGATGCGGACTACATTTTCGAGCTAATCGGCAAGTTTTCAGGCTACGGCTTCAACAAGTGCCACTCTGCCCCTTACGCGCTCCTCAGCTATCACACCGCTTACATGAAGGCGAACTATCGCGAGGAATTCCTCGCCGCCTCCATGACGCTCGACATGGGCAATACCGACAAACTGGCCGTGTTCGCCTCCGAAGCCAGAAGGAGTGGCATCGAGGTGAAGCCGCCATGCGTGAACGCGTCCGATGTCGATTTCCTGGCGGAACTCAGCGATGAGCCAGACCGACTTGGCGCCATTCGCTACTCGCTAGCGGCGCTGAAAAACATCGGCGCTGGTGCCGTTGGTACGATCGTCTCTGAGCGCACCGCGCACGGGCGCTATGGGACCCTTGCCGATTTCGCATCCCGACTTAATCCCAAGGCACTAAATAGACGCGCGCTCGAGACGCTTTCTTCAGCGGGTGCCTTCGATCGTTTGGAGCCCGATCGCGCGCTGGTTCACAGCAACGTAGACATGATGCTGGCGTTGGCGCAGCGCCGTGAAGCAAACACGGCATCGGGCACTGACGATCTCTTCGGAATTGGCGATGCGGCCCCGCAACTCGATCTTCGCCCGGCAAAGGCCTGGACGCCGATGGTGCGTCTCTCCCAAGAGTTCGACGCGATCGGCTTCTATCTCTCAGGCCATCCGCTGGATCAGTACGCGCGGGCGCTAAAAAAGCTGGGCGTGCGGAGCTATGCCGAATTTGAAGCCATGACCGAGCGCGGCGTTACCGAAAGCAGGCTGGCCGCCATTATCGTTTCAGCGCGCGAACGCAGGTCGCAGAAGGGCAACAAGTTCGCCTTCGGCTTATTCTCTGACACCACAGGTCAGTTCGAGGCCGTGATCTTTTCGGACACTCTTGCAAAATGCCGCGATCTGTTGGTGCCGGGCACGCCGGTTCTCCTTGCTGTCAACGCGGAGCGGGATGGGGACACTGTAAAGATGCGGGTCGACGGCTTGGATGCGCTCGACAAGGCGGTAGCGGGTGTGCAGCGAGGGCTCAAAGTTGTTCTCGACCAGCGGGTTGTTCAATCGAACGCTGCCACTATCGCTGAGCTCAAATCGCATCTGAAGCCGGGTGGTAAGGGTGAAATCCGCATTGTGTTGGCTCTTGAGGATCGGGGCAAGGAAATGGAATTCGTTGTCCCGGGACGCTTTGATATCTCGCCTTCGCGTGCCGGCGAGCTGGCAACCGTGCCGGGCGTATTGGAAGTCGTAGAGATCTGACCGTAGATTTTGCCACGCGGGATCTCCTATGAGATGGCCAAGAGGGCATGATTATTGTGATCCGTACGGCTCTTGCTGCGACCTTGCTCCTCGTGCTTACGGGCTGTCAGAAAAACATAGCACTCTGCCCATCCGCGCTTCGAGACGCCACCCGGCTTGTGCTCGTAATCACGGCGTCGATGGACGATACGCGCGCCACCCTTCGCACCTTTGAGCGGGGCGCCAAAGAAGAGGCGTGGGCGCCTGTCTCTGGACCCGAACCCGCCGTAGTTGGCGTGAGCGGGTTGGCTTGGGGGCATCCGTTTGTTTCGTTCGCTGAACAGGGTGAACCTGAAAAGCGCGAAGGCGACAAACGGACCCCGGCGGGTATCTATGGGTTCGGGGCGACGTTCGGGTTCGAGGATGCAAAGCGCGATGGTCATCTGCGTTTGGCTTCGGGCGAGCACTATTGCGTTGATGATGTGCGCTCGCCGCACTACGGGCGCATCGTTCCCAGGAGCGTGGCCGGCGAGGGGATGAGCGGCGAGGAGATGGCCGCAATTGACGTCTACAAGCGCGGCATCGTCATCGACTATCCACCCAAGCGGCAGTCGAGGGCGGGTAGCTGCGTCTTTGTGCACATTTGGGAAGGCGAGGGCATCGGCACGATGGGCTGTGTCGACCTGGTCGAGGCGCGCGTTGCCCATCTTCACAAATGGGCGAAAGCTGACCGTACGGCGATCGCGATCCTGCCCCAAGCTGCGCTATCGCGCTTCAAGGGCTGCCTGCCGCAATAACCTCCGTTAATGAACACATTGGGCGAGATCGCCGCCGGTGCCCAATGGCTCCGGCATGCGGGTTGTCAAGGCATTCTAACCAGCCTATAAGCCGCCCATCTCACACGCGAACCTACGCGCTTGGCAGATTTAAAGCCCTGCTGATCGCTCCGGTGGGCGGAACTGCACCCTGCAGACCGCCTTCTCAAGGCTCGCGGCGGACCAACCGGAAAAGGACGATCCAATGACGCTTCCCGCGTTCAACATGCGTCAGCTCTTGGAAGCTGGCGTGCACTTCGGCCACCAGTCACACCGCTGGAACCCCAAGATGGCGCCGTTTATCTACGGCGCTCGCAACAACATTCATATCGTTGATCTGACGCAGACGACGCCGCTGTTGCATCAGGCGCTCGTTAAGATTTCTGACACCGTGGCTGGTGGCGGCCGCGTTCTGTACGTGGCGACCAAGCGCCAGGCGTCCGACGCAATCGCCGATTCGGCGCAGCGTTCGGCTCAGTATTTCATCAATCACCGTTGGCTTGGTGGCACGCTGACCAACTGGAAGACGATCTCCCAGTCGATACGCCGCCTGCGCCAGCTCGACGATATCGTCGGCGACCCTCAGGGACGCACCAAGAAGGAAGTGCTCAAACTCACGCGCGAGCGCGACAAGCTCAATAAAGCGCTGGGCGGTATCAAGGATATGGGCGGTACGCCCGACTTGTTGTTTGTGATCGACACCAACAAGGAGAGCATCGCCATCAAGGAGGCGCGCAAGCTCAAGATTCCGATCGTGGCCATCGTCGACACCAATTGCGATCCCGACGGCATCGATTTCCCCGTTCCCGGCAATGACGATGCCGGCCGCGCTATCACGCTTTATTGCGACCTCATCGCGCGTGCCGCTCTCGATGGCCTGGAGCGCAGCCAGAGTTCCGCAGGCGTTGATGTCGGGGCCTCCGAAGCTCCGCCCGCCGAAGTGCTGCCGGAGGCGGAAAAGGCAGCGACTCCCGCCGGGTTCCGCGGCATTGAAGCGCCGCGTGGCGACGCCGACGACCTTAAGAATATCAGTGGGATTACCGTCAAAATTGAGCAGCAACTCAACGACACGGGCGTCTTCCATTACTGGCAGATCGCCGACCTCGATCCAGGCCAGATGGCTGCCCTCGATGCCAAGCTCAAGCTTCAAGGCCAAATCGAGAAGGATGGCTGGGTTGCTCTGGCCAAGAAGCTGGTGGAGGTCAGAGCAGTCTGATCGGCGCCACCGCGCGTGACAGCGGCAACAACAACCTATTGTCAAGCCACGGGCGTAGCGTGAAACCGCCTGGCAACCAAAGAGTGTAGACATGACCACAATTTCCGCGAGCCTGGTGAAGGAACTGCGCGACAAGACCGGTGTCGGGATGATGGATTGCAAGAAGGCGCTGACCGAGACGGGCGGTGATGTGGAGGCTGCTGTCGACTGGTTGCGCAAGAAGGGGCTTTCCAAAGCTGCAAAGAAGGCTGGAAGGATCGCAGCAGAGGGGCTCGTCGGTATTGTGACATCGGGGACGTCGGGTTCTGTCGTGGAGGTAAATTCCGAAACCGATTTCGTGGCGCGCAACGAGCAGTTCCAAGACATGGTGATGAAGATCACCTCGCTGGCGGGTGAAGCGAAGGCGACTGTGGCCAAGCTTTTGGCCACGATCTATCCGAATGAGAAGATCACGGTTGAGGATCACATCAAGGAGATGATCGCCACCATCGGCGAGAACATGACGCTGCGCCGCGCCACAACTCTGAATGTTCCCAAAGGCGCCCTAGGTTCCTACGTGCACAACCAGATCGCACCAGGTCTCGGCAAGATTGGCGTGCTCGTGGCGCTGGAGTCGGATGGGAAGAACACCCAAGAGCTCACCGATCTGGCGCGCATGATCGCGATGCACGTTGCCGCGACAAGCCCGATGGCACTCGATCTGTCGGGTGTGCCAGCCGAAACGCTGGCGCGCGAGAAAGGCGATCCTCGCCGACAAGAACCAAGGCAAACCGGACCACATTCTGGAAAAGATCGTGGCGAGCGGGCTAAAGAGCTACGGCAAGGAGCACTGCCTGCTCGATCAAGCGTATATTCACGACCCGTCCAAGAGTGTATCGCAAGCCTTGAAAGAGGCCGAAGGCAAGGCTGGCGCGCCCATCAAGATTGCCGGTTTTGTGCGCTATGCGCTGGGCGAGGGGATCGAAAAGAAAGAGGATGATTTCGCCGCAGAGGTTGCCGCTGCTGCAGGCGGCTAGCCGAATCCATCACTGATGCGCTAGTTAGGACTTGGCGGCCAGTCACCGGCCGCCAAGTATACCATTGCGGCAAAGCGACGAGGCAAGCGGTCATGGCAGCAGACGGCGATGGGCTCATCTATGATCGGTTGCTGTTGAAGCTCTCGGGCGAGGCCCTGATGGGCAAAAACGCCTACGGGATCGACATGGAGGTTGTCGACCGTCTCGCGCGCGACGTCGCCGAGGCGGTGGCGGAAGGGTGCCAGATCGCCGTGGTTATTGGAGGCGGCAACATTTTTCGGGGGCTTGCTGGCGCTGCCAAAGGCATGGACCGGGCCACAGCTGACTACATGGGCATGCTCGCTACCGTGATGAACGCGCTGGCGTTTCAGAACGCCCTGGAGCATACGAATACGCCCGCCCGCGTACTTTCTGCCATCCCGATGCCCACGGTGTGCGAAAGTTACGTTCGGCCCAAGGCCTTGCAACGTTTGGCTAGCGGACACGTGGTGATCTTTGCCGCCGGCACGGGTAACCCATTTTTCACGACAGACACGGCCGCCACGTTGCGGGCCATCGAGATGGGGTGTCAGGCGGTGGCGAAAGCAACTAAGGTCGATGGCGTCTATGATGCTGATCCGCTTACGAATCCAGGGGCCAAGCGCTTCGAACGCCTGAGTTATGCTGAGGTTTTGTCGCGAGATCTCAAGGTCATGGACGGAGCGGCGATCGCCCTTGCTCGCGACAATGGACTTCCGATAATTGTGTTCTCCATCGAGGAGCCGGGAAATCTCCTCAAAATGTTGCAGGGAAAAGCGCGGGCAACTGTCATAGAATGATCCGCTTGAAAGCCCCCATTCGCTCACAGGAATCGCAAACCCTGTAGCTGCGCGAAGCAGAACTGCTTGCCGCCTTGGGATGTGTGCCGCGGCGCATCATGCGGGCTGAAGGAGAAGAAATGCTGACCGGTCAATTTGATCTCAACGTGCTTGAAAAGCGGATGCGCGCCAGCGTTGAAGCGCTCAAACGCGAATTTTCAGGCCTAAGAACCGGGCGGGCGAGCACCCACCTGCTCGATCCCGTGCAGGTTTCGGTGTACGGCTCAAAAATGCCGCTCAATCAGGTCGCGGCGATCTCGGTGCCAGAACCGCGCACCATCTCGGTGCAGGTCTGGGATAAGGCCAACATCTCCGCGGTAGACAGGGCGATACGTGAAGCAAACCTGGGCCTTAATCCGGTCGTCGATGGCACGCTGATACGCTTGCCTATCCCCATGCTAACCGCCGAACGCCGGCAAGAATTCGCCAAGCTTGCGCACAAATACGCTGAACAATCGCGTGTTTCTGTGCGAAACGTGCGTCGCGAAGGCATGGAGCACCTCAAAAGGCTCGAGAAGGGAGGCGAAATGAGTAAAGACGATCATCACAAGGCCTCCGCCGATGTTCAGGAATTGACCGACAAGCTCGTTAAGGAAATCGACGCAACGCTTGAAGCCAAGGAGGCCGATATCCACAAAGTCTGAGCCAAACGAACACCCGCGACTTCGTTCAAGTTGGCGCATGCGCCGTCCGCAACCGAAAGCCTATCCACAAACGTGACAGAATTCAGCAACCATACCCGACGACATGAAGACGCGGATGCTTCGCCCCGTCACATTGCCATCATTATGGACGGCAACGGGCGCTGGGCGCGGGCGCGCGGCTTGCCGCGCTCGGTTGGTCACAGCTCAGGTGTGGAGGCCGTGCGGCGCACGGTGCGCGCGGTTGCCGATCTGGGGATTCCCTACCTGACGCTCTACAGCTTTTCCTCCGAGAACTGGTCGCGGCCTGCTGATGAGATAGACGACCTTATGGGGCTGATGAAGCGCTTCATCCGTCGTGATCTGGCCGAGCTGCACAAAGCAGGGGTTAGGATCCGTGTCATCGGTGAGCGATTCAATGTCGACAAAGAGCTGATGACACTCATCGATGAAGCGTGCGAGCTGACACGGGAGAACAAGAGGCTAACGCTCGTTATTGCGTTCAACTACGGCGCGCGCGCTGAGATCGCAAAAGCGGCGCGCAAACTCGCCGAGGCTGTCGTGGCCGGGACGCTCAAGCCATCGGAAATCACAGCCGACACGCTCAACGACGCGCTCGACACATATGGTATTCCCGATCCAGATTTACTGATCCGCACAAGCGGCGAGATGCGCTTGTCGAACTTCTTGCTGTGGCAGGTTGCTTACACGGAGTTCGTGTTCCTCGACGCCTATTGGCCGGATTTTGGGCTTAAGCTTTTGGAAGAAGCACTTGCCCAGTACCACGCCCGTGAGCGCCGCTATGGCGGGCTCTCAAAGCGATCGATGGCTTGAGGCGCGCACCATGCCCGACAATTTGGCAGCTTCGCATGCGAACGCGCATGAGGAAGGCAAGCGGCCTACGGACCTGAGGGCGCGCATCATTGCCGGCGCCGTTATGGTGCTTATCGCCCTGGCTTTGGCTTACGCAGGGCCAACGTGGTTTGCGCTACTCGTCCTCGTCGTTTCGCTGGTGATCAGTTGGGAGTGGGGCCGCGTGGTACGCGGCGTAAGTTTTGATCTCGCTTTCTTCGTTCATGCCGCCGCCGTGACGGCGGCGATCATTCTGGCGGCAAAGGGATATGCGGCGCTTGGGCTTGCCGTTATCGCCTCGTCCGCAATTGTTCTTGTCCCGCTCGTCTTCGGGCGCGGCGCGCGCCTTTCCGTGCTCGGTGTGATATACGCCGGCATCCCGGCCGTCGCATTGCTTTGGATGCGCGGTGATGAGCCCTATGGCTTCCTCGCGGTGCTGCTCATATTCGCGATTGTGTGGGCTTCAGACACCACTGCTTATGCTGCGGGACGATTGATTGGCGGGCCGAAGCTGTGGCCCCAGATTTCGCCGAACAAGACCTGGGCAGGGCTGTTGGGCGGGCTGGCGGCAAGCACGGCTGCCGCGGCTCTCTTTTCGTTTTTTGTCGAGGGCGCCTCGCCTTTGGGATTGGCGCTTACGGGGCTCGTGCTTGGTATCGTTGCTCAAGCGGGTGACTTGGCCGAATCTGCGTTGAAACGCGTCTTCGGGTTCAAGGATGCAAGCGCCTTGATCCCAGGCCACGGTGGTTTCATGGATCGCATGGATAGCATCGTTACCGTGGCTGTGGCCGCGGGGCTGTTTGCCCTCGCCGTCGATCCGCACGCGCCGGCACGGGCGCTGTTGTTTGGTATGTGACGTTTTGCGATGAGAGGTAGAATGGCGCGGCTGGCAAGCGCTCAGGAAAAGTCGGAGATGCCCCGCGACGCTGTGGTACGGCGAAGCTTGAGCATCCTTGGCGCTACTGGGTCGATCGGCAAGAACACGCTGGACCTCGTGAGCCGTACGCCCGACGCGTTCGAGATCATAGCTCTCACCGCCCAAAACCGTGTTGCCGAGCTCGCCGAAAGCGCCAAACGTGTAGGTGCCCGCCTCGCTGTCATCGGCAACGAGCGTCAGTACGGTGAGCTAAAATCTCTGCTCTCAGGCACCGGTATCAAGGTGGCTGCGGGCCCAACAGCCGTTATCGCGGCCGCCGCCGAACCAGCCGACTGCGTCATGGCCGCTATTGTGGGCGCTGCCGGGCTTGAACCGACATTCGAAGCCGTGCGCCAAGGACGCCGGCTGGCGCTCGCCAACAAGGAATGCCTCGTCTCCGCGGGCGCAGTATTCATGGCGGAAGTGGCCCGGGCGGGCACGGAGCTCCTACCTGTCGACAGTGAGCACTCGGCCGCCTTGCAGGTTGTCGGCAACGCCGAGCCGGCAAGCATCGAAAAACTCACGCTGACAGCTTCTGGCGGTCCGTTCCGGACCTGGGACGAGGAGCAATTGGCACGTGCAACGCCAGAGGAGGCACTGCGGCATCCAAACTGGTCGATGGGCGCAAAGGTCACCATCGATTCAGCAACGCTGATGAACAAGGGGCTGGAGCTGATTGAGGCGTATCATCTCTTTCCCGTGAATGCAGACCAACTCGGCGTTGTCGTTCACCCCCAGTCGATCGTCCATTGCCTGGTGAGCTTCACCGACGGCTCAGTCATCGCGCAACTCGCCTGCCCCGATATGCGCACGCCGATAGCACTTTCGCTGTCTTGGCCGCAACGCATGACGACGCCAACGAAAAAGCTCGATCTGGTGGCGCTTGGCAGTTTGACTTTCGAAGCACCCGACGAAAAGCGCTTTCCCGCCTTGGACCTTGCCCGCGAGGCATTGCGTCGCGGCGCTACCGCGCCTGCCGTTCTCAACGCCGCCAATGAAGTGGCCGTGGAGGCCTTTCTGGCCCGGCGCATCCCTTTTCCCGCAATCGCCCAAATTGTCGAGCAATGCCTCGATGCCGGTGAGTCGCGGGGACTGATCCGCTCCGAGGGGGGGCTCAAGGGTATATTGAATGTCGATGCCGAGGCCCGGCAACTGGCACATTCCCTGCTTGATCGCTATGTGTAAGGCGCAGGCGCGTCGCCTTTGTATGCGCCATTTCGTTAACGAATTCAGGGGGCCATCAAGCGATTGCCATCGTCCTATTGGGCGAACAGACAGTCGGCCCAATTTATAGGTCCAATATTGCTGCATCGGAAGTCTGGCGCCTTGAGCACGCACTCCGAAGGCACGAAGGGAGGCAAGTGGAATGGTGACGTTTGCGAGTTTGGCTGTGTCCGTCTGGGGCATTCTTGTCGCCGCCGCTGCGTTTGTACTGGTGCTCAGCGTCGTGGTGTTCATCCACGAGCTTGGGCACTTTGTCGTCGCGCGCTGGTGCGGCGTCACGGTTAAGACGTTCTCGATTGGCTTTGGCAAAGAGATTTTCGGCTTCACGGATTCCAAGGGGACGCGCTGGCGTTTTGCATGGATTCCGTTGGGCGGTTACGTGAAGTTTCTCGATGATGCGAATGCGGCAAGCCAGGCCTCAGCCGATTCGCTTGCCAAGATGACCCCCCAGGAGCGGGCCGGCGCCTTTCAAACAAAACCGCTGTGGAAGCGCTCTGCGGTTGTCGCGGCAGGGCCAATTGCGAACTTTCTCTTGGCCATTGCTATCTACACCGCAATCAATTTCACATTTGGTGTGCGCACGATTCCCCCGCGCATTGACGAGGTTATTGCGGGCATGCCGGCGGAGGCGGCTGGTTTTGAGCGGGGCGATGTGATCAAGAGCATCGACGGCTGGACGATCGAAGGCTTCGGGGATGTGCAGCGGATCGTCAGCATGAACGGCGACCGCAAGCTGGTGTTCGGTGTCGATCGCGACGGCAAAATGCTGGAAATCGAGGTGATCCCCAAGGTCGAGGAGCAAGAGGACACCTTTGGCGGGACGTTCCGGCGCGGTCTCATTGGCGTGAGGCCATCGATATCGCCATCTGGCATTAAGGCCAAGCAAGTCGGTCCGCTGGAGGCGCTACGCCTTGGGGTGCGTGAGACGTACACCAACATATCGCAAACGGTGCAAGGCATCGCCGACATGATCATGAGACGCCAGTCTCCTGATCAGATGGGCGGGCCGATCCTGATAGCTGAGGTGACGGCGCGAGTTGCTGAACTGGGTATCGTGGCGCTGTTGATCTGGACGGCCTTTATTTCGGCAAACATTGGCTTTCTAAATCTCTTACCAATACCGGTTCTCGATGGTGGGCACCTTTTGTTCTATGCGATCGAGGCCGTTCGACGGCGACCACTCAGTCAGCGTATTCAGGAAATCGGGTTCCAGATTGGAATCGCACTTGTACTCATGCTGATGGTTTACGTCAGCATGAATGACCTGCTGAGGGTGTGGCGGCGACTGATGGGGGACGGTTAAATTCCTGTTCGGTGACGTAAACTTGCCACTTCCGCGCAGCTTCCTAAGTGGTTAAAACTGAGTCCTATAGGGGAGTGTGCCCAAGACCAAGAAATACGGCCTGTGAAGCCTGTTAAGAGCACTCTTTGATTATGTACGGTGTAGCGCCTCGAAGCCGACGAGCGCTGTGTCCGAAGGGGGGTCGGCAAATAACGCGAGCATATCTACGAATGCCTGTGGTTCGTATCATGTCGATGAGGCTGTGCCGCCTTTTGTTGCTGTTGGCGCTGGTCTCAACGGGGGTCGTGTGGGGCGACGCTCTAGTTTTTTCCCAAAAAGCCGCGGCTCAGGGTGCGGTGGTCCGCGAAATCCAAGTTGAGGGCAACCGGCGCGTTGAGCCGGAGACGGTTCGCTCCTACCTGCGATTTACCGTGGGCGATACCTACGACCCCGGCAAAGTCAACCAGTCGATCAAGTCACTTTTCGCCACCGGCCTGTTCTCCGACGTGCAGATCGATCGCAACGGCGGCATCGTCTACGTGACGGTTGCTGAGAATCCGGTCATCAGCCAAGTCGCCTTCGAGGGCAACAGCGAGATCGACACCGATACGCTGGTCAGCGAGGTGCACCTCAAGCCGCGTTCGGTCTTCACGCGGGCCCGAGTGCAGGCGGACGTGCAGAGAATTCTTGACGTCTACCGGCGGCAGGGGCGCTACGCGGCTACGGTCGAGCCCAAGATCATTGAGCTGGAGCAAGACCGCGTGAATCTCGTGTTTGAGATCGCGGAAGGGAAGGCGACGAAGGTGAAGGGTATCAACTTCATCGGCAACAATGCCTTCGGCGACTCTCAGCTGCGGGACGTCATCAGTACCACAGAGAAGGGCTGGTTCGACTTTTTGAAGGGCACCAGCGTCTACGACCCTGACCGCATGAATCTCGATCGAGAGCTGTTGCGCCAGTTTTACCTGAAGAACGGCTACGCCGACGCTCAGGTGACGGTGGCGAACGCGGAACTCGACCGCGACGGGTCTGGCTTCTTCATAACGTTCGCGGTCGAGGAAGGTGAGCGCTACTCGTTTGGCCCGATCTCTGTCGATAGCACCGTGGCTGCGATCAACCCAGAGGCTGTCCGCGGCGAGATCCAGACTGACGAAGGCGAGGTTTATAACGCCCAACTCATCGACAAGTCGACTGAAGCGCTCACCATTGCAGCTTCCAAGCAGGGTTACGCGTTCGCGCGTGTGCGCCCCAGGGCTTACGCCGATCCGGTCTCACATACGATCGCGATGACCTACACGATCGAAGAGGGCCCCCGCGTTTATATCGAGCGTATCAATATCAGTGGTAACGTCCGCACGAAGGACTACGTCATTCGCCGGGAGTTTCGCTTGGCGGAAGGTGATGCCTACAATCCGCTGCTTGTCGACAAGGCCAGGAAGCGGCTTGAGAGGCTCGGTCTATTCGAGAAGGTGAAGGTTGCACGGCGGCCCGGTGCTACGCAGGACCGGGTGGTGCTCGACGTGGTGATCGTCGAAAAGTCGACCGGTGAATTGTCGTTTGGCGCGGGTTTCTCGACATCGGAAGGCGTGATCGGCGATATCAGCATCACTGAGCGCAATCTTATGGGCAACGGCCAGTTCCTGCGGTTGAAGCTGTCGGGTTCATTTGAGCGCGCTCAGATTGAATTAAGCTTCACCGAGCCGCGCTTCCTCGATATGAACGTGGCGGCTGGTTTTGACCTCTTTCACAAGGAGATCGATCAGTCGAGCGAGTCTGGGTTTCGCAGTCGCAGGACGGGCGGCGGCGTGCGACTTGGGTTCCCGCTCGCTGAAAACCTATGGATGCAGACGCGATACAACTTATCGCGCGACGAAATCTACGATATTGCGAATAATGCATCGGACGCAATCAAAGAGGCCGAAGGCATCACGTGGACATCGCTTGTTGGCGCGTCCATCACCTACGATCTGCGTGACCATCCCAAGAACCCGACGAAGGGCATGTTCTTCCAGTTGAGCAATGATTTCGCCGGTCTCGGCGGTGACGTTCAGTACGCGCGGGTGCAGGCCGAAGTGCGTGGTTACTACCCGATTACAGAAAACATCCTCTTCGTTAGCCGCGCGATTGGCGGTCATATCGCGGGCTGGGGTGGTGAAGATGTGCGCCTCCTCGATCTCTTCTTTAAGGGTGGCGAGACGGTCCGCGGCTTTGAGCGCGCCGGTTTTGGTCCGCGCGACCTCTCAACGAACGACGCGCTCGGCGGCACAACATATTGGTCCACGACGGCTGAAGTTCGCTTCCCAATCCCACTCGTTCCTGAAGATCTCGGGATTCAGGGTGCCGTTTTTGCTGATGCGGGCTCGTTGTTTGGGGCAGGCGATGGGTCAGAGATTGCGCTCGCGGGGTGTACGACAAGCAGTGGCGACGCGTGCCTGGTCGATAGCGCGTCGATCCGCGCCTCGGTCGGCGCAAGTATACTGTGGGCCTCGCCGGTTGGTCCGATCCGCATGGACATTGCCAAGATATTGTCCAAAGAATCCTACGACGAAGAACAGTTCTTCCGCTTTGGCGCTCAGACCAACTTCTGATGCGTTGTAAGGTGCTGTAAGAGAAGGCTCTGTCCCAGCGTGGCAGCGTGGCGGGGTTTCCTCTCCGCGACTTTCGCAAACCGAACGGAGCGTCGTCAAAACGGCGGTTGCATCGCATGGAGCACCCCGGTTTCTTCGAGCGGGCCGGGCCGTTCTCGTTGGCCGACGTTGCTACGGCAACCGGCGCCGAACTGGGGCCCGGCGCCGATCCGGTGACGTCTATCAACGATGTTCGTCCGCTCGCGGACGCGACGGCCCGTGACTTATCGTTCCTGGATAATCGCAAATACCTCAGCCAGCTTGTCGAGACGCGTGCTGCGGCGTGTCTCGTACTTCCGGCCTTTGCCGACCGTGTTCCCGGCGGTACGGTGGCGCTGCTGACGTCGGAGCCTTATCGCAGTTTTGCGCTGGCTCTCAATCTCTTCTATCCCGACGCGTCAAGACCCAAGGCGGCCGGTGCCGGTGTGACCGTCTCCATCGATGCCACGGCCGAGCTGGAGGCAGGCGTCATCGTCGAGCCAGGCGCAGTGATCGGGCCGCAGGCGTATATCGGTGAGGGTACGCGTGTGGCGGCCGGTGCCGTGGTTGGCTATCGGGTGGCTATCGGGCGCGACTGTTATATTGGTCCGCAATCGACGGTGACCCACGCTCTTGTCGGCGACCGGGTGACCCTCCACGCCGGTGTGCGGATTGGCCAGGACGGATTCGGCTATGCCATGGGCCGCCAGGGCCACCTCAAGGTGCCACAGATTGGGCGGGTCGTAATCCAGGATGACGTGGAAATTGGTGCCAATTCAACGATCGACAGAGGGGCACTTAAGGATACTGTCATCGGTGAAGGGTCCAAAATTGATAATCTGGTACAGATCGGGCACAACGTCATTATGGGGCGCCATTGTGTGATTGTTGGCCAGACGGGTATCTCTGGCTCCACTGAGCTTGGCGATTTCGTTGTTATGGGAGGACAGTCCGGTACGGCCGGCCACATCAAGCTGGGCAACGGAGTCCAAATAGCGGGCACGGCACATCCGATAAAGGACGTGCCCGCTGGAGGGCGCATCGGCGGGACGCCCGGGCGCCCGCTAAAGCAATGGGCCCGCGAGGTCGCTGTCTTGACCCGGATGGCAGGGAAACATGATAAGTAGCCCGGCCAAGGCGGCGCGGCCGAGTGTGCAGGCTGCTGGCATTTGGGAAGGCGTGGCTCGATGATGCACGGAGCGTGACGAAAATGGACGAGGCGACCGTAAAAACGGAGCTTGGAACAGCGGATATCATACGCGTCATGGAGCTCTTGCCGCACCGCTATCCCTTCCTCATGCTCGATCGTATGTATGACATGGACGGCGATAAGAGCTGCGTCGGCGTCAAGAACGTTACATTCAACGAGCCGTTCTTCCAGGGGCACTTTCCGGAGTATCCGGTGATGCCGGGCGTGCTGATCATCGAAGGCTTGGCGCAAACTGCGGGTGCGTTGTGCGTGTGCAACCAGGATGAGAATTACAAAGCGGAACTCGTCTATTTCATGGGTATCGACCGCGCCAAATTCAGGAAGCCCGTTCTGCCGGGCGACCAACTGCACTATCACGTGCGTAAGATCCGCAGCCGTGGCCGCGTTTGGCGTTTCGCAGGCGAGGCTAAGGTCGACGGTCAAATCGTCGCCGAGGCCGAGATCAGCGCAATGCTGGCCGATACGGCGGAAGCCAAGGCATTCGCGGCGGGTAAGAATGGGTGAGATGACAACTCATCCCACCGCGGTAATCGAAGCCGGCGCCAAGTTGGGCGCGGACGTCAAGGTTGGTCCCTATTGCGTCGTCGGTTCTGACGTGACGTTGGGCGATGGCGTGGAGCTCATAAGCCACGCCGTGGTTGCTGGACGCACCACCATCGGTGCGGGAACACGCATTTTTCCGTTCGCCTCTATCGGGCACCAGCCCCAAGACCTGAAATACAAAGGTGAGCCTTCAACGTTGAAGATCGGCGAAGCCTGCATCATTCGCGAGGGAGTCACCATCAACCCCGGCACGGAGGGCGGGGGCATGGAGACGGTCGTCGGCGATCGCTGTGCTTTCCTGGCCAACTCGCACGTTGGCCACGATTGCCACGTCGGCGACAGTGTCGTCTTCTCCAACAACGTGATGCTGGCCGGCCATTGCGTGGTCGGCAACTTTGCGATTTTGGGTGGCGGCGCGGCCGCCATCCAATATGCGCGCATTGGCGCGCACGCCTTCCTTGGCGGGATGTCGGGCCTTGAGAACGATCTCATTCCTTATGGCATGGCAATGGGAAACCGGGCGTATCTGTCGGGGCTTAATATCATCGGTCTGCAGAGGCGCAGATTTTCGCGCAGCGACATCCACGATCTACGTCGCGCCTACCGGCTTTTGTTTGCCGATGAGGGCACGTTGACGGAGCGTATGGACGACGTAGCGGAAGAGTTTGCCACGCATCCGATCGTCCAAGAAATTATCGAATTCATTCGCGCCGGCGGGAAGCGCAGCTTGTGCACGCCGCGGGAATCGAGCGGGTCCTGAGGGGGAAGGGCGATGTCGCTCGCCCATCGGGCCATTGGGATACTGGCGGGAGGTGGAAGCCTGCCCCGTGAGGTCGCCGAGTATGTTGCAGCGCGCGGTGAGCGCGTGCACATCGTCGCAATTGCGGGCGAAGTCGACCGCGATCTTTCGCCATTCCCCGTGACAACCGTCGGTTGGGGCCAGATTGGCGGCATGGTGCGCGCATTCAAGGATGCGGGCTGTAGCGACCTCGTCATCGTCGGGTCCGTACGCCGCCCGGACCTTGCAGCGTTGCGGCCCGATCTAGGGTTCATACGCAGCCTCCCAGCGATCCTGCGCATCATTGCAGCGGGCGGTGACGACAGCGTGTTGACGCGGGTTGTGCGCTTCTTCGAGCAAAAAGGCTTTGCGGTCGTGGCGCCTGCAACTGTCGCGCCGGAGCTGCTCGTGGGTAAGGGCCCCCTCGGATGCATTGCAGCCGACGTTGCACAACAGCAAGACGTCGCGCTTGGCTTTTCCATTGTGCGCGCGCTGGGGCCCTACGATGTTGGTCAGGCGGTGATCGTTTCGGGCGGCCGCGTTGTTGCGATCGAAGGGGCTGAGGGGACGGACGCGATGATGGCGCGCACAGCGTATCATCACCGGCAGGGCAGGGGCGTCCTTGTCAAACGGCCCAAGCCCGGCCAGGAGTTGCGCATCGACCTTCCAGCGATAGGGCCTGCCACGATTGTTTGCGCCGCGGAGGCAGGTCTTGCAGGCATTGCGGTTCTGGCAGGAGGTACACTCGCTGCCGAGCGCGCCAAGCTCGTCGGCCGCGCCGATGAGGCTGGGCTGTTCGTTCAAGGATTTGAGGATGCGCCCGCCGGCAAGCAAGAGGATTGCCGCCCAGTGCACAGTTGGGAGCCCGTAACAATTGACCGCCTTGCCCCACGGCGCCGTCAACGCGCCGATATCTGCAAAGGTGCCGCTGTTCTATCGGCGTTGGCGCCATTGGCGCCAATTCAAGGCGCGGTCGTTGCCGGGCGCTATGTGCTCGCTGTTGAGGCTGGCGAAGGGGTTGACAGCCTTCTGGAACGCGCAAGGGGCTTACATCAATGGGGGCGGCGGTATTCGGCCCGGCGCGCGGGCGTTGCCGTACTGGCGCAAGAGGTTGACCCCGAACCGGCTGTCGCCAACGCGGCGGCCGCGGGCCTTGCCGGACTTGCACTCGTCGGCGAACCTTGTCCCGCGGTGGAGAAGGCCGCTAAGGAAGCCAACCGGCTGGGTATGTTCATGGTTGTGCTGAGAGCATTGCCGGGGGGAGCATGAGGGCAAGGAGTAAGAGTGCCGGTTATGGATTCGCAGCGGGCGAGCGTCATTCGGCGGCTGGGGCCGCCGTCGCTGGCACGCACGATCTACGCTTGTTTATTGTGGCGGGCGAGCACTCCGGCGATGCGTTGGGGGCCAAACTAATGGCCGCGATCAATGCACATTCCAAAGGCCGGGTGCACTATCTCGGCGTCGGCGGCGAGCTGATGGAGCAAGAGGGTCTCGCCTCGCAGTTTCCGTTATCTGACGTTGCAGTTATGGGACCCATATCGATTTTGCAGCGGCTGCCGCGCATCGTGAGCCGCGTCTATCGTACGGTTGATGCGGTTGTCGCCGCCGAGCCCGATGCTGTCGTCATTATCGATGCGCCGGAGTTTACGCACCCCATCGCCAAGCGCATCCGCAAACGTGCGCCAACCGTGCCAATCATCGACTACGTCTCACCGAGCGTGTGGGCGTGGCGACCTGGGCGCGCGCGTAAAATGCGCCGCTACCTCGATCACGTGATGGCGCTTTTTCCCTTCGAGCCAGAAGCGCACGACCGTTTGGGCGGTCCGGCCTGCACGTATGTCGGCCACCCTTTGATCGAACGGCTTAATTGGCTGCGGGAATTGGACCCTACGCCGCTGGCCGAAAGACTGAACCTAGATCCGGAACGGCCGATTGTCGTGGTCCTGCCGGGCAGCCGCTCCTCAGAAGTGGCCCGACTCATGGCGCCCTTTGGGTTGGCGGTCGAGCGCCTTGGCGAAGGTGTCCGTACTCCGCAGGTCATTATTCCAGTGCTCCCACACATGCGTGCCCTCATTGCCTCGCGACTGAAGTCTTGGAGCGTGAAGCCTGCCCTTATCGAGGGTGAAGAGGATAAGTTCCGGGCATTCAAACTGGCACATGTAGCACTCACCGCTTCGGGCACAGTGACGCTGGAGCTGGCGCTTGCCGGCACGCCAATGGTCGTCGGCTACCGTGTCGATGCAATCGCAGCACCTTTTCTGCGCTCTCTTCTTAAAGTTCCCACAGTGGTGCTCGCCAATCTGGTTTTGGGTGAAAACGTCTTCCCTGAACTGCTCCAAGAAGAGTGCGAGCCAGAGTTGCTTGCTGCCCAGATGGAGCTCTTGCTCAAGAACACCCCCGAACGTGCACGGCAGCTTGCGGCGCTTGAGAAAATTCCTCAGCGGCTGGCGCTAGAGCACGGCGCGCCGAGCGATGCCGCAGCCGAAGTTGTTCTGCGCTATGCCAAGCACGGGCGCTACCGGACTCAATAATGCCGGCAATGGCGCGCGGTGCAGGAGCTATACGCGTTCATCCACTGGGACGAACTGGCGTTCGGTGGCGCCCATATAGAGCTGCCGAGGCCGGCCAATGCGCTGTTCGGGGTCCTCGATCATCTCTTTCCACTGGGCAATCCAACCTACCGTACGCGCGACCGCAAATAGCACGGTGAACATCGAAACAGGGAAGCCCATGGCGCGCAGCGTGATGCCTGAGTAGAAGTCGATGTTGGGGTAGAGCTTCTTCTCGATGAAGTACTCATCCTGTAATGCGATGCGCTCCAACTCCATGGCGACCTCGAGCAACGGCTCGTTGCGCGTACCGATGGCGTCGAGCACCTCGTGACAGGTCTGCTGCATGACCTTCGCGCGCGGATCGTAGTTTTTGTAGACGCGGTGACCGAAGCCCATCAGCCGGAAACCGGAGTTCTTATCCTTGGCTTTGGCGATGTATTCGGGGATGCGGTCGACGCTGCCGATCTCGGCCAGCATGTTGAGCGCGGCCTCGTTCGCACCGCCATGTGCTGGTCCCCACAGGCAAGCAATTCCTGCCGCGATACAGGCAAACGGATTGGCGCCCGATGAGCCGGCAAGGCGTACCGTCGATGTGGAGGCATTTTGCTCGTGGTCGGCGTGCAGGATGAAGATGCGATCAAGCGCCTTTGTCATAACCGGGTTGCCCAGATAGGGCTCGCAGGGGATCGCGAAGCACATTTGCAGAAAGTTTGCCGTGTAGTCGAAGTCGTTGCGCGGGTAGATGAAGGGCTGACCCAACGAGTACTTGTAGGTCATCGCCGCAATCGTCGGCATTTTGGCAATCATGCGATGGCTTGCGACGGCACGCTGCTCAGGGTCACTGATGTCGGTTGAGTCGTGGTAGAACGCCGACAGCGCACCGACCACGCCGACCATTATCGCCATTGGATGTGCGTCACGCCGGAACCCGGTAAAAAATCGGGTCATCTGCTCGTGCAGCATCGTATGGCGCGTGATTGTGTGGCGGAACGTATCGGCGGCATCCTTCGTCGGCAAATCGCCATAGAGCAGCAAGTGACAGACTTCGAGGAAGTTGGAGTGCTCCGCCAGCTGATCGATGGGGTAGCCACGGTAGAGGAGGGTACCGTTATCGCCATCGATGTAAGTGATACGCGAGACGCAGTTCGCCGTTGACGTGAACCCAGGATCGTAGGTGAAGCAGCCGGTATCGCGATAAAGGCGCGAGACATCGACCACGTTTGGGCCGAGCGTGCCTGCGCGCACTGGCAACTGCGTCTTGGTGCCGTTGAGCACGAGATCCGCGTTGGTCTCCGGGCCGGGCGCGTCGTCGGGCCGATCATGGACATTCATGGCGCGTCTCCCTGCGAAACCTGATTTAAAAAAGGGGCCCTCATGCACTCCGGGGCGGCCCCCTGAGAACTCCGGTACACTAGTTCCTTTGTGTGAGCGCTTTCCAGTTCTGGCGCTGGAAATGGGGCCAGCAAGCAACCTTGAGGATCCCACCCCATTCTACACGATTTTTCTGCAGCGCAACATAGCCGCCGGAACTCACGCAAAACTGTTAGCGAACGGGACGGCATGAGGCCAAGCTCAACCGACTAACGTTAATCGGCCTGATCGCGGATTCGCGCCAGCGCTTCTTCACGCCCGAGCACGGCCATCACGTCGAAGACCGGCGGCGAGACGGAGCGGCCCGTCAGTGCGGCCCGCAGTGGTTGGGCCACCTTGCCGAGCTTGGTGCCCTCGGTTTCAGCGAAAGCGCGCACCGTTTCCTCCAGGCGCGGAGCCTCCCAACTGGTGATTGCCTCTAGTTTTGGCAACAGCGCCGACAGTCTCTTGCGCGCGTCGGCGCCATCCAGCAGCTTGGCGGCCTTGTCGTCCAGGGCGATGGGGCGCTCTGCAAAGAGATAATGGGCACCCTCCAGTAGCTCCTTGAGAGTCTTCGCCCGCTCTCTCAGGCTCGGGATCGCCGCCATGAGCTTGGCGCGCGTATTTGCATCGAGCCGTTCCA
>PVMK01127528.1_pt1 | contig 24177 bp, 21 predicted proteins | sample 1853481 | NCBI WGS metagenome assembly PVMK01 (sample SAMN08533507, study PRJNA380276) | Marine sediment metagenome, whole genome shotgun sequencing project. | reverse complement strand
TTGAGCCCGCCAGCCTGGCGCAAGCTTTAATCCGCTGCCCGAGTGTCACGCCGGCCGAAGCCGGTGCGCTGACGCTCGTGGAGGATGTGCTCAAAGGGGCCGGCTTTACGTGTCACCGCATGACGTTCTCTGAGGCGGGGACAGCCGACGTGGAAAACCTTTATGCGCGCATAGGGACGGCGGGGCCCAACCTATGCTTTGCAGGGCATACGGACGTCGTGCCGCCAGGCGACGATACCGCCTGGACGTTGCCGCCGTTTGCTGCGGAAATTCGCGATCGTGTGCTCTATGGACGCGGCGCGGTGGACATGAAGGGTGCGGTTGCCTGCTTTATGGTCGCAGCACTTCGCCATCTCGATGCCGCCGGCGGCCAACCGAAGGGCTCGCTTTCCTTCCTCATCACGGGCGATGAAGAGGGCGATTCCATCAACGGCACGATCAAGGTGATCGACTGGTTGAAGGAACGCGGTGAAGTTCTCGACGCCTGCGTTGTCGGCGAACCGTCGAGCCGGCACGAGGTCGGCGATGAGATCAAGATCGGGCGGCGCGGCACGCTTAACGGCGAGCTCGTCGTCTCCGGCAAGCAGGGCCACTCCGCCTATCCTCAATTAGCCGATAACCCGCTGCCGAAACTCGCACGCATCATCGACCGGCTGGCAGCCCTGGAGCTCGATACTGGCACACAGCACTTTGAGCCTTCGCACATCGCGGTCACCGTAGTCTCGGTGCCGAACACGGCGACGAACGTCATTCCAGGGCATGCGCTTGTAAAGTTCAACGCGCGCTACAACGACACGCATACACGCACGAAGTTGGAAGCGCTGATCCGCAAGTGTTGCGAGTTGGCGGCAGCCGAGGTGGGCGCGGATTTTTCGCTCACGTTCTCTGGCACGGGCGACGTGTTCGTCACCGAGCCGGGACCGCTTGTCGACACGATGGTCGCGGCGGTACGCGAGGTGACCGGGCATACACCGAAGCTGACGACGACGGGCGGCACGTCGGATGCGCGCTTTATCAAGGACGTCTGCCCCGTCGTCGAGTTCGGGCTGATCAACGCTACCATCCATCAGGTAGACGAGCGCGTTCCAATAGCCGACCTGGAGACGTTGACGCGCGTCTACGAGCGCTTTATCGCGGGCTACTTTGCGCGGGGCTAACAATCGTGTGCGCGTTGCCAGACGTCTGGTTCGCCTAAAGCAGAAAATGCGCTGCGCCTGTGGTACGACAATGGCCCGATCTAGCAGAGCAAGGGACCCTGCCGATGGAGATGATGTCGAGCCTGCGCGGCGAGTTACATCGAAGCTGGGGTTGGCTGTTGACGCTTGGGATCGTGTTGATCCTGTTCGGAGGCCTGATCCTGACCATCCCACTCGGCGTTGTGACCGCGTCGCTGACGGTGGATATTTGGATTGCCGCCGCACTCCTTGTCGCAGGCGCCATTCAGCTATTGCACGGTTGGAGCACCACCGCGTGGAGGGGGCGCCTCTGGCAGATGCTGGGCGGGCTGGTGTTCATTATCGCCGGCATCTTGATGTTCGTGCGCCCAACGCTCGGATTGCTTTCATTGACGATGATCGTGGCGGTGGCGCTCGTTGTGCAAGGCATCCTATCGCTGTTCGTTGGAGCAAGCTTTGAAGGCTGGGGCGGGCGCCGGTGGCTGATCATCTCAGCCATCGTGCCGATCATTGCCGGGTCGCTGTTGCTGTGCGATCTGCCGACGTCGGCAGGCTGGACACTTGGCACCATCGTCGGCGTTGCCTTAGTGTTGCAAGGCGTGAGCCTAACGCTGCTCAGCCTTGATGTGCGCCGCGCAGGTGCAACCCCGAGTTAGCCGCAAGCCAGAACCAGAGCCATGACCGAAGCCCCCTTCGATTTTAGCTGTCTGACGCGGCGAGGCGTGCCGATCCAGAAATTCGACGCTGGTGAAAAGATCTTCCTTGAGGATGACTCCGGTGGCTGCATGTACGTCGTGCAGTCGGGAAAGGTCGACGTCATCACCTTCGGCTCGGTGTTGGAAACCGTCGGGCCTGGTGGCATGTTCGGCGAAATGGCCCTCATCGACGATGGTCCGCGTAGTGCCGCAGCGTTGGCAAACGAGGCCACCGAAGCTTCCGCAATCGATAAAGCCATGTTTGTCCAACTGGTCCGCGAAGAGCCTGAGTTTGCACTGCACGTCATGCGCTTACTGACCGAACGCATTCGCCGCATAGCCCAAAACCGCTAGCGTTACCCGCGCCAAAACGAGCACACATGATCGTCCTCGACAACGTCAGCAAGTCCTTCGATGGCGGCCAAAGCTATGCCCTGCGCGACGTCTCACTCACGATCGAAGAAGGAGAAACGTTCGTTCTGCTAGGCTCATCAGGCTCAGGCAAAACGACAATTCTTCGATTGATAAGCCGCCTTATCGAGCCGACCGCGGGTCAGATCACGCTCGATGGACGCGACTTGAACGACTATGGGGTGATCGAGCTGCGCCGGAACATGGGTTACGTGTTCCAGGGCATCGGACTCTTTCCCCACATGACGGTCGGGCAGAACGTGGCGATTGGACTGCGCCTCATTGGCTGGCCCCTGCCAAAACGAGAGGCGCGCGCTCGTGAGCTTCTCGATCTCGTTGGTCTGGAACCGGATGCCTATTTCGACCGTTTTCCCAATGAGCTTTCGGGCGGACAGCAGCAGCGGGTCGCGGTGGCGCGCGCGCTCGCTACCGACCCCGACTACCTGTTGATGGACGAGCCGTTCGGCGCGCTCGACGCACTGACGCGTGAGACGTTGCAAAAAGAGGTTCTCAGGCTGAAGGCGACACTCGGCAAAACGATTGTGTTCGTCACGCACGACATACTCGAAGCCTTTATCTTGGGCGACAGAATAGGCGTGTGCAACAAAGGGCGGCTTGACCAGGTCGGCACGAGGCGGGAACTGCTAAAGACCCCAAAGACGGACTTCGTGCGCGCGCTGCTGGCGCGACCGCTCGAGCAGCTCGAAACCTTCCAGGATCTGAAATGAGCGCGCTCGATCACTTCCTGTCGGTTGTCGAGCAGAACGGAGCCGAGTTGTGGCTTCGCATCGGGCAGCACATCATGCTGACCGGCGTGTCGACGGTTGCCGCAATCGCTATTGGCATTCCGCTTGGCATCTTCGCAGCAAAGCGTGCCTGGGCCGAGCGGCCGCTTCTGGCCACTGTCGGGATTCTGCAGACGGTTCCCAGCTTGGCCATGCTGGCGCTTCTGCTGACGCTGATCGGGAAAATCGGAGCGGTGCCCGCGATCATCGCGCTGACGCTGTATGCGCTGCTTCCGATCGTGCGCAACACGGTGACGGGATTGCACGGGATTGCCCCATCGATTGTAGAAGCGGCCCGCGGGGTCGGCATGACACCCGCACAACAGCTTTCCCTTGTCGAGATGCCGCTGGCGCTCCCTGTGATTGTCGCGGGAGTTCGGACGGCTGCTGTTGTGGGCGTGGGCATTGCAACGCTCTCCGCCTTCATCGGCGCAGGCGGACTGGGCCAATTCATCAATCGCGGGCTCGCGCTCACCAATACGGACCTTATCTTGTTGGGCGCTATTCCCTCAGCGCTGCTAGCGCTGGCGGTGGATGGCTCGATCGCGGCTTTTCAATGGGGCATCGAAACACGGCGCAGGGCGCGCGATCTGCCGAGGATCTGGACCGCTCGCATCGCCACGGCACTGCCAGCGCTCATCCTCGTTGTCGGCGCCATAGCGTACTGGTCCACGTCAAGCGGGCTGCCCGCCGCAATGCAGGGTTCGACAAGAGGGGGACAGGAAACGCTGCGCATCGGCGCGAAGAACTTCAGCGAGTCTGAGGTTCTAGCCGAAATGATCGCGCAGCTCATCGAGGCTAAGACCGATCTGAGAGTGGATCGCCGGTTTGGCTTTGGCGGCACGATGATCGTGCACAAGGCGCTCATAGAGGGCCAGATCGATCTTTACGTGGAGTATACCGGCACGGCTCTGACGACGATCATTGGCGCCAAAACAATCACAGATCCCAATCGCGTGCTCGCATACGTGCGCAAGGTCTATGCGGAACGCTTTCACCTCATCTGGCTGAAACCCTTCAAAATCAACAATACGTATGCGCTTGCGGTGACGTCGGAGAATGCGCGGTCACGCGGATGGGCGACCATTTCCGATCTGGTGGCGGACGCCGCCGGCCTACGCGCAGGCTTCACGCCGGAGTTCTCCCAGCGTCCGGACGGCTACCCGGGTCTGCGCAAGACCTATGGCCTCAGCTTCGGGCAAGTTTTCGATCTGGATGCCGCGCTGATGTATCGCGCCGTTGCCGGGGGAGAGGTGGATGTTGTCTCTGCCTACGCAACGGACGGGCGGATCGACGCCTACAATCTGATTCTGCTCGAGGACGACCGTCATGCCTTCCCGCCCTACTTCGCGGCGCCCGTGGTGCGGGAAGCCGTTCTGGAGGCGTACCCCGAGCTTCGCACGGTGCTCGCACCACTCACGGACCTGCTGGATGACAAGACGATGCGGGCGCTCAACTGGCAAGTGGACGGCGAGAAGAAAAGCCCGCGCACGGTTGCGCGAGAGTTTCTGCGTGCAAAGGATCTCTTGGCAGCCGGCAACAAGGCTGAATGACGGTCACGCCTTTGCTACGGGGTCATCGGCCACACGAGTGCGATCAGCGGTATCGCAACGACGGCGACAATGATCGATAGCGGCACGCCGAGGCGCGCGTAGTCGCCAAAGCGGTACCCCCCAGGTCCCATCACAAGCATGTTCGACTGATGTCCGAAGGGGGTGAGGAACTCGCATGAGGCCGCGATCGCAACAGCCATAAGAAATGGATCGATGTTTAGTCCCAGCTTCATGGCAAAGCCGGCGGCGATCGGCCCCATGAGCAGAACGGTCGCGGCGTTGTTGAGTATGGGCGTAATCATCATGGTTGCCACAAATACGAGAGCAAGCATGGCAATGGGTGGCAGGCTGGCACCCGCAACAGCCATTGACGCGGCGAGCAGCTCCGCCAGACCCGTCGTCTTCATGGCCTCGGTGACGGGGATGAGAGCTGCCATGAGCACGATGATCGAACCGTCGATGGCTTGGTACATGTCAGTCAGGCGCATCACTTGAAAGACGGCGAGCACCGCGACTGCCATGAGGAATGCGATCGCTACGGGCACAACGCCAGTCGAGGTCAGGATCACCGCGGCCGCCATCACCCCGACTGGGAGTGCGACTTGTGCCGGCTGGCCTAGTTTGATGTTTCGTTCCGCGAGCGGCAAAGCACCCAGTTCGCCAAGCGTCCTTGGCATCTGCTCCAAGTCGCCCTGGAGTACAACAACGTCACCCTCCCGAAGACGTTGGCGGGCAAGGCCTGCAGCGGAGCGGCGCCCTTGGCGGCTCAGGGCCAATAGATTGACGCCATAGCTATGCAGCAGCGTGCCTTTCGGTGAGCGGCCAATCAGAGGTGACCCTCTTGTTATGACCGCTTCAACGATACCGACTTGCTCGGAGCGGATACGGGCGGGGTCGATGCTCTCGTCACCAATGAGATCCAGCTTCGCCTGGTCAACAACGCTCTTCAAAACGGTAGAATCGGCTTCGAGTAGGAGAACGTCGTCTTCGCGCAATTTGGTCCAGCCTGCCGGCGCCAAGCGGCGATCGTTCGGACGGATGATCGACACGACCGTGATATCGTCCTCTCCCATCTTCTCCACGTCGCGCACCGTCTTGCCGACGAGGGACGAGTCTGCCGTGATACGCGCCTCCGTTAAGTAATCCTCGATGTGGAACCGTTTTTCGGGGGCAGGTACACCACGTCGATCTTCAGGAAGAAGCCGCCAGGCAAATGTTAGGTAGGCAAGCCCGACGAGGGCGATGCCGATACCGACCGGCGTGAAGTCGAACATGGAGAAGGGCTCGCCGACAATATCCTGGCGCACCGAGGAAATTAGCAGGTTGGGCGGGGTGCCGATGAGGGTCGTGAGCCCCCCCAATAGCGAGCCAAATGAAAGCGGCATAAGCAGCGTTGCCGGCGAGCGGCCCGCCTTCTCTGCAAAACTGATCGCAACAGGCATCAGGATCGCGAGCGCGCCCACGTTGTTCATAAATCCTGAGAGCACGGTCGCCAGCGCCACGAATACAAAAACCTGCAGATTGGGCCGCTGCAGGATCGGCTCCAGGTGCCGGATCAGACGCTGCAAGATCCCGGAGGTGCGGATCGCGGCACTTAAAATCAAGACGAGCGCGACGGTGACGACAGCGGGATTGCTGAATCCGGTAAAGGCTTCCCCAGGCGTCACGAGACCGAGAATGAGAGACGCAACGAGCGCGAGTACGGCGACGACATCGTGGCGCCAGCGCCCCCAGATGAAGAGCGCGAGCGTAACCGCAAGCAGGGCAATGAGCGAAATCTGGGGGATGGTCATGGAGGGCCCGCGCAAGCGCCACTAACGGGGAAGGCATAGTAGCTGAGGAAGACAGACGTGGATGACAGCTTTCGTCGAGGGATGCGATTTGAGACTGGACAGCGGACGCGGGTCAAGCGTTGTACGTAGTGCTACTTGAAGTGCTTTGACAGCTTCAAGCCCTGAGCTTGGTAGTGCGAAGAAAGATCGCGGCCATAAAGCAGTTCTGGCCTCTCGGTCAGTGCCTCATAGATGAGGCGGCCGATGACCTGGCCATCCTCCAGAATGAACGGAACCTTGTGCGAACGCACCTCGAGCACGGCCTTGGAGCCTTCGCCACCAGCTTCCTTGTGACCAAAGCCTGGATCGAAAAAGCCCGCGTAGTGCACGCGGAATTCACCGACCAGCGGATTAAAGGGCACCATCTCGGCAGCTTGGGTGGGCGGCACGTGGACGGATTCTTTGGACGCGAGGATGTAAAACTGGTCAGGGTCGAGGATTAGACGCTTATTTTCGCGAACGTGGATCGGCTCCCAGTAGTCGAGCACTGGACAGCTGCCTACGACATCGACGTCAACGACGCCCGTGTTGCGCTTCGCGCGGTAGCCGACGAGGCCATCCTTGTCGCCGATCAGGTCGACGGACAGGGCGATGTTCTCGGCAACATTCACCTCGCCGTTGGAACCGGCGCGAAAGCGGATCTGGGACAGTCGCGAGCCCTTGCGCAAAACGACAGGAAACGTCTGCGGGCAAATCTCGGCAAATAGCGGTCCACTGTATCCGGCCGGGATCTGATCGAAGGAGGAGACGCCATCGGCGATGACACGTGTAAAGACGTCGAGGCGGCCGGTGGAACTCTTTGGGTTGGTGGCGGCCGATATGTCGCTCGCAAGGGCAACGCTTTCCAACAACGGCACAACGTAGACGCACCCGGTTTCGAGCACCGCCCCTTGCGACAGGCTAATGGTGTGGAGCTGCAGATCGTTAAGCTTGTCAGAGACTTTTTCGTTGGGGCCCGGAAGGAAGCTCGCCCGCACCCGGTAGGCTATGGTACCGAGGCGCAAATCGAGGCTCGCGGGCTGCAATTGATTTGGCAGAAGCGGCTCGGCGAGCTTCACTGCACCGGCATCGATGAGGCGCTGGATCGCCTGTGACGGCAGGATGCCCGTCCGTGCAGGACGCATTGTAGCTCTTGCCGCTTTCGCCTGAGGCTTTGCCATCGACCCCGATCCCATTTCGCGCTCCAGCCCTTCCCCGACAGGCACGCCCTCGCCGCTCTAGAGCCTGATTGTTTCACTTGGACGCACTTGAGTCCCGTCCCAAGTGAAACGTGAATCAGTCTCTACACTTTTGATTTAGGGTCTGTGACCCTAGGGTCTAGACCCTAGAGTAAGATTCACTTGTCTGTTGGAGACCTTCCGGGCTTGGCGAGTCATTTCATCAAGAACGACCTTGCTCTAGAGCAACCAGCCCTTGACGCCAAGCACCCTGCGGGGGTAATCCCCGACACATCCTCGTGGTCATTTGGCCGGCCGGCTTGCCGCCACGTTAAACTAAGTCGCTAAAATGGCCGAGCGCACCCCGGTTTCTCCTGCGTCGGCTTATGAACGAGCGGCGCGAGGCGAGCCGGGATTTTTAATGGGCGAAGCACCCTTAAGGACTGCGTATGGCGAGCAAAGACGATCAAGCGGATAAATCGGCCGGCTGGGCACCCCAAACTCAGCTCGTGCACGGCGGCACACAGCGCTCGCAATTCGGCGAGACATCTGAAGCACTCTTCCTCACGCAGGGCTTTGTCTACGACTGCGCCGAGCAGGCCGAGGCACGCTTCAAGAACGAGGACCCTGGCTATCAGTATAGCCGGTTCGGCAATCCTACGGTCACAATGTTCGAGGAGCGCATTCGCTTACTGGAAGGGGCGCAAGAAGCGCGCGCAACCGCGACCGGCATGGCAGCAGTGAACGCCGCGCTGCTCTCCTACCTCAAGGCCGGCGACCACATCGTGTCAGCGCGCGCGCTATTCGGCGCCTGCCGCTATATCATAGAGACGTTGTGCCCGCGCTACGGCATTGCCTCCACTCTGGTCGACGGACGCGACTTGGATGCCTGGAAGAAGGCCGTGCGCCCCAATACCAAGATGTTTTTCTTCGAAACGCCGGCAAACCCAACACTCGAACTCATCGATATTGCCGCGGTCTCGCGCCTTGCCAAGGACGCCGGCGCTCTCGTCGTCGTCGACAACGTATTCGCCACGCCGATGTTTCAGCGTCCGCTAGAGCACGGGGCGGACGTTGTCGTCTACTCGGCGACGAAGCATATAGACGGCCAGGGGCGGTGCTTGGGCGGGGCTGTGCTCGGCAGTGCCGACTACGTGAATAACCATCTGCAAGAGTACTTGCGTCAGACCGGACCGACCATGAGCCCGTTTAATGCGTGGGTCATGCTCAAGGGCCTGGAGACGATGCCCGTGCGGGTGCAAGCGCAGACGGCGACGGCGACAAAAGTTGCCGATTATCTCATCGCTCATAACGGGGTGACGCGCGTGCTCTATTGTGGACACTCCGGCCACCCGCAAGCCGACATTGCGCGCCGGCAGATGACTGGCGGCGGGCAGATCGTGACGTTCGAAGTGGCCGGCGGAAAGGCCGCAGCCTTCCGTTTCCAAAACGCTTTGTCGCTCATCAAGCTGTCCAACAACCTTGGTGACGCCAAAAGCCTGGTGACGCATCCCGCGACCACGACACACTACCGCATTGGCCCCCAAGCGCGTGCCGAGCTTGGTATCAGCGACGGTATGCTACGCCTTTCGGTAGGGCTCGAAGCATTTGAGGATCTTGCCGCCGACCTGGAAACCGGCCTCGAGGCTGCCCGTGACGGCTGAACAATCTTGCTAAATGTGCGACATTGACCGCATCAGCGGGCCGAATACAATCCGCCCGCGCCACCTCCGTCGGCACCGCAGGGGACCATACCGGCATGTATGAAGCTGTGACCAGCGGTATCCGCATCAACGTCACCCCACAGTATCTCGACGATCAATCGTCGCCGGAAGACAGCGAGTTTTTCTGGGCCTACACCATTGAGATCACAAACGAGACCGAAAAAGCCGTGCAGCTACGCTCGCGCGTGTGGCACATCACTGATGGGCAGGGAAATACTGAGGAGGTGCGTGGGCCCGGTGTTGTGGGCGAGCAGCCGGTCATCGTACCTGGCGGCTCCTTCAGCTATACGTCGGGTTGCCCGCTGAGCACACCGTCCGGCATTATGGTCGGCAGCTATCAGATGGAGGACGAGAGCGGCACGCTATTCGATGTCGCCATTCCGGCCTTCTCGCTCGACTGCCCCTTTGCCGTGCGCAGCGTGAACTAGTAACATTCGCAAATCGCACTGGGCGAGGACACTAATGAAAGGGCCCAACTATTCCGCAACCGAGCTGCTAGCGCGGCTCGTCAACTTCGATACGACGAGCCACAAGAGCAACATGGCGCTCGTGCGCTTTGTTGAGGACTATCTCGCGCAGCACGGAATAGCCAGCCAGCTCGTGTTCAACTCACAGAGCAGCAAGGCCAACCTTTTTGCGACAATTGGACCGGCCAACGTACCAGGCGTCGCGCTCTCGGGTCACACCGACGTTGTCCCGGTTGAAGGGCAGAACTGGACCAGCGATCCCTTCATGCTCGCAGAGCGCGACGGACGGCTCTATGGGCGCGGCACTGCCGACATGAAGAGCTTTCTCGCTTGCGCTTTGGCCGCGGTGCCCGACTTTCAGCGCCGGAAGCTCAAAGTTCCAATCCACATTGCGTTTTCCTACGACGAAGAAATCGGGTGCCTTGGCGTGCGTCCCATGATCGCTGAGTTCGGCCACAGCCTTATCAAGCCGCGTGTTGTGATCATCGGCGAACCAACTTCTATGAGCGTCGTCGACGCCCACAAGGGGCCGGTGCGCTGGCACGTGGAGATCGAAGGCCGCGCGGCGCACTCAAGCATGGCGCACTTGGGTGCTAATGCCATCATCGCGGCGGGCGCCTTGCTGAACGAGCTGCGCCTGATTGAAAAGGAGCTCATGGCCGCGCCGCGCAACGAGCGCTTCGATCCGCCCTACGCCACGCTTCAGGTCGTCCTTATCAACGGTGGAACGGCAACGAACATCGTTCCTGTCTCGTGCAGCGTCGATTTCGATCTGCGCGCACTGCCTGGCGTCGACGCCAACACGATAGATCAACGCGTGCGCGCCTTCGTCGCGCGAGAGTGCTTGCCGGAACTACAGCACGTCGCGCCAGAGGCACGAATTGACGTCGCTATAGCCAACCAGGTGCCATCGTTTGTGGCCGGCGCCAACTCGGAGGCCGTCGCGCTTGCCCTCAGTTTGGCCGGCCAAAATGAGACGTACGCCGCTTCATACGCGACCGAAGCCGGCTTGTTTCAGGATGGTGGATCGCCGTCTGTCGTCATCGGGCCTGGTGACATTGCGCAAGCGCATACGGCGGATGAATGGATCGCCAAGGATCAGATCGAAAAGTGCTCAGGCTTTCTCACACGTCTCGCTGATTGGGCTGAAAATTAGGAGTTTTCCAATGCGGTCCCCAGCCCTCCTATATTCAAGCTTTGCAGCAGCCGTCCTAATTGCCACGTTGTCGCCAGCTCATGCACAAACGTCTCCTGACGCCGGCCAAATCGCATACAACAACGCTTGCCGTACCTGCCACTCGATCAAAGAAGGCGATAACCGGCTCGGCCCTAGCCTCTATGGTATTGTCGGCAAGAAAGCCGGCACAGTAAGCGGCTACGACTCCTCCTCCGCCATGCGACAGTCCGGCATTGTTTGGGATGAGCAGAACCTCGACAGGTTTATTGCTGACCCCGACCAGGTCGTCCATGGAAACGCCATGAGGCCATTTGGCGGCATCGACTTAGAGGACGAACGCCAAAAGATCATTGGCTATCTCAAATCGGCCGGCGGAAACTAGCGCGTGCTTATTCGAGCTCGTCTGGACGGAAGCGATACGTAGCCGTGCAGAACTCGCACGTGACGCTGACGCTACCGTCCGCTTCATGCATGTTGGCAAGATCGTCCACTCCGAAGCTGCGCAAGAATCCTTCGACGCGCTTGCGCGAGCAGCGGCAGTAAGCCTCAACCGGTGTGGGTCGCAGTGCACGCACTCCTTCCTCGTGAAACAACCGAAAGAGCAGCCGTTCCGGCGACAGCGTGGGATCAAGCAATTCGTGGTCTTCCACTGTCGCAGCCAGAATGCGGGCTCGCTCCCAGTCATCATCGTCCTCACCAGTTAGACGCTGTTCGTCGGCCTCTTCATCGACGGGCGCGCGCGGCTTGCCGCCATCTCCAGCCAGGTTCTGGACCATGAGGCCGCCCGCGCGCCAGCGCCACTGGCCCGGCTCGCCGTTCTCGCCGGCCACGTAGTGTTGAGCCACCGCCAGACGCAGAAATGTCGGCAACTGCTCAGATTGGCGAAAATAGGTGAGCGCTGCCTCGCCCAGGCTTTCGCCGTCGAGCGCCACGATGCCCTGATAGCGATCCATGTCGTCGCCAGGATCAATAGTCATGGCAAGGTAGCCGGACCCTATAAACGTAGCTTGATCTACGCTGGCGTTTTCGCTGCTCATCGCGTCAAGACGTGCCTTGTCGTATCGAACGTAGGCGCGCACCCGGCCGGGCGTCTCGAAATTGACGACGATAAAGTCGAGCAGACCGTCCGTCTTAGTTTGCAGCGTCAGCTTGCCGGAGAATTTTAAGGCCGTGCCCAACATGACCGTGAGCGCCACTGCCTCACCCAAAGTGTGTGAGACAGGTTCGGGCGCATCGTGGCGAGAAAGAATGGTGTCGATTGCTGGACCGAGCCGCACGACCCGGCCAATAACGCCTGAGCGTTCGGTGCGGAAGGGGAGCACGATGTCATCGCGCAGAGTGTCCCCAATCCGCTCTGTGGCGGCGGCGTCGGTCATCTAATCTGCTCCAAAGCACCAAGCGAGAATGGCCTTTTGTGCGTGAAGACGATTTTCGGCCTCATCGAACACGACGGATTGCGGGCCGTCGATGACGTCAGCGGATACCTCGTGGCCGCGATAGGCAGGAAGGCAATGCATGAAGATTGCATCCGGCGCTGCTTGGCTCATTAGTTGGGAATCGACGGCAAAGGGCTTCAAGATCTTCTTGCGCCACTCCGCGTCGGTCTGCCCCATCGACACCCAAGTATCTGTCACGACGCAGTCGGCGCCGCGCACCGCTTGCGCGGCATCGCTTCCGATAGACACAGCGCCCTTCTCCCGCGCCACCCAGTCGATAACGTCTTGCTTTGGAGCCAGCTCGTCGGGGCACGCGATGCGAAGCTCAAAACCAAAGCGCACCGCGGCGTGCATCCATGAAGCGGCCACGTTGTTTCCATCCCCCACCCACGCGATCAGCCGACCCTTGATGGGGCCTAAGCGCTCCTCGAACGTAACGATATCGGCAATGACCTGGCAGGGATGGCTCCTGTCGGTGAGCCCGTTGATCACGGGAACTGTCGCGTGACGAGCAAGCTCGAGCAATGTTGAGTGCGCATTGGCGCGGATCAAGATGGCATCGACATAACGCGACAGCACGCGTGCGGTATCGGCAATCGACTCGCCGCGCCCGATCTGAAGGTCGGTATGGTTGAGCGATAGCGTCTGACCGCCGAGCTGGCGCATGGCAACGTCGAAGGAAATACGCGTGCGTGTCGACGGCTTCTCAAAGATCATCACAAGAACAGCATCGTCGATACCGCCGGGCTTCATTTTTTCCGGCACGCGCTTGCCAGCGCGCTTCATGGCGTGCGTCGTATCGACGATATGGCGCAGCGTCTTGGCATCGAGCGCATCGATATCGAGAAAATGCCTTGGCAGCGATGAAAGTTGCGTTGTTGGGGCCATAGTGGTCCGACTGGCTCTAGTGGGAACGAGGGTCAAGATGCGGCGCTCGCCGCGCGGTTGAGGGCACGCGACAGCCGTTCGCCGGCCTCCGCAATTTCCTCGTCCTTGATATTGAGGGGCGGAAGGAGACGAACAACGTTGTCCGCGGCGCCCACGACGAGCAGGTTTTCATTGACGGATGCCTTAACAAGGTCGGCCACCTGCACATTCCTAAGCTTGAGGCCCATGATGAGCCCCTGGCCGCGAACCTCCTCCACGAAGCCGGCGTGCTGATCGGCGATTCCGGCGAGAATTTGCTTCAATCGGAGTGCTTTTCCCTGCACCGCCTCGAGGAAGCCCGCCTCCAGCACGGCATCGAGCACAGTATTGCCGACAGCGGTGGCGAGCGGATTGCCCCCGAAGGTCGACCCGTGCGTACCAGCCGTCAGGCCTCTGGCGGCCTCCTCCGTGGCCAGCAGGACCCCCAGCGGAAAGCCGCCACCAATCCCTTTGGCGATGGCCATCAGGTCGGGCGTGACGCCGGCCCATTCATGCGCGAAGAGCTTGCCGGTGCGGCCCATGCCCGACTGCACTTCGTCGAGGATCAAGAGCAAGCCTTGCCGATCGCACAGCTCACGCAGGCCGCGCAGAAACTCGGCCGGAGCGACGTTGATGCCACCCTCGCCCTGGACGGGCTCGATCATGATGGCACCCGTCTCAGGCCCTATTGCTTGCTCCACGGCCGCAATATCGGCGAAAGGCACATGGTCGAACCCCTCGGTCGGTGGACCGAAACCTTCCAGGAGCTTTGCGTTGCCGCTGGCCGAAATCGTGGCGAGCGTACGGCCGTGAAACGCACCCTCAAACGTGATGATACGCCAGCGCTCAGGATGGCCCGAAACGTAGTGATAGCGCCGCGCCGCCTTGATTGCGGCCTCGCAAGCCTCCGCGCCCGAGTTGCAGAAGAAGGCCCGATCGGCAAAAGTCGCTGCGGCGAGGCGTTCGGCAAGCCGTTCCTGGCCAGCGACCCGATAAAGGTTCGACGTGTGCCAAAGCTTCTCGGCCTGCTCAGTGAGGGCGGCAACGAGGCGCGGGTGGGCATGGCCCAGCACGTTCACGGCGATCCCAGAGCCAAAGTCGAGATAGCGGTCGCCCGCGCTGGTGATAAGCCAAGCGCCCTCACCCCGCTCAAAGACGAGATCGTGGCGTGCGTAAGTCGCCATCACGGCTGGCGACAGGCCGTTTGTAGGGGCGGCCTTCGTTTTGGGCTCCGAAGCCGCCAAGGAAGCAGACATCGGTGCCCATCCCTGTACAGCAGAAAATCGTAAGAAAATTAAAAGAGCCGCCCTGTTCGGCGGCCCTCAAGCCGTTGGTGATACGCGCGCACCGGGGGCCCTGTCAACGCACGACCACTGGCCCAAAAAGGCTCTTTCACCGGCATCTGGCCCGCACATCGACGTCTTGTTTGCGGTGCATGGGTCGAAAGGTTGTATGACACCTTCGTGGGCTGCGATTTGCGGCATCGCGAAATCAGATTGACCGTAAAGACAGGGACGCTTGAGGTTGCCTGTTGCGAATATGTCACCTTTCCCAGGCAAAGGAGGCCCACCCAGGCCCTTGATCTTGTAGGTTCAATTCAAGCTGTTGTAGGTTTGCCTTCTCGGGCCCCGAGATGTGGCATCAGTCGCCGCTCTCGTCGCGTAGCCCGAAGCGCACCGGACGGAGCTGTTCGCTCCCCAGCGTTAGGTGCGTTTTAGTCTCTTTGCGTTCCATCCAGTTCAGCGTCCGTAGACCGGTCAGGCCGGCGGTATTTCGTGTTCGTGGTGTCTCGTATGCCCGTCCGCGCAAATCCCTTGTCTGCACCGAATGTCAATCGGCGTGCGCCAGATCGCGTGCTCGCCCGATGTTCAGGAGCAAATAAATGGCGTGGACGGATGATCGAGTGGACCTTCTGAAGAAGCTCTGGGCCGAGGGCTTGAGCGCAAGCCAAATTGCCGGACGCCTTGGCAGTGTCACCCGCAACGCGGTGATAGGCAAAGTGCACAGACTTGGCCTTTCTGGTCGCGCCACGACTTCTCGCATGAAAAGCCACCGCCCGCGCCAGCGCATGGCCTCCAAGCGCTTGGCAAAGTCGCGTTATGCGACAATCGGAAATCCAGCTCTACGCGCGCTCTATAACGCGGAAACCAACGTCTATTTGCCACCGACAGAGGAATTGGTCATCCCGGTTGCGGAGCGCAAATCCATTCAAACGCTGACCGAGGTCACGTGCCGCTGGCCGATCGGCGACCCGCAGAACACCGAATTCCACTTCTGCGGCAAAAACAAAGTTCCAGGCCTGCCCTACTGCGAAGTTCACGCGCGACGGGCGTTCCAGCCGCCACAATCGCGGCGTCGCGACCGCGCGGTTGCCGAGCCGGTGCAAGCCGCACTCGCGCCGGCCACCGAGAGCAAGGAGCCTGCACAGTCCGGATAGATTAAAAGTTGGCCGTGTCGGAAACGACAACGGCAGCGGGGGAGAAGACCGGACACCTCAAAGAGGCGTCCGGTCTTTCTTTTTTATCGGCGCCGAAACGACGGCACTCCCCGGGTAAGTCCCGTTTCGCTGAGACCGAAGGTGGAGAAGAGGGCAAAGGTCAGCCGTCGATCGAGCCACCAAACACATAGTCAGCACTGAGCACAGCGAGGATGGCAACCCGCGGTGGCCAACGGCATCGACCGGACCGCCAGCCGCCGCCGCGCGCTCAACGAATTGGCATTGGCCCAGGACACAAGTGCGGCCTTACCCGCCGTCCAGCGCTCACCGCTTATTGGTGGTCCAATGGACATCTTCAACGCTTCGATTCGTTGCTGCCAAAAAGGAGGATACACTTGCTAAATAACGACGATCGAAGACACATTCAAACGTCTTGAGCGGCAGGCGGCGTAAGGCGTGCGCTACCGTTCCAAGACGAACCAACACGTCCGCTAACGTATCCACGACTAGGGGAGACGGCTGTGAAGTATGAAAACGGCACCAAGAACCGCAAAACCGCCGTGCCAGCCAATTTCGATATCGACGACCCGGTTCTTTCCCCGAAAATCGCCGAGAACGCTCTCGGTTCCGGCGGCTATCCCTATTCTGAGAAGCTGAAGGCGAAGGCATATAAGAAAGAGCTCCTGGCGCTCCAGCTGGAACTCCTGAAGCTGCAGGAATACATCCAAGCATCCCAAGAGCGCCTCGTCATCATCTTCGAGGGGCGCGATACCTCCGGCAAAGGAAGCTGCATCCGCCGCTTCATGGAGCGACTTAATCCACGTCACGCGCGTTCTGTGGCACTGCCCAAACCAACCGAGGCCGAGCAGGGCGAATGGTACTTCCAGCGCTACGTTGGAAATCTGCCAACCAAGGGCGACATCGTGCTCTTCGACCGCTCTTGGTACAACCGCGCGGGCGTGGAACGCGTGATGGATTTTTGCAGCGAGGAGCAGGTCAGCGCCTTCCTTCGAGACGCACCCGAGTTTGAGGCCCTACTCGTGCGCGACGGGATCCGCTTATTCAAAATCTTTCTGACGGTCGGGCGCGAAATGCAGCTCCAGCGCTTCCATGAGCGCCGGCACAATCCCTTCAAGCGTTGGAAGATCACAGACATCGATCTCGCTGCAATAGACATGTGGGACGACTACACGGAAGCACAGCATGACATGTTTCGCTTTACGCACACGGCAATCACACCGTGGACTGTCGTGCGCGCCAACGATCAGCGCCGCGCGAGGTTGGAGTCGATCCGCCTCGTGTTGTCGGAGATGGTCTACCCGGGAAAGGATGAGAGTGTGATCGGTAAGCCAGATCCTCTTATCGTCGGCACGGGCCCCTGATTTTTTCTATGAGGATTGAGCGGCAGTCTTGCTGTTGACGGGCCTACACGAATGCACGCGTCAATCAACGCCCAACACTGCAAGTCCGTCCTTGCCTGCTGGCAAGTTCGTTGGCCGAAGCTTGGGTTTAGCTCATAGCGGTCTAGCGCACGATAAGAAGCGGGCACTCCAGTGCGCAAGCAAGCGGGCGAAGGCTACCCTCGGCCGGCACCGTAAGACCACCGTACTGCGCCACGACAAATCCAGCCCGTTGCCGGCGCAGCGTCTCAGCCACCGCTGCCGTATCGCCGCGTTCCACAAGAACAACTTCGAACGGTGTTTCCTCACCGTCACTAAACAGAAGCCGGGCTTCGCCTTCGAGCCAAGCGAGCTCATCTTGACGATCCCCGACGAGCAGCAGCTTGACCGGCCCACCTGTCGCATCGTTGATACGTTCGGCAGCCTTGAGCATGGGGCTAAGACGCTCAATCTCCTCTACCACCGCAATAATGGGACCTTGAATCCGACGGGCCATTGGACCGGTGATGACGATGCCGGTCGTACCGTGAACCGAGGAGAAAAGTTCACGCAGCCGATCTTCCTTCCAAGCACCGAAAGGCTCCGCGATGGTTACGACGTTCCACGGACCCGTCTCACTACAGGCACGCGCCAGCGCACGCATGGGATCGTCGCGCACAACCCGGCTGCGATAGGTCACAGACGCTTCGCGTGCCGTGGTTGCAATCTGGCGCTGCAATGCCGCGCCCACCAAATGAATCTCTCGTTCCAAGTCGACGCTCGGCAAGGCCCGCCAACCTTCTTCGCCTGAGGAAATGATACGCGCAAAGGGAAGGCTTGCAAGTTCGAACAGCTGCTGGTCCTCGACGAACAGGCTCTCCACCTCTGAGTCGTAGGCGCGGGCCACGAGCATCGCAGCATCAATTGCAGCCGAACTCGTCTGGGCCGACGACCCTAGCCAGAGCACCACGCGGCCCCTGCCTTCTCCCGCTGCAGCCACATGAGCAATCATACTACGCTCCCCTCTCTTGCATCGGCCGCCCGTTCGTTGCGCTGCTCAAGTGCGCGCTCGATGTCGGCGATAGATGTCACGGCGCGACCGGCGCTCCCTGCCCAATGGTCGGCCTCGCGGCAAAGGTCTGCCATCTCACCAACCTCAAGCGAGAGCTTGCCGTTGCCACCGGCGCGGCGCGACGCCTCGTCGATCAGCACGGCAACGGCACCGCAATCAACTGGCTTCAATGAATGACGCGTGACGATGCCTGCAATAAGGCGGGCATACGCGGCCACGGTTTCCTGCGAGCGGTCGATCGTGTCGTCGAACCGGGCTTCGACCTTGAAGAGGCGGCTAAATCGGGCCATTGTTTCGCGAGTTGGCGATGATCGGCCACCTCGCCGAACACGGCAACCTTCAACTCAAGCGCAATCGGCTCCAGCTCGGGCACCTCGCCAGCGCTGACGCCGAACGGTTCGGCAGGGGGATCGAAGCGGATTTCGCATTCTGAGAGCGCACGCAGCAAAGCGTCCATAACTGCTGACTGGGCGAGAAGCGCGCGCGCATCAAGGAACATAAAGCCTCCATTGGCGCGATGCAGCGCACCCGGACGTATACGCACGACCTGCGGCTCGTGGGCTTCGTCGCCCCCGCCGCACTCAATGCGCCCAAAGAGGTTGGCATAGGTCGGGTTTGATTCTTGAACAATGGGCGCGGCACTGTTGACGCCACGCGCCGCCATCACGTGCACGCGATAGCGCGCAAAGCGGGGATCTCCGGTCGTGTTAATCGGAACGCGTGGGCCTTCGTCGACCTTGCCCGCTTCGGAAACAAACAGCCCCGCATTGCGGACCAGATCGCGCGCAGCCGCCTTTAAATAGTTTTTGACACCGCTGATGTCCTCAAACTCACACTTGACCTCTTCGAGCGCGGCACTCACTTGGCGTCCGGCGACCTGCTCATTGAGCGCCATCAGTCCTTCGCGCAGCATCTTCTCGGAATCAGGTGTTCTGGCGAGGATCGCCTCGATCTGGGTTTCAACGGCGGCAATCTTGGCCTCGATCCCATTGCGAAGCTGTTCTGGCACTGAATTGAAAACGGCGGTACTGACCACCTTGCCTTCGAGGATAGGCGCGACCGCGATGCCGGCCGGCGTGCTGAGGACTGCAATGTTTTGCGGCTCGACCTGGCGGCGGAGCGCCTCCAGCGCATCAGCCCGGCTGAAGCGGAATTCCTCCTCGATCGTGCGGCGGCGCAGCTCATAGTCTTCGGCCCCAAAAGCGGCAGGTAGCGCCTCCTTAAGGCGATCGATTGCACGCGCCATGCCTTCAGCGAACGACTTTGCTGTCCCCGATGGGAATTTCAGAGCACGATAGCGGCCAGTTGAATCGAACGAACTGACATAGACCCAATCTGGGGGAGCGCCCGTCTTGCTGGCCGTGGCCTCCAGTTTTGTGCGCGCCGCCGTATGCCGGCCCGATCCTGCGGGGCCTACGATAAGCATATTGTAGCCTGGGCCTTTCATACCGGCGCCGAATGTTAGCGCCACCAGCGCGCGTTCCTGACCTATGAGGTCTCCTTCTGGCTCCAAATCGGCGGTGGTCTCAAATCCGAGGGTCTTGGGGTCGACATGGATCTTAGGCTCCACCTCTGCATTATCCGAACCTGACGGCGGCCCCCTGGGCTCTGCCGGCGCTTTTGCCGCCACCGTCACGTCCGTGACGGGTTCGGGAGTGATGGAATCCAGCTTCAGCGGCTCGGACTCAGCCTTCGCCGCCTCCTCGGGTTCGATAGCCCTCGGCTTTGCCGTGTCTTGCTTTGAGCGTCTGAAAAACATGGGGTTCGGCGGCCGCCTTAAAGAGAGTTAGTCACTACGTCAAAAAACGATTCGAGCGGTCCTAAGGCCAACTCGATTGGATTTGCTCTTACCCGCAGAGCATTATGTTGCGGATCACTCGGGTAGGTTAGCCGCACTAGCTGATGGCGCACGGATGACAACATCCTACGATAGAGCGCGTGAAACTGGCATCGATATGGCGGAGGACCTTCAACGCGATGCTGTAACGCGCCAAGTGTGCCGCGGCGTGGGCCGCTTAGTGCGTACACTGGGTTTTTCCAGCCTCAACGAACTGCCTTTGCCCAATGGACGCCGTGCCGACATCGTCGCGCTGTCGCCTAGCGGCGATATTTGGATCATCGAGGTCAAATCGAGCGTCGAGGATTTTCGAGCCGACCAGAAGTGGCCGGAATACCGCGAGTTTTCAGATCAGCTCTACTTTGCCGTGGCACCCGAATTTCCCGTGGATATCTTGCCTGCCGACACTGGGCTCATTCTCGCTGATCGATTTGGAGGCGAGATCGTGCGGCCAGCGCCCGAAGCGCGACTCGCACCAGCGCGACGCAAATCCATGACGTTGCGTTTTGCGCACGCAGCTGCCCTTGCGCTGCATACTGCCGTCGATCCGTCGCACGAAAATTCTTGAGTGCGCGTTTGCCCTACCGGGCAGATTGCCCGCCTACTTCGGGGCGCGTTTGGCCAAAATGCGCTGAAGTGTACGCCGGTGCATGTTAAGGCGGCGCGCCGTCTCCGACACGTTGCGATCGCATAGTTCGAATACGCGCTGAATGTGCTCCCAGCGTACACGGTCCGCAGACATCGGATTCTCCGGCGGCGGTGCCTTCGAGTTCGCGGGCGCCAGAAGAGCATCGGTCACATCGTCAGCGTCTGCGGGCTTGGCGAGATAATCGACCGCCCCGAGCTTCACCGCCGTCACTGCGGTTGCAATGTTGCCATAGCCCGTCAACACAATCGCACGTGCATCTGGGCGCATACGCGCCAGCTCGGCGATCACGTCGAGGCCGTTGCCATCCTCTAGCCGCATGTCAACCACGGCAAAGGCAGGCGCCTTGCCGCGAATGAGCTCGATGCCTTCAGCAACCGAATGGCCGCCTCTGACCTCGAAGCCGCGCGTTTCCATGGCCCTGACGAGGCGCTGCAGAAATGCGCGATCATCATCGACGATGACGAGAGAGCGATCTTCTGGCAGCTCATCTTGACGAAAGGAAAGATCTTCAGTCGTGTTCATTTCACCTCCGGGGGTGCCCGGGTCTGCGATCCGGTGCTTTTCCTCCACGATACCTCCCCGACCCGATGAACCACTAGATATGCTTATAGGCCCGACTGCCCGCAAAGCCAATGACGACAGCTTTGCCAGATCACGCATCAAAATCGCATTTTGCGAGCGCTGTGTCAGCCTTTACGTCGCTCTATTGTGAACACCAATCGATCCTGGTTTGTCCGACTAGAATCCAGCCCCAAGGTTTAGCTTTGTACGTGCAATTTGTTCTTGGCCCTCGAAAACGTCCCGCGGCCAAGCAATACGCACTATTGCGCCGGTGGCTGGGCTTTTTCGGTTCGCAAGGCTCACACTAGCGCCGAAGCGCTCAAGCAACGTCTTGGCGATGAAAAACCCAAGGCCGAGCCCCGACGTTCCAAAATCCACCTTACTCATTCCTGCGACGTCTTCAGCGGGCCGTGTCGTGACATAGGGCTCGCCCACGCTGTCCATTATGTCTGAGGGAAAGCCTGGACCGTCGTCGGTGATGGTCACCACGACCTCAGCGGCATTCCATAGCGCTCGAATCGTGACCTCTTTGAGCGCAAATTCGGTGGCGTTCTCGATGATGTTGCCGAGGCCGTATATGACGCCCGGCCGGCGTTCCGCCACAGCCTCCGGTGAAGCTGCACCCCCTTCAGCAGCCTCCGGCCCGGCCATAAAGGTAATGTTGGCCTTGCCTGAACGGTAAGGTGCAGCCGCCTCTTCCAGCATCGCACGAACGCTGACGCGTGCATGAAGAGGGTCCTGCTCGCTTGGGTGCCGGGTGAGCTTCAGCAGAATCTCGCGGCAACGCAGCGCCTGCGCGTTCAAGAGCTTTATGTCGTCGCGCAGCGGATCGTCGGCCCCTATGTGGTGCTCCAGTTCCTTGGTGACGACCGCGATTGTCGACAGTGGCGTGCCAAGCTCATGCGCGGCCGCGGCCGCCAGACCATCAAGCGCATGCAACTTCTGCTCGCGTGCAAGAACCATATCGGTTGCGGCCAAGGCCGCAGACATTTGCCGGGACTCCTTGGTGAGCCGCCACGCATAGAGGGCCATGAACGTCGTTGAGGCGCAAACAGCGGCAAAAATGCCAAACTGATAAATTCGCGGCAGTTCGAACGCTGTCCCATCGTACCAGGGTAGCGGTTGGTGCTCGACGACAAGAAACGCGGTAGCGGCAAGTGCGATCAAGCCAAGCACGATCGTAATGCGCGGCGGCAAGGTCGCGGCTGAGACCGTCACGGGCGCAACAATGAGCATCGTGAAGGGATTGTTGATGCCGCCCGTAAGGTACAGAAGCGCAGCGAGCTGCACGATGTCGTAGATCAAGAGGACCGTCGCAAACCCAACGCTCAGCCTGTGGCGCGGCGGATAGCGAATGCCGAGAAAAACATTGAGCCAGGCCGATAGCGCGATAACCGTGAGACATGCCCCGATAGGCAGCGAAAATCCGAATAGAAACGTCACAACGCCAATCGCAACGAGTTGGCCCAGAACCGCGACCCAGCGCAAACGCACGATCGTGTTGAGACGCAACCGGCCCTCGACCGGATCGATCAGAAGGGAGCCGCTATTTTCTGTTCGTAGTTTTTGCAACGCACACACACCATGAGTGACGCAAGGTTGGCTGAGGTTAGCATAGGTAACGGGCAGGATGCGTAGCCTGAGCGATGGCATGCAATACGAACCGTCGGCGATCTTTCCGCCGGCTTGGCAAACGCGACAATAGGGCACCGTTCACGGGAGTTGCAGCCAGGCCCTGCGGGGATTAACTGCATCGACAAAGGAAAGACCATCCAATGAAAATGAAACTGATACTGGCAGTTGTGGCCGGGCTCGCGGCTGGCGCCATAGACGCCGTTTCAATTATTCCGCAAGCGCGCGAGGCAATTCTGCCGTCCGGGGGGCCGAGGACAAGCGGGAAGGCGCTTATTGGTGGGCCATTCAGCCTCGTCGATCAAAATGGCACACGCGTAACGGAGAAGGATTTCCGCGACCGCTACATGCTTGTCTTTTTCGGCTTCACATCGTGTCCCGACATCTGCCCAGCCGGTTTGCAGCTCGTAGCCGGTGCGCTCGACAAGCTTGGCGAAAAGGCCGATCGCGTTGTGCCGGTCTTTATCACCGTCGACCCTGAACGAGATACACCGGCAAAGCTCGGCGAATATGTGCGGAACTTTGATTCGCGCTTCGTGGGTTTGACCGGCACACCCGAGGAGATCGCTAAAGCGGCGAAGGCCTATCGCGTCTACTACAAGAAGGTACCAAACGCAGATCTTCCCGGCGATTACTCGATCGATCACACGTCGATCTTCTACCTCATGGACCCCAATGGTGAGTTCGTGACGCACTTCTCGCCGACGACGCCTGTTGAGGAGATGGCGGCAAAACTCGACAAGGCGTTGTAGGTAATTGCGCCATACGCAATCGCGCGAACAAGGTGCCGAACTCGTTTCGCACATGCACATGCGCGTTTGGCCTCAAGCCGAAGCGGCGCGCCGGCCACAGTCTAGCCACGTTGTCTGTGCTCTTGCGCATTGTCACTGGCTTGTCACACAATCTTTAGCTAAATCTGAATTTGGGGAAGCAAGCTAAATAAGTTGAGCATGGGCTTCACTCGTCACTTCCGAGTCGGTCCATCATTTGTTCAGCGCGAGGGATCTATGCGGCAAACCGTGGCGCCCGCGGAAGCCTTGTCGAAACCAACTGAGCTCGATGAGATCGGTGCACCGGTCGAGGTTCGCAGGCACGCCGGTGCGCGTCGTCTGACGCTTCGCGTCAGTCGCACACGGCGCGCCGTAATCGTAACGCTTCCCTTGCAATGCGACCTCAACGAAGCCGACTCCTTCATCATCCGCAATATCGACTGGGTCCGCGAGCGTCTTGATCGCGTGCCCCATCCCGTTCCGTTTCACGAAGGTGCGCTGTTGCCTTTGCGCGGCAAGATT
>PVMK01157540.1_pt1 | contig 24189 bp, 29 predicted proteins | sample 1853481 | NCBI WGS metagenome assembly PVMK01 (sample SAMN08533507, study PRJNA380276) | Marine sediment metagenome, whole genome shotgun sequencing project. | reverse complement strand
GCCCTGGCCATAACTGCCAATGAAATATTCACACTTTCGGGAAGTAGCACCCGCTGCGACTGGCATAGCTCCGGAACTCACTGCTATCCCCGTAACGCAGCTCCATATACTTATCCGAGCGCCCACATTCGGAAATCATCAGCAGAATAATATATAGCGGCGCAATAGTAACTGCAGCGTAGTTAAACCATCCTCCAGGGATAGACCCCAGCCCCACAATAATCAGGCCGACCTGAACCAGCATTTCACCCACGTAATTAGGATGCCGCCACCGACTGAAAAAGCCGTCGGTTACAAATGTATCGGGTGCAAGCGCCTTCGCCTTTTGTTTCTGCGCATCCGCTACACCCTCAATCAGGGTTCCCATCAGAATCACCACTACACCTGCCAATATGGTGGGTGTTAATACGGCAACCTGCCCTGCAATATAAATCGGGAATACATGGAAGCAATAGAGGAAACTGCACTGCAGCCACAACGCAATTTTGACCCCAAAAGGAAGCTTTGCATTAGCCTCTCTTACTATTTCAACCCGGTGAGCATAGGAATCACTGCGAACCCGAAACCAGGTAAACAGAAACAAGCGCAACCCATATATAAATAGCGCACCGCCTAGCAAAATGGCTGGCATATTCGCAAACCACAAACCCAGTAGCGCACCATTAAACATGGCTGCGAGCCCGTAGCTAAAATTAAAGACGTATACAAAGACCTGGAAAACCAGCACACAACACAGGGCAGCAACCACAAGCATGGCCCAGTTCAGAGGACTCCAGTACCCTCCCCGCAAAGCCATAACAAACAGAACCAGCATGACCACCACAAACAGCGAGAAAATCTTTCGTATATATTTATCCAAGCCTAATAATCCCTTCATGCAATACCCAAACAACCAAACCGTTGTATGGATTTATCGATATTCAGCAAACATGTCGCTCTGCGCGCGTGCCAAAATAGGCCTCTGCCAAGTCACAAGTCAACTGATTCCAAATTTTGAGGTATTAATATGGCCGCTCACCCATGGCTCGCTGAAACACCCTGGCCCACTAAACAGCTGGAGCGGGAAGAACTGGAACAACGGCTGGAACATTTCCTTGCCACCCACTGGATGGGCGTACTCAGCACGATAGGCAAAAACGGTCCTATCGGCACACCACTTGAATATCACGCCGAAGGCCTGATCTCATACATACTGCCACAGCCGAACAGTCCCAAAGTGAAAGCGATGCATAACGACCCCCGACTCTGCCTGGCGGTGTATGGTGAAAACTGCAACTGGGCCAGCGTACAAGGAGCACAGATGTTCGCAAATGCTGAATTTCTTGAACCCGGCACACCGGAACACGATCATGCGATGACCATATATGCCTGGCAGACATCGTCGGTACAATTGGGCCGGCCGCTGGACATGCCCCCGCAAATACCGCTGGTAAAGATAGACCCATACCGGATTGTCTATACCCAACAATGGCTAAGAAAAGAAGGTTATGCGCCACGCCAGATCTGGCATAAAGATCCGGACAAGAAAGCAGCGACCAGAAAATATGGACACTAATTATCTTATATCAGAATCTCAGGAACCCTCATGCAAACTTCTGTCATAGCATATGGTTCGCGAGCCTTAGCGCCCGAAGGGAAAGCCGTCGACTGGTCGCAACCAGGAAAGGGCAATTTCACCATTTAATGCGGAAGCAATAACATTTGAAGACTGGTTAACCCCCGTGTCATCCATAGACAAGGCCAACCTTGATAGCGTATGGATATTGCACGATAAGCAGCAGTATTTTTCCCTCGCCTGCGGGCAGGACTGCGGTTCCCCGTGAGTTATTTCTGAACCAGCCACCGCGGCACCAGTCGTTGATAGCGCTGCCAATCTACACCAAATTTATTGCCCAGCCGGGGCTCTTCATGAACCACTACCCTTCGATGAAGAATTGCCGCACATATAAACCCATAGACGAGCACAAAATAGGAGCCTGAATAGGCGGCCCAGCCAGCGATTATTATCAGCACCGCGATATACATCGGGTTACGCGAATAGCGATACAGCCCGATATCAACCAACTGCTGTGGAGGGTCCCATGGTGCCAGCGTGCCTTTACCTGCAACATAGAAATCCCGTGTACACCAGAAAAGCACCAGCACTCCAATAAACATCATTACCAGACCAGCATCTGAAGCATACCCAGGCCAGGGGTCATAGCGCACGATGAGCAGTGGCACCACAAAAGCAACCATCCCTGGCAGGATAAGAATTGCAGTCAGCGCTCGAAGGAACATTTAGCTCTCCTGCCCCTTCATCAGACCTTAAAGGTAGCCCGGTCACGGGCATCATTGCGTGTATTGGGCGGATAGTTTTGCCATTTATCTTCGTAGTAGGCCATTCTCTGATCACCGTCCGCCTTACGATTAAAGGTGAGATAAATATTCCGTCGGGCCGCGTCGGTCATATTTGCAGGTGAGCCATGCGGCACATAGCAATCGAAGAATACTACATCCCCAGGCTGAGCTTCGACAACACAGTACTCTTTCTGCGGTTTAAAGGGTGGTTCATCTTCACTAAGAACCTTCCATTCAGGACCTAATAATTTGAGCTGATGATCACCTGCATCACGAAAACTGACAGCCGCATTATCGATACGATTTTCATCAACGGCGATCAGCATCGTTATAAAAAAGTCGCTGTAGGTCCCCCAGCCTGCCGCCTGATCCTGGTGTAACAAATCTGACCGACAGCCCGGCAATTTATAATTCGCTTTTTCCTTGAAAAGAACCGGTTCGTCAGCCAGAAGCTGCCTTAAGTCAGCCAGCACCTCATCCTTTAGAAATAACTGCGTCATAGCCGGGTTGTGCTGGCCCAGCAGGTATTCCGCCCGCACCAATACCGTCTCGCCACTTATCGGGCTTTCCTCATAATAAGTCGCACATTCATTGTCCATGCCATCCGAATCACGTAACTCATCCAGCCAGACAGAAATATGCTGTATTTCATCACGGCCGAAAAGACCCGGTGCTACAACAAAACCTTTTTCTGAAAAGCCCTGAATCTGCGTATTGCTCAGCGACATATATGAAGCTTCCTATTAATTTTCCTGTGAAATTTTCCTATTAATTTTCCTGTGAAATTTTCCAAGGCAAACAATATTGAATACAAACCTGCTAAACATGGCTGATACAGATAAGATTTTACCTGAACTAACTGTCGGGACCAGCCTTTAGGACATAAGGGCAAAATCGCCCGCATAAATGACCAGACCTACCCCGCTACTCAGGCAAGCAGCGGCTGCACCAGAACCCAGGGCCTTATGACTACGCACCACATCATTACATCCGCCTCAAGCCATTCAAGAGCCTGCGCGTCACTAACCTGCCCTACCTTAGTGTCGGCCATCCAGACTTCAAGCAGAGCTTTCTGATCACAGGATATTTCCCAGGCGACATCCACCAGATCAAGGTCTGGCGCAACAAAAATAGCATGCCCCTGCGCAAAGAAATGCTGCAACTCATGCCAGGCTATTTTTGCGGTTTCTGAATTAATACGGGCGCGCTCGATCGCTTCAGTATCATGCGAAATAGGGTCAGACCCCAATTCAATATTCTTGGCCATCACAATATCTCCATAGCCACCAGTCAAATTAGGGTCTGTACCTAATTCAACTGACGGCGCTGGTCAGCTTTGAGCCCACGGCAGACCAGCCACCTTCCAGCCATTGATACTGTTGCGGTGCTGTTGCTCATCCAGCGCACCTTCAAAACCTTCAGCAAGGTTGTAACAATTAGAATAACCCTGTTCCGTACACTGCATGGCGGACATCTTGGAGCGACCACCCGACTGGCACATGAAAATTATTGGCGCGTCCCGGGCAACACCCTTCTCCCCAAGCCCTGCTTTCAATTCCTCAATAAAATGAGGATTAATCCCTTCCATGGTGACCCATTGCAAGTACAGCGGTTCCTTATTAACAGACGACAAATCAGGCTTGCCGATTAACTGCCACTCTATCCGGGTCCTTACGTCGACGAGCACGGCTGCTGGATCATTCGTAAGCACATCCCAGGCTTCCTGACATGTCAGGTCACCGGCATAGTCGCCTTCAGGCATTTCAAAAGGTGGTTTGCTGGCCATTCCGAACCCCGGTTTTTAGTAGTAATAAAGACATTTACTGTGGCAAATGCACATAGCTGTTTCTAGCAACAACAATGACGAGGATAACTTTCACAACCCTAAATTTGCAGCGCTCTTTTTCAGGCAGCAGTAGATTTCTGCCTGAGCTGAACCAACTTCAGAATAAAGAGCACCAGCAGGCTTACTAAAGCCACCAGAATAAATTCTACCAGTGGAATTAATGTGACCATGTAGGCCCGTGCAATGCCTTCCGTCAGACTATAGATAGTCAGGATAGCAAATGCATAACTCAGCCCTATGCCCCAACGAGCGGCCTTGCTCAACCCCAACCCGTGCATTTGGGTCACGATAAACATACCCAGGAAACCGCCAAAAAACTGGGGCCATTGCTGTCCCGCAAGAATTGCCACCATAACACCGTGTATGACTACCGATAATTCAGACACCACTTTCCAATAGTGATTCACGTGCGTACGGGTATAGAACAAACTGCCCTGCAACAACAGGAAGAACATGTACAGAAACCCAAGCAGATGGCCACCCGTAATTTCCATCGGGTGATACCAGAAAGTATAAATAATGGCCCATGAAAAATAGTAGCCGTGATATTTACGGATCGCACGACCTGCATTAGACAAAAATGGTGCTTTTGCCCCAAAAACCATCCCGCGCCGATCATTTTCCATGATCAGGATAGCAACCAGCACCAGCGTGACCGATGCCTGTGACGTAAATTCCGAGACGTCCTGTGCTAAACCGTCATACCAGAATCGTGTTTGCAGCAAATGCATAGCGATAAAAAATGCATTGCCCACTAGTGCATAGACATTAAAGCGATGTAATTTAGAAGTATATTTGGAGTTGGATGACTGCGCTTTCCAGATCAAAAACCAGATAAACAGGTTGTGGGCAATATACCCACCCCAGGCAGTAGTGCGGGTCCAGACGGTAGGTTCATTTAGCTGCCAGAGGTACCACATCTGCGGCAGGAGTGCTGCTAATCTGCGTGGCGAAAATTGCGCAAAGCGACTTGGATCCATCCAGAATTCGCCAGCAAGCCATATCAGGCCAGTGAAGGTGAAGCTGAAAGCTATTCCAAGCCAGAGTGCTTTAGAGCTTTCAATGCCGGTTGTTTCTACGTAACTGTCCATAGCCTACCAATCGCGTTACCAGGCGGCAAAAGCCCCCGGTACGCAAACTTTAATAGTTATTCAGGCTGGACAGTTTGCAGGGCAGCGACTAGCGAGGCAAGCTCCGAAAATAATCGTATTCTCAGAATGGAGAGCCAGTGTATTTAGATGCGGCTCTTTCAGGGGCTTCACATGCAACCACAACACCATCACAACATTAGACACAGCCAATATTGCTCAACAACAACGGACTGTAAAAAGCTCGGCAGAATAGATACGCAACACATTAAAAGTCACGCTCCATAAGGAACCCGGCCGGCCTACAAAAAGCTATTTAGCTTGTGCTTTTACTGGCGTAGCTGCTTTTACTGGCGTAGCTGCTTTTACTGGTGCAGCTGCTTTTGGCTTGCCAGATGGCGTCAGGTGTACGCGACCACGCTTACCCATGCGGCGCTGGTTCATATCGGTCACGATTTCACCAACGGCTTTCTTCACGGCTTTAACGCCACCCTGACGGATACCGTTAATAGTGTTGTGCCCCTGAACGATGGTGTACTTACACCAGTATTTACCGGCACCTTCTGCCGGCGGATCAGTGGCTTCAACAATACCCACTGAAAATGGGGGAGCTTCTTCTCTCAACGCGGTAATTTTATTTGTACTAGGCATAGTTAATGGTCTTTCTGCTCACAATCGAGTTGTCTGATTTGCCGATGATCAAATACACACCGGCTGCAGGACTGTCATACGCTTTTGCCAAAACCTTACGCGTATAAAAACACAAATATTCCAAAAGATATGATCTGTGCCTGCTGTGGATACCCGCTCTTATGGGGGCTTACATATATTTTCGTTACTGCAGGGTTCGCGCTTGAACCAGCGCGTACATGAAAAACATTAAGTAAGGACTGGAACAAGTTGAACCGGTGAAGTGTATCAGTAACCGCACATCTGATCAAACAGACTAACCACAAGCCATTGTTTTACAATAATATTTAATGACTGCAGGGTGGATAATCCAGCGCCTGCCCACCCAGAAGCGGGGCAGGTCACGACAGACAACACGGTTCACGACACTTGTTCAGCGGCCGTTTATTAGGCAGATTGCCCTGTCCGGGAGGAGCAGATATGCAGGAACTTGCAAAACCGTTTGAAGACCAGTGGTATGTCGTGGCCTTGTCCGAAGAGATCAGAATCGGCAAAAAAAGGCCTGTCCGCCTGTTTGGCCAGGATATAGTGATATGGAGACAAGATAACGGCCATCTGGGGGCGATTGATTCCCGCTGCCCGCACATGGGCGCTTCACTGGCACTGGGCCGGGTTGTCGATGATGCCGTCGAATGCCCCTATCATGGATTTCGCTATGACGAGACCGGAAAATGCATAAAGACCCCACTACGCGAACCTGGCGCGCTCATCCCCAGAACCTTGTGCAGCAGACATTACGCTATCAACGAAAAAGGCGGCTGGATATTCATTTTCTGGGGAGCCCCGGAAGATGCTACTGCGGAGATTCCTTTTTTTGATGACGTAAAAGAACCGCTACGGCATACCTACTCGGTCCGTGAATGGCCGGTCAGCTTTACCCGATTTATTGAAAATACCGTAGATGTCGCACATCTGGCTACAGTTCATCGCATACGCTGAGCTGGTCAATTCCAGAAGTTGCTAAAGTTAGCTGCAGGGTGGATGGGAAATATTATTTCGATGTTTCCACCATCAAGTACAGATCTGCCGGTGGTATCCAAAATAGCCTATCCCCAAATATGGCACTTCTACATCTGCACCCGAAATTCTTAACTGTTTTTGCGGCTGTCCCTATAGACGATGAAAACTCACGTATATACTTGCGCAGCTCGCAAGGATTTGTTCGCTGGCCGATAATTGGCTGGATATTTTCGCAAATCAAACACTGGGCTGATATGGGCGCTCTGTGGCAGGACAAAAAACCTCTATTCAGCGTACGGCCGATCCGTACCGAAAATGCGCACGGTGAAGTGCTGATGGAATTTGACCCGCATGTAGTCGAGTATCGAAAAATGCGCCAGAGAAAACTGCAAGAGATGAATGAAAAAACTTCTGCTACTAACAGCACATCGCACTGATCACTTCTATGCACTACGTTGAACCGCTCTACCGACCACCATCAGAAGCACATTCACTTATTCTCCAGGTAACTAACGGCTGCTCATGGAACAAGTGCACCTTCTGCGAGATGTATACCCAGCCGCAGAAAGAATTTCGCTTGAAGCCACAGGAAAAAATTGACGCTGAACTGGCCGTTATCGCTTCCTCCGGTTCACCCGTACGCCGGATATTCCTCGCAGACGGTGATGCCATGACATTATCGTTCCGGCGTCTCAAGTTGATTCTGGAAAGCATCAACCGGCATCTGCCGAATGTGCAGCGAGTGGCGAGTTACTGCTTGCCACGCAATCTCCTGCACAAGTCTGCAGATGAACTGGCGCACACTCAGAGAAATGGGCCTGAGCCTATACTACGTGGGCTGCGAAAGCGGTGATGACCTGGTATTGGAGCGGTCAGCAAGGGTGAGAATTTCGATTCCTCGCTGGCGGCATTAAAGAAAATCAAGGCTGCGGGCAGCAAAAGTTCAGTAATGATCCTTAATGGCATGGGTGGCACAAACTACAGTGAGCAGCATGCCATCAATTCAGCTCGCCTGATGAATGCAGCACAACCTGATTACCTGTCCACGCTGGTCATCAGCTTCCCACAGGGTGTGGAGCGTTACCAGGCAGCCTTCCAGGGAGAATTTACAGCGCTGGATCAGGCCGGACTGTTCCGCGAAATGCGCATGTTGCTGAATGAACTGGAACTGGAGCAAACAATCTTTCGCAGCGACCATGCATCCAATTACCTGGTATTGAAAGGCACCCTTGGTAAAGATAAACAGCGCCTCGTCAAGATGGTGGATACGGCCCTCAATACCCCGGAAGCCATGCCACTAAGGGCAGAATGGCAACGCGGCCTGTAGAGACCGTCCCTGACACAGGTATTAGTGTGCATCCTGCGAACCCAATACAACAAATAGCACTCGGCAAAACATAGCAGGCCGCATAATAGCCAGAATAACAGCTTCCCCCAACATATTTCATTCTGATGTTTCATCACTTTTTAACGGTAGCTAGCGAGCATTATGGATATTGATATCATTCTTGAGCCGGACGTCACTCCACAGCAAATGGCTGAATTGGGTATAGCAGCTGAACAAACTGGGAATTCGTGCTTTGTGGTCCTCCAACTACCACATGCACTATGACGCTTTTCTGGCCCTGGCCCCGGTAGCCACTGCCACATCAAAACTGATCATTGGCCCGCTAGCGATCAGCCCCTGGGAAATGCATCCGCTGAAAATGGCCAATGCCATTCTGACCTTAAATGAAATGTCGAACGGCCGTGCCATGATCGGTGTCAGTGGTGGTGGCGGCCTGCTGGGCGCCCTGGGCTGGAAAGCCCGTAACGATGGGCCAGGCTGGCCCAGCTTTGACCCGGTTACCCGCAAAGCAGAACCCGACCGGCGCCTGCGAGCTACCCGGGAATGTATCGAGGTACTGCTACAGGCACGTTCCGGAAAATTCAGCATGGGTTACGAAGGCGGCATCTTCGAGATTCGGCGACCCTGGGGGAATGGCATGGGCAAAACATGACGGGCCCACTCATTTATAGCTGCGCCAGCGGCCCAAAAATGATTCAACTGGGTGCACGCATCGCGGAAGGCATTCAGTTAAGTGACTTCACGCCCAGACATGATGCCCGAAGCCATGCAGAACGTACATGCAGGCCTTGCGAAACGTGAAACGCCAGCAGATGATTTCCGGGTTGGGAATTTCTGGGCCTGGCACATCAAGCAAGACCGTGCTGCATCCATGTACGAAGCTCGCCGCGAACTCATCTGGCGCGGCGCCATTGTCGGCATGATCAAACAGGATCTGATGCCACACCTGCAGGATGAATCCGAATACGATCTGATGCTCGAAAACTGGGATAACTTCCGGATCGCATTCCGCAATCGCAGCGGTAACATCGAAGGGGTGCCCGACGAACTCGTTAGCCGACTCATAGCGGGTATGTCATCAGCCGGAGATTTTAGTGATATAGAAAAGGAGCTGGACCGCTATCGGAGTTTTGCAAAAAGCGGCCTGACCGAACTTTCTATCCGGCTGTTCGATGACCCGATGGATGGGCTAAAGATGATTGGCAAACATGTACTGCCAGCACTGCAGCAGTGATACACATCAGCCATCCTGCCCAACGTGCGGCCCGGTCAATACAGGCCAGTACACCCAGGTAAAAATTCCAAATGCGAGCATCCATCCCATTGCAGCAATATCGACAACCATAAGGTAGTTTCCGGCGAATGGACTAAGCACCCTTAAGACAACGGCTATAAACAAAATCCAGTAGGCACATACAGTAAGGCGCGCAACATGCAGCTTACGCCCGGTATGAGCCAGCGCCACACGTGTTGTTACTGCCAGCACCATGAAACCCGTAGCGCCCATGGTCAGCGCATGAAGCGCTGCCGTTGCAGGAAACAGCCAGCCAAAGATCGAGCAACCGAGCAATGCATAGCCAAGTGGCAACCAGAAATAGCCCGCATGCAACACAAACAACAGAGGGTTCTGACGTAGTCGCCAGGCTACGCCAGCGACTCAGCCTGAGACCCATGCACAAGAGCTGCTGCAAAAGCCAGGTAACCCCTGTAGCCAGACTAACGGGCGCTATAGATGCAAACAATCCTGTGCTGACCGTCAACAGTATCGACAGGCGATCAAGTAACACACTTGTCTGTGGCAAACGCTCCTGGCCTTGAGCCTTCATCCAGTTAGCCGTAAAACTTGGCACGATACGACCAGCAATTACAGTGATTAACAACAAGGCCAGATGAATCATCAGATACAGTGCTATACGATCCGCACCTATAGCAAGAGGAACCAGCCCCAACTCCGAAGCGTGATACAAAAAATTAAACAGCGCCAGCAGCACGGTAATAAAAACAATCGGATAATTCCGTTTGCTGCCACCACCAAAAACCTCACGGGCTACAAAAACAACCAGCAGCACCGGGAAAAGCATATCGAGGACAGCAACCCAGGTCGACGGCAACACCCCTCCCATCCCCATGGCCAGCCGCCCGGCCAGCCAGGCCAGCACTAGCAGAGCCAACGGACCGCCCTGCAATGCGGGACGTCCGGTCCATGTCGCAACTGCCGAAAGAATAAAACCGGCGATAGCGGCCATAACGAAACCAACCAGCATTTCATGACCGTGCCAGTAAGTGATATTGACAGGTAATGTGGCAGGCCCTACCCCGTGCAAGGCGGATACCCAGATTGCCATGGCAACCACGGCGAAAATCCCGTTTAACAGGAAGAATGGCCGAAACGCATAGCTAAGAAAATTACTCATATATTAAAAATCGCGGACTTTTGATTAATGATATTTCAAAGGACGGCTATCATAGGGTAATTCTTTAGCGCAATCCTGCCGGATAGCTGGGTATATATACATATATTTTTACAAAAACTGGCGCAAGCGATTATCCGGCTCAGCATCAATGTCATATTCATGCACAGACTGCCCACCTGACTGATCCTTTAAATCAGCCGAAGGCTGAAAAATCTCAAGCCGTGGATACTTGTGATTTATTTGCGAACTTTCTCCAGCAAGTCACTGCCACGCGCCATATGAAAATCCATTCGTTCCTGCAGTAGTTTCTGCTGCACTTGAACCGTATCACCAATTTCCAAAATCAGCCCCTCACTAACATCGTAGGCCGGCCATTCAGGTAAACCCGTACGATTCGGGTTGCCTGTTTTAGCAAACTGCACCCAGTAGGCGCTCATGAGTTCACTGACCTCCCGATCCTTATCTGTAACAACATCCAGATCAGACTCATTATCAAGTGTTTGCAAGACAAAGGCGATGTCATCAGTATGTGCTGCACCGGGTTGAGCACCCCTGCGAGCAGCGGCGACATACGTCAGGTAATAGCTGTAGACAGGCACCCCCGTCTTTACCATCTGGTTGGCGGTGTAACGAGAACCCGACAGCACGATCAGGTCGCCAAATATCTGGTCGGCCAGCGCCTCCCCGCTTAAACCCGGATATAACCGCTCTTTGTCAGCCTGGGGCACCAGTTTTGCTGCAAATTCCGGTGAAAAACCGCCGCCTATTTCACGCCCCAGACTGGCCTCCCAACTATTACCACCCGTGATGTACGGCACCTGGTGTTGCTTGCCTGCAGCAGTCAAAGCACCCACCTGGTCCGGCAAGCTAACGCCATCTACAACCGGCGTGTAACGATCTGCCATTTCCAACACGCCCAGTAACTGCTCGGTACTCATTGCGCGCATGGCCGCGGCCACCTCGGGTGAGTCTGACTTGTAATCAGCTATACCCAGTTTTTTTGCATAGCTTGTGCCCAACTTGTTCGCCGGCGGCTGAAACCCAGCTCGCTTCGCCGGATATGGATCGGGTGCCAGCCCAACCGAAGCACTCTCACTGATAGCACGATGAAACAGTCCTGCAGACGCGGGCATCACCAATAAAGTATTTACCAGGCCGGCACCAGCTGACTCGCCAAAAATAGTAACGTTGTCCGGATCACCACCGAAAACCGCAATATTTCGTTGCACCCATTCCAGTCCTGCAACCACATCCAGCAACCCATAGTTACCAACCGGCATATCCGGGTGACTGGCCGCCAGGGCCGGGTGATTCAGAAAACCGAATACACTGAGCCGGTAATTCAGGGTCACCAGCAATACGCCCTGCTGCGCGAACGCAGGACTATTCAGCCGGGCAATGTTACCGGAGCCATTGGAATACCCTCCCCCATGGATCCACACCATCACCGGCAACTTTGCATTCTGCTCAACAGCCGGGGACCAGACATTCAGTGTCAGGCAGTCCTCACTGTAGTTATCCAGGTCAAACCAGAGTATGCCGGGATCAATCTGGGCACAGTGTGGCGCGTATTCAGTCGCCGAACGCACGCCATCCCAGGATTCTGGCGGCTGCGGTGCTACCCAACGCAACTCGCCCAGCGGCGGTGCTGCATACGGAATACCTTTAAATGAATTGACCCCATCAATGACCGAACCGCGTAACTGGCCGGTATCAATGGCCACTTCAGGCGCAGTTGAATTCCACGCCGTGCTGGCGCAGCCGCCTGAAAACAGCGCGCTGCCGACAATAATGAGCAAATAAAAACGACCAGGTAAATGGGACACAGTAACTGCCTTTTATAGGTATTTTTCAGATTTATAGAGCCAAAACTCTGACCCAAAACAAGCTTGCAAACAAGCTATATCGACATGGAAAAGCCGTCGCCTCACAACACACCAGAATACATCTTTAGTCGAATCACTTATCTGCCAGAAGATCAGAGCGCTGCCGCGCGATAATGTGCCAGACACCGCTCTATCTATTTTTCCTATTCGAATCTGTTAACGGGTTTGCTAGCTGCCTGGTCGGCCTTCTTTTGGGCTGCCGATTTGGGCTTGACTGCTTTCGCCTGCTGCACAGACAGACCTTTATCCACTGCATTCTTTACGGCCGCCAATCGCTTCTGGCTATGCTGTATTTTCTTAGTACGCGACCGGATAGCGGCATCAATACGCGCAAGCGCTGCTTCAGCAGTAGCATCGCCGGCATCCAGCTTGTCTTCAAGCTCGCGCTTCTGTGCTTCCAATTGGGCCAGTGTCGCCATCATTTATTCCACTAAATAGCTTTATCGCAACAGACACCCCGCATTGGGGCCGCAGCGACATGCTAACAAATACCTGGTAGCAAAAAACTATAGGCATCATCTGGTCAGCGCCTGGCACAGGCCATCACTATTCTGTTGGCCGCACCCATACACTGGGTCAGTGTCTCAACTTGAACTGTAAATACTAGAAGGTCGTAACAGGATCGCCCACACGCCACGCTGGATACTTGTGCATGGCCGCAGTAAATAGTGGCGAGTCCAGACATTCCTGCAACCATCGGTTTAGCGCCACATATGGCCCCGACTGAAACCAATCCATATTGACAAAAGCACACTGCCGTACGAAGGAGTAAATAGAAAAATCAACGATACTGGCCTGCGCGCCGCAAATATATGCATGCCGATGCAAGCGACTTTCCAGCTCGCTCAAATACACCTCGCAATGCTTACGTGCCTCGCCCGGCTGCAATTTCTCATAGCGATTCGGATACTTGTAACGGTCCAGCCAGGGCTTGAACTGCTCATCATTCGCATCGATCAGGCGGTTTGCCATTTCGATATCGACATCTAACCAACCATCGGGATCGTTCTGTGCCAGAGCCCAAAACATGATATCGAGGCTTTCATCAATCACCTCCTGACCAGAGCCTCCCTCATCCAAAACGAGCACCGGTACGGTAGCTTTCGGTGAAGCATCAATCATCTGTGGTGGTTTGTCGCGCAACACGACTTCTCGGAGCTCAACGCTGATGCCTGCATAGCGCAATGCAAGTCGTGCGCGAATAGCATAGGGACAACGTCGAAAGGAATAAAGAACAGGTGGAGGCTCACTAGTCATGAGCAGAATTATAGTTTGTAAGCAATCTGTGGGTTACTGACATAGCAGAATTGTGCAAATAAAAAGGCTGCCATTAAGGCAGCCTGCGCAAGAAAATCAGGCAATGAATATCAGCCAGTGGTTTTACCCGTGGCGAAACCAGCCAGCCCAAAGAGGCCCTAAGCAAACAGCCACACTACTGCAGGTACTGCAATGATGGTCAGACCAGCACCACACCGGCAAGCCAGAGCTTAAGTTCTGTTGTTACGGATATTTACGTGATGCAGCAATCAGGCGGACTGCTCTTTCGACAAGGCTCGCATATATGCCCGGCCTGCCAAACCCATCATCACCATACTCAGACCGCTGATGACAAAACTGGCTCCAACCGCCACACCAATAGCCCATTGCCCTGCAAGCGGCCACTGCCGCCAGATCAGCACCCCGAGCATGACACCAAGGACGCCACTTAACATGATAAAGCCCCACCCCCTGGCAGCACTCAACTCAATGGCATGTAATATTTCGAGGCCACCCACCAGGACCAGGTAGACGGCCAGCAGTAATGTCAGGAAACGCAGTCCGGCAATTGGATTGATAAGTAGCAATACGCCCACCGCAACCGATAACAGGGCAACAACAATTGACCCCAACCCCATGTAGGCCCCAAAGCGATGCCCCCAGTGCCTGACCTTGATTCCATAATAAAGCTGCATCAGCGCCACGACTCAGAATCATAACGCCAATAAACATCTCCACCGCTACGCCCGCCGCAAACGGTGCTGCCATCGCAATCACACCAATCATGGCCAACAAGATGCCCAGAATCACCAAAAAAGCAGCATTCTGACTAACGTGCTCCTGTGTATCGCCCTTCACGTTGCTTCCTCGCAGTGCATTGCTCCACAGCTAAAATAACAGATTTTCTCCGGATACCAAACCGGTACTATCCCCCACTAAACCCTGCACCTGACACCAGATTCAAACCCGTGTCAGCACAACAGGGCTTATGTTCCGCCACAATACCGCTTGGGCAGGCCCCTTTTCAGGCAGACGGCAACCGCCGCCTATTCGATCAACTCACCATCCCACTGGATGGTGAGCCCGCTCTGTTCCATGCTGAACTTATCAATAACATTAATCATTCCATTGATACTGTCTGCCACAGGCACTGCATTTTCAGCCCCCCGGGTTTCACCATGCGTCAACACTCGCCCGGGTAACAGCGTCAAAACTTTGATGCCCTGCCGTTTCCAGCGAATGGCTATTTCCGTCTGAATTGCATCCAGCGCCGCTTTGCTGGTTTTGTATAGTGAGAACCCTGGCACCGGAATCCCTTTGTCACCTTTACCCGTGGTCAGTGCTGCCATAATTTTCATTTCACTTTGCTTAACATGCGGATAAAACGCCTCTGAAACTTTTAGTGGCCCCATCGCGTTGATGCGATAGAAACGATCGAACTCGTCGTAGTCAATCGTGCACGATTATTTGACCGAGGTCGGGGCCACGCATCAGCCCCGCATTATTCAGGAGCACATCCACAGACTGCACCTCATATGATTTCGCATGCGCATCAATTCCCTGGATGATCCAGCAAATCAAGTTGTTCCACTACAACGTTATTATCTGCATCTGCAATCACATTCAGATTATCTGCTTTGTCGGGTGCTGCGACAGGTAGCAATAACATTCCAGCCCTTATCCGCATACTGCCTGACAAATTCCAGACCGATGCCGCGATTGGCACCGGTTATCAATACAGTTTTGGCCTCATTGGCAAATGGTGCGGCAATACCGGCAACAGGTGCTGCAATCAGCGCGATCAGCACGACTATAAGGTGAAATTTCAGATGTTGATTGAGGTACATGATTCGCTCCATAAGCTTTACTCATATTAGGTAATAAATTGGCTATTCGTTAGAGTAGCGCGGCGGCATGAACCCGACAACAAGCAAAAACCGGTTCCGGATCAATCCCCGGCAATACGAATACGCATATCAGTTTCGCTCAACCGCTCGAATCCATAGGTGGTAATCCTCACGGTGTCTTCCATGTGGATAGAGCCCCAGCCAATTTCGGTGTGCGGCATATCTATATTGACGATCATGTTGGCTACCAACACCTGGTCAGCCTTGGTCTGTGGCTGCACTCCGAAGGGCTTCGGGTCATCGGTATGCTCAAGCCCCACGCTGTGTACCACCGGGTCACGGAAATTCTTTAACCCTGCTTTACGCACCGCAGCACCCACGGCAGCACTGAGTTCGCTGTATCGCACACCCGGCTGCAGCATGGTCTGGGCCTCTTCCCAACCGATCAGCAGGTGCGCATGACGCTTGCGGTGCTCTGCAGAAGGCTCTCCGACAACGGCACACCGACCAAAATCACCGTGGTAATGACGGTACTGACCCAGCGCATCAAAGAAAACAGGCTCACCCTTGCGAACCTTGCCTGCAGGCAACTCACCCACACCGCACATTAAATAAACACCGCGACCACCCTGCTGCGCCATGCTCATCATGTACATATTTTCCAGTTCAGCCCAGGTTGAGCCGTCACACATCGAATCTGCGGAGACCAATAGCGACATTTCGTTGATATGTGCAGCCGTGCGCAGGATTTCAATTTCGGCCTCGGTCTTAACCAGCCTGATCTCATTGAAAAGTTGCGGCCGGTATATCACCCTAAGTTTGTCGAGCTGGCAAGCTTTCAGCCAGTCAGCGGTACGCGCATCGTCTGTGCCTAATACACCCTGTTCCAGCCCCGCCGCCCTGATAGCACGCGTTAGTGCCTGAAATGCATCCGGCGACATTTGCTTACCCATCCGCCGGGTCACTGCACACCAGTCATGTTCCAGTGCGGTCAATTCTGCCCCATCGGCAACCGGCCAGCCTGCATAATCGCCGCCACGAACCGTATCGTCTTCCAGTAGCGCTGCATCACCCTCAGCATCCGCAACATCGGAGTAGGCATACACATGCTCCATCCACGTTCCCGCACCCTTGTGCTTCTCGGTCTCCAACCGGCGTATTTCGAGCGCTGGCACGATAAGCGCTGCCGGGGCTGCCGGGTCCCGTGGCAGCAAAGCAAAATAACTGCCGTCATAGCCGGTCGGGGTATTGAAAAGCCCCCAGTAGCCACTCAGGTAGTAACTATTGACGGGTAACTGGGCGATTAACCCATCCAGGTTCTCACGCTCCATAATTTCGATGGCGCGCTCATGATTCAGAAGCTTCAGCATGGTGAAAGTATAGCGGTTGCCCGGCTGCGCATGATATACAAAGGCTAGTCATACACTGATATTGGTAGACAGCACATGCAAACTAAAAAATGGCCGGAAAATTGTTTAACGATATACAGGCGCCCGCTGGTCATATTCAGGCTACTTGTAGTTCTGATGGCACTGAATGCCTGCGCGACATCGACACAAGAAGAGGCTACCGATGGCGCAGTTGTCACCCAGTCCAACAGCGATTGTGCCAATTGCCCCAGTGATGGTGGAGCTGCCGGCGGGCAGTTTTCTTATGGGAACAGCGGCAGCGGACAGGCTAATTGATCCACGTACCGGCAAACCCGCCACGAACGACGACCCACAGCATCGGGTAACAATCAATCAACCATTCTCTATCGGTAAATACGAAGTGACCGGATGGGAGTTCGGGCATTTCGTATCGGCAACCGGTTACCAACCCGCCGGGCCATGCATGGAATTTAGCCCGAAGGATTCCTTCAACATTAGCGATGAATTCGATTGGTACGAGACTGGCTTTCCACAAACCAATTCTGCGCCTGTCACCTGCATTTCATTTTTCGATGCGCAGGCCTATACAAACTGGCTAAGCATGGTCACGGGAAAAAACTATCGTTTACCCTCCGAAGCTGAATGGGAATATGCTGCGCGTGCAGGCACAACTACCCCCTACTACTGGGGTGATGATGCCGCCCTTTCCTGCGATTATGCGAATGTACGTAGCGCCGGTGCAGATACTATTAGCAAACGGCAAGCCGAATCAGACGTAAAAAAGGGCTTTCCCTGCGATGAAGATTTCCCGCATTCCTCCCCCGTCGGCAGTTTCGCACCCAATGCTTTCGGGCTGCACGATATGCAGGGCAATGCCTGGGAATGGGTGAGCGACTGCAATCACAAAAACTATGAGGGTGCGCCAGCCGATGGCAGCGCATGGATGGATGCCAAAGGCTGCCAGTTTGGCGTGATCCGCAGCGGCTCATTCCTGAACATCGTCGAACGTTCCAGCACCACGGTAAGGGCTGGCCGCCCGCGCGAAGGGCGCGCCACCAATATGGGTTTTCGTGTGGTCCGCGCACACACTTTGACTGCAGAAAATATTTTCGCGGAGGCATCAGGTAAATGGGGAATCGTAAATGCAAAAACTACTGATGCCGGCGCACAGCTCTTTAATGACAACTGCGCAGCATGCCACGTGAACCGGGACGACTACCGAGGTGCTTATGGCAAGGACCAGCAGTCACTGGAAAAAGCCATTAGTGATGGCGGCAATAATACGATGAGCATGCCTGCCTTCGGTGAAGTATTGACAGCCGAAGAAATTTCCCTGCTCGCCAGCTATGTAAGAAGTCAAAATGGCTGGGAATAGATTCAACGGCTGATAAATAAATTTCAGCTTGGGCCAGAGCAACATATAGTCACTGCACAAATAAAATCTGTATATATCGGACTATTCACAATTGCAGCTGGCCATTGAGTCTGCTAGCTTCGCGCACTGCATTTCAGCAAACAGTATTGCCAATACCAGTTAAGAGGAAACCCTATGTCTGATCTATCTCGCCGTCACTTTATGAACCAGTTCGGAATAGGTGCCGCCTCAGCCGCAGCACTGGCTGCCACCGGTTGCGCAGCGGCAACAGCGACCGCGACTTCTGAAGCAGCGCCAGCTGCTGATAAATCAATGACCGGCCCCTTTCTGAATGTAATTGATAGCGCCGAAGACAACATGATTGCTTATGCACGGTTACAGGGAAATCTTGACAGCAACAAAGTCAAATACGGCTGGTACAAAGGCATGGTCTCAGCCGTGATGCCCGGTAAAGTCGTAAAGGATCTGTTTATGATGGAAGGTTTTTCCTGTGCCCGCCTGCTGCCCATTGAAGGCGGTGTCGGCTACCACAAGGTACTGCGCGAAGTAGGTTTCTATCGCGAACAACGTTTCGGCCGCGCCGGAAAAATCATGCAGAGCTGGAAAAACCCTCTGACCAAGGAAGAAGTCGCTGTCGTGCCGATCGCAAATGACCCGTTTAACTATGACATCACACCCTTCTTCCCGGAGCCACCTAACTACGGTGGTTTGAATACTGGAAAACCATTTCCGAAAATTCCACTAAAACTGCCTTGGAACCCCGAAGTTTATAACAACACTGCACGACTGGATGCACGCATCAATCTTTACTACAAGAATGCGCTGGATCCACAGCAATGGCCACGTGAATCATCCGGGGAAATGAACCGTGTTTCGGAAATCTTCCAGTACAACATCGATCTGGATGACCTGCAGGACCCCAGACCAGACAACCACCAAATACAACGGCACCTGGGCACGTATCACGCCCTGGCTACCCTGGATGCTGATGGGCCAGACGCCCGGGCATATTATATATACATGCTATATGGGCACAGTCGACAGCCTGGATCTGCTACCCAAGGATCTCGTAATGGCGGCGGAAGCCATAGACCCTAAATACCTTGACGCACCGACCGAGGTGTATGGCCCAAGCCTGTCATCACTTGAGCGCTATGTCATTGAGCAACAACCCGCACCGATGAAAAATTAGACCGGTAATGGCCCGGGGAATCACCCCAAACCAGCAAGTTGATACAAATAAAGGCTCGCTTATGCGAGCCTTTATTATTCAGCAGCCTGTCAGGCTCAGCCAGTTAACCTGCCGACCAGGCGGCTGCAATATCGTCATCCATGCGGGTTCCCTTGCCTTTTTCTATAGACCGAACATCAGGAATCTGCCAGTTCACGCTGCACATGATCTGCAAAGCCTGTCCCAACCTCGGTGTAGTAGTTAAATGCTGAATCTACTCCCGCCGCCTCCAGTTCATCACGAGCTTCGCTGTATTTGGTGACCGCACCGATACGACCGTGATAGCCAACCATCTTAAGATCCCTGACCGCTAACAACATATCTTCATGCGTTGGCAACGCGAGCATTACCAGGCGTAACTGGTCACCACTCACATGCCGCCAGAAATCGATATCCTCAGCATCGCCACAGATTACATTGTAGTTTTGCTGCTTTAACCTGGCAACATTGCTGCTGTCGACATCAACACCACAGACCTTGTTACCGTAGGTTTCCGCCATGGCCCTGTAGGCACCCCGGCCAACACGCCCCATACCCACAACCAGCACTTCAGCATCACCCACGTCAGGTGGCAAATCTTCAGGCAACCGGTTTGCTGTTTCAAAGCGACATAGAAATCTTTCATACCGTTCATATAATTCATGCGCATTTGCATTAAGCATGGAGGCAGCAACAAAACTTATTGCCACTGAAATGGCAATAACGACCAGCCACTTTTCCGGAAGCCAACCAACGGCCATACCCTCATTGGCCACAATAAGACCAAATTCGCTGAATGTAGCCAGCCCGAGCATGGCAAGAAAAGCAGAACGTGCGCGTAACCGAAACCTTGTCAGCAATAGAAAGTACAGCCCCATCTTTACCGGCAAAAGAACTGCCACCAGGATCAAAACCAGCACCAGATCGCCCAGCCCCGGGAACCCAATCAAACCTATCGAAAGGAAAAAGCCGATCAGGAAAAAATCTTTAATGCTAAGTAATGCACGAGTCAATTCCATAGACTTCACATGGTTACTGAGCAAAACCCCAAATGCGAGAGCCCCAAGATCATCAGTCATGCCGACCATATCAAACAGTTCGCCACCGGCAATTGCGACTGTTAAACCAAACAAGACCAGCATTTCGCCGTGACCCGCATGCACCATAAAACGCAGCAGTAACGGCCGCAATAATGGCAATGCAAGTAAAGCGAACGCCCAGACAGAAGGAGGTGTTGCATCCGCTGTCAGCAAGAAGATGACTGCCAGCAAATCCTGAATGACAAGAATACCGATGGCTACCAGCGCATGCCGCGCCCGCATTTCACCGCGTTCTTCGAAGATTTTTACTGCCAGTACGGTACTGCTGAAACTGAGCGCAAAAGCCACCAGCCAGACCACATTCCAGTCTATAGATGTAAGCTGGCTGACAATCAAAATACCCAGCACAGCTGCCCCAAGCAGGCAGGCCAGCAACATGTGAGAGGCGGCCCCACCCCAAACTGCCGGCGACAGAAAACTGCTTAACCGCAGCTTAAGGCCAATAGTGAATAGCAACAGCAACACACCCAGGTGGGAGGCAAACTCCAATAGTTCACCGCCCTGCTCACCCAATGCATTCAATACAAAACCAGCGAGCAGGAAACCAACCAACGGGGGCAACTTCAGTTGCTGGGCACCCAGACCAAATAACAGTGCAATCAGAAGCCAGACAGGATCCATAGATTACTGTTCCTGCCAGTTTTCCCAGCCAGTGGCCCGCAGATACTGCTCCAGTGTCATGAGGTCCGGGTAGCGTTTACGCATGCCTTCAACATCAGCGGTATAGCCCACCTCGTCATACCACTTAAACAGGGGGCGCAATGGTTTGGGCATGGTTTGCAAATACTGTTCCAGCGGTAGCTGCGTATAGACAACCTCGCGACCCATCACTTCAGAATACGTATCTACATACGCTTCGACCGTCATACTGTCACCGGCTATGTTCACAGCCTTACCAACCCAGACTTCCGGATGAGCTATAGCCTCGCCTGCCAGAAAACCGATATCACGGATGGCGATAAAGTGCAGCATACGATCAGGGTCACGTGAGTCTATAACCCCCATCTTCGCAGTACGCTTTTGCTGACGATTAAAATTTTCCATAAATGCCACGGGTCGCAACACAGTATAGGGAATGCCACTGGCAATAATTGCCAGCTCCACCTGTGCTTGTGCAGAACCCTCTATACCAATCCCTGGCTCAGCTGAGGCACCTGAGGAGTAAACCAGATGCTTGATGCCCAAAGCCTTGGCAGCATTGATTACGTTGTTGCCTTCTGCCACTTCATTACGGGCAAAACCACTGTAGAAGAACACCGTAGCTACACCCTGCATAGCTGCCAGCAATGAATCGGGATCAGCGTAATCGCCCTGCACGACTTCCACACCCTTGTCCGCCAGTGCTATGGCGCCCTTGCTGCCAGGCTTGCGTGTCAGCCCACGCACGCTATACCCCCGTGCCAGTAGCTCATCGACGACGGCGTTACCCTGCCGGCCAGTAGCGCCACCCACCAGCACCGTTCGACTGTCAGCGGCGACCGACCACGCCACCAAGCCAAACATGAGCACTATGCCAAGCCCAGCATTACGAATTATTGTTCTCACCGGTAACTCCCTAAATTCCTGCCGGAATATGAGACACAGTGTAACTGCTAGAGCCGGGGTCCGGGAGATACCCCTATCTCAGGAAAACAGCGGGTACGGCAACAGGGTGCCCCTCATAAAATACCTGATGCGCGACGATTTAGCCCCTGCCTGCCGCATGCACCGGCAGTTTCTGCCCGCAGCGGATTGCCAGCACACTGTCGGACGTTTAATCTGATCTGCCTCGCAAACAGGGCACCCTGCTATGAAATCACCACCCTTCGATTCGATTCGGGATTACGTAAATGCACTGGATGAACGCGGCTTGCTGGCGCGTTTTAAGGGCGTCAATCAGGACGATTATGAAGGCACCGCAATCATGTACCGGCTGGTAGACAAGCTGGGTTTGCGATCCGCACCTGCTGTATTGCTGGAAGATATTCATGCCAATGGCCGTGATTATGCAGGGCCGGTGCTGGCCAACCTGCAGGGGCCGGTCATCACCGAAACCTTGCTGACAGGCATCCCGATCAGTGAGTTGGACAAGCCGGATAACAACGCGATCTATCGCGCGGCAACAACAGCCATGCTGGATCGACTAACTGAGAACAATGGGCAGTGGCCGGAAATTGCACCCAAGGAAGTCTCACTGGAAGAAGCCGTCTGCAAGCAGATCAGGCTGAGCGGTCAGGACGTGGATGTCACCGCATTCCCCTTCCTCCGCGGTAACCCTGGAGACGGTGGCCCGTATATCAACACGGCATCAGTCTTCACATGCGATCCGGAACTGGGCGTCAATTTTGGTACTTACAGATGCCAGATTAAGGGCCCGCGCAAGATCATGGTGAACTTCGAACACGGTCAGACCGGTATCAAGATGCTCAATGCCGCACGCGAACGTGGCGCGACCTCCATCCCTGTTGCACTTGTGATCGGCCAGGACCCAATCACATGGATGATCAGCAGCTCCCGCATACCTAACCGGATTGGTCATTCAAACCCCATAGACGAACTCGCCGTAGCAGGAGGCTTCCGGGGCAAAGCGATCGACGTAGTTAAAAGTGAAAGCGGCGAATTCCTGGTGCCTGCACATGCAGAGATGGTTATTGAAGGCACGGTCGATATTGAGAACATGGAAGAAGAAGGCCCCTATCATGAAATGTATGGCTACCTCGGACACAAGAAAGATAAAAACTATGTGATGACGGTAGATACGCTCACGCATCGTGAGAACCCCTGGATCATGAACAGCTTTACCGGAGTCGTGCACGAATACATCACCGCACCTCAGCGAGCTGACATTATTTACAACCTGCGCAAATCGTTTCCGCAGGTGGTCGACTACTATGCACCCAATGACTCGCACGGGCTTGTGTATATCAGTATCAAGAAAGATGCACCTGGCCAGGCATTCAAAGTCGCACGACCCAGTGCCATGCACAACCCACTGGCCAGAGTAGTCATAGTGGTTGACGATGATATTGATGTGCTTGACTCGGCAGCCGTACGTTTTGCAGTTGGATCACGCTGGCAGCCCGCAACGGCCAGCGAAATCCTGGAAAACCGGCGAGCCTTTCCCCTCGACCCCGCTTCACCCGACCGCGCAACTACCAGCAAAATAATTATCGACGCGACCCGGCAATGGCCGGAGGAAGGTGGGCCAGCTGTTTACCAGCAACTGAATCGCACCGTCTTTACGGAAGCCGCACCAAACGCCATCCAAGCAGCAATAGCCAAATGGCCAGAAATTAAGTGACGAGCGGCTTTCAGGTCGCGCGTAGCCGACATGAAAGACCTCCTCGGAACTTATGTCGAGAAAGCACCGCTTTCGAGACCAAATGACGAGCAGCTTTCAGATCGCGCGTAGCCGATTTGAAAGATCCACTCGGAATTTATGTCGAGAAAGCACCGCTTTTGGGTTGCCTGCAAAACAG
>PVMK01144256.1_pt1 | contig 24189 bp, 22 predicted proteins | sample 1853481 | NCBI WGS metagenome assembly PVMK01 (sample SAMN08533507, study PRJNA380276) | Marine sediment metagenome, whole genome shotgun sequencing project. | reverse complement strand
TCCCGACCTGCGCCAGAACATTTGTCCAACCTGATTCTTCCAGAAACAGGCCAAGGTCTTCGGGTCGTATGCTCCAGGTCCATGGCTCTCCAACAACCTTCTGAAGCCACAGCATCAACCCGGTCCATCGACCGGCATCAGGCCGACCATCCGCACCGGTAGGGATATAGGAAAAGGCAATCCGGCTGCCGACACCGGCGATTACAGCACATTGACAAAATAAATCCCGAACCGCTTCGGGAGTCAGGTACATCACGAGGCCCTCGGCTACAATGACGGTTCGTGCAAGCTGGTCCCATGAATCGTTGATCTTTAGAACATCCGCCAGTTTCCGTTTACCAAGATCTTCCGCGATCAGGCAGAGATTGTCTCTCTTTCCCATCGCATCTATTCCCTTAGCCTTGAGGTGGGCTGTCGTTGGGTGATCGATTTCAAAAAAGCTCACACCAGAGAACTCCGGCGCCAACCGCCACCCCATCGTGTCGTAACCAGCCCCCAGAACAAGAATCTGGGTAGCTCCAGCGCCAATACCATCTCTTACCTGGCGCTCACAGAACGCCTTTCTGTGGGCAAAGGCCTCAAACTGACCCGGCAGCATCCAGTCGAATGCTTCGTAGACAGAAACCATCCGCCGGGAATGGGACCATCGTACAGTTCTTGCTTCAGCCGCACCGGAAGCAACGAGTAATTCCTCCGTAGCTTGCACAGTGCCGGGAGGAAGAATCCTATCCATCCCCGGTTTCGCCCCCAAGGTAACAACGTTCAGGGCAACCTTGTACGCCGTCCTACTCGGTTTTTCTGGGCGCATAATATCCTTTTCAAAACAGAACCATTAATTATCATGATTTCTTGCAATGTTATTAGATAATAGATATGGAATCTCGATATTATTCATGTGCCAGTAAAAGTAATACCAACTGGAAAAATCACCAAAGTATCATCAAAAAAAGCCTCTCAAACTGCTTGGCCATGTCATGCGTTTGAAGCATTATTCCCTTTGTTTTCCAACTGTTCCCTGTTGCCATTTTTCAGAGAGTAGTGGAAGACGACAGCCTGAAAAAGAGCCCCCCAAATAAAAAATGCCTTCGGAAACAGTTATCCGAAGGCGTTTCATGACGTCATGCTCATTGTCTTGCAAATATAGGTTTTTGGCTTCAGGGACATAGCCCTGCCTCACACCTGTTGCAACTCAGCTATAAAAAATCCATATCAATAGATTATTCCCAGTACATTTACTATATTTGTATAAAATGTCAATAGATTATTTCAAAATTTTCAAATTGAGGGTATTATTGGAAACAAGCAGGTGGATTTTGGCATTGGAGGACCTTTTGTGTTTGATATTCATCCCCCTTAATGAATTCCCCTTCGGGGCTTAGTAAACAAATTCAACAGGGTAAACCTGGCTAGAGACCCCAGTACCATCTTCTGGAGCTACCCCGGTTAAATACGCTTCCCCGTGGTTGACACCAATCTCACAGGGCACGGCGGGCGGGCACAGAGGTCGGTGCCATACACCAAAGAAATCCTGACCATATTGTCTCATTTCTCAAGTTCAGAATCGATCACTTGAAAGAGATTCCTAAAAGCTGTTTTTTCTTGACATAAGACATTTTTTGTCATTTCCTAGGCTACAAACAGGTATTCCCACCATTCATTTAACCTCTACCGGGAGGTCATCCCATGAAAAAACACCTCAAAATGTATATGCCTAGCTCCTAATAGGCGATTTTGCCCTATTGGGAGCTCAAATCTTTTCTAGATAAAACCAAACCCATCGAGAGATGAGGACGGAAAGCCACGGGTCTTAGTATTCCCCGTTGACCCTCTTTTAAAGTATCTTGCTTCTGAAAGATAGCCGGGCTGCCGAGTATGATATCGTTAAAACCACATCATGGACAGTCCCGCTTTTTTATCGAGAACTTGATCTGGATATTGAGGGCATAGGTTCAATTTGCAAAGGAGGGTGAATTATGAAAATGAGTTATTTTAAGGTAGTTCTGTTTATCGCTGTGGGTTTGTTGCTGATCAGTTGTGCTACCCCAAAAGCAGTTTCAGTTTCGACGTTTAACGCTGTTGATCTAAACCCCTTGTTACAGAGGGGGGACTATGTGCAAAAGGTGGACAATTTTGTAGTCATTTTGGATAAGTCGGGGTCAATGGGTGAATCTTACAAAGGACGAAAAAAACTGGATTATGCCAAAGACCTCGTGAGCAGACTGAATCAGACACTTCCCAATCTCAAGGCAACCGGGACTCTCAGGGTTTTTGGCCGGTTAGCCGTTTTTTGTGAGGAGTTTACACAACTTCTGTGGGGCCCAGAAACATACTCAAAAACAGGGCTTGATGGTGGGCTGAACAAGGTCGGGTGGGGTCGAGGGGAAAGCCCTCTGAATCTCGCCCTTGACGCCTCAGACCAGGAATTCAAATCGGCTCAGGGTAACATAGCTGTTATTATTTTGAGTGATGCGAACAAGGAGTATATGAACTATGATGCAGCGATAGATGCTGCAAGAACCCTGAGAAGCCAGTACGGAAATAAGCTTTGTCTATATACAGTTCAAATTGGCAAAGATTCCGAGGGAAAAAAGCTTCTCCAACGGCTTGCACGAGAGGGTGAATGCGGATTCTGGGTAAATGCGGATGATATAGCCTCCAGCCAGGGAATGGCCAATTTTGTGCAAAAGGTGTTTTTGAAAAAGGCGCCGCCAAGACCCCTAGTGGTTAAAGAAGTGGTAGTTAAAGAGGTGGTGGTTAAAGAGGAAATAGTCATACTGGACTCTGACGGCGATGGGGTGCCTGATAACCTTGATAAGTGTCCGGGAACCCCCAAGGGCGCCGTTGTTAATAATATGGGGTGCTGGGTTCTCGAAAATGTCCATTTTGATTTTAATAAGTGGGACATAAAACCACAATACTACCCTGAACTTATTCAAGTGGCGATAGTCCTTCAGGATAATCCCTCTGTAGCGGTTGAAATCCATGGTCATACGGACGATATTGGTACGGCTAGTTACAATAAAAAGCTATCCAAACAACGTGCAGACTCTGTGATGAATTATCTGGTCAGAATGGGTATTGACAAAAAAAGACTGTCCGCAAAGGGATACGGTTTCACACGGCCGATAGCCAGCAACCTGACCAAAAGAGGTCGATCCATGAACCGAAGGGTCGAATTAACACCAATTCCCTAAGAATTTATCAAATACCGTACGGATAAAAGGATGGGCTCGGGGTTGGGACATATTGGCCCAACCCCCCTATTCAAATCCCGTAACCAGGGTCTCCGCGTGAGGCGTATAAGGTTGAAAATCCAGCCTTTGAGATCGTCTCCGAGCCTGGGTGTATTACTTGATTCTGGGGTTTCTGATGGAAAAGGGCGTAAATCCGCTACCTGTTTGCAGACGACGTTTTGGTGGCCCCACCGCAAGGCTTCGATGTTGAGAGGTTGCACTCATACTGGAATCCGAAGTGCTGACAAATATCAAGAGATCTTGACCATAAAGAACTACCCTTGTTTTGGCGAGAGCAACGTCACTCCAGTTTCTTTTTATAAGTTTCTTTCAAAAAAAACAGACATATCAAAGACACTCCGGCACAAAATACCAGATATAGTCCCGGGGAATAGATGTTGTTGGTGACCTTTATTAAATAGGTCGCGACAAGGGGCGTTGTTCCGCCAAAGATTCCAAGTGCAATATTGTAAGAGAAAGAAATAGCACTAACACGTACCTTTGTAGGAAACGTCTCGACCAGGAATGCCGGTACCGCACCTTCCAGTGTCGACTGGAATATCGCAAAGATGACCTGCACAAAGAAAATGACCCATTGCGATTCAACTGACAATCCTTTGAACAATGGATAAGAGAAGAGTAATAATCCAACGGTTCCGGCCATCATCATCGGTTTCCTCCCAAACCGGTCGGAGAGATGGGCCATAAACAGGATCAGCGGAAGTAATATCAGCATGCTCATGGTGTTAATATCCAAAGCCACAGACAGGACTGTGTGAGTTTCGGTAGACAGATAGGTGGGCAAATAGACAAATACCAAGTAAAACCCCGTTGAAAATATCCAAAGTGAACCAGCCACCAGTATAATCTCACGGGCATGGTGTCTGAAAGAATAAATCAGTGGGAATTTAACCACATCGCCGGTCTCTTTGAGTTTGTGAAATACCTCCGGTTCTTTTAGCCCTCGGCGGATATAAAGACCATAAGCACCCACCAGAAACCCTATATAAAAGGGAATCCGCCAGCCCCATTTCGCCAATTGTTCCGCTGTCAAAAATGAATCGGTCAGGGCTCCTATTGCTGAACCAAGCAAAATGCCGAGAGATGCGCTAAAAAGCGTCCAGCTTCCATAAAGCCCTCTCTTGTTTTCAGGCGCTATTTCAACTATGAAGGAAATTGAGGTCGTTAATTCACCCCCAATAGAAATCCCCTGTAGCAATCTGAACAAAGTCAGCAGGATAGGTGCAAGGATTCCGGCCGTGGCATAGGTTGGTAAAAATCCCAGACAGGTTGTGGTGACTGCCATTAACAGTACTGACAGCATCAAGGCCTGCTTTCGTCCCTGTCTATCTCCGATATGACCAAAGAGGACCGCCCCAACAGGACGCATAAGAAAACCGGCTGCGAAAACACCAAAAACCGAAATCAGCGACACCAGTTTGTCGTCCGATGGAAAAAAGGTGGAGGCCAGTATGTTTGCAAAGTATCCATAAACTGCAAAATCGTACCATTCGAGAATATTCCCTATGGCACCCGAAAAAACGGTCTTAAAATTTGACAAATCTTGTCTTTTTTGCATAATCAGATCTCTGGCAAACTTTCGGCTAGGCCGATGGACGATAGGGGGTGGATAAAAACCGCCCTTGATGCGAATTGCATAAATCTACAGATAAGAGAGTGGCAAAATGAACGATACAAGAAATTTATGCCATACTAAATGGGAATGCAAGAACATATTGCTTTGAATACCACACATCCTCCATCCGATGGGCTTTTAGCCATCCAGTTTGAGCCTTTTCTACCAATAAAGATAAAGAACCCCTCCATTCATTTACCACCAGTTCAGCGCCCCTCTCCCATCTATACATCTTCGGTTCGGCGGTTTCAGACACAACAGCATGCGATCGGATTCAGATTGACACACAGGACGAAATCACCTATAAATCGGCTCAAAAGGACCTTATTATCACCTTTAACATAAATTACTAAGGCGAGTCTTATTATTTAGACATGAGTTGCTGAAGTGGGAGAAAGAGACAGTTTTTCGCGAACCCTTAGTAAAATTGGGTACACTCTAAAAAACTCGATACAGAAGATGACAGAAGGATAACGTGATGAGGCAAACAATAGAGTGTCGTAGAAAACCCAGGGTGTCACCAAAGGGCATCGGGCGGGTTGGGTACTTAATCATGTTTTTGCTGGTGCTTGTGGGATATACGGCATATGCAAGAGAAGGCCTTTTGGCGGAAGGCAGCACCGGATCCGCCCGCCCCTGCAATACCTCTTTGAATGATACGATTACTTTGCAGCTTGCCCAGAACATTGAATTGGTCTTGGAGCATGTATCGGCAAGCATTAAGGCTTTGGGTGAGGAATACGTCCGGTTGTATAAAAAGACGTCTTCCATGGACAAGGCAGAACAACGCGCGTGGCTCGATCACTCCAAGAGAGAGGAAAAGACGATACACTTTCGTCCCTTTACCAGCGGCCCTGAACCGTCTTATCAATCACCCTTTCCAAGCTATTTCGGCTACAGTGAGAAGAAGCTTCCGCCCGAGATATGGCGGGAGTTGAAGGTTTTTGTAGCGCTGGCACCTTCCTTCAAGATTGCTTACGATACCTTTGATTACTCCTGGGTTTATTTTTCAACGGTTGATGAGGCCATGCTGATCTATCCCTATCTCCCTTTGCGGCAGGCAATGAACAATTACCTTCCCACAAAACAGGTCTATTACAAAGCCGCTGATTTTAAAAACAGGACCTTTGGCTGGACGGAACCCTATCTGGACCTTGTTGGTGCAGGCATGATGGTAACCGTCTCTTATCCGGTTTACGACAAAGACAAACTGCTTGGCGTTGTATCGCGTGACATTACCCTGAGTCAACTTTCGCGCCAGGTGTTACATCCCATCAACCGGTATGCCAGGAATCTGACGAGTATCATAATTGACAGGACCGGTCTGGCCATTGCGAACAGTCAAGTCGCAGCTATGAAGGAAATCAACGCAATCAATGACAAGGCAGGTGCTGCCGTTTTGTATTACCGGGAAGCAAAAGAGATGGCCTCAGGGGGATCTCCAAAAGCTGCCTATTCGACCTCTGCTCTCTTCAACCATGCCTGCGAAAGCGTTTTGGCTCTTGTGCGAAAGGAACCGCGCGGAAAAATATGGCATCTCACTTTCGAAATCAAACAACAACGATATGATGTAACTGCAACCAGAATTTCAGGCACAGGGTGGCTGATCGTGACGCTGGCACCGGAGGTATAGGTGCTGGATTGGCATGAACTTAATCCAGGCTTTTGCGTGGAATGTGGAAACCTGTCAGTTCGATGTTAAGGGAGAAACTCCAGTGGAGGCCCCACAAGGGTGAGATTACCGATGAGGGTCACAGGGCGGGTCATCCCTCGATCCACCGGTTTCAACCTGTCTCTTGACCATGTTGCCCATAACAGACGGAGTCCGTTCTTGCCTGACGGTCTGCCATAATACGGCACAAGTTGAAGAGCAGATCCGCAGCCAGAGTTGGATTTTCTTTCCTTATTTTGGCAAGAAATCTGCGGCCGATGACCAGCACTTGGCCATCGGTTACAGCTTGGATGGTCGCGGTGCGGCGATGGGTGCTCAAGAAAAAGGCCAGTTCACCGAAGATATCCCCAACGTGCAGCAAATCCACTTGACGGCCATCCACCAACACTTCGAAGACGCCTTCCAAGATCAGGAAAATCTCCTCTTCCACCAATTCGGCCCGAGTGACCGTACCCCCAGCCGGCACGTCCATGACGGCTGCCATGTTGCTCAGACGTTTAAGTTCCTCGGTCGGCACGTTTTCCAAGAAAAGCGAAGCAGGACTCTGGTCTGTGAGCAGTTCGTCCTGCAACTCCCGCCACACTTTTTCAGGGTTTAGCTCATAATGGTGGAAGGCCCCTTCCACCAATTTCTGGTATTCCTCCAGGCCTGGAGGTGTTGCTCCGGTCGTGGGGAAATGATGGCGCACCAGGGGTGTGAGAGGAGAACCCACCCGTTCAAAAAAACCCAAGTCATTGACGATCATGACCATAGGCACCCGCATGCCGTCGGGTGAGGAAATCAGGTCGCCCTGATAGGAGCGAAAACCCAGGCGGCGATATGCCCGGGTGAGGCCGGGAGCGCAATACAAAAAACCCAAATAGGCCCCGTACGTGTCAACCACCAGTTGGTAAGCCCGCTGAAACAGAGAAGGAGCCACAGGAGTGCCCCGGGCGGAAGGGTCTACTATGAGGCGGGATACTTCAAAGACACGCTGTTTCTCGAGCTGGGGAAACCGTTTCAGGGAATATAGATCACAGGTATGTTTATCCACCTGTCCAGGCTGCCAAACTCTAAGCCGCATGGTGCCTGTTATGCCCCCTGGCGGGCCGGCCCAGAGAAGTACGGTCTCCGGGTGATCGTCCTCCGGGTCCTTGATCCAAGCCTGTTCATGGTCGGCATTATCCACGTTGGTCTTGTTAAGCTCTGTGATATAGACCTGGTAGCGGAGCCTATAAATGGCTTTTTGATCGTCTTCGTGCCGAGCGATCCGTACCCTTACTGCGTCTGGAACCACATTGTCGGTCAAGGTCTTGCTCCGTAAATTCGAACATGAAGATCTTAAATAAATCCATTTTTATAAGACTAAAACATACAATGGATATCCGGAAAAGAGAATGTCTGTTCGTGGAAATAAAACCTGACTTTGAAACTGTTTTTTATCGTCACTTTTAAAATCTGTTCCATTGGCCTTCAATTGCTTTTGATCTGCCTTCGCAGACATCCGTTATTTTGGTCAAAGTCAGTACATCGTTTTCAATTGACCATGAATATTTTGCATCAGGTTCAGTACAATCTGCATCTTCAACAATTTCAAATTCTCCGGTTGAAATACGAATTTTTGCTGTTGAATTGGTATGTCCTTCAGCTTCTTCCAAAAGCAAAAAGTCATAATGATCTGAATAAAAATCCATTTTTACTTTAAAAGACAATTGAGCATCATCGGTATTGGTCCTGGTCCATGAAGTGTTTTCAAGTTCATTGTTAAATCTTGACCATTCGCCCTCTAAAGATAAGTACCTCATTTCACAGTCGTCGACAATCCTTTTTAGAGTAAGTTTGTCCCGCTGCAATAAACCAGGAATATTTAGCACCAGATCCACAATCTTCATCTTCCAATATTTCAAATTCTTTATCTGTGACCTCTATTTTTACAGAAGAATTTTCATGTCCTTCGACAGGTTCCAATAGTATAAAATCTAGCATATCAGATGAAAAGCTGATCTTTGCCCGATAAGATACATCATTTGCATCCGTAATTATTCTGGTCCAGGATGTATTTGTCAATTCAGGTGTTCTGTTTGAAGAACCGCTGTCTTCAGAACAAGAAATTAAGCTAAAGGCAAAAACAGATAACAACAATGAAATAAAAGTCCGCATTTTGTATCCTTAGGTATATTTGGGGGAACTCGTTTCTTATCTGAAAGACTATAGGGAAATCCCTCTTGTGAGTCAAGGACAAGGAAACCTAACTTGCGATTCAGGCATTGTAGCGTCCAGGTGGCAGATAGGAAGGTGCTTCAGGGCGGCCATGGTTACAGGACAGCATAGAAAGAGAGTAACATGATCTTCGGGTAGACCCGGTCAAAACTCATATGCGGTTGTGGCAATAAAACAGCCGCCATCGTCTCCGGCCGAGGTAGAATGGGTGGCTACATTTGTGCTGTATACACCGTTACCCTGCGTGGCGATAACAACACGTCCATCTGTTTCGCGGGCATCAACCATATCAACAATTACATTGCCAATGGTATCTTCGCTTTCCTGTCTCCAGACGGTTTGAGTTCCATCAAGCTCGGTGGCAGAGAAAAGACCGATACTGGTAGCGGCAAAATAGATGGTCTGGTCATTGAAATGCAGAATCTTCAGCCATCGGACAGAGGGACCGGATCCGGAACCATCGGGGTGTTCTTCAAGATTTCCGCTTTGGTTTGACCAGGTCCTACCGCCATCTGTTGAATAAAAAATGCTTATCACACTGTAATTCGAAAACACGACAAATATCCTATCCGCATCATGTCGGTCAACTTCTATACAGGCCACAAAGCCGTTTTGAGGGAACTGGTCGCCGGTAATATCCATTGGGGCGGGATTGCCGCTGGCAGCATCATCCAGCCGATACACCTTCCCGGCATCTGATCCATAGTATAGCCTGTTGGCGGGGTATGCGGAAACACTGATCGCGGTGATAGATTCCCCGGTGACAAGAGCGGCATTTGTCAACTCAGACCATCCGGTGTTTAACAGATCCGGATCGTTTGCAGCAGCGGCCATATCATCTTTGCGCCATAACTGATTTTTTGCACAAAGATAAAATGTCTTGTTTGAATTGGGATCAAGAGCAAAGTTTGTAAAAAAATGGAAATCAGAATCAGTCAATATGTCAGGACGTTGATAATAGGTACTATCTTGTGGGTTATCAATTTTGAAGGTAAAAATATTACCATTATAGAACGAGCCGACAATAAATGATTTCTCGTTTGCTACTGTGCAGGACAGACCATCCCCGCCAATAACCCCTGTCCAGGGATCTTCAGGATTCTGTGATACAGTGAAATAGGTGGCGTTATCCTGAAGGCCACCGACAATAAGGTTGTCATTGGATGCTGTGGGGTCGATTGCCACGCTGTAAAACTGGGTGGTCGTCAATCCGCTGTTTAACGACTCCCAGGATACCTTACTACTGGTACTGTTGTTGGTTTTGAAAAGACCGCCGTCGCTTGCTGAATATAAAACATCAGGGTCTGATGGGGTAAATTCCAAACGGTGCTGGTCGGGATGAAGGTTGTGTTCCTCAAAATCATAAGGATATCCGCCTATCTTGGTTGTCGATGCAGCATCCGCAAAAGCGCTGGTTGAACGGTAGAGATTGGTTCCACCGATAAAGACGGTATTTTCATCGTCAGGCTTGACCCTCAACGTAAGGGCATAGCCGCCAATCGAATTGAATGCGTCGGATTCAATATTACCCGTTCCCCCGCCCGGAAGGTTTTGACTGCGGTCCTCCCAGTTATATTGATCAGTGACGTCATCATAGGTGCATTTCCAGAATGAATGGGTTGATGCGGTAAATCCATAGACGGGGTTTGGGTCCGGTATTGGATTTTCGGTCAGAACATATAATATGTTCTGATTTGAAGGGTCAAGGGCAAGTTTTATCACCCGGTAGGCACGTGGAAAATCCTGAGGGGTAATATTCTGCCAATTTGTCCCATCTGTGGAACGCCAGATTCCCGATGTATACGGAATCGTGCCGGGACCGGATGTTGAAAAGGTGCTGAGGGCCGCGTAAACAACCCCGCCTGTGGTGATCACCACATCGGTGGAGAAAGATTTGACTGATATATCACCGTGAGCAACTGTCCACGTTTTGCCGCCATCATTGGAACGCATGATGGCACCATAACCTGCCACATAAACAATGTCATTTGTTTGATCCGTTGTGTCTATGGCAAGATTCCAGATGCCCTGAAAAACTTCTGCATGAAGCAGACCAACCGGGTTCAATGGATCCGGTGATGAGATTTGAGTGGAACCAAGCGCTTGCCAGGAAGCGCCATTATCGGTTGACTTAAAGATGCCATTGCCAAAACCCACTGTCCTCGGCACAAGGCTGAACTTTCGGTTTGTTGTACTCAGTAGCTCGCCGGTACCGTAATACCAGACATCTCTTTTGCCTGGGCGTTTATCCTGGACAACACAGGAAACGCTTTGAATTTCATTTGGCGGTGTTGTTTTCACCCACGATTTGCCACCATTTGTTGACCGCCACATCCCGCCGGATGCGCTGCCAGCCTGAATGATATTTTCGTCATCCACGTCCAATGCCACTGTAAGAAGACGACCCGAAACATTGTTTGGCCCTCTTTTTATCCAGCTCCGGGTTTGAATCAATGGCTGTATGGTTTCTTTTTGTTTAGCATCAAGCGATTCTGCCATCCTTTGGGTCAATCGTGAAGCAAACTTAAGTTCATTTGTCTTTATCCCCGGTGGAACAAGATCGGTTCGGGGGTCCCTGGTTTTCATAAATTCCAGGTCGGCTCTGTAAAATGCCAGTTCTGCTTTTGGCATCTTTTTGAACTTCATACCAGATTTCTGGGGCGAATCAGAAGGCTTGTTGATATTATCCAACAATTTTGGCAAAAGGGAAAAACCGAGACCAAAACAAAATAGCACAATCAACGCTAAAGGCAGGTACCTTTTCCACATATCTCCTCCTTATGCTACCATCAAAGAGAGTAATAAACGTGCCATTCCGAAAATGGAAGAGCAGGGGCACGTCTACGGACAAAGGGTTTGGACTGTGATAGGATTTAAACTATAAAAAACTTCCAATGGGACTCATAGACCCTCCCACCTGACATGGTCCAGACTGTTTTCCGACAATTCCATGATCAGGTCTTAGCACATAAACCATGTCTTTAACCGATACGGTCTCACTTAAATTTGTGATTATCGACTGTGTTTCAACCAGAGGGGATAACCAGATTTTTGAGGGCCAAAATAAAACCAAAATGAAGCCCTTCGTGGAAATTATTAAAGGTAAGCGCATCTTTCAGTGTCGTCAGATGGATGCCGGTGCTGGTGGTATATGGTTTAAAATTTCGAAATTTACCTTCTTGGTAATCCGCATCAAGACGTTGAGCCAAGGTGTCGAGCAAGCCCACCAATTGCTCCACATCCGGGTCCACCGACCAATCTGCCGGGGACGTGCCGGTTTTGAACATGCCAACCTGATCACTGGTAACGTACAACTCAAGGCCACTTAATCTATAATGGAGAAGTTGTTGCACCACCAGAATGTGCCCAAGGTTCCAGGCGATGTTATTATCAAAACCTGGCGGAATGGTCATAAACTCCTGTGAAGCGAGTGTGGACACTGCACTGTGGATCAGTTTTCTGTTTTGTTTTAGTATATCAATAGAATGCATACAAAAATCTTTAACGAATATTTTTGTTGAATATATTCTTCAAAATATGATGCGTATTCCCCGGTCAGGACCAACCTTGGAACGCATTTCAGAGTGTTTCGGCATTCCGGGTGATAAGAAGTCCCCTTTTTTGAGGCTGAAGCATAGGCAATTTCGTATTGCGTGTCAAGGGTGAAGTAGACGCATCATGCGGTGGTCCTCGCTTCAAGATGGAAATTGGATCAAGGGGGGTGAGGCGCCCTTATTTGGAGGATTTTGCGATTAAGGCACGGTCGAACATGATCTGAAGATGGAATGCGAAAATGTGAAATTATTTTTGCGCAACCCTTTCCCTGGGTTTTGTGGATGGGCACTGAATAGTTTGGTTGACGGGGTAAGACTTGATGGATTACTATGCTCGAAAATCAACCATCAGCCTTGGAGGGTTTTTAGTAAGGGAGATGTGGGTAACGAAAGACTGCCTGTAAGTGAAACAGGGCAGTTGCCGTATGATTCAGGTTAAATTCAGGAGGTTTATCATGTCAGATGTATATCAGAAACTTGCCAAAAAACTGAACGAACTGCCTCAAGGGTTTCCACCAACCGAAAGCGGTGTGGAGATTAGGATCTTAAAAAAGCTTTTCCGGCCGGAAGATGCGGCAGTGGCATTAAAGCTCATGCCCTGGGGCCTGCTCGCGGAAAAAATCGGCGAGAGTTTGGACAAAACCGGGGAGGAGATGCAACCCATTCTGGACGATATGGCCAAACGAGGCCAGATCGGCAGCGCTACGTCCCGCGGGCGGCAGTACTACATGCTGTCACCCTTTGTGCCCGGTATATATGAATACCAGGTATACCGTCTGGACAAAGAGCTGGTGGAAATGTTTGAAGAATATCTGCCCACGCTCACCAAGACATTGGGTGGATTTAAACCGGGGCTGGCCCGGACCATACCGGTCAACGCGTCCATCGAGGTCGGAAAACAGGTCCACAGCTATGAAGAAGTTCGCGGCATGCTCGACAAGGCCGCCTCATTTAAGGTAATGGATTGTATCTGCCGGAAAGAACAGGATATTGACGGTCAGGCCTGCGACCACACCCTGGAAAACTGTCTTAACTTTTCCAGGGAAGAAAACGCCTATGACTACTTTTCCCTGGGGGGAAGGGTAATCTCCAAGGATGAGGCGATCCAGGTGCTGGACTCCGCTGCAGAGGAAGGACTGGTCCACAATGCTTTCTACAATGTAAAAAGCAGCCTTGGTGCCATTTGCAACTGTTGCTCATGTTGTTGTCTGGCTATTAGGGGCCTCAAGGATTTTGATGCACCGCACATGATCGCCAAAAGCAATTTTGTTGCCGCCATAGACCAGGACGAGTGCAGTGAATGCGGCGTATGTGCAGATGAACGCTGCCCAATGGATGCCATTGAAGAAGACGGCGGGTATGAAGTCCAGCCCGAGCGGTGCATTGGTTGCGGCGTTTGCACCATCACCTGCCCCACGGAGGCGATCACGTTAATCAGCAGGTCGGAATCCGACCAGGAACAGCCTGCCGATAACATGAAGGACTGGTCAAACAAGCGCATCGCCAACCGCGCGATCGCCGCCAAAGGTTAAAGCCGAAAACTCTTTTTTCGGTGCTAAACCATAATTAACTGATAATGGTCAACGAAGCCTCCCCATCCTACGCGAACCATTTTTATTGCATGGTACCATGTAGTTGGATATTGGATTCTTGATGGTCTGAACATGGGTACCTGTCCCCACGCTCCTAGAGGGTCAAAGACAGATCCCCAGTCAATATATTGATTATGAATATCTGGTTGATCCTGATCGCATTTACCCTTCATTTCACACGTCACGGCATTGTTTTTCCGTTTATACCATTGCTCGCGGAAACAATGGGGGCCGGCCCCTCGACCATTGGATTTATCGTGGGCGCCTTTAGTCTGGTTGCGGTGTTTTTATCAATACCTCTCGGTGGGATGGTTGACAGGTTTGGTGTAAAACGGCTGCTGTTGTTCGGTGTCATCTGTAATATTCTGAATGCCGTAATTTTGATTTACGCGGACACTATTCCAGAGCTTATCATTTCTCAATTGATTGCCGGAATCGCCTTTTTGCTGTATGTTATCGCCAGCCAGGCCTTTTTCTCCCGGCTTCCTGATTCATCCAGACGAGAGAAGGGGTTCGGTTGGCTCAGCTTTGGCGCTGCGGCCGGTCAGAGCGTGGGACCAATCTTGGGCGGTGTTCTGGTAGATCGCTTTGATTACCAGGCCGCATTCTGGGTGGTCCTGGCGTTGTCAAGCGCGGGATTGGTTTTACTGGGATTAAAAGATACAAAGGAATCAAAGCCTACAAAATCTTCATATAATCTGGTTCAAGACGCACGACAGGCCGGAGTTCTGGCTGTGGATCCGCGTATGTTGATGATCCTTATTTTTACATTTGCGGTCGTTTTTGCAGCCAATTTGCGTGCTTCATTTTTGCCGGTCCTTTTCCGCACTGAAGGCTTGACAGAAATTGGCGTCGGGTTTCTGATATCAATTTTTTCGGTTATGTCGACCTCCGTCAGACTCATATTTGGAAGGCTGTTAGATATATTTGACCGTAAAAGGATACTGGCGGTATCCATGTTGGCCATTATCGTTGCGGTTGGGCTGCTGCCATGGATATCTTCGGTAGCTGGATTCGCCATACTGGTTTCCATCTTCGGACTTGGATTTGGCATGACCCAACCCCTATCAATGGTGATGACCGCCGACCTGACGGACCCAAATGAATCAGGGCTTGCCATGGGTCTGCGTTTTACAGCGATAATGGTTGGAGGTCTGTTAAGTCCGATTTTTCTCGGGTTTATCATTGGCTCTTTTGGTTTGGGTCCAGGTTTTTACTTGGCCGCATTGATCGTTGCCCTTTCCGGGATTCACATGTTTATCATAAAGCCGGATCTCATACCCGGCAGGCGGCCATCGTTGTAGCCTCCTAGTTTTTTGTTTTCATGCATCTGTCTGAGGGCTTGTAATGATAAGGCTGGAACCTTTTGAATACGTTATTGTCTCTGTGTATCTTCTCTTTGTCCTCCTTTTGGGCATCTGGAAGGGTCGTAAGGTAAAAAACCTGAACGATTATGCTGTTGCAAGCCGGTCGTACGGGTCCCTGATCATATTTATGACCCTTTCCGCGTCTTTTATCGGCGGAGGCTTTACCATGGGCAACGCTGAGAAGGTGTTTCTTGTCGGAATGGTAAATGTTTATTGTCTATGGGGGTTCAGCCTGAAAGAACTTCTTGTTGCCACGTGTATTGCGCCAAAAATGCATAATTTTCCCACTGCCATTTCTGTCGGGGATGTTATGGAGAAAAATTTCGGCCGGATCGGAAAGATAGTTACAGGCGTATTCTCGGTGCTCCTATGTGGCGGCATACTGGGGGCGCAGGTTGGAGGGATAGGCTACATTTCCAACCTTTTTCTGGGCATACCCGTAATATACGGCATCATTATTGGAACAGGCATTGTGATCGCCTATGATACCGTGGGGGGAATGCGGGCCGTGGTTGCCACGGATGTCTTGCAGTTCCTTACTCTTTCATTCGGAATACCCCTGACCCTGATTTTGGGAATTCATTATGTTGGGGGTGTCGGAAAGGTATTGTTGGAGGTTCCGGTCGATCATTTCTCGTTTTTCGGAAACATGACGCCGCTTGAGTTTATTTCACTCTTCCTTACCTTCATGCTCGGCGAGACATTGGTGCCGCCGTACGTCCGGAGACTGTTTATAGGACGGAATCAAATCCACACTGCCAAGGGTACGTTCTGGAGCGGGATCTTCTCAGTCCCCTTCTTTTTTATAACTGGTTCTATTGGTCTTATCGCTCTGATAATCGACCCTGGACTCAATGCCAACATGGCGTTGCCCGCCGTCATTGGAACTGTCCTCCCCGTCGGATTGAGGGCCTTGGTGGTTGCAGCAGTCATAGCGATCGTTATGTCCTCGGCCGACTCTTTTTTGAATTCAGCCTCAGTTGCTTTTATCCAGGACATTGTTCACCCTTTCAGGAAAGAGAACCTTTCGGGAAAAAAGGGCCTTCTTTATGTGAGGTTTTCAACCCTGATTACCGGTACGCTCGCCATTGTTTTTGCAGTCAAGATAAAGAGCGTCCTGGACATACTGATTTACGCCTATAATTTCTGGGCACCCATAATCATGATCCCACTTGCCGCAACCCTTCTGGGGGTCAGATCCGGTAGGTCCACTTTTCTTTTGAGTGCTGTTGCCGGTATTTTGGGGGTTGTTATCTGGGATTATCTTCTTGATACCCCAGGAGGATTCAGCGGTCTTGTTTTCGGAACCCTGACCAACTTGGTTGTGTTTGTGGTTTCCCACAAACTGGAAAAATCCTGAGAATAAGGTTGATTCTGGCTTCTGGCTTCTGAATTCTATTACAGGATATCCACCCTTTCTTTTAGTTCCCTACCGCATTTGAAAAATGGTAGCTTCTTGGGTTTTACCGTGACTAATTTCCCTGTTTTCGGGTTCCTCCCGGTGTATCCGTCATAGCTTTTGACCTTGAAACTCCCAAAGCCCCGGATTTCCACACGATCCCCCCTCACAAGGGCACCCGTCATCTCATCAAAAAACAGATTTACGACCTCTTCGGCCTTGATGGCGCTGATTCCTGTGTCTTTGCTGAGAGTCTTCATCAAATCTGATTTGTTCATCTCCCCCCCTTATAAATCAATTATGAGCCAAATTCATATGGCAATAGGAAATAAATGTCAATAATTTGATTTGGTTATGATAAAACCCCACAAACGCAATTTATTCTCGGACAGCCTCCTAGTCTTTCTTTTCCAATGCCTTCAATCTTTCAGAGGCCTTAACGGCATATTCAGTGCCAGGGTATTTCTCCATAATTTCTTGATACAATTGTTTTGCGTGAACCGTATTTTTTTGCAGCTCCTCAAATTGTGCTGTTTCATAGATCTCTTCAGCCTTTTGGCCGGAACAGGCCGAAAACATAACCGTCAGCGTTATCAAGAAAATCAGAAGAATTCTTTTCATGGAAGCTCCTATTTGCGTGGGTTTGGGAATTTAGGATCATCAGATCGCTTCGATGGTAGAGGGAGGCTTTGAGGTTATGTTGTACGTAACACTGACGATGCCAGGCACCTCGCGGGTTATATCGTTGGCGACCTTCTCAAGGATTTCGAACGAGACCCGGGTCGGTGTTGCGGTTCGGGCGTCGACGCTCTCCCAACAGCGCACCTCAATCTGCTGACCGAAATCGCGGTTGCCGTCGCGCATGCCGGTCACACGGTCTTTATGAAGGATCGCCATGTACTGGAATGCACCGGTGTCCTTGAGCAGCCTCTCGACAACGATGGTGGCCTTGCGGACCGTCTCAATGCGCTCCGGGGTTATCTCGCCTATCACACGTGCTGCGAGCGCCGGGCCCGGGAACGGAATGCGATCGAACAGTTCGGCCGGAAGCCCGAGGGCCTTGCCTACTATCCGGACGCCGTCCTTGCGAAGCTGAATAAGCGGCTCGATGATGCGGTAGCCAAAAGCCTCCTCTGGATCGATCCCCAGTTGCTCGAAAACATTGTGCTGCCTTTTGACGCCAGCAACGGTCTCATCGACATCGGTCAGAATAGTTCCCTGGAGTAGGTATGGGGCCCCACTTTCCTTGACCATACGACCGAACACGTCCTTATAGAAGGTCTGAGCAATGGCCTCGCGTTTTTCTTCCGGGTCCGTAATGCTCTTCAACGCCGTGAAAAATTCTTTGCGCGCATTGACTATCTCGACCGTGACACCAAGCTTTTGGAAAAAACCCTTGACCTGTTCGGCCTCTCCCGTGCGCATGAGACCATTTTCGATAAAGACGGTCTTAAGACGATTTCCCAAGGCTTGGTGGCCGAGCATGGTGACCGTAGAAGAATCGACGCCTCCCGAAAGGGCGTTGATCGCCATTCCATCCCCCACAACACCCCTGATCTCTTTGACCTTCTCATCGATGAATTGATCGGTCTTAAGTTCCCTTGCCGTGATCTCCTTGATCATGTGACGACCTCCCCTTTATTTAACTCCTTTTTAAGCCAAAGACTTTGGCACTCAAGAGATATTTTGTCAACAGGGTTGCCGAAAAACAGGGTGAAATAGCGATTTATAGGTTTCCCGATAGAAGATTGAAGATTGTGGAGGATTTTTCGATTGAGGCGCGGCCAAAGATGACCTGAAAATGGAATGGGAAAATGTGAAATTATTTTTGCGCAAACCCTAACCCATGAGTAGCGAAATGCCATCAAAATCAAACCCTGAATAGACAACAATTGCCATCAATGTTATCATGATGCATAAGTCCCCAGTGTTTCAGATCTTATGAAGACAATCGTTGATGAGGCGCTGGAAGTAAAGGGTAAATTGAACCGTGTCCTTTGAAGGCTGTGATGTCGCTTTACGGCGACTCTAAATTATTGATAACGCCGCAAGGCGCAAGATTCACAAAATTTGAGATGGGATGAAAGTGGAACCACAAAATCGATGGAAGGGAACTCGTAATGGAAGGAAAATATACTGCAATTAAGTGGGACCGGGATGGCCCCATTGGGATAATCACCCTCAACCGCCCCGAACACCATAACGCCATGGGACCCGAACTTAAAGAAGAGCTATCCCACCTTTTGGACAGAGTGGCCCTTGAAAAGGATTTGCGGGTCTTGATTATTACCGGTTCAGGGAAGGCATTTAGCGCTGGGGGCGATCTGGAAGTCTTTTTGAAGAAATCCCGGGACCATCAGAAACAAGGAGGAGCCATAGAGCTTTTCAGTAACAACTTATCACGCAAGTTTCTGAGCATTGAGATCCCTGTTATCGCTGCTGTGAACGGCGCGGCTGTCGGGGGCGGCTTAACCATTTCCCTAACATGCGATCTCCGTTTAGCATCTGAAGATGCCAGATTCGGGGCGGTCTTTGCAAAGGTTGGGCTTTCACCAGAATATGGAAGTTCATTTCTTTTGTCCCGTATAGTGGGGCTAACAAAGGCAAGTGAACTTATATTGACGGCCCGGATATTTGATGCAGAAGAGGCCCTTAAGATTGGTCTGGTGAACGAGGTGGTTTCTCCCGATGAGCTCATGGACCGCGCAAAGGCTCTTGCCGTTCAGATCGCCTCGCTTTCTCCTTTTGCGGTTCGAATGGCAAAACGTACCCTTCGTCACGGGCTCGAAGGCACCCTTGCCCAGGCATTGGACTATGAGGAACTGGCGGAAAGCCACTGTTTCAGCAGTCTGGATCACCAGGAAGCGGTCATGGCCTTTCTGGAGAAACGTCCGCCCGAGTTCCAGGATCGATAGGAGTCCTTAGGCCTAACCCAAACTTTGGAGCCAAATTGGCAATTATTTAGGGAAATGAGCATTTTTGACGAGGACTTCTGGTCTTCGATGCCTCCTTGTCCTTAACTTTGAACGTTGAATCTCTGTCGAAGATCCCGCAGGGCGGGGAACCCCTGAACCTGAGTAGTCACGAGGTATTATTGGTTATCATGGCAAAATCGAAGACAGACAAAAATCCGTTTCCATCAAATATTCAGGCGTTGCGGCTTCCCAGGCGTGTCGAAGATGATCCGCGGGGGCAACAGATCCTCCGCGCCCTGACCACCCAAACCCAGCCACTGTGGCAGCAGGGCGAGATCGAGGTGCCGGTGCTTACTCTCAGCCCTGAACTGGCGGAGGCGTTGCGTAATGCCCACAAGGCAGGCCAGGTGGTGCGAAGTTTGGAGAACGCTGAACGCAGGCTCGCCGCCGAGGCGCGAGGGCTGGACCTTGTTGACAGAAATAGCGATCTGCCGCGCGGGGGACGTGTTTCACGTCTACTGGTGTTGGCTGATGACGGTGCCGATCGCTTTTACCGTCATGTGGAAACATTGCTGCATCGTCATAGCCCAAGGGTACTGGCCGCGCATGTGGGTGTGGGTGCAGAAGCGTTGGGTGAGTTGCTCTTTGGCCCCGGCAGTCGCGTCCGGCTGTTGATGCTTGATCACAAAGCGGCTGTCAGCGCCTTCCTTCTGGCCCTGACTGAATCATCTTGTGCCGAAGAGAGGACAGGTTCTGAACAGTAAAGAATCCACGCCCGGAGGACGTAGCTTTGACCTGCCCCCTAAAAGGGGACCAAAAACCAGCTTTCAGATTCCAGGAGTTTTGGAGTATTGGAGTGCTGGAGTAATGGGATGGAATTGAAAGAAGAATCTCTAAAATCCGGAAAACTGCTTAAGAGATTTCTCTTTTGGGCCTCATGTGTCCAGTATTCTGGAAGATCTTTTTTCCAACACCCCACTACTCGACCACTCCATCACTCCGTGCCAAATAAAATACCGGCAGAGCCATTTTCTCTGACCCGGCCTTGAGGACCGGGTTTTTGGACCTAAATAAATTTAGATGGGAAGGGAAAAGCATCAGAAGCCGGGGCATGAGTGAAAGGGGGGAGTCAGGAGATGGTAAAACGAGTACGCCCGTGGATAGTATTGCTCCTCATTTTTATCTTTGCCTCGTGTTCCTCCAAAGGCGATGAAAAGGCGCTTGAAGAGATGATTCAAAAAGCAGCCAACCTTGCCGAAGCGCATGACATCGGTGGGATTATAAACCTGACCACAAAAGACTTTGAGGCTCAACCAGGTGGTTTGAACCGCCGCGAAACAAAAAGAATCCTTTTTATGGCCTTCAGACATTACGGCAAACTAAAGGTGTTTTATCCCAAACCAAGCGTTGATCTTGAATCAGAAAAGAGCCGCTCTACTCTATCTTTCCCTTTTCTGATCGTCAAAAAAAACCAATCCCTGCCCGCATTGGAAAGACTCTATAACGATCCCAAAGGCTGGATGGAGGCAGTGGGCGAAGGTGCTGACCTTTACCGCTTCAAGCTCAAGGCAGAGAAAATGGATGGCGACTGGCTGGTGAAAAGCGCCTGTCTTGAGAGGTTCACCGGCATAGGCTTTAGCAGATGCAAGGAGTAATCCACCCGATCCATTCAGGGCTGAAATGACCATCATCATAACCATATCAGGGATGATATTGGCAGGGTTACTCTATCTGCTTTTCGTTCCTGTCTATTTCCAAATCGGATATAATATTGAAAAACGATCGTTTGAGACCGGTTTTATCAGGATGTATCCTTTCACATATCGAATTGGACGGAAAGGAAAGCGCAGCAAAGCATGGTTCAGACGTGGTGATCAAAAAGGGAAAAAAGAAAAAAACAAGATTGCAGCGACCATACATTTTTTTCGATTATTACAAAATGAATTGGGGACATGGAGACATGTGGGTTTGAACGCGGTCAGTCTTATCCGCCGAATCATTGTCTCCAGCGATTGCCGTTTTAATATCACCCTGTTCGGCGGCTTTACCGAACCTCATTTGACCGGCTATCTTTACGGTAGCTTATGTGCAATCCAGCCGATGTTGCGCAAATCCATAGATGTTTGCTATCAACCGGATTTTGAGGGGAGATCTTTTGAGGTAAGGGGACGTCTGACCGTGCATATATATAGCGTTCTGAGAGAGACACTGGTTTTCCTCTGGGGATTACCCAAAATGAAATTGTTGAAAACATATTTCAAACTAAAAAAGGAGGCCTAAATGCAAAATCAATTGAGTAAACTGGTGGGCACAATCATGGATGAACTTAAAGAGATTTCCAAGACCGAGAGCATCGTCGGAGAACCGGTAAGACTGGGCGACAAAATGGTTGTGCCGGTGACCAGGTTGTCTCTGGGTTTTGCAGTCGGCGGTGGTGAGGGGCAAACGCCGAGCAAGGGCAGCAATCTAGGCGGGGCCGGCGGCGGCGGCGCAAAAATTGAACCGGTGGGTTTTATCGTTATCCAGGAAGATAACGTATCGTTTCTGCCGACCAAAGAGGGTAAATTCGAAGGTTTGATTGATGCAATCCCCTGGGTGATCAAAAAGGTAAAAGACATCATCCCTTCTAAAGACGAAACAAAGAGCAAAAAGGACGAAACGAACAGTGACAAAGAGGCATAGGCAAAGAGGATGCAAAAAATGAAACCAGTCTCAACAATGGAGGACATAAGATGATTGAAAAAATACCTTTTGGAAAAACGGGCCATAGTAGTTCCAGAACCATTTTTGGTTCAGTGAGTTTGGGAGGGATCAACCAGTCCGAGGCCGATAGAGTCCTGGACCTCTTGTGGGAATTCGGTATCAACCACATTGACACCGCACCGAAATATGGAGAGGCTGAGCTGCGTTTAGGACCCTGGATGAAAAAATATCGTGATAAATTCTTCCTGGCCACCAAAACCAATGAAAGGACCTATCAGGATGCAAAAGACCAATTTCAACGATCTTTAGACAGACTCCAGGTCGATCGCGTTGATCTTCTTCAATTTCACAACCTGACGGATGTGGTGGAGCGGGAAATCATTATGGGACCTGGTGGCGCCCTGGAATTTTTGGTTGAGGCAAAGGAAAAGGGATTGACCAAATATATCGGAATCAGCGGTCATGGCATTGATACGCCGAGATTTCACCGGCAAACCCTCGAACGCTTCGCCTTTGATACTGTGCTTTTACCCTGTAATTATCTCCTTATGCAGGATCCGAATTATTCCAGTGAATTTGACCAACTCATCTCCTATTGTCGTGAACGCCAAATCGCTGTGCAAACAATCAAATCGATTGCACGGGGGTACTGGGGACAAAAGACATGGAACCGGAGCACCTGGTATGAACCGCTAACAGATGAGGAGGCCATTACCAGATGTGTTCACTGGGTGTTGAGTATTCCGGGAATATTCTTGAACACGGTAGGAGATGTGCAGGAGCTACCCAAGGTATTAAAGGCTGCGGCAAGTTTTGAACAACGCCCTTCTGAGGAAGAAATGAATAAAGTAGTCAAAGAAATGAATATGCAGACGCTGTTTACTTGAAGTGCAGTAACCGACATTTGACCGAACAGCTTTAAAACTGAAAGCAAGAGCGAATCGGATAACATCAGACACTGAGATACGGAATCAGATTTATCAGATCCCCTCAATCTATCCGAATTGAAGATATAACAGGTTTTGGCTTGCTGGTGTGTTTGGCTTCTGGCAAAATAAAAAGGGCTAAAATCAGGCTGGAAGTGGTTCGTACGCGGTTCGAACCTGCCACTGGAAACGCTCGCAATCTGGCAGCATTGAGCCTTGATCAAATGACACAACAATCGTAAGATTTCCCCTCCAGACATTCATATTGCTCTGCCGGAAGATCAGTCTCCAAATTTTTGCCCCACAGCCTTTCCATATTCCTGGCAGGCATGGACCCCTTCAGGAGTTTGGACATTAGCCTCCTTCAGATTCAAGGCCCCCAAATCCACCATGTCCATCTTGAACACAAATTTCATGGTATCAAAGAGCATCTGTGCCGATTCCCCGCTATGGGTATAGGAGCCAAAGGCACCTCCCATTTTCCCCAGGAGATTGGCCTTCTCCGCCAAAAACAGAAAGGTTTTCATGCCGCTTGTTATATCCCGGTGATAGGTGGGGCATCCAAAGATGTACCCGTCATATCCTTCAAGTGCTTTCTCATTTTTGATTTCTGAAATCTTTTTTAACTCGGCATCGTTACCGCCGACCCGAACCCCCTCCGCGATGTATTCCGCCATTTTCCGGGTATTCCCGGTCCTGCTCACATATGCAACCAAAATCTTTTTCATTTATCACCCTCCTTAGTGGTATGAGGCATCCCATTTCTCAAGCCAAGTTCCTGCTTTCTTTCTCCCCGAGACACCGGAACCGTGTTTCAGGGCAGTCGTCTAAGACATTATATTTTGGATTTACCGGTGTCAATAGACTTTCGGGAAAAAATCTTGGAATAATGAATCATAAAAGGATGTTTTAAAACGATCAGAGGAAGTGAAAGTGTATACGGTCCAGAAAATAAAACCTTGAATTTTATGTCAGGGGTTTTCTTTTGATAAT
>PVMK01120538.1_pt1 | contig 24190 bp, 31 predicted proteins | sample 1853481 | NCBI WGS metagenome assembly PVMK01 (sample SAMN08533507, study PRJNA380276) | Marine sediment metagenome, whole genome shotgun sequencing project. | reverse complement strand
CTGGATTTATGCTCCCGTCTATCTGTAACCGATGGATTCCCCTTTTATGGAACTGGGCAGAGATGTATCCAACATGCGCGGTCAGGTACTCACTTCCGAATGAGAAGCCGAAGAACAAGATTTGTTCACCAACTTTTACACCTTCGGCTTCGGCACACTTTCTCCCGTTCTTCGGGTTAGCGCATGTAGGCTACATCCCCAAGGGGCGAATCGCCGGGGCCTCAAAAGTGGCCCGCGCGGTGGACATTCTGGCAAAGCGGCCCCAGCTTCAGGAGAGGCTGACCACCCAGATCGCGGAGGCAATGGTAGAGGCTCTCAAGCCAAACGGAGTGGCGGTGGTCATTGAAGCGGAGCATATGTGCATGACCATGCGCGGGGTGAAGAAGCCAAGGTCTAAAATCGTAACATCCGCAATGAGGGGCCTTTTCCGCGAGAACCCCGCCACCCGCGCTGAGTTCATGTCGCTGGTGCAAGGGCGCTGATTCGCTCTGGTCACCGGAGATTAGCCTAAGAGCCCCGTTGCCAGGATATGCTCAGTGCAGAAGGCGTACCCGATGCCTACATTTGCTGACCTTTTCATATTCTTGGCAAGCTTACCAACGATTGCCATTGTGATTTGCGTAGCTTGAATAGGATCGATTCCTCCGATTTTCACGATGGTTTTTGATTGCGTAAGTGCTTTCACATTCTGCTTAATTGCAGCAAATAAATCGTCGAAATCCTTTTCTAGACCTGTTTGCGTCCGCGTAATGATGGCTATAACCTTGCCAGATGCGAGGTGAACCAACGGGCCGCCCGAATTGCCTGGATTTATGCTCCCGTCTATCTGTAACCGATGGATTCCCCTTTTATGGAACTGGGCAGAGATGTATCCAACATGCGCGGTCAGGTACTCACTTCCGAATGGGAAGCCGAAGAACAAGATTTGTTCACCAACTTTTACACCTTCGGCTTCGGCAGAGACAATGGCAAACTTGAATCGGTCACTTAACTCTGGCTCTTCAATTCTAAGAACTGCGTAGTCCAATTCTTGTTTAGGTGACTCAGAGACAACAGTCGCATAAAGTTGGCCAGGTAAGTAACGTATCGGGGTGATGGGATTTGACTCCTGGTCACCGAACGTTATTTCAACGGCATCGAAGGAAGCAGGGGGGCGTATGACGTGACTGTTGGTGATTACGTGGCTTTTAGATAAGAATCCAGAGCCGTTCCCAACCTGTTCGTGGTCTTTGAAAAATGCTAGCCGCACTACACCAGAGGCGACTTCTGATACAATTTTCGGAATCTCTTGCATGTCGTCTTCCATTATACGACACAATCGCTCATAGCGAATTATTCCTGGGTGTGGAAGGACCTTACTGCAAGGGTGCCCATGATTAGGCCAAACAGGGCGGCTACCCGCGCTTAATTCCTCTCCCTAACGCAAGAACGCTAGCCTCGTTCTCCAGCGGCTATTCACTTTGTACATTGGGGATTGTTTGTTTCTCCATGCCAAGCGATGAAATCGCTCCCTTAACTCGACCAGCTATAGATGCTTACGTAATGGGATTTCCTTAAGAAAGAGATTGATTATAAAAGCTACAACGATAGCGCAAAAAGCAACAAAGAAAACCTCCGTGAGAGCCGAGTTAAGAGCCTCGCGCAGCGTCGAAAGTAACTGCTCAAAAAGCTGAACGCCCTGGGACCCCATGCTCTCGAAAAAGCCTCTCAGTTGATCCTGTGCCTCGGGGCTGACCAGCGCCTGGGGGTTATCGGCAAGAGATGACAATTGCTCCGAGGGGATAATTGCGGATATTTCGGGCGGGAGGCCCCCCGTATAAACTCACCTGCCAAGCGGTTGTTCATTACGGATCCTGCGATAGCTAACCCGATAGCGCCTCCGATAGAGCGGAAGAAGATATTCGTAGATGTGGCTACTCCCATAATGGAATAGGGCACTGCGTTCTGAATCGCGATGACGTACACAGGCATAGTGATGCCCAGCCCCAAGCCCATGATTATTATGTTCATTATGGCCGTCGCATAGCTGGTATCGACCGTCATCCTGGATAGTAGAAACAGGCCCACAGCCATGAATATAATGCCGACTGCGCCCTGGATCCGATAGTGCCCCCCTGCGCGCGCAAGCAGCTGGCCGGAGACAATACTACCCAGCCACCAGACCCAGCATCATAGGTGTCAGGAAACTGCCGCTTGCTGTGGCGGATGACCCCAGCACCCCCTGGAAATAGAGCGGTATAAAGATAATGCCGGTGAACATGCCAAAACCCAATATGAAGGTGACAATCGACGCCACGCTCACTACCCGGTTCCTGAAGATCCCACAGTGGCAGTATGGGTTCTTCGGCCCGGCTTTCGATTATTATGAACAGGAGCAACATAGCGACTGAGAAAGCGAACAGGAAAAACGATGGGGAAGGACAGCCACTCATATTCAACACCGGCCCCAGGTCAGGGCCAGCATAAACGGTACCACGGTAAGTATGAGTCGTTACTATTCCGCCATAATCAACCCTGTGTTTCTGAATGCCGGGGCGTATGTGAGGGAAGAAGAATATAAACAGGATCATGATAAGGATACCGAAAGGGATGTTGATATAAAATACCCAGTTCCAGGAGAAATTGTCGGTTATAAAGCCGCCTAAAGTCGGCCCGATAACGGATGACAGGCCGAACACCCCGGCCAGGAATCCCACATATTTACCGCGCTCGGCCGCTGGGAAAAGGTCGGCGACGGTGATGAAAGGCCATACCCATTATGGCCCCCGCTCCTATACCCTGAAGCGCCCTGAAGCCGATGAGCTGATTCATCGTCTGGCTGGTGCCGCAAAGTATGGAGCCTACTATGAACACCGCTATACCGCCGACAAGAAACCACTTGCGGCCGTACATATCGCTCAGCTTGCCGGCAATCAGCAGCGTAACGGTGGAGCTGATGATGTAGGCTGTGGCTACCCAGGTGTAATGGGCAAACCCGCCAAGGTCGGTGATAATACGTGGCAGGGCAGTGCCGACAATCGTCTGGTCCAGCGAGGCGAAGAAAAGGGCCAGCATCACGCCTGCCATGGTGATAACCACCTGACGCCTCGGCAGTTCCCGGTGGCCGGAATCTCTACTCTTTAGGTCGGAATCCATAAATTTATTCCTGTACGCGGAAGGAACGTATCGCCAGCAAGAGCATGATGATGCCGAAGGTGGCGACCACCGCTACATCTAGAGCAATGCTCATGCGATAGCCGAACAGATATATGCCGAATGGGGCCGATGCCTCCACCCCCATCACCGCCTGGCGTATGGCGTCAACCCCGTACGATACAGGGTTGATCTTGACCATTGTGGCCAGCCATCCGGGCAGCGTCTCAACGGGGAAACATCACTGGAGAAATAAAAATCAGCGGGAACATAAGCAACTGCATCACCGCCTGAAAGGCCTCCATGCTCCTAATGCGGGAAGCGATGAACAGCCCCATTGAGGTAAGTGAAAGGGCAAGGATAATCATCAATCCCACCAGCATGAAGCCGCTTGCCACCGACATCTCGACGTCGGCGAAGGGTATGAACACCAGCATTATTAGGCCCTGCGCGGAGGCGATGGTGGCGCCCCCCATCGCCTTGCCGACCGCAACTGCGGTACGGCTGATGGGGGCTACCAGTACCTCCTTGAGAAAGCCGAACTCGCGGTCGAATACTACGGTGATCCCGGACATGATGGAGCCCAGCACCACCACCATACAGATGATGCCGGGGTATATGAACGCGATGTAGTCGAAGTCCCTCCCCCCCGATCGAGGAAAGAAGCGATACCGGTGCCGAAGATGACCAGGTACAGAATGGGCATGGCCATGCTGGTGAACATGCGCGCCCGATCCCGCCAGAAACGCAGGATATCGCGGTACCAGATTATGTATACGCCATGCAGGTTGTTCTTCAATGAAACCCCCTACCTCCACTGGCCTGTCGCTGTGCCCACGCCCTCATAAGCACCGCCTCGCCACCCCCTTCCTCGCGTATCTCGCGGCCGGTCAGCTTTATGAACACATCGTCGAGGGTGGGACGGCGCATACTTATACTATAGAGCCCGCCACTGAAGTTTTTTACCAGGGTTGGGATAAACTCCTCTCCGTTTTGAACCTCGAAAAAGATACCTTCGCTGCCACGCTGTGCCTCGATGTCATACTTCTCCTTGAGCTCGGCGACGGCCGCCTCCGGGTTATCTGTCTTGAGGGTAATGACGTCGCCGCCAACCATCCGCTTAAGTGCATCCGGGGTGTCCAGTGCAATTATTTTGCCATGGTCGATAATGGCGATACGGTCGGCCACGTTGGCCTCGTCCATGTAATGGGTAGTGAGGAAAACGGTTATGTTCAAACGTTTCCTGAGATCAAGAATGTAGTTCCAGATATGGAAGCGGGTCTGGGGGTCAAGGCCCAGGGTCGGCTCGTCGAGGAACAAAACCTTGGGGTAATGCAGCAAGCCACGTCCGATCTCCAGCCTCCGTCTCATCCCCCCGGAGTACGTCTGTACCGTATCGTTGCGCCGCTCCCACAGGTCAACCATTTCGAGTACCGTCCTGATGCGCTTTTTAGCGACATCTCGCGGCACGTTATAAACACCGGTGTGGAACTGCAGGTTCTGCAGCGCAGTCAGCTTGATATCCAGGCTGGGGTCCTGGAAAACCATGCCGATGCAGCGTCGCACCTCGTTCGGCCGGCGTGCAACGTCGTGTCCGCACAATGTGACCTTGCCCTTTGTGGGGCGCATCAGGGTACACAGGACATTGATCGTCGTGGTCTTTCCGGCGCCGTTGGGTCCAAGGAAGCCGAATATCTCCCCCTCCGCCACCTCAAAGCTTACATCATCCACCGCAACCAGGTCGCCGAATTTCTTTACCAGGTGCTCCACCTCGATAATGCTTGTCATCTTATGCCTTTCATGAATGTCAACCGACGTATTTTTACAGTTACAGCTGGTTTTTTCAATCAGGAGCTGCTCGTTTATATTATAGAGACTGCTGAAATAGTCTCAATCAACCCTCCATATCCCCCAATCTTGGGGGATATATAAAGCTGGGAGGCACCCCCAGACCCCCGGCCCTGATACAATCGGGGCACCTCTTTTTCAGCAATCTCTTTTAAGTGACACGATAAATTTCTTTCGTAACCGTAGCTAAGCTGCTGGTTTAAAGAAGATATATCGAAAAACTATGCTAAATGGAGGGATCTGATAATATCGAGAAGCCATTTAGCTAGGGGCTCGATAAGGCGTAGAAATCCTAAAGCGAGAAAACTACATAAGATACCTATAACCGCACCCCCGACTATATCCAGCGGGTAGTGTACGCCACAGTAGACCCGGGCGAAGGTCCACAAAATGGCCAGCAAAAAAGATAACCACAGCTGCTTTTCGGTTACCAAACCAGGCACCCATACCGAAGGCAAAGCCAACCGCCGCTGAGTTTGACGGAAAGGATGGGTCGGTGGGCGGATAGAAAAGGAGCGTGACATCGCCAGGATAGGCTTCGAAGGGACGGAGGCGGTCTAAAAAATGGTTGGATAAAGCTACAGCGGCACTGACGAAACCCACACCGATAAGAGCAGTCCATACCGCTCGCTGATTTCTTTCACGCCCCCGGTCATCTTTACCCAAGAACCACATGGCAACGAGCACCATTACCATCGCCACCGGGATAAATTGCTCCCCCACTACCAGTTTCATAAACGAATCAGCGGCTTCTGACTTGCCCGCCAGCCCGTTTATGAGAAAGAATAGCTTCTCATCCAGCCAGATCATTTATCTGTTCCTTCGTAAATCTCTATTGATAGCCTGGATAAAGGTCATCCTCTTCAATACCTCAAGGCCCCTTTGTTCCCCCTCTGAGTCCGGTCTACCCCATCGTGCTTTGACCGCTGAGGAGAAAAGCAGGGTAACCACCAAGGCGAGGAAAAGGGCGCCAAACATGTAGCCGAAGAGGAATGGACCCGAAATGCCCCCGGCGGTGTCGGCAATGTTGCGGTCAATCCCGAAGAACCACCCGTATCCTCCACTGACCATCACCGTAGCGAATATATACCCCAGATATCTTCTCGGGAAAAATGAGATGCCCTCGAGCTTGACCCACGACGCCACTAACTGAAAGACACCGAGGGAAACCATAAATACAAATAAGAAGTAATCTAATTCCATTATCTATCCCTTTACAATCTGGCGCATTGTCTTGCAGCGAAAGACGGTCGCTACGCTCAACTCCCTAAGACGGGCTCGCTATAAGGTTTTACCCTCCAGGTCCATAATGTATTAATGGTAAAGTTCCACAGAGTAGCTCCCGCAATACCAATGAGGTTGGAAATGAGGTAGCTTATCCCCACGACCTCGGTAAACGTCCACAGAATTGCTATGTTGATACCCAAGCCACCCAGGCTCACCAGGTTAAACTTCAATCCACGGCCCAGAAGCGATTTATTGCCGGGAGTTCGCCTGTCCCTGAAGGTCCAAATGTCATTTAAAATAAAATTGGTTATGATCGCTGCCTCAACGGCAATGGCGGCAGAGATCAAATAATAAAATCCAAAATTCTCTGTTAACAACCATAACAGGCCCTCATTGACCAAAACACCGCTTAACCCAACTAAGCAGAACTTAATAAACCTTACTAGTCCATGTAACCCTTCCAACCGGTAAAGGTGTTTTAGGTAACGTATCCCCTCTCCACCGGTTAGATTGCTTGTCCCCCTTTCCCTCACCCTGAAGATATACGGGACCTCCGCTATCTCGCTGGCTCTCCCCTTGACAAGTACCTCCAGAAGGATTTTATATCCGGTTGGACTCAGTTCCACACCATCGATTACCTCTCTCCTCAGGAGAAAGAAACCTGACAAGGGGTCTTTGATCCCTCTTGCCGAGGGTAAGAGGACTTGTGCCAATAGCTTAGAGCCTTTCGATATAATCTTCCTGCTCGCGCTCCACCCCTCACTGCCACCACCCTCAACGTATCGACTGGCGATAACAACATCCGCTCCGCTCCTTACATTCTCTAGTAGTTCAGGCACCACCTCCGGCGGATGCTGCAAATCGGCATCTATGACCCCCAGAATCTCTCCCCTGGCCTGCTTGAATCCTTCAACTACCGCTGAAGCCAGGCCCCTCTCATTTCTCCTGGTTATTACTCTAACTGGATACTGCTGGGAAAGGCTATTGGCAATCTCTGAGGTTCCATCCGGACTATTATCATCAACCACGACAAGCTCATAGCTATAGCCAGACAACGATTGGTGAACCCTCTCGATCAATGTAGCGATATTCTCGCTCTCGCAATATGTAGGCACTATTAAGGAAAGCTCAGTGCTCGGTGAATGCCATGAATTCATAGTTCCTCACTGTTGTTACATTGACCTGATACTCAGGATACAGGTATCTGGTGGTGAAAAACCACAAGCAGGCGCCGACGATGAATAAGGCGAAAAAGTAATCCAGCAAGTAGCATCCTGAGAAGCAATATACCACTGAGTATGCTACGGGATGTGAGGTTAAAACAGATTAGATAGCCCCTTCTTGCAACCGGGATTGGGCTCCCTGAGTAGCTGCTTTGTCCTACTTCTGCTTATGCCTTGACCAGCTTATAGACAGGGGTGCACCAATCGAGGTATTTCTTATTTTTGCCCAGAATTACATCGAAGTACAGATCCTGGAGCTTTTTGGTGATACTGCCCACCTTGCCTGATCCCACCCCGCTGTCGTCAATCTGTATGACCGGCGTAACATGTGCAGCCGTGCCGGTGAGAAAGCACTCTTCAGCAGTGTAAAGCTCGCCGGGATCGATTGACCGCTCGATGGTATCGATGCCCAGCTCATTTTTCGCCAGCGTCATTACCGTATCGCGGGTGATCCCGATGAGAATGTTATCTGAAACCGGCGGTGTGACCAGCTGGCCATCGATCACCAGGAAGAGATTCTCCCCGCTTCCTTCGGAGACGTGCCCATCGTGGGTGAGCAGGATAGCCTCATCGAAACCTTTCTCCGCCGCCTCTGTCTTTGCCAGTGCACTGTTCACATAAAGCCCGTTTATCTTGGCCCGTATCGGGATCATATTGCTATCGACACGCCGCCATGAAGAAATGCAGCATTTCGCCCCCTTGGTAATATCGAGATAGGGGCCGAAGGGCATAGCGAAGATAAGGAAGCTGGCCTCCAGATTATGAAGCCTTACCCCCACCTGTTCGGAGCTTTTGTAGGCCATAGGGCGAATATAAGTATCCTCACGTAAGCCACACCGCTGGACCAGCTCTAGTGTGAAGGCAGTGAGCTCATCCATTGTGTAAGGGATTTCGATCTGCAGCACACGGCAACTCTCAGTCAGCCTATTATAGTGCTCGCGCAGACGAAAGATATACATCTGCCCCTGCTCATCGTTCCAGTTGCCCCTAATCCCCTCGAAGCAAGCGGTGCCATAGTTGAAAGCGTGGGTCATTATCCCTACCTTGGCCTCAGAGAGGGGAACCAACTTTCCATTGAAAAAAGCATAGGACGACATATAACTCTCCTTTTTTCAGAGCTATGAGAATTATAAACCAGCGAAGTTCATAAAGACAAGTGCTGATTGGATAAGAGCCGGCTTGGGGTTGACAGGGCGCCCTTCGGCGGGGTATAGGTAATCCTGACAATCAACGCTCAGTGAAATAGACGGAGGTATTGTAACATGCTCAAGGAATATAGTATCGAGGGCAAGGTTGCCATCGTTACCGGTGCGGCCCGTGGTATCGGCAAAGGGATTGCCCTAACTCTGGCCGAAGCAGGTGCCGATATTGTCGCTGCAGACCGCAGCACGGAAGAAAACGAGCAAACCGCAAGCGAGATTCGAGTTCTCGGGCGACGATGCCTCGCTGTCACAACCGATCTGACCAAAGAAAACCAGGTGCAGCGTATGGTTAGCGAGGCCGTTTCGCAATTTGGTAAAATCGATATCCTGGTTAATAATGCTGGCAAAGGCGCTAGGAGGGTGGTGATACCCCTGGCTGAGCATAATATACGCCCGATATCCGATGAGGATTGGGATAACGTACTGAACCTCAACCTGAAGGCAATCCTGCTATGCGCAAGGGCTGTAGGCCCTCACATGATCGAGCAACGAAAGGGTAAAATCATTATCGTTACCTCCGCGGTTGCAATTAGCTCCTTTGACCATAATAGCCTGTATTGTGTAAGCAAAGCGGCAGCGGCGAGATTCACCGAGACTCTAGCCCTGGAATGGGCTCCCTATAACATCAATGTTAATGCTATCGGCCCCACATGGACGCTAACCGAGGGGGCCAAATTGATGCTGGAGAAGAGCGAAGAATACAGGCAAAAAGAGATGGCACGTATTCCGCTGGGTAGAGCTGCCACACCAAGAGAGATAGGGCTTCTTGCCGTTTACCTGGCTTCTGCTGCCTCGGATTTCGTAACCGGGCAAAACATCTACATAGACGGCGGGCTAACCGCTGGAAGCTGACTTCTACGCCCGTTTCCAATAGCCCGCCGGTTAAATAATCCGGATTTGGAACAACAGGGCACAGGCTTCTCGGGGGAAGAAATGATTTTGCACCCGCAGACAGTATAGTCGCCGTAGCTAATTCTTAGAATGCTATTTCCACTTCTATAACAATATAACGGTTCGCCAGACAATTAGCCGGCCACACGGGTATTACCTGTTTTCAATAAGTGACAAATGCAACCGCACCAAGAGGCTTAGGGTTGCCAGGTCGCTATTCGGCGGTCCATTTTCTACTTAGGAGAGTAAAACTATGAAGCGTCTCATAAATTATAAAACCTTCCTCGCTCTTTCACTCGTTGCACTCATCATTGTTGGAGGCATCTTCCTTTTCCAGCAGCAGCCGTGGTCGAAAGAGCCCCTGGAGATCACACTCACCACGCCTACTTCTGCCTCAATTATAGAATGGGAGATTTACGTTGACGGCGCAGTGGAGAATCCCGGGTGGTACTCCCTTGAAGAAGCCGGTGGTATTGGTGAGGTTGTTTCGTTAGCAGGCGGCTCCACCAGCAATACCAACCCCGTTAAGGCCAAGCTCTACATATACGAAAATGGGAAGAGTATAGCACCGCAGTTGATCAGTATCAACCGCGCTGAAGACTGGCTCCTCGATGCCCTGCCCGGAATAGGAACGGCATTAGCGCAAAATATCATCCAATACCGCCAGGAGAACGGCCCCTTTGTGCTGACCGAGGAGCTATTACTGGTATCAGGCATCGGAGAGGCAAAATACGATGGGGTGAAGGATTTTATTACTGTTGAATAACGAAAATCGAATAAATATAATCCAACATGCCTGTTGAAATAGGCACCACCGAGGATGAAAATGGTGCATGTTTGCACCATTTTGTCTGGGTTCCCGCCTGCGCGGAATGACATGGGCATAGAGTTCGTTCGGACATAGGTGTAGAGTTTGTCTAGACATACCAGGGCTCTATTTTAATGGCAATGACGCTGGTTTATCTCAGTTTAGCCCTTATCATCGGCATTTATTTCGGTTTCTACCTCCAATTGCCAATTACTATCGCTTTGCCCATCATAGCTTCGGCCCTCCTTATCGCCATTCTCTGGCGAAAAAATCGGCCTATGCTCCTGGCTGGAATCTGCATAGCCCTCTTCCTCTGCGGCGCACTCAGATACGGTACAGTCTCCACAGGCGACGCACTGCAGCCTTATATTGGCGAAGGGACTGTATCGATAACCGGGGTGGTAGTTGAGGAGCCCGAGCCCGTAGATTCATCAACCAAGCTCGTCCTCTCGGCGAGGGAGATAAACGGGCAGGAGATTGCGTGAATTCTCCTGATACGCACCACCAGGTATCCCCTTTACGAATACGGTGACTTGCTTGTAATAACGGGGGAGATGGAGAAGCCACCAGATGATCTCAACGGTTTCGACTACGGTGCCTATCTCGCCCACCAGGGCATCTACTCCACAATGTATTACCCTAATATCGAGCGTGAGGGAAGCGGGCAGGGACCACAGCCATTTCAGGCGATCTACTCGTTCAGGCATCAAATGGGGAGAGGCGCTGGGAGCCTCGCTACCAGAACCTCAAGGCTCTCTGGCTCAGGGCATCCTCCTCGGGTTGCGACATAACATACCATCATCCTTATACGAGGATTTTCGAGACTCGGGGACAGCCCATCTACTCGCCATATCCGGCCTTCACATGGCGATTGTCAGTGCTATCCTGCTCAGCATTGCGGTATGGCTCTTCGGCAGAAGGAGGCCGACATATTTCATATTGACCCTTGGCACCCTATGGGGCTATGCAGTACTCGCCGGGATGTCACCATCGGTGATGCGAGCTGCCATCATGGTCAGCCTCTTTCTCTTCGGCACCTATCTAGGCCGACAGCGAAATGGTATCACCGCCCTCGCCTTCGCCGCAGCGATAATGGTGGCGATCGATCCCCAAATCCTGTGGCAGGTAAGCTTTCAAATGAGCTTCGCCGCAGTGCTCGGGCTCATCCTTCTGACCCCAACCTTTCAGCAGTGGGGGAGGACGACCAGAGCGCCAACTATCGTGGTCGATAGCTTCGCTTACAGCCTGGGGGCAATCCTCGCCACCCTGCCCCTTATAGTCTACTACTTTGGATATGTGTCCCTCGTTGGCCTTCCCGCCACTTTCCTCGTCTTGCCCGCACTGCCCGCCATTATCGTGTTCTCCGCACTGGTTGGTTCTACCGGTCTCATATTCCTGCCCTTCGCTCAGGTCATAGGGTGGATCGATTGGCTCTTCCTGGAATATATGATCGTAGTGGTTCAGGGCTTTGCTAGGATGCCCTGGTCTTCCCTTGAAGTCAGCAGGATGGATGTAATATGGGTCTGGCTGTATTACGGCATACTCGGCAGCATGATCTTTCTAGGAACAAGGTGGAAGCGATACTTATCAAGCACAGAAGCTAGCTTTGGCGGAACCTCTGGCGGTTTATCCCCGCTGTCTCGAAATTTTTTCACAAAATCCACAAATCTGGCCCTCATCCCGCTCCTTATCGTCGCTATCCTGACCTGGGCTGCCGTAGCGGCCGTCCCGGAAAGCAATAAGCTCAGCGTTAGCTTCCTCGATGTTGGACAAGGAGATTCCATCGTAATTTCCACCCCATCTGGTCAACATATCCTAATTGATGGCGGGCCCAGCTCGGAAAAGGTATGTCTTGAGCTAGGCGATACCCTGCCATTTTGGGAGCGGACGATCGATATGGTTGTGCTCACCCATGCCCACGATGACCATGTCACCGGGCTGGTGGAGGTGCTTCGCCGCTATGATGTTGAGCAGGTGCTCTATCCCGAGGGCATCGATTATTCCTCCAATGCCTACTCCGAGTGGCTCAGCGTAATCGAAGAAGAGGGGATCAAGCACGGCCGAGTTCAGGCGGGGCAGGAGATAGACCTCGGTAACGGGGCAACCCTCGAGGTGCTTAACCCGCCGCCGGATTTTCTTGAGGGTACAGAGTCGGACATCGACAACAACGGGGTGGTGCTGCGTCTCGTGATGGGGAGATGTCAGCTTCCTTCTCACCGCTGACCTTTATGGAGATGGAGAGCTTTATCTGGTCTGTGAGAGGGTGGAGCTGAAGAGCACTGTGCTTCAGGTGAGCCACCACGGCTCTAGCACCTCTACCACGGCAAGCTTTCTCGACGCCGTCGACCCACGACGTGGCGGTGATCTCCGCGGGCGCGGACAACCGCTTCGGCCACCCCAGCGATGATGTCATGGCCAGGCTCACCGAGAAGGTTGGTGAGAATAATATTTACCTCACTTCGGAACGCGGCACCATCACCTTCACTACCGATGGGGAGAGGCTTTGGGTGGAGACGGGGCGATAAATTGATAATCTGGGTGATAGGTCAGTCCGTGAGTTCAGCTTCAAAGGACCGCCTGATGAGTGATAATCCAAGCGAATCAAATTAGCTTTGCGTTCGACTTTTTGGGAGTCATCGTCCAGATTGACCGGATGATCCCTGTAACATGCTAAGCTAGTTTCTGGATTGCCCGATCAAGTCGGGCAATGACAGGTAAGGTAAGAGTCGGGCAATCTTCTCCTTCATAGGGTGACATTTTCTCAGAAACAGTTAACGGGTGACAAAATCATAGAACATCAACATAAGGAGACAGGGGGGCTTGACAGAGCGACCTTCTTGGGTGTATATAGTAATTCCCACGAAATGGTACGAAAGGAGAGTCATGGCAGACAGCGTCTACAAGGTCATCACGCTGGTGGGTACCAGCCCCGACTCATGGGAGAAGGCCGCCGCCAATGCGATAACGATGGCAGCAAAGAGCCCTTCGGGACCTCCGCATCGCCGAAGTCGTAGAGCTCGACATGCAGATCGAGAACGGCAAGGTCGCCAACTACCGCGCGAAGGTAAAGGTATCCTTTAAATACGAGGGTGGCATCTAAGCCGGTCCCTAGGGCGGGCGAATCCGCAGAGCGTGGCACCCCACTGCGTTGAGAGCTAGGTTCTGAATAGTTCGTGCTGCCCGCTGTTACCTGTAAAAAAGAGGAGAGGGTACTGGAATTGCACCCTCTCCTGCCTTCTACTGTATTTCCCTTATTAGCCCTGCTGCTCTAGCCTGACTTTCGTATAGCACTCGCTACAGTAAACGGGTCGCTCCTGCCTGGGCTCGAAAGGTACCTGCGTGTCTATACCACAATTAGCACAAACAGCCGGATACATTTCCCTCCGCCCCTTATTGCCGTAGCCATCATTGTAGCGCTGTTGCCTTCTAGCCACTCGGCATTCAGCACAACGCTTGGGCTCATTGGTAAAGCCCCGGCTCGCGAATAGTGCCTGCTCGTCCGCGCTAAAAGTGAAACTTACACCACAGTCTGTACACTCTAGGGTTTTGTCTTCGTAGTCCACGGACAACCTCCTTTCCTTAGGACTTGGTCTCAGCTTGGTCATCCATGGCCGTGGGAATTCGCGAGGAACCGCACAGGTTGGGAACAACCTACTTTGAACCAGATGGGGTAGCATATCATATTTTGAGATGGCTGTCAAATCATAGCTGACTGCAACATCATGTTCTATCGTTCTTATCGTGATTGCTATCCGAAGGTTTTTACCTCCACCTCCATCCCCCCTTGCCCAATGGTTATAACTACCGCCGAGGCCGGGGTTCTGAAGGACGGGGAAGCCTGGCCGGGGTTCAAGAAAACTACGCCGCCGATATTCCTGTTGCAGACATCGTGGGTGTGGCCAAATATAATAAGATCTACTTGATCAAACTCCCTGGCTATAACCTCCTCGATCCCCCATGACGGGCCACCCCAGGAAGGGTGAATGACTCCAATTCGTTTCCCTTCGACTTCAACAACCGTTTTATCGGGCAGCTCGTCACGAATCTCCTTCGGATCCATATTACCGTATACGCCGATGAAGCGCTTTGCCCGTTGATGCAGCTCCGCAAGCAGGTGGATGCTGGTATAGTCTCCGCAGTGAACCACAAGATCAGTTCCGGCCAGTTCCGCCAGCAGTTCTGGGGGTAGCACATCAAGGCTTCGAGCGTGTGTATCGGATATCACCACGATCCTGGTCATTGGTTTGCCATCTCCACTATAGTAGCGCCACTGCCCCCCTCTTCAATCCTCCCGGGCCTGAAAGATTTGACAAGAGGGCTATTCTCCAACTCCTCACGCACTACATAACGCAGCGTCCCCGTTCCCTTACCATGAATCACCCTTACCCAGAGCAGGTCGGCCATAAAGACCTCATTGAGAAAGCGGTCAAGCCTTAACAGAGCTTCATCGACAGTGAGGCGGCGAAGGTGAATCTCCGCTGCTATCACGTAAATAAATTCCTCTGATGTGCGGTTTTTACTACTCAAATTGCCCCTTCTCCTATGTGTAAGAGATTGCTGAAATAGTCTTGATCAACCCCCTACCCCCCCAATCTTGGGGGATTTTTTATGGCTGGGGGACACCCCCAGACCCCCCCGGCAGGAAGTATCCTGCACCTCTTTCTCAGCGGTCTCGGTAATTATAGCAGCAGTGAAGGTTTCATTGCCAGCAACTCTACCTGATGTTATACTGAATGCTATTCGGGAATGGGGTCCAACTATTACCAAGTGAAGCGTCTCCAATTTACATCTTGAAAATTGACGCGGTATCCTTCGCTTCCCCGACCGTTATGAGGCACTGCCATAATAGTGAGGTAACGTAATTTGCTAAGAAAAGATAATCGCGCCAACGATGAGCTTCGCCCGGTTAGGATCAGCCCAGGCTTTCAACCCCATGCCGAGGGCTCGACACTCATTGAGCTGGGACAGACCAGGGTGATCTGCGCTGTGACTGTGGAGGATCGTGTTCCCGCATTCCTCAGGGGTGAGGGAAGAGGCTGGATCACGGCTGAATACGCCATGCTCCCTCGTTCCACCAATACCAGGACCCCGCGGGAGGTGGGCCGGACTGGGGGCAGATCTCATGAAATTCAGCGCCTCATCGGGCGCTCTCTGCGGGCGGTTATCGATCTTAATGCTATAGGGGAGCGAACGTTCGTCATTGACTGCGATGTACTCAACGCCGATGGCGGTACGAGGACTGCGGCTATTACCGGCTCCTATGTGGCCCTGGCCAATGCCCTGGACAACCTGGTGGCAATGGGTCTTATCCCCTCCCTTCCCATAAAAAGCGCCGTGGCAGCGACCAGCGTTGGCATTGTCGAAGGAGAGCAACTCCTCGACCTCTGTTATGACGAGGACTCCTGGGCTGAAGTTGACTTCAACGTGGTAATGACCAGTGAAGGCATGTTTGTAGAGGTTCAAGGGACAGCAGAAGTAAGCCCCTTTTCGAAAGAGAATATAGACTCTCTGCTCGCCCTGGCTCAAGGGGGTATTCTGAGGCTCTTTGAGGCTCAGAAAGTAGCGCTGGATAGCCTGAGAGGCTAGCATAGAGAAACGCAGACCATTATGCTGTACGGGCTTCAATGTAACCCTCCCGAAGAGCAAAAGAAAGGGGCAATTTGCCCGATCAAGCGCTATCAAGCTTGGTAGTTCTAGACCTCTCCGAGAATATCTCCGGACCATACTGTACAAAATTATTCGCCGACTATGGGGCGGAGGTGATCAAGGTAGAAAAGCCTCCACTGGGTGATCCAAGCCGCTGCGCCGGGCCTTTCCCCAATGACCAGCCTGACCCCGAGAAAAGCGGGCTTTTTCTTTTTCTCAATACCGGCAAGAAAAGTATCACATTAAACCTGGAGAGTGAGGACGGCTCCCAGATATTCAAGAGGCTGGTGAAGAGGACCGATATCCTGGTAGAGAATTTTCGCCCCGGGGTGATGGCCAGCCTGGGACTCGACTATGAGGTATTGGCTGAGATCAACCCCTGCCTTGATAATGACCTCCATCTCCTATTTTGGGCAGTGGGGACCATATAGGGACTGGGACGGCTCGGATATTGTCGCTCAGGCAATGGGTGGCCTAATGGGGTTGACCGGGGAGGCTGACCGCGAGCCGCTTAAGCTCCCCCTCTCCCAGGCGGAATTTCAGGCCGGGCTCAATGCCGCTGTAGCTACCCTCTCCGCCCTTTACCTTCGGGATGAGACCGGCGACGGGCAGCACATAGATGTATCCCTTCAGGAGGCGGTGGCCTCCATACTGGAGGCCTCGCTGACTATGTATCATTACAGCGGTTTTGTCAGAGAACGAACAGGCTCCCGCCATCACCTTCAGTGCCCATCAAGGGTGATGCCTGCAAAAGACCGCTTTATCCATGTCCAGGCGGGGGCAAACTGGGACCATTTCTCGGCCTTTTTGGAGGAACCCCGGCTGATGGAGCCCCGTTTTGCATCTATTCTACGCTATAATTATGCCGATGAGGTGGAGGGATTAATCCAGCCCAGACTGGAAAAACGTGATAGTGTGGAGGTTTTCAACTCCGGACAGGAATGGCGGATCCCCTTCGCCCTGGTACTCCAGATCGATGAGCTGATGGGGGACCCGCAACATGAGGCACGGGGTTTCTTTCAGCAGATAGACCATCCCTATTGCGGGACGCCTTACATATCCCGGAGCCCCCTTTAAGATGAGCGAGACTCCCCCTGAGATACGGCGGGCACCGCTCCTCGGGGAGCAAAACGAGGAGGTTTACACAGGTACACTGGGCTTGAGCAAGGAGAACATGATAGACCTCAAAGAGCACGGCATCACATGAATAGACTAGCGTTTATCCAGTTATTGGTTTAAACAATGATGGAAAAGCAGGACTCAAGAAGCGCGGTGTTACCTAAGGGCAAGCAGGCCTTATCTGGTTTACGTGTGATCGATCTCTCCCAGATTCTCGCCGGCCCCTACGCCACGAAGCTTCTGGCGGATGTGGGCGCGGAGATTATCCGGGTAGAGTGCGCCGCCCGCTCGGGGAGAGGAGGAGCGCTTCCAAGGATGAAGCCTGGCGGCGCCTTCGGCGCTTCCTTTCCCGAAGGCGATACCGGGGAGAGGTCGTACAACCGTTTCGCCTATTATAACGAGGTCAACAGGAATAAGTATGCCATCTCCCTGGACCTGGCAAAGCCCCTCGGCACCGATGTTTTCAGAAAGCTGGTGAGGATCAGCGATGTGGTGATAGAGAACTTCACCCCCAGGGTAATGAAGAACTTTGGCCTGGACTACCCCGTGCTTCGGGAAGCGAACCCCCAGCTTATTATGATCTCCCTCTCCGGGTATGGCCAGGATGGTCCTTATAGAAACTATGTCACCTACGGCGAGGGCATCGAAGCTATGGCCGGCCTCTCTATGCTCACCGCCTATGCCCATGGGGAGCCGCTTAAACCAGGTGTGGCTTATGCCGATGCCACGAGCGGGCTTCACGCTGCCTTTGCAATTCTGGCAGCACTTCACTATCGCCGCCTTACCGGTAAGGGACAATATATCGATCTCGCCATGCGGGAGGCAGTCACCCCGATTCTCGGGGAGGCGATTATGGATTATACTATTAATCAAAGGGTGGCCACGCCCACGGGAAACCGCCACTCCACGATGGCGCCTCACGGTTGCTACCGGGCTAGGGGTGGTGGAACAGGTAAAAAGAACGAAGACGAGGATGCATGGATTGCGATTGCCATCTCCTCCGATGAGGAGTGGAGGGCGCTCTGCCGTGCTATGGGCGATCCACCCTGGACAGGGGAAGATAAATTCGCCAGCCTCTCCGACAGAATGCTAAACCGAGACGAGCTTGATCAGCTAATTGGTGAGTGGACAGCCGGGTATGACCATATTGAGCTGATGAATATACTCCAGACATCCGGTGTTAAGGCGGGGGCAGTATTGAACATGGCGGAGCTGGCTCACGACCCGAATCTCAATGAACGAGGGTTTTTTCAGGAGCTTTCCCACCCCGAGGCGGGGACCCATCGTTACCCAGGGGTATCATGGCAGATGAGCCGGACTCCGGGGAGGCTTCGTCTGCCTGCCCCCTGTTTCGGTGAACACAATCGCTATGTTTTCAGCGAGCTCTTAGGAATGTCTGATGATGAGATATCACGACTTGCGGATGAGGGGGTGAGCGCCAGCGAGCCTCTGCCATATTTGGAGGCATAAAATCATGGAAGAGAAGATATTGATGGAGGAGCAAACAGAGTCGATTCCCTGGACGGTGGGGGATTTGGCCAAGGGAATCGTCCTGGTAATTGCTTGTACAATTCTCGTTTCTATTGGCCTGGGGATTGGTACTACTCTGCTTGTTGGTTCGGATGCCCTTACTGAGCTCGCCTCCCGGGGACTCGGTATTCCGGAATTCCTTTCAGAATTCTGGGACCTCCTTGCCTCCGAGGGCCTGCTTACACCGTGGCTGATAATGGTATTCGTAGGCATGCTATTGGGTGAAGGGGCTTTCGTCCTCGGAGCGTGGCAGTTCAGCGTTTCCAAATACAAAGTCGGCTGGAGTGCTCTGGGTTTTCGCTCCTTTAATATGAGGAAAGGCCTATTACTAAGTGCGGGGGTAGTGCTCGCCGGCTTGTTGATCAGCGTCCTCTTTGATTTGCTTATGAGCCAATTCGGGGAGGAATCTTCCTCTATTATCCTGGATTTCACCGACACAGCGCTAGGCCTCGCAACTATTACTATACTCGCCGTCGTGCTCGCCCCATTTGCTGAGGAGATCTTCTTCCGCGGCTTTCTCTTTGCCGGTATCGGCAACCGTTATGGATATGGCTGGGGCGCTGTTTTTAGCGCCCTGATCTTTGCTATGGCGCATCTAATGCAGCCGGGAGCTTTCCTGCCCATTTTCCTTCTCGGTTTGCTCCTGGCCTGGCTGTATATGAAAACTGGCTCGATATGGGCCTGCATCATTACACATTCCGTCTATAATTCCATTGCACTCGTATTTATGCTAATATAATGGAGGCTTGAGGAAATGAAGTGTCGCGGCATTCGTGGGGCAACTACGGTCGATACCAATACCGGGGAAGACATCCTGGCAGCAACAAAGGAGTTGCTCCAGGAGATGATCCAGGCTAATGGGTTTGAGGAAGAGGATATAGCCTCCATCCATTTCACCACTACCCCGGACCTAAACGCCACGTTCCCCGCAGCGGCAGCCCGGGAGCTAGGACTAACGCAGGTACCTATGCTATGTGGGCATGAGATGAACGTCCCCGGCAGCCTGCCCCTGTGCCTGCGAATCCTCGTTCTCATTAACACGGAAAAGAGTGCGGGAGATCGTCCATACATATATCAAAGGGGCTAGAGAATTGAGATCCGGGAGCGGTTACAAAGTAGGGAGCCCAGAGGTAAAATAGATGTTTATCGTTTTGCACCATGGTCATACTGAAAGGGAGCTGGCAGATATTCTAGAGCAGCTTGCCCAGATGGGATTTGCCGGTCATGTATCCCAGGGTGTGGAGCGCACGGTGGTCGGAGTAGTTGGGCAAACCTATCCGGAGCTAAAGGAGACGCTGGAGATGTGGCCCGGGGTGGACGAGGTTGTGCCCATCAGTAAGCCACATAAACTGTCCGGTCGAGAATTTCAGCCCCAGGACACAGTCATTAAGGTGGGTGATGTGACCATAGGCGGTGAATCTGTAGTTGTGATTGCCGGCCCGTGCGCAGTTGAGTCAGAGGAGCTGCTTCTGGAGGCTGCACGTGCAGTGAAAGCGGCAGGAGCTACCATCCTACGCGGTGGCGCCTTCAAACCATCAACCTCCCCTTATAGCTTTCGCGGTCTTGGTATGGATGGGCTTGAGTTTCTGGCGCAGGCCAGCAGAGAGACCGGTATGCCCATTATCACCGAGGTAATGAGCCCACAGGATGTAGAGCTAGTATCACGCTACACTGACATCCTCCAGGTGGGGACGCGCAACATGCAGAACTTCGCCCTCCTTGATGAGGTGGGTAAGACCAAAAAGCCAGTTATGCTCAAAAGGGGTCTATCAGCCACCATTCAGGAATGGCTGCTCTCAGCGGAATACATCCTTGCCCAAGGCAATCGCCAGGTGATGCTCTGCGAGCGAGGTATCAGGACATTCGAAACATACACCAGAAATACCATGGATATAAGTGCTATCCCCATTATCAAGAAGCTGAGCCACCTGCCCATTATTGCCGACCCCAGCCATGGTACCGGCAAATGGCATCTGGTTACCCCCATGTCCATGGCCGCAGTGGCTGCCGGTGCTGATGGGTTGATGATCGAGGTTCACCCCAGACCAGAGCACGCCCTCAAAGATGGTGCTCAATCGCTCACCTTCGATAACTTCCAACAACTCATGTCGCGTGTTATTCCCGTAGCAGCGTCGGTGGGACGCAAAATGGCCTGATGATGATGGGGATCCTGAGCGATAGAGGCATTTCCGCATATCGATGGTTACAAAATCTGAGGAGAAATATGCTCGTTGAAGAAGAGCTATCCAGGTCGGTACCGGAAGGGGATACGGCACTTACTATCGGGGTTCTCGATGGGGGTTCATTTAGGTCACCAGGCTCTTATTACTAAGCTTAAGGAGAAGGCTGCTGCGGAGAAGCTAATGAGCGGGGTGGTAACCTTTCAGCACCATCCCCGGCTGGTTTTCTCGCCACAGTCCAAGATTACCTCGTTAACCAGCCTTCAAGAGCGGATTAGGCTCCTAAAAAATCTCGGTGTGGCACATGTCGTTACCCTCTCCTTTACCCCCGAGCTTTCCCAGCTTAGTGCCCGAGAATTCATCGTGCTGATTAAGCGCTACCTCAAGATGCGGGCACTGGTTATCGGGCCCGACTTTGCCCTGGGCAAGGGGAGAGAGGGAGATGCCCAAGCCCTTACGGCGCTGGGGGAGGAGCTCGACTTCACCGTTGAGGTGGTGCCTCCTCTGGTATGGCATGGGAAGGTGGTGAGCAGCACAGCGATCCGTGGGGATGCTATCCCGAGGCGATGTGACCAAGGGCAAATGAACTCTTAGGGCGGCGCTTCGCTCTAACGGGACAGGTATCAAAGGGCGATGGGCGAGGCAAGATCCTAGGCTTTCCGACAGCAAACCTCATCGCGGACCGAAACCAGGCCCTGCCGGCTGACGGAGTCTATGCCGCTCGTGTCTTCTATAACGAAATGACTTATCAGGCAGTCATAAACATCGGCCTTCGTCCCACCTTCGATGGTCATCGTCGCCTTGTCGAGGCTCACATCCTCGATTTCACCGGGGATCTCTACGGACGGGATATTACCATCGAATTAGTAGAGCAGCTGCGTGGGGAGGAGAAGTTCCCAAGCGCCGAGGAGCTGAAGGCTCAGATAATAAGAGATGTGGCGCAAGCGAAGTCATTGCTTGAGCGTTCCTGAATATAGAGGAGAGATTTAGAGAACGAAGCAATGGAGAAAATAACTGCCAGTGAGCCCTACAGGCGCCTTCTGAAAAGAGGGGTCGCCGATATTATCATTGAGGAGGAGCTGGTAAAGCTCCTGGAGTCAGGCCGAAAGCTTCGTCTCAAGCAAGGGCTTTGACCCCAGCTGCCCCGATATCCACCTGGGACATGTGGTCGGACTGAGGAAGCTGCATCAGTTTCAGGAACTAGGGCACCAGGTCATCCTCATAGTCGGCGACTGGACCGCTCAGATCGGTGACCCCAGCGGTGTATCGCAGACACGCCCTATGCTCTCCCCGGAAGAGGTACGCTCCAATGCCGAGACCTACTTGAAGCAGTTCTTCAAGGTAGTGGATCGGGAAAAGACCCAGGTCGTCTGGCAGAGCGAATGGTTTGGGAAGTTCACCCTTGCGGATGTCATTGGGCTTGCCAGTAAATTCACCGTGGCCCAGATGCTGCAGCGGGACGACTTTTCTAAAAGGTATGCATCAGGCCGTCCCATCGCTGTCACCGAGTTTCTCTACCCTCTGCTTCAAGCCTATGACTCCACGGTCATCGAGGCTGATGTGGAGTTCGGGGGTACTGATCAAACATTTAATTGCCTGGTAGGGCGGGAGCTTCAGCAGATTGTAGGGCAGCCCCCACAGCAGGTCTTCCTCGTTCCCCTGCTGGTGGGCACCGATGGCAGCATGAAGATGTCGAAAAGCCTGGGGAATTACATTGCCATCGACGAACTACCTGATGAGATATACGGAAAGGTGATGAGCATCCCCGACAACCTCATGATGGACTACTTCGAGCTCCTTACCGACATCCCCGATGAAGAGCTTGCCGGGTTCCGCAAGGATATTGATAACAATTCGGTGAACCCTATAGTCTTGAAGAAGCGATTGGCCCGCGAGATAGTGGAACAGTTTCATGAAAAGAAGGCTGCAAATGAGGCACAGGCCCATTTCGAGAGGGTGGTTCAGAGGAAAGAGATGCCAGAAGAGATACCTGGAGGTTTGTATCGAAATCGGATCTGGAATCATTCCAATATGTGGCCTATGTGTCGAGACAGGCCTTGCTAAGAGCAACAGTGAAGCAAAGCGTCTTCTATCACAAGGAGCCATTCAGATAGATGGCGAGCGGGTTAACGCTGATACAGTGTGCATTAAAGATGGCAGCGTTATCAAGGGTAGGCAAACGGCGCTTCGTAAAAATAGTCGATGCCGATAAGCGATCATAAGTTCCCCACGTGCCTTCACCCTCTTCCGCACTGCTTCGTCTGGTGAGTGCATATAAAATCCGCTTCCAATAATATTTAATCTCCATATATCCATTCTCCCATGCGGAGGCTCCGCGTCAAGCATCAAAGCTGAGATACTGATTATTTTTTAAAATAGCTTTGCTGAGCCTACGCTACCAGTCGAGCACGTTTAGCAATCCACCTTCTTCAAGCTGATCCGCTCTTGACAATGAGTACCAGGGCAAGGTATTATCCTACAATTTACTTTTACGAGGAACGGAAGCGAAAAAAGAGGCCCTGGTACAAGAGAATCATAGGTGAGAGGTAGAACAACAATGGAATTTTATATTATTTGGCTCGTAGTAGGCTTCATACTTTGGGGTACAGTCAAATATGTGAATGGCTTGGAGGCAGAAGGTAATTATAGCCGCCTACTAAGTTTTGTAGCGTACTTCACTGCTGGCGCTGTCGCCTTTAGTATCGGATATTGGGCACTCTTTATAGGATACACCACAGAAGAGATTGAAAACGGCGTTACTGTTTACTACCTAAACACCAATCCTATAGCGGGGGGAATATTAATGGCAGTCGGCGTCATTTATACCACCTTTATGTTATTCGGTTTATTGGTCAGTTCATCAAGAAAGCCACCAACAGAGCAACAGATAGAGCAACATAAACAAAAGCAGATAGAGCAGATAGAGCAACACAAACAAACGATGGAGCGAGCTGAGAAAGACCTACAGAGTACCATACGGGCGTTGGAAGTCCTGTCTCATGACACAGAGGAGAAGCATCAAGAGAAGACATACAAGATTATGAAGGCATTACAAGAAGTTAGCACGGAAAGGGAAAAAGTTTTTAAGGGGATTCTAAAGACAAATACAATACTAAACAACATCGATAAGCCCCAATACATCGATGAATCTATCCAAGAACTCGAAGCCGACCTCAAGCAGCTCCACATCAAACATCAGGAGCTCACCAAGAAAGAGGAAACGTTATTAGTAAAAGCAGAAATAATCCTAAGGAAGAAAGAAGAATCTACTAAGTAGGAGCAGGCTCCGGGGAGATCAGAAAGGGGAAGCAAGGAAATGGCAATAGCATCAGTCGCCTTAGCGAGTTTTGGCATCATCGCTACAGCCCTTGTAAGTTTGTTAGT
>PVMK01189027.1_pt2 | contig 24194 bp, 35 predicted proteins | sample 1853481 | NCBI WGS metagenome assembly PVMK01 (sample SAMN08533507, study PRJNA380276) | Marine sediment metagenome, whole genome shotgun sequencing project. | reverse complement strand
ACCGTGGATCAAGCACGCTTGATCCACGGTATGCGACCTGAAGAACTTGTGCTTCACTCCGATAACGGCGGGCCGATGAAAGGTGCCACCATGCTGGCTACTTTACACAAACTGGGCGTCATCCCCTCCTTCTCACGGCCCAGCGTCAGCAATGACAACCCATATTCTGAATCGCTTTTTCGAACGATGAAATATCGACCCGAATATCCCTCAAAACCATTTGAAAACGTTGAGCAGGCGCAGTCATGGGTCGATGGATTCGTCTTCTGGTACAATACACAGCATCTGCACAGTTCGATTCGTTTCGTTACTCCTGATGATCGTCATTTTGGTCGCGAGGAACATATCCTCGCCAATCGACGAAAAGTGTATGAAAAAGCCCGAAGACGAAATCCGAATCGATGGTCAAAAAATATACGCAATTGGAACTCAGTGCATCAGGTTTGGCTGAATCCTGAAAAAGGGAACGACGCTATCCAGATGCACTGCTTAAAAAAGGCGGCCTAAGCTATGGCTCAGGTGACAACTCCCTTGACACTCGCCGCCCCTCAGAAGTTGCTCCAATATCTTGAGCATCAGAGGGTCTCTAAGTTCTTTTAACTCATAGACAATTTCGTTAAGATTCACTTTACCTGTTGCAAGATTAAACCGAAGTGTTATATGTATTTCTTGTTCCATCACGGTCTCTTTCTCCTGGTTTTTGTTGTGGAACTCTAACCATAGAAAGAGATCGTGATTTAATCAAGTTTGAAACCATGTACACACTTTTGAACGTTACTAAGGGATTAAGGATTAAGGGAAAGAGATTGGGATTAAGGATTAAGGGATTGGGATTAAGGAGTAAGGATTAAGGGATCAGGGATCGGGATTAAGGAATAAGGGATCGGGATTAAGGATTAAGGGGTAAGGAATAAGGGGTAAGGGAAGAGGACAGGAAGGGCAGGGGCCGGGGATAAAGAAAAGGCAGAAGAGCAGAAAAGCAGAAGGTTAGAAGGGAAGAGGATTAAGGATTAAGGGTCAGGGATTAAGGATTAAGGGATTAGGGATCAGGGAAGGGCAAAAGGCAGAGGACAGATTTTAATCGTCAATCGTCAATCATCAATCGTCAATCCAAAAGGGGAACCGGGGCGCAGTTCACGAATAACGAATCAACAAACAACAAATAACTCCCTGGCGGTGCGGCTTTTTTATGAGCCGGAATTGTTAGGTAGTGCCGGAACATTGCTGGCGAATAGAGAGAGGGTTGCTGATGGGCAGCCCTTTTTTATTTTGTATGGAGACAACTTGACCGATGTGAACCTTTTAAAGATGGACGAGTTTCATCATCAGCATGAATGGCCGTTTACGCTGGGGGTTTTTAAGTCCGATGAGCCTGAGCGATGCGGTATAGCTGAAATTGATGACAATGGCGTGGTTGTTGATTTTGTGGAGAAACCTAAAAATCCTAAGTCAAACCTGGCAGCAGCTGGGATTTATGTGGCTGATCAAAGGATATTTGATTTCTTCCCACAGAATCCTGAATTAATTCGTCCCCTGGATTTGGGAATTCATGTGCTACCCAATCTTGTGGGAAATATGAAAGCCTATTTTATCGAAGAGTTTTTGATGGATATCGGTACGCCGGATTCGTATGAAAAGGCACAGGCAATTTGGAGTAGAAAGACAACTTACCACAGAGGCACAGAGAACACAGAGGGTTAAATTTTTTCCCTGGACGGGAGACCCCAGTTAAATGCGCTCCGCTGTGATTAACATCAATTGAACGGGGCATGCGGCGACCAGGGGAAGAAGAAGGTAGGAAGATCAGAAAATGGGGGGCAGCCGGTATGATCTATCATTATAATTTGACAAGGTTTGAATATGGAGTTATAATATGATAATAACTTGTCGTTATAATTATACTTTAGTCCAATTATATAGCAAATAGGATGCCAAAATCATCCTAATGGCACAACCTTTTTTAGGAGAAGAACCATGGAGACAGAAAAAATATTACAGAATATAACAAAACCTTTTATTATGGCAGGGTTATATAAGGATGAAAAATCAGTCCTAACTGATATAGTATTGGATTACATTACGCGCAAGATAAAGCAATACGATAAGACAATACGGGCTTTAAAGAAAAAATACGGTAGTGATTTCAACGAGTTTACTCTGACTATAAAAAACAAGGCCACTCTTGATCAAGAAGATGATTGGATGGATTGGAAAAGTGCTATTGAAATGAGACAATCCTGGAATAATGTTCAAAAAATGATTATCAATAATGAGTGATAGAGTTGAACTATCTGAAATTATAGAGCATCTTAAGAACAAGCGCATCATATCTTCGGTTAAAGTCGTGTCTGTTGATGATTCAATACAAAGAAGCATTTGCAGATTGCGATGTAACTTACTTCCTTCACGGTTCAAATTGGATATTCGGCTTATTCAGACCGAAATAGAGATCATCTATTCATATCAATTATTTCATAAGCGTCCTATCTTACGATGGGATAACGCCCCTCACTTTCCAGATATTGCAACATTTCCTCACCATTGCCATAACTAGAAAGGCGAGATTGGGAAGTCTAATTTAATAGGGTATGTTTTAGCGGACATTGATCTTGTTCTTAAAGAAATCAAGAAGTTTTTAATCAGGTAATTTATCCTTCCTCGTGTCCCGGCTAAACAAAAAAGACAGAACGGTTTAACCCCAGTATCATCTGCCGGAGCTACCCCGGTTAAATGGTCCTACGGAATTTAACTGGGCACAGCGGGGCAGGCCCCAGTACGATTTTTTTGTGTTATTAGACAGGATTTACGGGATTACCTGGATTTGTTTTTTCTTCATCATTATCCGGCCTCAGGCTTGTATGTCCTACGGGCAGGAAGCGGCCCCGGTGGGATGAAAATGACGAAATGCAATCCACCAAAGGTGGGATAAACCATGTGAATCCTGCCTGCCCCGTAGCTCCGGCAGATGGTACTGGGGTAGCTCCGGCAGATGGTACTGGGGTTGATACTGTCAAATGAAGGCCCGGCAATCAAATATAAAAGCATTCTGGTTATGGATTGACAAATATGATTGCAGTGCATACAATGCAATCATGACGTGAAAAAAATCAGGAGGTATTTTTATGGGGAGTTTGACCTTACGCAATATCGACGATTCCTTAAAGAAAAGTCTTCGCATGAGGGCAGCTGCTAATGACAGGTCTATGGAAGAGGAAGCAAGACAGATTCTCCGCCAGTCTCTGTTGCGCAAAAAGAGTTCTGTTGGCATCGGGACCCAAATATCTCAGCGCTTTGCCGCCGCCGGGGGAATTGATTTGCCGGAAGCGGTCCGCTCTGCGCCGCGACGGCCGCCGGCTTTTCTTGAGGATGACGCGCCGTGATTCTCCTCGATACCAATGTTCTCTCGGAATTGATGCATCCGCTACCTGAGCCTCGAGTCGTTCGGTGGCTGGACGCACGATCTGAATTTGACCTCTGGATCAGCGCAATAACCGTCGCCGAGATTCGGCTGGGCATCGCGCTCCTGCCGGAAGGAAAGCGTAAGAATTTGTTGACTGATTTGGCCGAGCAGACGTTTCAGGAAGACTTTTCCGAGCAATGCCTTCCTTTTGATTGCGAAGCAGCGCGGGAATATGCCCTGATCGTTGCAGAGCGGAATCGGAAGGGCAGTCCTGTTAGTGTGGAAGATGCGCAGATCGCGGCGGTTGCCCGGACCGCAAGCCTTACACTGGCAACGCGGAATACAAAGGATTTTTCGGGTATCCAAGGATTAGCGCTGGTCAACCCATGGGTTGACTCATAGGCAGTCAAAAGAATGAAGTCCCTTTCCATCATCGGCACCCGGCCGGAGCCCATCAAGATGGCGCCAATAATTCAGAAGTTACCTTTTTGTTTTATCCCGTTAATCCCGTTGATCCTGTCTATGTTTTGTTTTTGAACCCCAGGCTATAAATTGACAGGCTTGACAAAAACTTCCCATTTCAGCCCAAGGTTTACCCGCCGTCAGTGTGGCGGGCTGTTTTGGGTAAAAACTGGTATTAGACAGGATTTACGGGATTATCTGGATTTGTTTTTTCGTAACTACTCAGGTATTTAGGTTGAAGACTGAAGGCTGAAGACAGAGGGCAGGAAGCATCCAAATAAATCCTCGCGCAGAGACGCAAAGAAGGGCAGAAGTCACCCCGGTGAAATCAGCTATGCCAAGTTAAATCCGCTTCGCTCAGACTTTGTCTATTTCACCCGGCAAGCTGTGACTTCGTCAATTTCACTGGGTAAAGAAGTCAGATATCGGAGGACGGAAGGGCAGATGTCAGAAGTCAGATGTCAGAGGTCGGAGGATATAGGGCAGGAAGGACAGATGTCAGACGTCAGATGTCAGGGGTTGCTTTTGTTGTGTGGGCTGGTTTGTTGATTTTTCTCTTCAGTATGGTTTTAGAAGTCGTTCAATTTTACCTACCTTACAGGACGTTTAATGTGTATGATGTTGTTGCTAATGGGATAGGAGTTTTGCTTTTTGTTGTTTTAATGCTTTTTATTAGCCACCCCGATGAAATAGAAAAGAAAAAGGCATTTCATAGGGCAGGCAGACCCACGCAGACAGACACAGACATTTGTCCAGCGGACCCGCCCGCATTGCCTGAGCGAGAGCGATGGCGGGCAGGCTTCGCTGGTCAAAAATAGTCATCGCCCCGGTTAAATAAATGCAAAAACGGATTTAACCCCGGTTAAATAAATGCAAAAGCGGATTTAACTGGGTAAACTGGGTAAACTTAGCGAAAATAAACCAAATAACAAGTACCAAATAACCAATAACGAATACCGGAGGTATTCCGATGATAATTACTCCATTAATTAAAATGCAGTTGGTATTATGAAAGATCCATTTTCTTGTCTTTGTTGTGCCGCTGATGTGGTAGTTCAAAAAGCTGCGGCTTTTAAAAAATATGCTGACAAAAAATTTATGGCTTATTGAGACTGGAAGGAGATGCTTGAAAAAGAAAAATGAGAATATTGTTTGCAATATGGGCAATAGCTGTCGCCGCGCTGTCCGTTATATCGTATCCGGGCAGTGAAGATCTATAGATGTCTGTTTCGTTTACCAAACTGCATATTCATAATGCTCCTGGATTATCTTGTCTTTTGTTATCAAGGTGTTTCGGTCTATTGCCGATTGCGCAGTAATAATGCGATCAAAAGGATCTCGTGTCCACGACAACTGGGATGCTTCCCGGACTACATCAATAAAAGATTTTTGGCATACTTGAAGGTCAATTCGTTGATGAAGATAGTTGAATACATGCGCTGAACCGAGTGTAGTGCGCCCAATTTCATGTAAGTAATCCAGTTCTAACAAAATAATGGGAGAAATGAGAATTACGGGCTCATATTCAATCAGCTGCCGTGCCCGGCTACTTAGACCTTTTCCTTTGCGAAGATACAGCCATAGAACAACATGGGTATCGAGATAAATCATAATTCAGGATTCCACTCAGAAGACCAGTCTATATGAACAAGATCATCGGGATTTCCAACGATAAATTCAGGATGTTTTTCTAAACAATCCAATTCTCTACGCTTTTCGGCAGGGCTAATCAGCAGGCGTTTGCCTTTTCTTTCAATTTCCACGGGAACGCCCGTGCTAAGCACTTTGTCCAAAAGCTTGAGAATATCTTCTTGAATATTTCTATAAGACACCTGTTGTGGCATGTTAACACTCCTTAAGACGCTATTTTGGCACGTTGTTTATTTATGAATACTAATATCAAATCGTACCGACGTCAATAATTTATTATATGGCGGCCTGGGGGATGTCCATAAAATTATAAAAAAGTTTCGCGCAAAGGCGCAAAGCTGCAAAGAAGGGCTTTATTTTAGCCACAGACGCACGCAGACAGACACAGACATTTTTGAATTAGCCACCCCGATGAAATAGAAAAGAAAAAGGCATTTCATAGGGCAGGCAGACCCACGCAGACAGACACAGACTTTTGTCCAGCGGACCCGCCCGCATTGCCTGAGCGAGAGCGATGGCGGGCAGGCTTCGCCGGTCAAAAATAGTCATCGCCCCGGTTAAATGCACTTCTTGCTTGACAGCCATCGTTTTTAAAGGTAGCATTTAAAAATAATGTATAAAAAGAGATTAATCGAGCAAAAAATAGACCGGCTTCTGGAGATGTTCCCAGTAGTTGCCATTATTGGTTCACGGCAATGTGGAAAATCAACACTGGTTGAAAATGTCCGTCCGGATTGGAAATACTATGATCTGGAAAGACCGGATGACTATCAACTGATAACAAGTGATCCTTTAGGTTTTTTTGCCAGGCAAAGTGAAAAAACTATTATTGATGAGGCCCAGCAATACCCGGAATTATTCAATGTATTAAGAGGTATCATTGACCGGGACAGAAAAGCAGTCGGAAGGTTTCTCCTTACTGGATCAAGTTCTCCTGATATAGTCAAAGGGCTGTCCGAAAGTATGGCTGGGCGGATTGCAAGTATTGAACTTTGGCCCTTTAAGGCAGCAGAATTTTATGAAAAACCTATTCCTCAAATTTACTCCCTGCTTTCTCAAGACAAACCAGATTTGGACCGGATTTCAAATCTAAGGTCGGAGTTGGATGTCAAGCAGATATACGACCATTGGCAGTTAGGCGGTTACCCTGAGCCCAGGATAAAAGGTTGTGATACTCCAGAGTTTTACGGTTTATGGATGGATGAATATTTCTCGGATTACATCAGGAGAGATATTCAACGCCTTTTTCCCAGAATCAACCCTCATAATTTTCGTCTTTTCATCCGAACTCTGTCCTTTCACTCCGGCAAAATTATTAATCAGTCAGACATAGCCAGGGCATTGGAAGTCAGCTCCGTTACCTCAAAAGAGTATCTTGAAATAATTCATAATACATTTATATGGCGCAATCTGAGAAGTTATGAAAAAAATAAATTAAAGAAAGTGCGAAAGATGCCCAAAGGTTTTTTCCGTGACCAGGGGATACTGCATCATCTCTTGAAAATTAACAGTCTTGATAATTTATTAGTCCACCCGGTAGCAGGTTTTTCATTTGAATCTTTTGTTGTAGAGGAAATTATAAGAGGGTTTCAGTGCACATTAGCAGCAGGCATTGATTTTTATTTTTACAGAACCAGGGACAAATCAGAGATAGATCTTATTATAGACGCTCCTTTTGGTGTTATCCCAATTGAGATCAAGCTGGGCTATAAAATTAAGAAGGGGATGCTGACGGCATTGAAGAATTTTTTAAAAGATACTAATGCTCATTTAGGAATATTAGTAAATAACTCAGATAAAATAGAATTTTTGGCCAATAATATTATGCAAATTCCAGCTCACTATTTTTGAAATCATAGGGATCGAGTCTTCACTCTTGAGAAACTCGATGTGTTGAAAATGGCAGTGGATATTGATAGAAAGTTGAATGGTCTAGTAAATTGGTTACGTGGCAAAAAAAGAAATTAAAATGAATCCTTTGCCTCAAACCTAAAGCGAAGCGCTCCTCAAACCTCAATCCGCCGGAGGCGAAGCGCTCCTTTAATCGGAGAGCATCGCCGCCTGCCCGGCATTCGCCTAAGGCGCAGCCGATGGCGAACGGGCAAGGCAAGGCGGCCAGGGGCACGAGCGGGCAGGTTAAGCAGATACACACAGGCAATCACTGATATCCTATTGGCTGACAAAGTCAAAGAAACGTATGGCATCACTTCGTTGAAAAGAAAAAGGTGGAAAAATGAATAAATATGATATAAAGAAATAGTTATGTATGTATTGATATAATATATTTGTTTAAACCAATAACGAAGAGATATTACCATGGCAATAATAAAAGTGGAAATTAATGACTCAAAGGCCGCTATTCTAAGAGAAAAGGCAAAAAAATTTGGCCTTTTACCGGATCAGTTCGTAACGGCCTCCATAGAGGATCTCATTTCACAACCCGATCATGACTTTGAAGCTGCAATGCAGAAAGTGCTATCTAAGAATAAAGAGCTTTATAAGCGACTGTCCTAATGCGCTATCTTTCTCTCGCGGAAGTTTTCGAACTCCATGAAAAGATAATTTCCTCATCAGGCGGATCTCGTGGTGTCCACGACATGAAAGCGCTTGAATCTTCTATCAACCAACCACGCTTGTCCTTTAACTAAGAAGACCTATATCCAGATATCGTTTCAAAAGCATCTGCACTTTGTTTTTCATTGGTGATGAATCACCCTTTTGTTGATGGAAACAAAAGAACAGGGCACGCAGCCATGGAGACTTTTTTGGTTTTAAATGGATATGAAATAGTTGCAGGTATCGATGAGCAAGAAAGTGTAATGCTTGAATTAGCTGGAGGGAAACTCACACGCGAAGATTTTTCAGAATGGCTAAATAAGCACATCTCTCAAACATAAGAGATTTTTTATATTATAATCTGCGCTAATCTGCGTAATCTGTGGACGGATAGGTGTGTATAATTATTATTATTTTTACTCTTAGCGTCTTGGCGCCTTTGCGCGAGGCATTATGGTGTTGAGAATAAGCTGAGCGCGAGGCTGTTCTTTAATGCATCATCGACCTTCTTCATGGTATCTTTTGATAGTGAGCCTAATTTTGGGGTAGTAAGCCTCTTTTTGTCAATGGTCCTGATCTGAGCCAAATTAACAACTGATTCTTTTTTTAGGCCGTTTTTCTTCTTCTTGGTAGCAATGCAGATCGGATACGATGCCTTTTTCTTTGAATATTCAGTGATTACTGCCACAATCGTGGTTGGTGAATACATATTACCGATGTCGTTTTGAATCACAAGAACAGGTCGGGTTTTGCCTGTTTCCCTTCCCACAACCGGATCAAGATTCGCATAATGGATGTCGCCCCGCTTAACTTGAATAACCGCCATAAGTTTATTGCCTCATTAAAGGTTTTCGGAATCAACGTATTTGAAATCCTCTGAAATTTTCAGATTTTCCTGTGCCAACGCCTGGTAGGCACTCTTCATTTTTTCCTCAAATATCTTTTTTTCAATTTGTTTTAGTTTTTCTTCAATAGACTCTCGAACAAGGGCAGAAACTTTTTTTCCTTGAAAAGCAGATAGTTGGGAAAGCTTTACTTTGAGTTCGTAAGATATTTGAACATTAAGTCTAGCTTTTTTGGGTTGTAATTCTGGTTGCATATTTTAGTCCTCCTTTTGTGGCTAATAAATACACCCAATTATTTACTATAAATTTAGCTCAAAATCAAGACAAAAAATGGTGCAAAGAGCATAGGGCAATATGTCAGAAATTAGAGATTAGACGACAGCGGTCAGAAGGCAGGGGTCAGGGATCGGGGGTCGGGGATCAGGGGTCAGAGGGTAGGGGTCAGGGATCAGGGGGCAGGGGTCAGGGATCGGGGGGCAGGGGTCAGCCTCCGGCCCATAGGGGCCTACGCCCCGGTGGGAGGACAGAAGGGCAGAAGAGCAGAAAAGCAGAAGGTGAGAAGGGAAGAGAGGAAAGGAAAGAAGAAAAAGGTTGCGGGTTGCGAGTTGCGGGTTAATGGCGCATAAGGAAGAGGGAAGAGGGCAGGAAGGGCAGAAATCAGAAGACAGCGGTCAGAAGGCAGAAGACAGATGTCAGCCTCCGGCCCATAGGGGCCTACGCCCCGGTGGGAGGACAGAGAACCAGCTCGGAGCAGCCTATTGTTTTACTCGCAGTGTTCCGGTTCAATATCAAGAATTAAGGCAATTGACTTCTTTATGAAATCGATTTCATCGTTTGAGATATTTCCGATCTTTTCCACAAATCTCTTATGGCTGACGGCCCTAATCTGAAAACAGTCAACGACTGATTTTTTCTGTAGTCCGTTGTTTGAGTCAGGTTTCAAAGAAATAAAGAACGGGTTTTCATCCCAATACCTACTCCAGGCAGTGACAGGTACTACAATGGCAAGTTTAAGATGCTTGTCATGACCACCGTTTACGACGATTACCGGCCGCCTTTTCTTAATCTCGTCCCCAATGGTTGGATCAAGATTTACCCAATAGATTTCACCGGTTCTCAAAATCTTCCCCTTCTATTGATTCAAAAAGATTGTCATACGGCGCTCTGCCGATCATCTCCATGGCCGCTATTCTTTTTTGTTCCCGGAGCCTTTTGCGGTCTTCCTCCACTTTGGTATTGACGGCCTCTCGCATGTACTCGCTCAGGCTTCTGTAATGAAGCTTTTTGTGGGTCTGTCTAATGAATTCGTAAATTTTTTTGTCAATCTGAATTTTGGTTGGAATTAACATATTCCCTCCTTCCCACATATTTTTATTTAATATGCCATAATATGGTCCTAATGTCAAGGGTATAATAATGGGGACATATTTAGGCTATATAATCTGGGGGCGGAAGATAGGGGGCGCCCCGGTTAAATAATAAGGATTAAGGATTAAGGGATCAAGAAAAGGCAGAAGGGAAGAAGGGAAGATATCAGATGTCGGAGGTCAGATGTCAGAGGGCAGGAAGCGGCCCCGGTGGGGGATCAGGGGTCGGATATCGGAGGTCGGAGGACAGTCCGCCAGACTAACGGCGGATAAAAAGGTGAGAAGAATTAAAGCTAAACAGCCATCTTTTTTACAGGAAATGCGCGCGGGATCCGTATACTGTCAGGATGCATTTGCTCTCTTTCTTTCAAGGCCTTAGCAATTCTTTTCACATCAAATCTAAATTCCTGGCAAAATGTCTTTCTGGTTTGACGTATTTCTTGAATAACCAAATCATCTTTCATTTTCATCACCTGTTTCCTTAAAAAGTTGTAAGGGTGTTATGATTTCAGGAACAAACAGTTTTAATTTACGGTTTATGGCCTCTATATGTTCTTTTTTATTCACGTTGGCCAAGTGATTACAATTCCATGTTAGAAGATAGTCTATTTTGTAAAAAGAGGCATATGCCAGATGAAAAGCATCACCCATATCAATTTGATTGTTGAATTCTGATATCTGACGTCTGACACCCGACGTCCCTCATCTTAGCGAAGCGTCCCTTTAGGTTGCGCGCGTCATTTGAACCTTCCTTAATCCGCTTTAACAGGTCTTGATTAGAAGGGATCTCCGCCATTTCAGCATTGTCGACAAACTGCTGTTCGCGAATTTTGTTTAATGCTGCGGTTTCAATAAGGTTGGAAAGAGACCGGTTTTCAGCTTTCGCCATTTCAAGAAAGATATTATAAATATCGTCTTTCAATCGTAATGTTATTGTCTTAGCCATGATAGTCTGTGTGAGTCTGCGTGTGTCTGCCTGCCTCATTTACCCCGTTAAATGTTTTTGGCCTTTATTTAACCGGGGTGAAATCAATTTTTTGTGGTTATTCCATCGGGGCGGCTAATTGAAAAAGAGGAATTGCGAATTTAACTGAGGAAAATCTATTGTGCAACGGCGTGCTTTGCAATTAGTTCGCGAACAATTGGAACTAATTCTGCAGGGATTTCCATAATAGTGTGACTAGGCGTTTCGAATGCAGCTTCATCTTCTGCTGCAGCTTCTTCCTCTGACTGATATTCATAGTGAGTCAGGACTCGTTCTACACGCTTTTTGTCCCAACCTGGTGGAAATTTGCCTTTTTTCATCTTGGTTTTCTCCTTTGGCGGCGCCGATAGGCAGATAAAGGTTTTCCACTTAAATCATAAGCAGTTATAACAAAGACACTGTTCGGTTCCGGATCTGGAACATAAATTACCCTCAAGTAACGTCCGTTGTGAGTCCGACCGACAGCGATTCTCGATCCTTCTTTACCGGGACGGTCTTCTCTTGGATGCGTCAGGATTTCTTCAACCTCAGATTCGGACACATTATGACCATAAATATGCGGCAATTTTGTTATGGGGTCAATGTAGAACCGAATTTTCACGATATCCTAATCCATATCAATTCTTAAAGTCTATTCGAGAGCTACTATGATTATAATATCACAAAAGCCTTTTATGTCAACCAACGTTCTGAAGTTTACAGAGGACAGCGGGTAGAAGGCAGGGATCAGGGATCAGGGGTCGGGGATCAGAAAAACGAGGAAATAGGAAATAGGAAATAGGAAAGGCGGAAGAGGCCAGAGGCATGGCGCAGAGGGCATGGCGCATAGTGCAGAGGGAAGAGGACAGAGGACAGAAGGTTAGAAGGGAAGAGGATTAAGGGATCGGGATTAAGGAATAAGGGATTAAGGGATTGGGATTAAGGATTAAGGGATTAAGGATTAAGGGAAAGAGAAAAGAGGGCAGGAATATGATCCTTTCTATTGGCCATTGAACCCAAGCGGTCCTATCAAATAGCATCGTCATCAGTTATGAATGAAAAAGGCAGCGCCTTTGATTAGGCGCTGCCTTTTTACTTTTCACGGAACTATCAAAATTTGCGTTGACGATTCAATGCGGTTGTAATATATTAGTCATAATGGCCATATTGACTATGATGGAGGTGCAGCATGTTACAGGTAAACTTGGCAAAAGCTAAAAGCTCTTTTTCAGAATATGCAAACCGGGCAGCGTATACGAGTGAACATATCATTATCACCAAAAGAGGCAAACCATTCGTTGCCCTCATATCCGTTAAAGATCTGGAATTTCTTGAGAGGATTAAAGCAGGAACTCCTGAAGATGGTTTATTGGGAGCCGCTGGTATGGCACCCGATCTTGAAGAAGTGGCTGAGAAAGCTATGGAGGGATATCAGAAAAGGGCCGATGATTTCGACAGAGAGGTAGAGATACCCTAAATAAGCGTAAACAAAACCGAGGATGATCATAATATCTTAATTTCAATGAGTAATCTGATGATTTGAACAATTTTTAATATCTCTAATAACAGTTAGATATGATTTCTGCAATTTTATATCGATTTTGTTAACCCTGTGGGAAAGCCGATGATACCCCATCTCCTTCGTTGCCGAGGGTTCGCGGTAGACGATTACAGCTTCGCCCTCGGTCGCCTTGGATATGGGGCATCCTCGACTTTCGCTAATTAGGGAGGTATAATGTTTATTTTTGACACGGATATCTATACGAATGTTATGAGGAAGATTCCCTCGAAAAAATTGCTGAATCGTTTGAAAAAGGTGCCTAGGCGAGATCAATTCACCACGACGATTACCATTGGAGAGGTTTATTATGGCTTAATGAAAGCCTCAAACAGGACAAGATTGCTTAAACTTTTTGAAGCTGTTCTCCTTTCTCGTGCGACCATATTGCCATTTGACTTCTCGGCTGCAAAAAAATATGGGGAGATTAGAAGCTTTCTGGAAAAAAAGGGGAGACCTCTGGCGCATGTTGATTTACAAATTGCCTCAATCGCTTTATCCATGAATATGACATTAATTACAGGAAACCTAAAACACTTTCAAAGAGTACCAAAGCTAACTGTTGAAAATTGGCTTTAATAGGGATGTTTTCAATGCCTGCCAATGCATCCGAGTGGTTGAATGCCTGTTTTTCTGCTATCCGATAAAATCGAATTTCCTCCACCCCATCTTGCATCCGAGCATGGATTGCTGGCCGTGGGCGGGGATTTGAGCCAAAAGCGTCTTTTGCTCGCCTACCGTATGGGTATTTTCCCATGGTTTTCAAATGACGAGCCGATCATGTGGTGGTCGCCCGATCCGCGTCTGGTGCTGTATCCCCGAGAAATCAAAATATCAAAAACCTTAAAAAAGATTATCAGAAAAAATGTGTTCGAAGTGACCATGGATCTGGCTTTTCGGGATGTGGTACACCATTGTGCGGATGTTCGCTTAAAAAAAGATGAAGGAACGTGGATTGTCAAGGATATGATGGACGCATACTGCAGGCTTCATGAATCCGGTTTTGCACATTCTGCGGAAGCCTGGCACCGGGGCGAACTCGTCGGCGGCTTATACGGAGTTTCTCTTGGGAAGTGTTTTTTCGGAGAATCGATGTTTACCCGAATCAGCAATGCTTCCAATGTTGCCCTGGTTAAACTGGTAGAATATCTTAATACCTTATCCTTTGATATGATAGACTGCCAGATCCCCACCGACCACTTGATCCGTTTTGGTGCAAGGGAAGTGTCCAGAGCTCGGTTTTTAGCGCAGCTTGAACGATCGCTGGAGGCTCCGACTAAAAAAGGGAAGTGGGAGATGCCCGAAACTCTATAGGGGATTTTTTTGGCATAGATTAAGTGTCTAACCCGCCACAGAGCTTCGGCAGACAAGAGTGAGCTAAAATGCCTAAAATGCCTATTTATCCCGTGTTTAACGGGGAAGTGCCTAAAGTGAAGGAACGCGCTTTCAGCGCAAATCATTTTTACTTATATGACATAGCTCAAAATTCATGACCCCCGCAATACGGGACAATCGGCCGGTGATCGTATTATAAAAAAGGCAATTTCAAAAGAAACGATAAGCTAAAAAACAAGGAGGGTTATATGGAAATTCAAACAATAAAGATCGAAAAGACAGAAGAGCTGAACATGATTTTGGGGCATTCTCATTTTATCAAGACGGTGGAGGACATCCATGAGGCCATCATCAATACGGTACCCGGTGCGAAATTCGGTCTGGCCTTCTGCGAAGCCTCCGGACCGTGTCTTGTACGGTATTCCGGAACTGATGATGATCTGATTGAATTGGCAAAAAAGAATGCTTTCAACCTTTCGGCCGGCCACTGTTTCATACTCTTTATGAAAGATATGTTCCCAATCAATGTCTTGAATACCGTAAAAAACGTCCCGGAAGTCTGTAGAATATTCTGCGCAACGGCCAATGATGTGGAGGTCCTTATCGTGGAAACGCAGCTTGGACGGGGGATTATCGGTGTTGTTGACGGATTCAGCTCAAAAGGTATTGAAACCGAAGCGGACATCAAGGAACGAAAAGATTTTTTGCGGATGATCGGGTATAAGCAGTGAGGAAGGGAAATGCCTAAAATGCCTAAAGTGAACTAAAATGCCTAAAGTGAAGAAAATGCCTAAAATGAACTAAAATGAGCTAAAATTTAATGATTTGCGCTGAAAGCGCTTTCCTCAACTTTTGGGCATATTTTATACAAGGCACTTGCTCTATGGAAACTCTACAGCGGAGTCTCTGTGCCCGAATATATATGTGTTTATTGGGGCATCTTCAATTGCGATGGGGCGATTATAGAGGGGTCAAGGGTCCAGGATTCGTAACTACTCAGGTATTTAGGTTGAAGACCGAAGGCTGAAGTATATCAATCATCTCGCAACGCTCGAATTAAACCATTCAAGACCTTCTCTGTTTCGACACCCGCCAAATGCCCTAAGTTTTGTGTGATCGCGCATGATTTGTCCCTAAAAGCCTTCAACCTTCAGTCTATCCACCTGAATAGTTACCAGGATTCAAAGGCGGCAGAGTTTATTCAACAATTTTAGGCAATTTAGGCATTTTAGATCATTTTAGGCATTTTATATATACATGAGCTTGGCTTCCAATTCGTTGTTCTTAAGCCGGATACGGGCGTAGCCGCCCATGCACAACATTCCTGGATTCACCACCTTTGTTTTGCCGATAAACTCCTCGGACTTTGCTTCGTGTATATGTCCGGTGAGACAGATATCCGGCTGGATCCGCTGGATGAATTCCAGAACCGAGCGGTTCCCTACGTTTTCGCCGTATGGCAGATCGGCGGCTTTTGAGCCAAAGGGTGGGTCATGGGCCACGAGAATCAATTTCGGCAGGTGCTTTATTTGCTCATACCCCTGGGTCAGCCACTGTGCCAGCTTAGAATCGGGAACTTCGGAAGGAGTCTTAAACGGCGTGGGTGTGGAGTATCCCACCCCCATAATACCGATATCCTCGGCCAACTGTTTTCCCGTTGCATGAATGTTCCAACCCTTTTCATCCAGATAGGTGGTGATTTCAGCTCGATCCATATTGCCTATCTGCGCAAAAAGATTTGGATTTAATCTATAAATTACTTCCAAAAGGTGACTTGCCTTCCGCATACCGCCCCTGTTGGTGATGTCTCCGCTGATGATGACGCCCTCTGCATCGGAGAGATCGGGAATTTCGTTGACCAGTGAAATGTCTTCGTGAATATCGCCGAATCCTATCCAGAATTTTTCATCTGCACGCATTATATGGTTCTTCCTATTTGGTGTACGTATTCTTAAATACCATTACGCATTTTTATCTGGGCACTTTCCCTTATAAGCTGAAGTCCAAAAGTTTGAAGTCTGAAGTGATCTAAAGTGCCTATTTATCCCGTATTAAACGGGGAAGTTGAGGTAGCGCTAACGCGCTGTCATTAAATTTAAATGGCTGAAAAATTCCTTAACTTTAGCTCACTTTAGCTCACTTTAGCTCACTTGTAACTTCTTCTGTTTTGATATCAAAATCAGCAAATCAGTAAAAATGTCGAGTAGGATTTGTACTTCTTAGTAAGACCTTATACCCGATTAATAATCGCCGCCATATATCCGGCCCCGAATCCGTTGTCGATATTTACAACCGCCACATTGGAACTGCAACTGTTCAGCATGGCAAAAAGAGCGGTGAGACCGCCAAAGCTGACACCGTAGCCGACGCTTGTTGGAACGGCAATAACCGGCCGGCCGACCATCCCGGCGACCACGCTGGGAAGCGCACCTTCCATTCCGGCAACCACAACAAGGACCGACGCCCCATCGATCAGGTTTTGATGGTCAAACAACCGGTGAAGGCCGGCAACCCCAACATCAAAAACGGATTCTACCCGGTTGCCCATCATCTGTGCTGTAAGCGAAGCTTCTTTGGCAATCGGTATGTCTGAAGTGCCCGCTGAAATTACAACGATGGTCCCTTTACCCCGTATCGGGATCTCGTCTTTTTTCAATACAACCATTTTTGCATCCTTGTGATATACTGCATCGGGAAATCGTGAAACAACTCGATCTGCCTGAAGTTCATCGATGCGGGTCACCAGGACAATATTTTCCTGGATCATCATTTTTTCCATGATACCGATAATCTGGTCGGAAGTCTTTTCCTGTCCGAAAATGACCTCGGGAAAGCCCTTGCGAAGGGAGCGATGATGATCTATATGTGCATAGGCTACATCCTCGAATGGGAGATGTTTAAGCTTTTGTGCCGCATCTTCAACCGAGAATTTGCCCGTGGCAACATTGTCAAGTAGCTGTTTTAATGATTTCATATCCATGATATAATTTCCTGACTCGGACAGACCGAAAGTAAAAAATTTCTGCCACAAAGGCACGAAGTCACTAAGGAATATATATTATTTATTTAGTGCCTTACTGTCTTGGTGGCGACAAGAAAAAGCTTTACCGAAAGAAATAAATGTTTGCCACAACCGGACGAAAACCAAAATTTTCTGCCACAAAGGCACGAAGTCCCGCCCGCCTCGCCTAAGGCGAAGCCGATGGCGGGCAGGCACAAAGGATAAAGAATCCCCCGCAATGCGGGGCAGGCAGGGCCCATCGGAGATCCCGGCTTTGGTATCACCCCAGAGGGGTGAAATCTGCCGTACATACCAGCTGGAATGATGGAGTGCTGGAGTATTGGAATATTGGGTATTAAAACAGGTTTCGAAACCCATTACTCCAGCATTCCATTATTCCAATATTCCAGCGTAACCGATTGATGGAATAGCCGTTGTTTTTAACTCCCGCAATGCGGGACAGGCAAGGCCCATCGAAGATCCCGTATCGCGGGGAAGGACCAAGTCTTTCAGAAATAAATATTGTTTTTAATTAGTGCCTTGGTGTCTTGGTGGCGATAAGAAGTAGATAACCTAAACGTTATCGTCCGGTCAATAAAATCTTAATATGGAGAAGAACATGAAGACTGTTGTTATTATCCCCTCCAGATATGGATCAACCCGGTTTCCGGGTAAACCCCTCGCCCATATCGCCGGAAAGCCGATGATAAAATGGGTTTGCGAGAAGGCGGAACAAGCCAAAAATGTTACGGATGTTTATGTGGCCACAGATGATCGGCGAATTTATGACACCGTCCTGGGTTTTGGCGGCAATGCCGTCATGACATCTGAAGAGAATAGATCCGGTACGGACAGAGTCGGGGAAGCAGCAGAGAAGATCGATCTTGGGCAGGATGATATCGTTATCAATGTACAAGGCGATCAGCCCTTTTTTAATCCTCATTGCCTCGATCAGTTGGTAGAGCCTATTTTAAGAGATTCGGACCTTCCCATGAGCACTCTGGCATTCAAAATCGTTGATACAAACGAAATAACCGATCCAAAAGATTGTAAAGTGATATTCGATCAACAGGGATATGCGCTTTATTTTTCCCGGTCACCCATACCCTTTGGCCGTGATCCCCAGATACGCTTTGATACCTACAAACATCTTGGTTTTTATGCCTACACCCGACGCTTTTTGGACATATTTAGGACCCTTCCCGAAGGGACCCTTGAAAAGATCGAAAAACTCGAACAGTTGCGGGCCATTGAATACGGACATCGAATAAAAGTGGTCATTACCGAGTATGATTCCCCGGAAGTTGACCTGCCGGAGGATATTGCCAGGATGGAAAAATTATTAGGACCCCAGAGGGTTCCCTTCAGGTATTTAGGTTGAAGACTGAAGGCTGAAGTATATCAATCATCTCGCAACGCTCGAATTAAACCATTTAAGACCTTCTCTGTTTCGACACCCGCCGAATGCCCTAAGTTTTGTGTGATCGCGCATGATTTGTCCCTAAAAGCCTTCAACCTTCAGTCTATCCACCTGAGTAGTTACGCTCATTTCCCCGTTAAACACGGGATAAATAGGCATTCTACCCAACCTTCATCCCGGCGTCTTTTTTTTAAGGTCTTCTTCGATAATGGTTTCGGTATCGGGTATAACCGTCTCTTTGGGCGGTAACGGCGACGGCGTTTTTTCGGTCTCGACCTTGCTTGAGGATAAGGCCTTTTTAGATTTGACTTGCTTTGGTGTCCCAGGCGATAGCGCAGTTTTTTCGAGTTTTTTTAATTTTTTTTCAAGATTTGTTATTTTATCTTCAAGATTGGATGCTAATTTGCCCAGTGCTATCTGGTAAATTTTCTGTTGATCTTTCAGGGCTGAATCCACATCATTTCGATCGACCATGGCTGTCTTTAACTCGGCCATGTTTGACCGTATTTTTGCCAGATCATTTTTGCCGGTTTCAGAAAAAATCATCAATTTTTTCGTTAGTGCTTGATCGAGGCTCTTCAAGTCGGATGAGATTTTGTCGAGTTTTTTAGACATGGATGCCAAGGTTTTTTCCATCTTTCCAAATGCATTTGCGGTCTTTTGGTTGTCCGTTTTCCTGGCAGACCTGATATGTCGAATGGCAGTTGAAGCTTCTTTGACATTTTTCTGAAGAGCAGCGGCTGTCTTTTCAAGAGAGCCAACCTTTTTTTCCATAGATTCTTCCAAGGTTGCCTCCCGAACGGAAAGGGAGGAGAACTTTGATTCAAGTTCCTTGGAAAGAGTTTGAACCCCAATGGCCCCTGTGGTGTTCACCTTGGAAAGATGGGTTTTTATATTAAAATAAGCCGCAAGAAGGATCGCACACAACAAACATGGGATGAGAATCGAAATGCGAGTGATACGTTTGTTTAGTTTTTCCAATTGCGACGAGTCGGCTTCATCCTGAAACTGGAGATCCGGACGCTCATCATCCATGCTCATCTTGAATTTACTGGATTTTTTCTCGGTCATTTTATTTTTTCCGTGTGTTATTCCCATTCGATGGTGCTGGGCGGTTTCGAACTAATATCGTAAACTACTCGGTTGACGCCGGTGACTTCATTGATGATCCGATTAGAGATTTTTCCAAGAAGTTTGTGGGGCAGTCTGGCCCAATCGGCGGTCATTGCGTCTATGCTGGTCACCGCACGGACGGCAGCAATATTTTCATAGGTTCGTTTGTCTCCCATGACCCCCACACTTTTTATGGGCAAAAGGACGGCGAAAGACTGCCATAATTTTCTATAATACCCACTGTTTTTTATTTCATCAAGCAGAATATCATCGACTTCTCTTAATATTGAAAGACGTTTATGGTTGATTTCTCCGATGATTCTGATGGCAAGCCCCGGCCCTGGAAAAGGCTGGCGCCAAATCAGATCTTCATCGAGGCCCAACGCCTTTCCAAGAAGCCGGACCTCGTCTTTAAACAGATATTTTAAGGGCTCCACCAGCTTTAATTTCATGTTTTTTGGAAGACCGCCGACATTGTGATGGGATTTAATGACCGACGTCGGCCCGCCAAAAGCAGATTGTGACTCAATGACATCCGGATACAGGGTCCCCTGAGCCAAAAAATCAGCGCCCTTAATCTTTTTGGCTTCAGCTTCAAAAACATCCATGAAGATTTTGCCAATGATTTTTCTCTTTTTTTCCGGGTCGGTCACTTTGGAGAGCGCTTTTAAAAATTTTGTTTTAGCACTGACAAACCGGATATTTATCCGAAGGTGTTGTTTCAATGTCTTCTTGAGCTTTGCTGCCTCATTCTTTCTAAGGAGGCCGTTATCCACGAATATACAGGTCAGGTTTTTCCCCACGGCTTTATGAATCAACAGTGCCGCGACGGATGAGTCGACCCCTCCGCTCAAACCGAGAATGACTTTTTTATTTTTGACGGTTTCTTTGATCTGAGAAATTGAATCTTTCGCAAAGGACTTCATGGTCCATGTACGTTTGCACCCGCAAACATCAAAAAGAAAGTTGCGAAGCATTGCTTTGCCCCGGACTGTATGATGAACTTCGGGATGGAACTGGAGGCCGTAAAGATTTTTTTTACGATGGACTGTCGCAGCTATTCTTGTATTTTCAGTGGAAGCCGTTATGATAAACCCGCGTGGAAGTTTCTCGATGGAATCGCCATGGCTCATCCAGGTGCCTGTTTTTTTCATCAACGCCTTTAAACAGGCCCTCGTGTTTTTTAACGTTAAGCGCTGCAAATCCATATTCACGCTTTTGGGACTTTTTAACTGTACCACCGAGCGCCTTGACCATAAATTGCATGCCATAACAGATTCCAAGAACGGGAATTCCCAGATCAAATATCCTTTCATCACACTTGGGACTGTTTTTTTCATAAATACTGGATGGCCCGCCCGATAGTATAATTCCTTTGGGTTTCAGGTTTTTTATATGGTCAATATCGACATCCGGCGGGTCGATTTGACAGTAAACATGGAATTCTCTGACACGGCGGGCAATGAGCTGATTATATTGTGAACCAAAATCGATAATAAGTATCATGGGTCTTCCAAAAGCAGTAAGTTTGAAAGTGACTAAAGTTTAAAGTGAGCTAAAGCCCGCCCTGGCCTCCGGCTCGTAGAGCCTACGCCTCGGAGAGTGCGATTCGTCATATATATTGATGACCTATGCACTATTACAAACATACCCTTTGAGTATAGAGTGTTGGTGACCGGTCTGGGCCAGGGTTAAGGAATGCTGCCAAAATATATAGGCAAACGATTTGCGAAAATAGAATGAATATGTTAGAAGCAGCTCGAAATGTCAACTCCAATATTAATCCAGATTTACGAGGTGCAGACACCTTCCGATGCTGAAAAACTGATTGCGCTTGGCGTGGATTATGTCGGCAGTGTTGTTGTTTCCAAGGAATCCTGGAAAATTCCGGAAATCAAAGATACTGTTAAGAGGATTCATAGTGCGGGCGGCAGGAGCAGTTTGATACCGCTTTTTAGCGATCTTGATGCCATATGTCTCATGCTCGACTATTATGGACCCGACGTGGTCCATTTTTGTGAAGTCATGCCATGGCAAAACGAGCATGGCGAAACCTGGGATGAACTCGTATTACTGCAAAAGAACGTTAAGAAAAGATTCCCTGAGATCGAAATCATGCGATCTATTCCGATACATCAACCCGGCATTGCCGATGATTTTGCGACCTTGGATTTGGCAAGGATGTTCGAGCCGGTCAGCGATTATTTTTTAACGGACACGCTTATTGCAAAGGGATCAGGATCGTTGTCAGACCATCAGCCGGTCAAAGGTTTTGTCGGCATCACCGGCAAGATCTGTGATTGGGATGTGGCCGCTGAGCTGGTTAGACAATGCCGCATTCCCCGTAATATTGGCAGGGAGGAATTACCCCCGATAATGTATTTGACGGTATTGTGCATGTTCAACCAGCCGGCGTCGACAGCTGCACAGGGACCAATGCTGTGGACGCTCAAGGACGGTCAATACGGTTCAAAAAAGACTTTGCCAAGATCAAACGCTTCATCGATGCGGTGCACCGGGCGGAGAAATTTAATTGATCGGTTCAAGCCCACCACACAGACGGCGGGTAAAGATTCAAGGATTCAAGTGAGAAGAACCAATTTCCAACCCGGAACGTTGAACTCTGAACCGTTAAACCTTGGTAATAGATAAGGAGCTATAATTTATGTATGACAGCCGTGATCTTAGAAAAGGCCTGAAAATTGAAATCGACGGAGCCCCGTATGTGGTGGTGCAATTTCAATTTACAAAACCCGGCAAAGGCAAAGCCTATTACAAGTGTAAGCTTAAAAATATGGTGAGCGGCGCTCAATTTGATCGAACGTTTAGATCGAGTGATAAATTCAATGAAGCGAACCTCGAAGAGCATGAAATGGAATACCTGTATTCAGACGGAGAGCAATACTGTTTCATGAACACGTCGAACTATGAACAGGAGTTTCTTGACAAAGATCAGGTGGGCGAAGCTGTCGACTTTTTAAAAGAAAATACGGTTTGCAATGTCCTTTTCTTTGAAGAAAAACCCATCGGAATATCACTGCCTATTTTTGTAAATTTAAAGGTTGTAAAATCTGATCCCTGGGTTAAGGGAGATACGGCTTCCGGTGATACAAAGCCTGCGACACTTGAAACCGGTTATGCAATTCAGGTTCCCCCCTTTGTTGAAGAGGGAGAACTTGTTCGAATCGACACTAGAACCGGGGAGTATGTAGAGCGAGTGAAGACGTGAGAGGAGAAGAGGGTCCAAGGATTCAAGGATTTAAGGGGTCAAGGGTGATGAATCAAGGTGGCAAGGGTTTGTTTTCTAAGGACGTTATCAGGTCTGCTCTTTAGCCTTTCACTCGAACCCTCGAACCCTGGAATCCTTGAACCCTTTATAATCACTTCTGCCGAATCGGTTGTCCCCATTTTTCAGAGAAAACGATCTTCTCCAACGGTTTTCTTTTTCTCTTCCTGGAAGATTCATCTTTGGGATAACCCACTGCCAACAACGCCGAAACCTTAATTTTTTTGGGTATCGTTAGGATTTTTTTGAGGGTGCTTTCATCAAACCAGCCGATCCAGCAGGTTCCAAGCCCGAGTTCGGTGGCTTTTAATACCATGTGCTCCATGGCGATCCCGAGATCGATCTGATAATATTCAATGCCGGTTACGCCTGAGCCGATGCGGTTTGCAATAACATCCAGCTGGGAGCACCCCACAAAAACAAGGGGCGCCTGTTCCAGCCATCTGTTAGGAATAACAGGGCGCATGGCCTCATGACAGATTTTTCGAATAATTTCACGACGGGTTACGGTTACAAAACGCCAGGTCTGGCTGTTGCAGGCAGAGGGAGCAAGTCGTGCGGCTTCGACAATAGATATGACATCTTTCTCATTCACCGGCCTTGAATCAAACGATCTTATCGATCTGCGCTTTCTAAGTATTTGATCGAATTTCATATCTGCTGTTTGATCCTGTATTTATTGATTCTGTTTCCATCCATCTCTTCCACGGTTATGATATAGGTGCCGATGGTTATTTTTTCCCTTTCCTTGGGAATTCGTCCAATGGTATTCAAGACATATCCGGAAAAGGTGTCATAATCTTTAGAATCAGGGATCTCCATCCCTACGATCTCATTGACTTCATCGATATCGGACTTTCCAAGAACCATCCATTCTTTGTCTTTGTGCGTGACAATATGCGGTTCTTCCCGGTCGGTTTCATCGGTGATCTCTCCCACGATCTCTTCCAGGGCATCTTCCATTGTGATCAATCCGGATACGCCGCCATGTTCATCCACAACAATAGCCATATGATGCTTTCTTTTTTTGAATTGAGAGAGCAGTTTGTCGAGTTTTTTATTTTCCGGAACAAAATAAGGTTTAGTCATGATCTTGCGGACATCGATTGCGTCATCTGACGATACATTATGTAAAAAGAGGGTCTTTTATGTTAATGATGCCGATGACATGGTCGACATCATCCTCGATTACCGGAATCCTCGTAAAACCCGATTTAACGATATTTTCTAAATTCAA
>PVMK01162048.1_pt1 | contig 24200 bp, 17 predicted proteins | sample 1853481 | NCBI WGS metagenome assembly PVMK01 (sample SAMN08533507, study PRJNA380276) | Marine sediment metagenome, whole genome shotgun sequencing project. | reverse complement strand
CTCAAATACCCCTGGGCGGTCAGCGCACCGTCGCTTGCCGAGTCGCCTTACCAAATATTGCTAAACAACACATGGCGTCCGGCGATGAGCGTGACCGGCGCGGATGGGCTACCAGCGCTGGTCAATGCCGGTAACGTGCAACTGCCATACACAACATTGAAACTTTCTTTTCGACTGCCACCAACCTGCGACGCAGAAACTGCCGCCGCTGCCGTCAAAGAAGTCCTTGAGGCAGATTCACATCCGCTGGCGAACGTGGAATTCGACGCGGACTCATCAATGGCAGGCTGGAACGCCCCACCTGTTGCCGACTGGCTCGAAGCATCAATGCAAACAGCATCAATCGCGTTTTTCGGCAAACCGTCGATGTACATGGGCACGGGCGGAACAATTCCGTTCATGGGCATGCTCGGCGAAAAATTTCCCGATGCACAGTTCTTGGTGACAGGATTACTTGGGCCTAGCTCGAATGCGCACGGTCCAAACGAATTCCTGCACATTGAAACCGGTAAGCGTCTAACAAGTTGTGTCGCGCAAGTTCTGGAAGATCACTTCAATCGTACGCAGTTATAGTCGGTACTGACTAATTGCCAGCCAGACTTCGGTTCAGAAATTCGAGAACGACAGTCCATGTCGCTTCTGTGGGTGCCCCAACCCGCTCCGCATTCGGCATGGATGAACCATGCACACCCGGATCGGCGACGTAGGCATTAATCCCCTGAGCAGCGAATTCAGCCATCTGAACTTTGACCGAATCGATCTCGTACTCGCTTTGCGGTCACGATGCCAGCATGGGTAGCCTGATGTTGGCGACGTAGGACCGCAGTTGGCATTCGGCCAGTGGTGCACCGGCGGCCGGGGAAAATGCCAGCGCCGCCACAAGTTCGTCATGCTGTTCTAACGCCAGTCGAAATACCAGTGCCGCCGAGTAACTGCTGCCCCACGCGACAACCGGACCACTAAACCTGCCCCGAGCCAAGTCGTTCCCCTATTGACCGGCTGACTCGAAGCAGGTTCCCCGCATCACATCGAGCTATTACTCGTAGCGCAGCGCCAAGATCGGATTTCGACGGGCTATCCTGAACGCGTGGCCCGCGACTGTTACCCATGCGAACATAACTGCTATAGCGCCCGATACCGCCAGTACCAAGATCGGCGCGCCAATTCGTTCGGCGAAAAAATTCAGGTACTGACTCGACGCAAGGTAGGCGAGCGGCAGTGCGATCACCAGCGCCCACAGAACCGGTTTGGAGAACTGCCACACGAGAAGCCTTGCAATTTGCACTGAACTCGCGCCGAGAACTTTGCGAACACCGATTTCCTTGGTGCGCTGAGCCGCCATGAATGCTGCAAGACCGAACAGTCCGATCAAAGCGAGCATCAACGTTATGATCGCGAACCCGGCGAGCGACAAATTCATGTACTTGAGAATGTTGTACACCTCATCGAAGACGCCGTCGAGAAACCTGCCCTGCATCGGATAGTCCGGGATCACTTTTTCCCAGACGTCTTCGATTTGCTCAACCGTATCAATGATATTTCCGCCGGTGATGCGAACGGACCCAACCCGTAGAACTGCCGGATCGTTGAAATACATCCACGGCTTTTCGGGATTGAACAGACCCACGATATTCTGCGTAGGAACTACGCCGACAATGACGAGCTCCTGTACCGAGTCATCTTCATCGAGATCGTAAAAGCGATGATTGATCGCCTCTTCAGGTGACGCAATCCCCAGCGTTTCCAGTGCCATTTCGTTGACCAGCACGTTGAGTATCTCGGTATCTTCCTGCTGCACATCGTTTGCAAATTCCCAGCCGATATTTCGTCCAGCCAAGAGCGGAATATCATAAGTGGTGAGGAATTCGGGCGTCATTCTCAGCAACTGGAGGGTAAATCGCCCGGCTTCATCGCCCGGTACGCTGGCAAAGAAGGATGACGAGTTCGACTGCTGGTATGGCACTTGAGATGAGAATGACACGCTGTCGACGTTCGGCAAGGCCTGTAACTCATTGCGAAGTGTATCCAGACTCTCGCGTATGGCATCTACACGAAGCCTGCCAAGGGTATAGACCTCGGAACGAGGAAATACGTAACTGCTCTCTTGCACCAACTGATTTTGCATATAGACAACCGCTACAAGTGCCAGCATGAATGCCGATATTGCGAACTGAGCGCCAATCATGATCGCACGCATTCTCGAACCGCCTTTGCCCTTGCGAGCCATGTCACGCAGCGCATCAATCGGGTTGGTCCTGGTGATCAGCCAGGCCGGATACAGCCCCGCCCCCAATCCCACCAACATTGTGGTCAATAGCAGCCATGGCAGTGTTTGCAGATAGTTCAGGCTGAGGGTTTTGCCCGCTGCATTATTAAACAGCGGAATAATCAGCTCTAACAAACCTATCGCGACGAGCATGGAGATTGTTGCTACGACCAGACTCTCGCTTAGGAATTGCATCAAGAGCTGGCCTTGCTCGGCACCCATGGTTTTGCGCATTCCAACTTCTCTACTTCGACCGAGAGATTGGGCTGTCGCCAAATTCGTGTAGTTCACGCAGGCAACGATCAGCACAAGAAAGCTCAACAGCTTAATGACGCCAATAACGGGCATCCCCAAACTGTCCCAGATCGACAAATTTGCGTGCTCCAATGGAGAAGCAAAGAGACTTGCTATAACTTCCTTTTGATCTTTAGGTACAACGCGCTCAAAGATGCTGTCCAACTGGTTCTGCAGCCACGCGACATCCAGTGTTTCCGGCAGCATGACGTAAGTCATATTACCCAATGACAGATTGTTCCAGTTACCTGCAAGGTCGTAATCCTGCATTTTATTCAGGGCCGCCAGGGGAGCCACTATTTCAAGCGATGTTTCCATAATTGGCAAAGAGTTGAAGTGCGAATTCAGGGGCACATCCACCATTACCGCTGCGACTTGATAGTCGAATTCATTATCCAGAGTGACGGTTTTGCCAATCACATCTGTTTCGCCAAAGTACTTCATTGCTGCGGACTCTGAAATTAACAGACCTGTCGGACTATCCAGCGCACTTGAGTCTCCATGGATGTAATTGAAGTCGAATATCTTCAAGAATGCAGCATCCGCAAATGCGACATTCTGATAGAAGCTATCCGTTCCCATTTTGACCAAATACTCTTCGGAAATCGTACGCGCGACGGCATCGATGTCCGGAAACTCCGACTCGAGAATTGGCCCAATGGTAGAGAACGTGGAGTTCAGTACATCGACACCAATATTTAATTCGGGAGCGGCATAAGAACCGATCGTGTAGGTTCTTGACGAGTTTTCAAAAAATGCATCGTGAGTTTCCTCGTATTCGACAAGCAAACCGCCGAAGATGAAAATTGTCATGCCAATCGCCAGACCCAAGATATTTATAGCAGCGAAGGTCTTGTTCTTGCGGAGATTTCGCAGCGCAATTTTAACGTTGTTCCAAAACATGGTATTCCCCGAGTAGAATGTTATGCGGCGCGTTTAGGCAGCTCGCGTGCTATCTGTAACCACGTGGCCGTCAAACAGATTGACGGTACGATGAGCGTAATCCGCATGCGCAGGTGAGTGCGTAACCATTACGATCGTTGTGCCTTCGCTGTTCAACGAGCGCAATAAGCCCATCACTTCCTGGCCATGGGCCGAGTCGAGATTGCCGGTCGGCTCATCCGCCAGAATCAGCGGTTGATTGCCGACGACAGCTCGAGCAACTGCAACACGCTGCTGTTGTCCGCCGGACAACTGGCCTGGCATATGCTTCGCACGATGCGCGATACCCATGCGATCCATCGCTGTCGCAACCCGCTTCTTGCGCTCGGCGGATGGTATGTTGTGGTACAGCAATGCAAGCTCGATGTTTTCGGCGACATTCAATTCGTCAATCAGGTTGAAGTTCTGAAAAATGAAACCGATATTTTTCTTACGAATTACGCTGCGTTGCGACTCGGAATACTCGGCAACATTCTCATCGAAGAAGAAGTAGTCACCATCCGAGGGACTGTCCAGCAGGCCAACGATATTTAGCAGCGTGGACTTCCCGCAGCCGGACGGCCCCATGATTGCCACGAAATCGCCCTGGTCAATCTCGAAATTGACGCCATTAAGCGCAACTGTCTCAACTTCTTCAGTCCGGTAGACTTTGTATAAATCGTGCAACTTAAGCATTTCTAATCTCCTGATGTATTGTCCGGCGGCGTCGGCGGACGCAAATAACTAATTCTCATTGAGTGATAAACGGTCCATACCGATATAGCTGTTGTAGGGTGATGTGATAACCTCTTCGCCAGGCTCCAGCCCGTCGAGGATCTCAATAAAATCTTTGTTGCGGCGCCCCATTTTCACAGTGCGTCGGATAGCTTCCTGGCCATCGGGCGATACGACAAATATCCAGTTACCGCCGGTCTCCTGATAGAACGCGCCGTTCGGAATCAAGACCGCTTGCGCGCTGTCGCCCAATGTCAGTTTCAGCTGCAATGTCTGTCCACGACGCAACTCCTCAGGCTCTTCAGTGAATAACATATCGACTTCGAACTGCCCGTCGTTCACTTGCGGGTAGATCTTTGCAACAACCAGATCATGGGTTCGGTTGTCGTGTTCCAGAGATCCTGCCTGTTGCAGGTCGACTCGCCCGAGGTAGTACTCATCTATTCTCACATTGAGTTTGTAGCCGTTCGGATCATCAACCTGACCCAGTCTTCCGCCACGCTCTATCGATTGACCAATTTCGACATTGAAGCCGGATAGTTTTCCAGCAACCGGCGCTCTTACGTTCAAGTCATCCAGATTCTTGCGTGCAAATGACAGGCCTTCCTGCAATTGTGCGCCGGCATCACTGAGTTGGCGCAATTGCTGTTCCTGCATCCGAATATCGGTGGCCTGGCTTTCAAGAGTGATGGCACGTCGTTTCTCGTAATAGGTCAGTTCGTCCTGTAACTCATCCAGCGTCGATTGCGATACCAGATTTTTCGATACCAAGTCATCCTGGCGCTCGATGTTTCTCGTTAGCCGAACAATCTGGTAGTCGATTTCAATCAGGTTGCGCTTGTGTTCAAGCCGGTTCTGTTCCAACTGCAATTCGATCGTTCGCATGTTGTTCAGTTGTTCAGTAACCGCTGCCTCTCGGCCGAGGACTTCCAGCTGTAAACTGGTATTTGACAGCCGGGCGATGGGATCACCGGCTCGAACGATCGTGCCGTCCTCGATAAGTACTTCCTCAACGCGGCCGCCTTCGATTGCGTCAAGATAAACAGTACTTCGGGGAACGAGACGCCCGCGTAACGGGATGTAGTCTTCAAATACACCAGCGGTCACGTCTGAGACCGATATCCGTTGCGAATTGACGCTCAGGCTACGTCCCTGCGTCAAGATCCCGAACAGCATCCAGACGACCAGCAGCACCGCTGCACCTGCAGCCACGAGTCCAATCTTCTTGTAGCGTGACATCGTCCTTTCTACGATCCGGTCCATACCCGATCCTGACAATGTCAGTCCGTCATTTGAGTGGGTCTTGGAGATGTTGCTGATTGTCGTCACCTTAAGGTTCCCTCGATTCGTTTTCCGGGCTGCGCTGTTGCTTCTTATTAGTATCAATAGCAATTGCCGTGCCAACTTTTAACCTTTTGTTTTCATACATCTTTTTGAAGACACCGCGCGGGCTAGCTCGCGAAACTGTACGTTTTCGAACAGTCAATGTACGATTTCGGACAGTCCCGGGAGGCAGAATTGGCAGACAAAACCGGCAATATTCTGATAGTTGACGACGACGAGGACATCCTCACGGCCGGGCGTTTGCTGCTGCGCCGCAACTTCGCCCAGGTTGTTGCATGCCGCCACCCGGCGCTGATTCCGGATTTGTTGGCCGAGCATGAATTTGATGCTGTGTTGCTCGATATGAATTTTGGGCCCGGCGAGTCTTCAGGTGATCAGGGTCTTGAATGGTTGCAGCGAATACTGGCGATCGATCCGCAACTCGTTGTCGTGATGATTACCGCGCATGGCAGCGTGGACACGGTGGTAGAAACCATGAAGTGCGGCGCTACAGATTTTGTGGCCAAGCCCTGGCAGAACGAAAAGATGGTGGCAACTCTGTCGTCTGCCGTGAAACTGCATCAAAGTCGTGTTGAAAGTGACAAATTGCGCAAGACCAATAAAGTCTTGCGTGAGGCGGTCGCGCCAGGTCAAAGCGAAATAGTCGGCAGCTCTGAGCCAATGCAATCGGTACTGTCGATCGTCAAGCGTGCTGCTCCCACCAACGCGAATGTTTTGATTCTGGGCGAGAATGGCAGCGGCAAAGAACTCATCGCTCGAGAAATACACAGACAGTCGGCGCGAGCTGATCAGCTCTTTCTTTCTGTCGATATGGGTTCGATCAGCGAATCACTATTTGAATCAGAACTGTTCGGCCACAAAAAGGGTGCCTTCACCGGTGCCGCCGACGACCGCCTGGGGCGATTTCAGGCGGCTGACGGCGGCACGCTGTTTCTCGATGAAATCGGAAATCTGGCGTTGCACCTGCAGGCGAAACTACTGAGCGCACTCGAACAACGCAAGGTCACCCCGGTTGGCTCGGACAAGGCACAGGACTTTGACGTGCGAATTATCAGCGCTACAAATGTCCCCGCCTCGGAACTTCGTGACGAAACCAGGTTTCGCCCGGATCTCTTGTTTCGACTGAATACTGTCGAACTTTCTGTACCACCATTGCGTGAACGCCGTGACGACATCTTGCCAATTGCAGAACATTTTGCGGCGCTATATGCCCGCAAGTACGGCAAGAAGCAAAAGGCGTTTTCGGAGCCAGCCTGCTCTGCCTTGATTGACTACGACTGGCCGGGCAACGTTCGAGCATTACGGCATGCTATCGAACGCGCAACAATTTTGTCCACAAATGACAAGCTTGAGCCTGACGATCTGCAATTGCGGTCCGGCGAATCCACAGCAGTGCAGGCTTCGGTCACAGTGTTGCCGACAGTATTGAATCTGGATCAGATGGAGCGCACGGCCATTGAAAAGTCATTGCATAAACACGCGTTCAATATTTCACATGCCGCAAAAGAGCTCGGTTTGACGCGAGCATCGCTTTATCGACGCATGGAAAAACATGGTATTTAGACGTTTTTCGCTACTCCTCGCTATGCGGCTCGTGATGGTTGGCCTGTCCATGTTCGCTGTGATCTGGCTGGCGTTACGCCCCGGTCTGCATGGTCTAACCAGCATTGCGGCAATTGTAATAGTACTGTCCGTTGCCGAGCTTTGGTTGTTTATCAGGCGCACCAATAATGAGCTCGAGCGGTTTCTCGCCGCTGCACGGTATGCAGACTTCTCACAACGGTTTAGCTTCACAAAAGTTGGCACAGGGTTCGAATCCCTCGGTGCGACGTTTACCGACATTCTGGATCGGTTTCGCTCGGTTCAGACCGAAAAGGAAACGGATCTAAGGCACCTGCAAGCGTTGATCGAGCACGTTCCGGTCCCTCTGTTAACTATCCACTCCGACAACTCACTGACGATGCGCAACAATGCAGCGCGGAGGCTCTTCGGCAGCGTTCAGGTCACGCAACTAGCCGATCTGCGGCAGTTCGGCTCAGGGCTTTACAAAGCGGTCGATGCAGCAGTTCCCGGCCTGAGAGAACTTGTCACATTCAATGTCGAGGATGTCGAACACAAACTCACGCTCGCGACCGCGGAGATTATCATCGGGCGGGAAAAGGAACGGCTGATCTCGCTGCAGGATATTCAGACAGAGCTGGACGAGACGCAAGCACAAGCATGGCAGGACCTCGTGCGAGTTTTGACGCACGAAATTATGAATTCGATTACTCCGGTAACGTCGCTTTCGGCAACAGCTTCTGACCTGGTTGACGATTTGCGGCACAAGGCGGGTGACGACTCACCACTGTCTGAGGATCTGGCAGACTTGCACGATGCCGTCACCACGATCGCCAGGCGATCCGAAAGTCTGACGCAGTTTGTAAGTAGTTATCGGCAACTTTCCCGCCCCGCCCCCCCCGAGAAGAAACGCATACATCTGGCTGAGCTTTTTGATGAAGTCTGTTTGCTCGCCAAATCCGAGTTGCGCTCCAGTATTGAGGCATTTACTACACACGTTACTCCGGACAGCCTCGATGTCTACGCCGACCGGGACTTGCTTGAACCAGTATTGCTGAATCTACTGCGCAACGCGTGGCAAGCCACCAAGTATGTTGAGGATGCAAAAATTCAACTTACCGGCCGGCTCAATCGCCGTGGCAATGTAGTCGTTGAGGTTAGCGATAATGGTGCTGGTGTGCCGGACGATCTGAGTCAAAAAATCTTTGTACCGTTTTTTACGACCAAGTCAGGCGGCTCCGGGGTTGGGCTGGCACTAGCTCGCCAGGTGATGATTGCGCATGGAGGCTACATTACGCTCAGCGACAGTGCGGCCGGCGGCGCGAAGTTTACGTTGACGTTCTAGTTCATACGGAGCGCCTAAATTTCCACATAGCTTATGTGACAGGAGGCTCTAACATTCGTGTAACTTTCATAGACCCGGCCAAATCATCCATTTGAAATTCAGCAGATTTTCCGTCAAAGAATTTATCCGTTGCTTTGCGGCAACCCGACCAGTCCTGATAGTCGTCAAGGATTATGCTACCGCCGACTACCAAACGAGGTGTAATTCGCTCCAGACATGTCATCACCGGGTCGTACCAGTCCACGTCAATGTGCGCAAATGCGACTGTTTGCTCGAGCTTCATCGTGTCCTGCAATAGTCCCTTGATCAGATGCACGCTGTGTTCCCGCTCGGTTAGTTCGAACGCCGCCAGATTTTCGCGAACTCTGGCCAGAAGGTTATCCTCATAGCCATAGTATTTGTCGCCGCCGATTCCACCTGAAGTGCCCTGCCTAATGATATCGTAACGCTTCTTCACGTCGTCTCCATCGTTCGAGCCTGGCGGCGGGATCATGTCGAATACGTCGTAAACATTGAAAAGCCTGTCTGTACTTTTTAGTTTGGAAATCAATATCGTCGAACCGCCCAATGCGCAGCCGGCTTCGATGAACATTCCCCCAAGATTAAGTTCTTCAATACCGCGGCAAGTTTCTACGATACTGGCCAATTTCGTGCCAGATAGATAAGTCAGCTTCTTACTGCGTATATCGTGTATTAAGGATTGATCGTTCTCCGACAAACTCGCCATCGCGGCTCTATCATTGCTAAACAGCTTTCGAACAATTTTTTTGACCAGAGAACTCATAAGTTCCTCGACTCTCATTGAAATGCAGACATACCGACTTATACGCGATTATATTGATATAAACTTGCCACCACCTATTTTGATCGAACTTGCTCGACACAGGCGCTTGAATAATAACGCGATATGAAAATAATCATAAGCACATCTACGTTTCCAGCCGCCCCGGACGATCATTCACCTTCGTTTATACTCGATCAGGTGATCGAACTCTGGAGCGCTGACGAAACACTTGAAATTCACGTCCTCATTCCGCATAACTCCTACGTGCCTGAGCTACCAGACCAGATTCAGCATCCATCGCATGTGGAGGTTCGCTATCATTACATGCGACCGCACCGTCTCGAGAAGCTGACTGGGCGAGGCATACTTCCCGCCCTTAGAGAAAATCCCGCACGATACTTAATGATCCCGTTGTTTCTCTTCGCTCAACGGCGAGCGCTAACCCGTCTTTGCCGCGAAGTTCAGCCTGACCTCATCTACGCGCATTGGTATATGCCGCAAGGCGTTATCGCCCAGGGAGTTAGTCGACGTCTCAATATTCCCTTTATGTTTACGACTCATGCATCTGACGTATCGATTCTCGGTCGACTGCCATTTTCGAAGCGAATCATAGCCGCCGGATTGCGCCAAGCCAATCTATTCACCGCCGTTTCCAGGCGCACGGCGAAGAAACTATTGGATTTGTTTAGCGAAGAAGAGTGGCAACGGGAATTTGCGGGCAAGCTGACCGTAATTCCAATGGGAACGCAGTCAATACAAAGCGAACTGGATTTTGAAGAAGCTCAAAGACACTTGATTGCCGCAGGCGTAGTGGATACGCGGAAACCCATTCTTGCGCTGGGGAGGCTGAGTGAAAAAAAGGGGTTCGAGTTTCTTATCGACGCCTATTCAAAGCTCGATCCTCACATAAGAACGGAATATCAATTGGTCATTGCCGGTGACGGTCAGCTCATGACTAAACTTCGCGACCAGGTCATCGCATCTGGGCAAGAAAAGGATATAACCTTTACTGGCTACGTCAGTGGAACACTCAAAGCATCGCTGTTTCAGTTCGCTGATATTTTCGTCCTGCCCTCAATAGTTGATAGCGATGGCGACTCCGAAGGACTTCCGGTCACGCTAATGGAGGCCCTTAGCTATGGAAAGCTAATTGTGGCGACCAACGTCAGCGGTGCGGAAGAGGTTCTGCACCGAAATTGCGGTATTCTCGTCAATCAAAAATCGGCGGCAGAATTGGCGGCCGCAATCGAAGACCTGACCAAATTCAGTGACGAAGATCGAATTGCTCAGGTGAGCGAAGCCCGGTTGCTCGCCGTTCGATTCGACTGGAAGCAAATCGCGTTGGAATATCTGGAGTTGATAAAGATCGCCATGGTTTCAAAAGGTCAATGAAAGTCTTACTACTAAACAGTGATTTAGCCAGAAATCGTGGCGACAGAGCGATCGCGGAAGGCCTGATTCAACTCGCTCGGGAGTCTTATGGCGACGTTGAAATAACGGGACTCTCAGAACACGCTGAGCGCGACCGCAAATGGTTCAATATCAACTTCCTGAATATCGACTCGCAGTCGCTAAACCCGGTAAAGTGGCTGGCTCTAGCCCGAGAAGCCAAACTTTCGGACGTCATTTATTGGGGCGGCGGAGAATTGCTGAAGGACTACACCAACCAACTTGGACTATGGTACTGGTGTGTCAAGATTCTGTGGGTCAAGCTTTTCAACTCAAATATATACGGGGCCTATCAGGGCATTGGGCCAACCGGATCTGCATTCAGCAAGCGACTAATCGTATTTACTGTAAACAGAACGAGAAAGTTCGCGCTTCGTGATAACGAATCGTATGAGAAGCTCATAGCTTGGGGCGTAAATCCGAACAAGCTCATATCTGCAACGGATCCCGCAGTGCTACCTGTCTCCGATGAACTGAATCAAGACGACTTCGATGAGTTATTGCTCAATGGGCTCGACAAGGAATTTATTGATAATTTCATCTCGATCGCGCCCCGCAACTGGTTTCACTACGACAAGGGCGGACTAATTCCACACCGCTATAGGTCGATCTTCAAACCCGGCAGACCGAACTTAAAGAACAGGCTGTACAGAAAGCAACTTTCAAACCTGATCGAGGAATCCGCCAAAATCGCAAAGAACGTATTGCTGGTTCCGATGCATACTACTGAAGACGTCGATTTTTGTGAGGACATCGTCAGTGCGACAACCGGCAGCGCCAACATAAAGGTGCTCAGCGGAGACACTGTATCGCCTACAACGTTGAGAAAGCTGCTGGGCGTATCGCGACTGATGATCGGTTTTCGCCTCCACTCCAATATCGTCGCTACCAGCGGAAACACACCAAGCATAAATTTTTATTATGTAGATAAGGGTCGAGTGTACTTCGATCAAATTGGCCAACAAGACAACGCATATCCAATTGAAGCCGTACTGGACGCGACCTTCACTGAGTACTTATCGAAGTCCATCCGTCATATGCTCGGCAGCGAAACCCAGTACAGACAGGAAATCCAACCCAGAATCGATGAACAGCGTGCGCTACTGAGGACATCATTTGAAAAACTTCGTCAGTAATTATGCGCGCAAACACGTCGCTTCGATTTTTCGAGCGTTTCTGCTCATCGGTATCATTGTTTTTTTGAGTTTTTATCTGCGAGGAATTGATTTCAGCCAGCTCAGAGAACTTCAACTAAGGCCGTTGCCACTCATCGCCAGTCTCGTATTGTCTCTGAGCTTCAGATATTGGGGGGTCTATATTTGGCGCAACATTCTGCAGGACCTCGGCAGTATTGAGCTTCCGAAATTCGAGGTGCTTGCGCTAATTTACGCTCGGTCCTGGATGGCGCGTTATATTCCGGGCACGGTTACATGGATTGCCGGAAGGGTATTTCTGGCCCGCGATCTCGGAATTTCGAAGAGCCGCCTAACCGTTGCGTCTCTCATCGAAGCGGGCATACAAATTGTGGCCATTGCCGCTACCTCGATGCTGTTACTCAGTTTCGACGAGCGAATCAATACAGTCGTAAACAGTGAAATTAGAATTCTTGTATTGATAGCAAGCTTAGTACTGGCGCTGATGTTAATTCCCGCAGTGTTTAATCACCTGCTTCGGTTTGTTTACAGAGCTGTCCGTGGAGTGGATGCGTACTCTGAGCTTGCGACAAATGGGAAAGCAACGCTGCGGTCATTTGTACTCTACGCATTCGGTAGTTTCGTGTCGGGAATATCTTACTATTTCATGGCCATGGCGATATGGGGTTCCACGTCGCCCAGCGATATGATTTACATCATTGGCGCTGTCAACTTGTCTGGAGTAATTGGTATGGCAACTCCATTCGTACCAAGCGGCCTTGGTGTCAGAGATGCCACTCAATTGATACTGCTTTCCGCCATCTTTCCGAAAGAAGTCGCCCTGGTATTAACGATTTTCAGCCGTCTATGGTCGCTAATCGTCGATATCATATTCCTGGCTGCTGCCAGCTGGTTTGGTCGAAATAAATAAACCTTCCTCGCCTGCCAATTTTCGCTCAAGAGTTCTTCCCACCACCTGAATCTATTCATTGGTCAGGATCTACTGTAGGTGAGCGCCGTAATTTGTTCCGATATTAATCCAATCAGGAATATGATGACCGACGCACTTAGAATCAGCATGCTCATGTTCGTAAATCGGTCTGCAGTAAGATAGGTATACATGTAGTAGCCGACCCCGGTAACGAAAAAGAGCCCGCTAATCGGAAGATAGATCTTTAGCGGCGAATACAGCGTTGCAATCTTAAAAATAATAACCAGGAAACGAACGCCGTCGCGAATGGGGCGAATATGGCTTTTTCCTTCTCGTTCCGCCGCCTTGATCGGTTCAAACAACACCGGATAGCCAGAGCGCAGAAATGCCATCGTGATCGTTGTCGGATACGAAAAACCGTTCGGCAGTAAATACAGGAATTGTTTGAACAGATCTGCGCGCGCGACCCTGAAGCCCGAAGTTAAATCCAGAATTTCCCGACCACTGAGCATTGACGCCATTTTATTGTACAAACCATTCGCAAAAAACCGTCCGACGCTGGCATGCGAGCCCGAGTCCCGCGCACCGACTACCATTTGATATCCGTCATTCAACTTCGCCAGCAGTCGTGTCAAGTCACGTGGATCATGTTGGCCATCGCCGTCCATCATGGCAAGCACATCACCGGTTGCGGCGCGGGCACCGGCCTTCACTGCCGCGCCGTTTCCCAGGCTCTCCGGGTGTCGGATGACCTTCGCACCGGCCTGCTCCGCGGTATCGGCAGTCGCATCAGTCGATCCATCATCTACGACAATGACCTCGGCATCAGCGAACTGCTCGAGTGCCGATCGAACAACTTTGGCAATGGTCAAAGCTTCATTTTTTGCGGGGATAATGATCGATAACTTCACTGCACTCACTTCCTGATTGAGAACCGCTGAACTCCGCGCATTGTAATGACTTGCGAGGGCTTTTTCAGTTCTTTAGGAATACCACATGTCATTCACGCTGGCACGAGACGTGAATCGTGCGAGCTCGGCATCAGGACGTGAACATGATCATGATGCCAGCCGCGACGGCAGAACCGATAACACCGGCCACGTTTGGCCCCATTGCATGCATCAACAAAATATTATGCGGGTTGGCCTCGAGTCCGACTTTATTGGCAACTCTCGCAGCCATTGGCACTGCTGACACTCCCGCTGCACCGATCAACGGGTTGATCGGCTGACGTGATACCAAATTGAGCAGCTTGGCCATTAAGACCCCGCTCGCCGTACCGATCGCGAACGCGACCATGCCAAGCAGCAATATCCCCAAAGTGCTCGGCACCAGAAATTGTTCCGCGCTCAGCTTGGACCCGACCGCGAGGCCAAGAAAGATCGTTACAATATTGATCAGAGAATTCTGCGTGGTGTCGGAGAGACGATCGACGACGCCGCACTCGCGCATCAAATTACCGAAACACAACATCCCTATCAGGGGCGCCGCCGACGGCAAGAACATGGCAACCAGCAGTAGCAGCAACAACGGAAAAACAATCTTCTCGCCCCTGGAAACCTCACGCAGCTGCACCATTTTGATCTCACGCTCCGCCTGCGTGGTCAGGGCTCTCATAATCGGTGGCTGAATCAAGGGCACAAGTGCCATGTAAGAGTACGCGGCAACCGCGATAGCACCGAGCAAGTGCGGCGCGAGTTTGCCCGCGACGTAGATTGCCGTCGGGCCGTCGGCGCCACCGATTATGCCAATGGCCGCTGCTTCTCGCAGCGAGAAATCCATCACGCCCAAAGATGTCAGGCCCAGCGCTCCGATTAGCGTCGCGAAAATTCCGAATTGCGCGGCAGCGCCAAGAAACAATGTCCTCGGGTTTGCCAGCAAGGGACCAAAATCAGTCAGCGCGCCTACACCCATGAAAATAATTAATGGAAACGCGCCACTTTCAATTCCGACAACGTAGGAAAGGTGCAACAGACCATCGCCGGTGGCAATCTCAACGCCGGGAATATTTGACAACAAGCCGCCGAAGCCGATTGTAACGAGCAACAGGGGTTCAAATTTTCGTACGATGCCGAGATACAACAACAGGAGGCATAATCCGAGCATAACGATCTGGCCGCCGGATATTTGCGCGAGACCTGAACCTAGCCAAATTTTCCCGACGGCATCCATATTAAGCGATCGCAACCAGTGGCTCGCCGACCTTCACAACGTCGCCTTCACTTACGAATACGCCGGTTACTGTGCCACTCTTCGGCGCGCTGATTGCCGTTTCCATTTTCATGGCTTCAACAACAAGCAGCGCCTGCCCTTCGGTGACGACATCACCAGGAGCAACATTGACTTTGAAAATATTTCCGGCAAGAACTGCCGCGACGGTATCACCGCCGGCGGTGGGTGGCGCAACAGCAGAAGTCGATTGTACATCAGTGAGCTCGCCGCCCTCGGCGACTTCAACTGTATACGTCTTGCCATTGACTCGTACCGAATAAACGGCTTGCGATGGGTCTGGCGCGGAGGTCGCTACCAGAGACGATGGGTCGGGAACTGGCTCAAATGCACCGGGGTTGTTTCTATTTTTAAGAAACTTGATACCGACTTGCGGGAACAACGCATAGGTCAAAACATCATCAATGACGTCGTCCGCGAGCTGAATGTTTTGCTCGGCCGCAATACGCTTTAATTCAACGGTCTGCTTTTCGAGTTCCGGTTCCAGCAAATCCGCCGGGCGACAGGTTATCGCTTCGGCGCCGTCAAGCTCCTTAGCCTGCAATTCGGCATCCGGCGGCGCCGGCGTTCGCCCGTACTCGCCTTTCAATATGCCTGACGTTTCCTTGGTGACAGTACCGTAGCGTTCACCGGAAAGAACGTTAATTACTGCCTGGGTGCCAACGATTTGTGATGTCGGAGTTACCAGCGGCAACATGCCGAGGTCTTTGCGTACTCTGGGTATTTCTGCAAGCACTTCGTCGAACCGTTCGCCGGCATTTTGCTCACGCAACTGGCTCTCGAGGTTCGTCAACATACCGCCAGGAACCTGAGCAACCAGAATTCGAGAATCGATACCTCGCAGTGAACCTTCGAATTGCGCGTATTTTTTTCGCACCTCTCTGAAATAAGCGGCGATCTCTTCCAGTAACTTCAGGTCCAGACCGGTGGGCCGATCCGAACCGTCCAAAATCGCAACCAGCGACTCAGTCGGAGAATGGCCGTAGGTCATACTCATTGACGAGATCGACGTGTCGATATTGTCGATGCCGGCTTCTGCAGCCTTCACACAAGCCGCTGTAGACATGCCCGTCGTCGCATGACATTGCATATGAATCGGAATATCGATTGCCTGTCTTAGACGAGTCACGAGCTCAAACGCAACATAGGGGTTAAGCAATCCGGCCATGTCCTTGATGCAAATCGAATGCGCACCCATGTCTTCGACACGCTTGGCAAGATCGACCCACAGATCGAGAGTGTGCACCGGGCTTACGGTATAGGAAATAGTACCTTGAGCGTGCTTACCGACGGCAATGGTCGCTTTGATGGCCGTTTCCAGGTTTCGCATATCGTTCAGAGCATCAAAAATTCTAAAAATGTCTACGCCGTTTGCCGCGGCTCGCTCGACGAACTTCTCAACAAGATCGTCAGCGTAGTGTCGGTAACCCAGAATATTTTGCCCGCGAAACAACATTTGCTGCGGAGTTTTCGGCATCGCAGCTTTGAGCTGCCGGATACGATCCCAGGGATCTTCGCCAAGATAACGAATGCAGGAATCAAATGTCGCACCACCCCAGGTTTCGACAGACCAATAACCGACCTGATCGAGTTTCGCGGCGATTGGCAGCATATCGTCCAGACGCATGCGCGTCGCCAGCAGGCTCTGATGCCCGTCGCGCAACACAACGTCTGTAATTCCCAGCTTTCTTGGTGCGTTCATTGTTACCCGGTATTTGTGGTTTTATCGTCGCCGATGCTGGCTGATCGCGGCGCTGATCGCGGCAATCTCTTCGTCGGTCGTATCCGTGCTGTCGGCACTCGGTGTCAGTCGAGTGATGATAAATGACATACCAGACATAGCGACAACCAGCACTGCGAGAAATGTAAACACAGTGCCCATGCCTACCAGCATGAGAGTCAATCCCTGATCAAGAATGTGGCTTTGCATTTTGACATCCACTACCGCGACACGAAGGGCGGATTATACGCAAATTTGTGGTGACACAAAGCGCTCGTTCCGATCACATGAAATGCACGGCGCGAAGGCATCACCTTCATTGCAGGTGAAACTGATTTGTAGGAAATCGCTCGCGTCGAAGACTTTGCTCACATCACCACTCTTGGTGTATCAAGCCAGCAGGAGATTCTGCGATCAGTCTGGCGATTGGTTGCGTTTGGGACGAACCCGTATCTTAGCCACCACAACAACAGCGGATTACTGCGACCTCGCATAATACTTCTGGCAAGCTCGAGTTTATGAGTCAATGGGAATTAATTCTTCGCGCCTGCGTAGCGGTGTCAGTCGCGCTCTCCCTGGCTGCATGCGCCACGACAACGCAGGTGGCCGTAAGCCATGCGGCCGACAGCGAAGAGTGCGTTGTCTTACTGCATGGGCTCAATCGAAGCTGGAAAGCAATGCGACCGATGGCGGACGCGCTATTCGAAGCAGGCTTCACGACCGTCAACGTCGACTATCCATCTCATTCGGGTTCAATTGCCGATCTGGTACCTGTTTCAGTGCGCAGTGGCGTACAGGAATGTCGTAATTTGGGTGCCACCAGAATTCATTTTGTAACGCATTCTCTCGGTGGGATTCTCGTGCGCTACGCGCACAATGAGTCGCCGATCACTGATATTGGCCGAGTTGTCATGCTCGCGCCTCCCAGCAGTGGTAGCGAGATGATCGACATAACGCGCGACTGGCCTGGTGCTGAAATATTTTCGGGTGAAGCAGGTTTGCAACTAGGCACCGATGCGGAAAGCATTCCTTCCCAGTTGGGTCCCGTCGACTTCGAGTTAGGTGTTATCGCCGGCATTGGCACGATTAATCCGTTCATGTCAGCAATGCTTCCAAAGCCGAACGACGGAAAAGTTTCGGTCCTGAGTACAGTGGTTGACGGAATGATCGATTTTCTCGTCGTCGACACTTCGCATCACTACATCACTGAGGACAAAATGGTGATCGAAAATACGCGGTCATTCCTGATGACCGGCGCGTTCGTCGGAGCTTCGCAGCAAGACGCCCATTAATAATGGTGTATCCGGCGCGAGCGCGGGCTATCTGCAGAGGTCTTCTTTCTTCGCTTTGGTTTCGGCTATCGTTGTGGCCGCCGCTTCTTCGGATAGATACTGTCGTTCACCATCCGGGCCGGTGTTGAATAAGCGCGGTGCGTTTACATAGGATTCGAGAATTTCAGTCGCCCGTTTGCAATAGTAGGCCTCGGCCTCTTCTCGTTGGGCCCGATCCTCTGCTGTTTCGCCAGGATAGGCGTAGCCGCCTGATTCTTCCGCAACAGTATCCTCACCGATACCATCCAGAGCACCCTTGGCGTGCCATACCAGTACAACGCGAACGGCATCTTCATGGTCGGGGGTATCGCTGTAGTTTATTTTGTTGGACTCATCGACCCAGGTATAAATCGGCTTCATCGTATCGACGAAGCGCGTATTGCCGCTCGCGTCGATCCATTTCCACACATCGGCGTTTGCCGTTTGACAAAATCCAAATACGAGAATAATTGTGGCCAACAGGTTTTTCATGAGAGCTCCCTTATACGGCCATTATGAGTGCGTACGGTTAGAATTCCGTTGACTCAGGTCACAAAATCGCCGCCACATCGGGACGTAACATCCCAGCTTTGAAGTCCGGTATAGACATTGCACCGGCTCGGGCTAGTTGCAGCTCGCAAGGCCGTTGATCCAACTGGTCAGCAACGCGAATCCGGCGGCGTCGGGAATGGCGCTGCCCAGCGGTGGCATGCCATCACTGTCTCGGACGTTTGTTCTCGCTACCAGTACAGATCGGGCCGCATCTCCGGGTGCAATAATCCTGGGATTTGCAAGCCCGAGATCCCCGGCCTGCGGCACAGCATCGCAGGCATTGGTATTTGCCAGCGACGTCGTATATCGCAAATCGAGGTCGACGGGTGTTGGTCCACTTGCCTGATGACACTGTGCGCAATTGGTATGTAGGTACGCACGTGCCTGATCGTTCAAGCTGGCGCTGCTATCTGTCGGATCGGGCATCGACGGCAACGAATCCGGTGTGGCAGGCAAAGGGGAAACGAACGCCATTATGTGATCGAGTGTCGCCAGCTGATTTGCCGTGATGCCGGTAGATGGGTAGGTGAAATCTTTATTGAGCTGCGCCGTCTCCGGTCCCAGCGCAAATCCGGCGGCGGTCGTATGGCACTGCATGCACTGTGCTTCGTCCGGAAAAATCCAGACTTGTCCGTTCACCGATACAGTTTTGCCACCTCGTACTCGCGTCGCCTGTGTTTCGGCCGCATTCCACTCGTAGGTGTAGCCAGCCCAAATCCCGTCCGGGTGTCGCATTAGGTGCCGCGTCTCTATCAGTTGCGAGTTCAACCGAAAGTTCTTGACCAGAACGGTGCCCGGGGGAAGGATCCAGTCATCCTCGCCGTCAATAGACATAGTTGTACCTGCCGGCAATCCTATGTAGCGATCTTTGACTGCACCGTCCGACCAAAAGGGCGCGTTGATGTCGTAAGGAATCAGACCTGAATAGGGTTGCGTAATATCGGTCGGATCCACACAACCGGAATCCGATAAAAGGTCCGGCACGTTTTCGGTTCCACCAGTATCCGGTACGAGCTGCCTGATCCGGCCGCTATTTATGTCGGTGTAGAACAACTCACCATTTTGACCAGCAGCGAACGACGTCGGTCCTGTCGACGTATCGATAATATCTTCATTGGTGTAACCGCCCAGCCCGTCGGACTTCAGTGCCCAGATTCGACCGGAGCCATAGTCCGCAAATACGTAGCGGCCGCTCAGACCTGTTATCGCCGATCCGCGATATACAAGGCCGCCAGTAATCGAATACCCATCACTGCGACCGTATTCAGTCACAGGATCGATGTAGCCGCTGCTGCAACCGCTAAAGTTATAGTTATGCGCTCCTTCGCGACAACGCCAACCGTAGTTTCCGCCAAGCTCGATTCGATCAACCTCTTCATAGGCGCCCTGACCGACGTCACCGAGCCAAAGTTCTCCCGTCGGGCGATCGAAGCTCCAACGCCATGGGTTTCTGAGTCCCCATGCATATATTTCGGGACAGGCATTCGCATTCGCACCGGGCCCGCAAATAGCATTTGCAGAAAACGGGTTTGTCGGAGGAATTACATAGGGCGTTGTCGGATAAGATACGCCCGGTCCAAGCACATCAATGCGGAGCATGGAACCAAGCAGGTGGTCCGTGCTTTGCGCCATATTTTGCGGATCACCACCACTGCCTCCATCGCCAAACCCAATGTAGAGCAAACGATCATTGCCGAAAGCAATATCGCCACCATTGTGATTGTCGTAGGGCTGATCAACTTCCAGTATCACCTGCTCTACGGAACCTGCACCGGGCGACATCGTATCGTCCAGAATGAACCGGGAAATTACACTACGCATCGAGGGCCCGGAATGCTGTCTTGTATACGACAGAAAAATCTCTGGCACGGTTGGATAATCCGGGTGAAAAGCCATGCCCAATAGCCCACCCTCGGAATTCGTTCGCACCGAGACGCTGAGAAACGTCGCCGTCGATGTCGCATCGTCCGGATCGAAAACGACGAGTTGCCCGCCTTTTTGCAGCACGAACCAGCGGGGATTCGCGCCGGGCTCCAGCAGAATTTTTGTCGGCTGCGAAAAGCTCAATGCAGGATACGCATCGATAACGTTGACGCTGGTACTCAATTGCGGTCGAGCTGGCGCGATGCAGGTTTGGTTTTGCGGGCGTGTGTTGAGTCCCGAGGCGGCCACGTCGTCACTGATAATGACGCCGGTTGATGTCGAACCCGGAGCAGAAATATTGCTACTTGGATTGGAGAAACGCAGCGCAAATGATTCATCGATTTCGATGTCAGTGTCTCCGTGCACTACAACATCAACGGTTTGCAAAGTTGAGCCAACAGCGAAAGTAATCGTGCCCGTCGCCGAGTCATAGTCTGATGGAGCGGTTGCAGACCCATCTTCAGTTACATAGTCGATCGTCGCTACGCCATCCGCTGCTCGTGACAATTGAACGTCCATCGACAATGTGACGTTACCGACATCCCCTTCGGTTACTTCATAATTCCCCGTTTGCACGACAGGTAGTGATGGTGGAGCGGTCGTGTTACCCCCCGATCCGGACCCTCCACTACAGCCCGCGACTGCGGCAATAGCAGTTAGCCACAGTGCATGCCGAACAGGAATCCAGAGGAAATCAAACTTCATATCGGGTCGCCTCAAGTCGAACAACGGCACTATAAATCGAAAGTCGTGCTGCGTTCATATCGATTTAACATGTGCTTGGTACTGTCGCCGAAAAGCGACGTTCACTGTAGCGCTGTACGTCGCCGAATCCAGCGATCGTTTTGCCGGAGGAAGTCTGCTTGGGTTGGCGTTTTCGGCTCCTTGCTAACAAGGCCATACCAGTCAACGCGCCGGGTCAGGTACATGACGATCGCCGGGCTCACCCAGAGAACAACAAAACTAGAATGCTTCACCAGCGGAAAAATAAACGGCGTCACTGTCTGTTGACCAGGCGAAGTCCAGCCGAAGGTTTATTCGCTTTGCCGGCAACACCATGAATCTGAAACCAACCCCATAGCTCGGAATAACCTCTCTCTCTCTGTCTTCCGCATAGGTATTCACGATATAACCGCCGCCAGCGAAACCAACCATTCCCCATCTTTTGCTCATTCGCCATCGCGCTTCAACTTGTGCCGAAACCGATTTTTTCCCTAGATAGTCCGTGGCCGAAAATCCGCGCAGTGGGATGCGGCACATGTCCCACAGCGGTACGTCGCCAGCTCTCCGGCATGCCTTAAGTTCCCAGGCGAGAACCACAGGTTGTTTCATTTCATGATAGGACCGGTACGAAAATTCATATGATTGATACGAGGTGTCGCTGCCAAGTGTTTCATCATTGAACAAAGTCTTGAGCTGGAAAATATTTCCGTCATACGTATTTAAAGGCATATCGCGATGATCGTACTCGAAGTTGACTCCAGCGCCGATGGCTATTGTTTCAGCGCTGGTCGCGGATGTCTCCGGTGCTTCTTCCGAGCCAAAGGATTGATTGACATTGACAAATCGGACAACCGGCCCCGCGTACCACCGACCCCAAAAGTTGCCGTAAAACTGGGCGTGAAGAAAATTTCCGTCAATCGACCAATCCACGTCTTCCGTCATACTTGAATCCGTCGGCGACCGCAAAGTCAGATTCAAGTCAGCGTGTCCAATCACAGCGCCAAAACGCCACTTGTCGTCCTTCCAGTAGTTTTGCTGTGCAATGCCATACGCAAGGCTGTCGCTGCTCGTATATAAACCGACCGCTGCTGTCAGGGAAGCCGGCTGAGTCTTTTTCTGTTCCTCGGATTGCGAATAAAAGTAGGCACCACCAACAACCAGGCCGGAACCGAGCGTCGGGTTTGAAATCGGAAGGGGCACGATAACCAGATCGCCTTTTTGTATTTTCAGCTTGATCTCATCATCACGCAGATCAGGCGCAATTCCGCTTTTGCGTGCCGCGTCTTCAGACTCGGAGTCCGCGGTGACTTCAGAGTCGTCGGCCACCACTGACGACGCCAGTAGAATGGGTAACAATAACCAAGGCACCGCAATAAATCTGTTCATTCTGACTCTAACTATTATGACTTGCGTGCTTCGCGAGAACTGCAAGTATATGCGAATAAGGCTAACGATTTGCCGGAGAAGTCGGATAGCAATTGTGATTGACTAACACGGCCGATACTCGCATTCCGCTGAAGTCACGAGCACAGCGTCGATTGGGTCGCGGAGTTGGACACACTTCGCTAAAAAGAATAGTCTGGTGGGCCGTATTTGCGCCGACGCATGCATCATTTAAAAAGGACTGACGCCGGTCGTCATCCCTTGAATTAAATATAAAAACAGAATTTATTGAGCGATCGAAAAATTATGGCAAGAGTTCGATATCAGATCGTTTGGGAGTCTCGGATGCTGAAGAACATTGCAGTTGGCACGTCGCTACTCTTTGTCCTGTTGCTCGCTGTATGTCGTAAATCCGGGAACGACTTGGTTAAATTCTAAAGGCTCTACTTTGCGGAAGTTTTTTCGGATTCTTGTTTGGTGTCTTGCAGGGCTTAGCGTCCTGATAGCCGGGCTGCTCTTGTACTTGCGCAACGCAGATTTGAGCGTCTACGAAGACCAAATCGAGGGAGTCCTGACCACTGCGATCGGACACAAGGTAGATTTCGATGGTCTTTTTGAGCTTCATTTCGGTTCCAGTACCCGCCTGATTGCCGAGAGCATCACACTTTCAAATGTTAACTGGCAGCCCGAATCGACGCTGCTAAGCGTTGAGCATTTTTCTGTCACCGTCAACACGTGGTCCCTCATTAATCGCCCAATCATTATCGAGGATCTGGATCTTCGGGGCATTGATGTTCGGGTGGAAAGGAATGCAGAACAAGTCACCAACTGGAAATCGAACAGGGTCAAGGACAGTACCAAGGAAAAAGTCGAATTTAATCCAAATCTGATCGCTTTCAGGGAAGTCCGGATCGAAGATTTTAACTTCACTTATGACAGCCCGAATCGATCTCGGCCAATTGACATTTCTCTGGAGAGCCTGACGGTAACCCCTGGAAGTAACGATATCCTTGACCTGGACCTGCTCGGCCTGATCGATGACGTTCCGCTGTCTGCTGACGGGAAGATCGGTCCCTGGCAGAATTTCCTGGATGGTCGGAACATTACGGCCGACCTTGACCTGGCTCTCGGGGAGCTGCGCCTCACGATCCAAGGCACGATTGGTGATATCAGGACGCTAAGCGGCATTGAAACGCAATTGACATTGAATGGGCCGACTATAGATAGAATCTTTGACGTATTCGGTTTGCCACCGCTTGCCGACGGCGCGTTTCAAATCGATGCAAGTATTCAGAGTCTCGATGCGGGTAGCGAATTCAGGCTCGACGGAAATCTGGGCGAAATTGGCATATTTGCGAGCGGCTCAATCGACAAGTTCATAGGTCCCGAGAAGGTAAAGCTAGATTTCAATTTCTCGGGTCCAAGCACAGTTCATGTTGCCGAAGTATTCGGCATCACCGGTGCTCCGGATGCTCCATTTCAGGTATCCGGCGATCTCGCAATGGATGGTCGCCGATTTCAATTCACAGATACAGAAGCTCGCATTCAGAATAATGTAATTAGCTTCAGTGGCTGGCTGGATGCCAGTCAAGCAGTAC